>Ga0210407_10002486_pt1 | contig 15776 bp, 12 predicted proteins | sample IncBWC27MmetaG_FD_150860 | JGI IMG/M metagenome (GOLD analysis project Ga0210407, IMG submission 150860) | Forest soil microbial communities from Barre Woods Harvard Forest LTER site, Petersham, Massachusetts, United States - Inc-BW-C-27-M | ecosystem: Environmental > Terrestrial > Soil >...
GAAAGGATCAGGTCTTTGGCTTCCAGCGCCATACGTTCGTTCTGATACGTGATGGCAAGCTTGGCGCCGGCGTTGTGCAGTCCCTGCGCGATTGACCAGGCAATGCTGCGTTTATTGGCGACTCCGAAGACAACGGCTACCCGACCTTCGAGGGAGGACATGCGTATCTCCTTTTGAATTTGAAGGGAAAGGATAACAGCGGGAAAGGCTTATTTACCACAGAGACACAGAGTCACAGAGAAAAATTTCAGCGTCGCCACACAACGATCTCATGATTTTCTCTGTGACTCTGTGTCTCTGTGGTGAGCCAGTTCTTACTCGGCCGTGCTGACCTCGACGCGTTCCGCCGCTCGCACCGGCCAGCTTGCGCTGGCAAATGCGACCGCGTACACCAAGCCGATAATAGAGAATCCGGCGACCAGACTCACCTGTGCCACCGCTCCCACCAGAATTGCGAGACAGATCTGCAAACCAGTGCCCAGGAAATAGAACGTATTTTGCACCCGTCCCATGAAATGCTGTGGCACCTGCTCCATCAGGCTGGTGTTTATGGCAACGCCACTGACTCCGCGTGCCGACCCCATGATTCCGTAGATAAACACGGCAATGGCAAGCATGGGAGACAGCGGCGCCAGAATCATACCGATCGTCAGCAAGCCCATGGAGACCGCGATTGAGCGTCGCGCTCCCAATCCCGCGATGAGCCAGGGCGCATAGAGGGCGCTGGCGAACGCGCCGGTGCCCCATCCGGCATTCAACCAGCCATAACCTACGGCGCCGGCGTGAAATACTTTGTCGCTCAAGGGAGGCGTGACCACAACTCCGGTCATCATTGCGGCCAGAAACAGCGCCCAACTGATTCCCAGGAAAACCAGGTTGCGCTTCCCACGAAGAAACTGCATTCCTTCGCGCATTTCGCGCACGAAACGTTCGACCGCAGTTTCCGCAGCCACGATGTCGGCACGCAATTCCGCCGGACGCGGTACCACGTGGCGTCCTTTGCGCACCGCGAAATAGCAGAGAAACGAAACCAGGTAAGTAGAGAAGTCGATCAGCAAAACTCCACCCAGACCGATGCGGTTGTATACGAATCCCACGATCGAACCTGCGATCAGCCAGCCTCCCTGGATTCCCGCCAACAGAAAAGTATTGGCATGGACGAACTCTTCGCCGGGAGTCAACTCTTGAATCAGCGCCGTGATCGTGGGCCAGAACATCCAGAATCCCGCCGCCACCAGCGTGTTCATCAGATAGAGTTCCCAGAGTTTCGCTTTACCCATGAAGGCCAGAATGGCAACGGTGAGGATGATGATGGCGCGCACCGCGTCGAGCCACATCACCAGCCGCCGGCGGTCCTCGCGGTCGATAATGACGCCCGTGAAGGGCAGCATCAGCATAGCGGGAATCGTTTGTAGGACGGCGAAGGTCCCCAACGCAATCTCGGAATGAGTGGCCTGCAGGATGTACCAGGCGACGGCGGCCGCATTCATGCCGCTGCCCAGCATCGAGATCACGTTGGCAGCGAAAACAAAGCGCAGCGCCGGTTTCTGCAGAATGGACCGCATAATCTAATTTAAATGAAGAGCAGGAACTCGCCAACCTCGAGGTTCAAGTCCCGCTTACGTGAGAACATGAGATCTCAGTCCCCGAAGCAGCAAAAAATTGTTTCCCGCCACGCAAAATCCTCCACCGATTTACGCCTACCTGAATAGAGGAATCTCACAGCCACAAAGACAGGAACATCGGGAACTGGGCCTGGATTGTGCGGAAATTTAGCGCCGGTCTGATCGCGGATTCTCCCGACCGTTGATTCCCTGGTCGCCGACATCAATCGATGGAAGAAAGGATTGCAATGCCTGAACCGCGCGTCATGATGACGGCTAATACATTCCACATTGATCCCAACGACGGATCTCCGTCGGTGGAATACCGGATCGAAAATGGCCGGTTGGAACGCAGGACTGTTGAGGCTGCGGCTCAGGGAAGCGTCGCTGTTGAAGCGCCGTGGAAACTCCTCACAGCGGATCAGGTTGCTTCCGAGGTCGTGGCGAGTCCGGCCTTCGCCCGCTGGCTATCTCGCCGGCTGGGAGTTTATTCGCTGCTCCGGGCCTGTTGTCAACGCCTTTACTTCTCGGTGAGCGACGAAGGGCACGAGTGCCGCCACTATCCGCGCGAGTTCGTTATCGGAGAGCTCAGTCCCTTGCTGCGCGGTAACTCATGAGGATCAGGGATTCACCCCATGTTCGAGACTCAAGAACGATAGATGAGCCTGGTCTCGTCAGAAATCGATTTCAGCTTCGCGAAATCCGCGCGGCATTTTCGCCTACCCAAATAGAAAGAATCATCTTTTGGCATCCGCATTACTGGAAATCACACACGACATAGAAAGAAAATCAAATGAAAACAAGAATCACGAAGACACTTTCGAGAAATATCAAAACGATGCTTACGCTGGCTTTGATGGCTGGCTTGACACTTATTACTACCGGGATTAATTCGGCAGCTCAAGATACGCCCGTCCTCGGGGCACGGGGACTGGCGCGCATGCGCTGGCAAGGGATCTCGCGACACGCGTCGCGGCTAAACCATTCGCCAGATGCGCCCACGTCATCGCCGACGTGGTCCCTCCTCATCCCCGGCTACAGCACCTCCGAACTCTTCTTTGACACGCTGCTCTCGGAGCACTCAGCCGTCTACGATTCGAGCTCGAACACCATGATTGTTTTTGGTGGGCTACTCCAGGACGATACGCCGCGCAACAGCGTGTTGCTTGAAACCAACGCAAACGGAAGCGGAGGCATTGAAGCCGGGATGTGGTCTGAGTTGAAGGTGAACATCTTCCCGCCTGCACGTATGTTGCACAGTGCGGTGTACGACCAGGCGAACAACCGCATGATTGTTTTCGGCGGATGCGCAGACCTCGAGTGCGACATCCCCCTCAACGACGCCTGGGTGCTAACCAACGCCAACGGCACCGGCGGGAGTCCAACCTGGACGCAACTGAGTCCGAGTGGATCTCTGCCCAGCCCGCGTTATTTTCACAATGCGGTCTACGACGCCACCAACAACCGCATGATCGTGTACAGCGGTCAAGCCGCGGGCTACACAAGTTTGTCCGACGTTTGGGTGCTGAGCAACGCCAATGGTCTTGGCGGAACCCCCGCTTGGACGCAGTTAACTCCAACCGGCGCAACTCCCGACGCGCAAGATGAATCAACCGCCGTATACGACCCGGTTAGCAACACCTTGATCGCCTTTGGCGGCGGCAACTTCGTCAATTCAGTCTGGACGCTGTCGAATGCAAACGGGCTGACCGGAACTCCCGCATGGAGCAACATCGTGGCCAACGGAGCGAAGGGGGCGCCACGGGGTCGTGACGGGGCACAAGCCGTTTATGACCCGGCGAGCAACCGCATGACTATTTGTGGCGGGAACGGTGATTTCGGCCCCACCACGCCCGACTCTGACGTCGGGACCTTCAACGACGTGTGGGTATTGACCAACGCCAACGGTTCCGGCGGAGCGCCGACGTGGACTCAGCTCCATCCCAAGTTCGCGGGAGACGGACTGATCCTGCCGGGTACGCGGGATTATTTCACTGCTGTGCGTGATCCTGGCACCAACTCCATGATCATTTTCGGCGGAGTGTCCATCGAAGCTGCCTACGGCAGTCCGTGGGTGCTCAACCACGCCAGCGGACTCTGAAGGCGGGTTCACAACTGCTGTAAGTTCACCCTCCACCCATCGGCAACGCGCGCGGCAAGCCAGTTCTGTCGGCCTCCGCGCGCGGTCGCAGGTATCCTTCGTCAAACCTCGGAAGAAATCACTTGCCATCAGGCATAGGCGCCAACAAATGCTTCTCTGCCTATGCCAGCAGCTTGTGAGCATTTTTGCAGGTCGGTAGCCTCGGTGGGCATCAACTTGCCTTGTGCCGCCATCGCTTCCAGCAAGGAGACGGCATGGCGCAACGCGGACCGCTCTGCCTTCGCCCGAATTGTGACAGCGCCTACTGTAGTTCTGCGTATTCCACTTTGGCTTCTCGCAGGATGGGAACGTCCGGATCGGCGTCCTTCCAGAGCGTAAAGAAATCTCGATAGGCAGTGCGAGCACGCATGCGGGCGGCGTCAGCAGCCGGACCGCGCAAGGTTCTCACCTGCAAAGCGTTGGACCGCGCCATGCCCAAATGCGCTAACGCGCCCGTCGAGCAGTTCCAGACGATGCCGCTGTGGTCCAGGATTTTCTGAAACTCAGCAGCAGCCGCGCTGCCCTGGCCAGTTGCTAAATACGCCTGCCCATGAATGTAGGTGGGATAGAGACACGAAAGATTGTTGGTAAAACCCAATTGGCCAAATTCGATCGGAGCCGCAGCGACGCGCAAATATTCGAGAGCCGCCGTGGGGTCCTTCCGGTCAAGGGCGACCTGAGCCCGCACGGTTGGGAGCCACAGCGCTTGCATCTGAGTGTCAGTCGGATAGCGTTTGGTCAACTCTTGCGCCAGGATTTCAGCACGGGCAGTATCGCCGGCCATCGCAGACGCCAGCGCGGCCTCCACTTCGACGCCCTGACTCGTGGGAAAGAGTTTCCATCCCGCCGCCCCAACCTGCTTGGACTCTTGCGCATTGCCGACCACCGCTTCGCGCAAAGCGGCATTTTCCAACCAGATTGCTCCCGTTTCCTTGCTGTCTGCGCGGATGGCGGAGTCGACGGATTGCCGCGTTAGCTCGCGTGCTTTCCGCAGATGACCTGTGTAGGCCTCAGTGTCGGAGGCCAGCGACAACCCAACGTTTTCTTCCGGCTTACCGGTAAACCAATTTTGCTCCTCCCTCATGCTCGCGGCATCCGTGCCAAGAAAAGCCAGAGTATAAATCTGGGTGTGGAGTATGTAAGCATCCAGCTTCCGCGCCTGGGCGTCCCGGAATATGTGCCGCACGTCCTCAAATCGCTGTAAGGCCATGTACGCGTTACCGAGGTTGCCATAGGCAACTGAGCTATTAGGGTCGAGGAGCATACTTTGGCGGTAGGCATCCGCGGCGTTCTCGTACTGTCCCTGCCCCGTGAGCACGTTGCCCAACTCGTTGTATGACCGGCTGTCTCGCGGATAACTCCCGATCAGGTGCTGATATGCCAGAGCCGCTTTTTCCAACTCCCCGGTTACATTCAGATAGTAGTTCGCCGTGATAGTCAGCTTTTCACGCTCGCTGGCATGCTGGCGTAACTCGAATGCCTTCGCGTAGTACGCGCTCGCCCGCCCGACTTCGCCCAGACTGTTGTAGTTGTCGCCTACTGACGAATACCCCATGGCAAAATTGGGATCGAGTTCAACCGCGTGCAGAAAGTAGGACAACCCATCGGCGGGCCCTTTTTCACCCGAGGTTTTCTCGCCAAGACTGAACGCCTTCAACGCGTCGAGCGAAGACGTTGTGGCCTCGGCGAGAGGAACATCGAAGCTCTGCACGGTAACCAGGGATTCCCCCAATTGAGCACGCAGTTTAGACGCCGCCTCGCCCAACGCGTCGAGCACTTTCTCTTTCGCGGGCGCCGTGACCTGCACTTCTGCCAGGAGGTCTCCGCTTTGGCAATTCATGGCTTTCAGCGCCAGCACGTATGCGCTGCCTAAGCTGGCAATTGATCCGGCAATAAACGCCCTGCTACCCGCACGCTGACACACCTCGCGGGCCACGTCAGGCGTAAGCGATGTGGTGGTCGAACGGGCCATCAGTTGCAACGTCGCCACCACCTTGCTGTCGGACAATACATTCAGGAAAGGCGATTGACTCAAGGAAACCGTAAGCCCCGTTTTCAACGTGTCATCAAAGACAGGATCCTGGGTTGTGTTGGCGAAGTCCGCGAGCACGGTCGTATCTTTTTCGGTCAGGCGCGGCTTCTGATGAGCACGATAGTAAACTCCGCTTGCCACAAGCAAAGCCATCATCACCAGGGGAAGCGCAACCTTCCAGGTCCCACGGCGCCAAGCCGCAGGAGATCCTGGTACAGCCACCAGACCCGGGTCGGACAGCGCTTCGAGCGCAAAAGCCAAAGCGGACGCGGATTGGAATCGTTGCTCGGGATTTTTTTCGACACATCGGTGCACGACCCGCCACAGAGCCGGTGGAGCGGTTGGCAGCAGCTGCGAAATGCCAGGCGGGTCTTCACTGAGAATCGCGCTGATCGTTTCCGCCGCGGTGGCCTTTGTGAACGCTGGCTGACCGCAGAGCATTTCGTACAGAATCGCCCCAAACGCGAAGAAATCGGTGCGAAAATCCACCGCTTGTCCCCGCACCTGCTCGGGCGACATATACCCGACCGTACCCATCACCAGACCGGCTTCGGTTACGGGTCTGCCATGACTAACGGCAGCGGGACTGCTGAATTTTGCCAATCCGAAGTCAAGAATCTTGACGTGCCCGTCGTTCGTCACGAACAAGTTTTCGGGCTTCAGATCTCGATGCGTGATGCCTTTCGCATGCGCCGCACCCAAACCGCGGGCGATCTGCGCTGCGTATTCAATAGCTTTGCGGGGCGGCAAAGGTCCGGGTTTTATGTGTTCGTGCAAGGTGCTGCCTTCGAGCAACTCCGAAACCAGGTACGGTGCGCCTTGATAGACGCCCATCTGGTACATAGCAACGATGTTTGGATGATTCAGCGCAGCAGCGGCCCGCGCCTCCTGCTCAAAACGCCGCAGACGATCGGGATCATTGGTCAGAAGCGGAGGCAGTACTTTGATGGCCACGTCTCGCGCCAGGAGTATATCTCGCGCCTGATAGACCTCGCCCATGCCACCCGAGCCGATGAGTTTGACGACTTCGTAGTCTCCGACTCTTGTTCCCGGCTTGATGACCGCTGATTCAAAGAGCGAGTACGTTGCTCCTCCAATTGCCATCGAGATTTGCTCGCCTGAACTTTCGTGGGCGATCAGCGACTCGACTTCGCGGCGCAGTTCTGCATCATCGGCGCAGGCGGTGTCAAGGAATGGCGCCCGCTCCTCGGGGCTCAGATCCAATGCTTCCAGGAAGAGGCTCTGAATACGCTCCCAGTTCTCTTTCATTTCGATGGGCACCGCAGATTCATTTACGCAACGTCGCCATTCGCGCTTCGGTCCGAACCTTGGTCCAATTCTCGCTGGAGCCAAGCCTGGGCGACGCGCAACTCACGCCGCACTTGGTTGACAGGCAGTTCAAGTACGGCGGCGGAGTCCTCCGCAGTCAGCCCGCCGAAGAAACGCATTTCAATCAGGCGGGCTTTGCGGGGATCCTCGCGCGCTAACTGGTTCAGGGCGTCATCGATGCGAACCATAAGGGCTGGCTTCTCCATGCAGGCTTCTTGAGCTTGATCGAGCGACAACTTTTCCTGCCGGCCGCCGCGCTTCTGCGCATATTTCGTGCGGGCGTGATCGATCAGGATCTGGCGCATCACGCCGGCAGCTACGCTTAGAAAGTGGACGCGGTCGCGGAGGTCGGGCGGAGTTTGCCCAGCCAGCCGGGAGTACATCTCATGCACGAGCGCGGTAGGCTGGAGGGTGTGGCCGGGCCGCTCGTCCCGCAGGTGCTTGCGTGCGATGCGGCGCAACTCGGCGTAAACCAAAGGCAGGAGACGGTCCAAAGCAGCTTTATCGCCGTTGGCGTATTCGTGAACCAGCGCCGTGATGGGCATAGTTGGTGCCATCGGCGGTTCCCCCTAATGTAGGTCAGCCCAAGCCGTCTTGAGCGCTTGGTTTCTGCGGGTCTATTTTCGCGCCATTCGCGCGTCAAACCCAGGACATTGTAACCGCAGAATGCGATTGATGCTTCTTAGGCTAGACCCAGGGAACACCTACATGCTTGGTATATCAACGTCACTTGGAAAAGTAAAATACGCGCTAAACCCGTTTCTGGATAGTCTCGGCGCTGCACCGGCTATGAATTGGAACGAACTGCAAACGACCACCGTTGCCGAATGAGTCGTCGAAACTGCCGTTGGAGTTGGGCGTCACCGGAAGCAGCCGAGAAGACAATCTTGCCATCCGTCTGCAACGCAACTCGCGTGCTGCCACCTTGCTCTCCTATAGGGTTCAGAAGAAATATGCCTTTGGTCGCGAACGTCGTATCCAGCTTGCCCGCTTGCGCCGAAGTCATACCCGTCACACTCAAGACTGCAATACAAATAAATAAACCAGTCTGCAACAGATTCGGCCGAAACAAGCTTTTCATTCGGGATTGGTTTTGCCTCCCAGAATTTGGGAGACACTTCGAACAGATAACTTCTTTCATCAATATCGCTCCTCAGGAATTGATGGGGTGCCCGGCCCCATCGTCAGGATTGATTAAAAGCACTCGCTCGCTGGATCGTGTCACTGCACGGTAAAGCGTTCGTCAGAACTGTTCTATTTTCTCTCGCGTTCACGAACGGAACCGGAAACTCGAACTATCGCGTGTGGCGTTCCTGGATGTCGCCGGCGCTTGTCGAGCAATATTGGTGTGACCTTCAGAAAGTCGCCTTACCCAGGGCCACCCACTCCACTTGAATTTGTTGGCCATCCCCGGCTCGGATGTGCGGGCGATAACCCATGCCTCGAGCGGCGCAGAGAGCTTTCGTATAGGCCGCGTCCGCCTGCCGGCGTTCTTCGATGCTTGTGGCGCTACCAACCGCGGATAATGCGGACAGAATCTCTGTCTTCAAACTTACGAGGTTAATGCTTCCATGGTGAGCTCCGTGTTCTTCTATTGTTTGCATTTTCCCTTCCTTGCCGGCATTTGAGCGCACGGCGACGATTTGCGCCAGTCGGTGGTTTCACCAGGTTCGATGGGGACCACTCCCTGACACGTATACTTCGTTAAACCGTCCGGTCGGCACTTTATTCCCTTGCACAATACTGACCATAGGAGATGTTTCTCGCGGAGCAATCGGCATCACCTAGGACTTTTTGGTGTTCATGAGAAATGGTCGCCATGACTACCGTGTTTTGTCGTGCTTTTTGCTTCCAAGGCGCGGCGTCCGCTGGGACGAAGGTAAAAGACGATCCTCGAAACAATTGACAATAAAGTGACAACTGCGCCATATCCGAATTCCCCGTCACTGAATCAAATGTTGCATACGGGCTAGAAGCAGCTTTCGCGCAGACTGGCCTTGGATCGGCGGTGATGCATCGTAAACGCCAGGCACCCGGGGCGAACCTGCTCCCGTGTGATGCGTCACCGAGCACAGAGAGTTATGACCTTCCCCCGTTTATTTCGGCCCCACGAAAACCTCAGCGACGAGGTGAATCGCAACCTTGTGCAATCAGAAATTGAAGGTGCGGTAAGGCTTCAGGATTTGGAGCCGGGTGCTGTGCTCCGGATGAATACGGAGAACACATGTTATGAGATTGTCGTCTTGCACCGCGGATCAGCCTATCTCTCGGGTCATCCGCACTACTGCCCGCAGCCGGTGCTGGTGACCATCGCCGGCTCTACGTGGGGCGGCTCAATGCTCAAGGTGCACTTCATCGGTCGAGGCATGCACCTCGAGTTTCGTCATCCGGGATATCCCACACCCATTGTCACCTCGATTATCCGAGAAATCCGCGAATGCCGGAGAACTTCAGTTGCCTGGCCCGGCAGGCAAGTTTGGACTGACCGGTTCGCTGGCGACGAAGGCGAAACTAGCCAAAGCGAAGATCCTCAAGCTCGACTCTCGCCCTAGGATCACGATAATTTGTTTTCTGTTTGCTGCGCAGGGTGCCAAGACTTCGGGCGCTGGCAGATATCGCAGAACTCTTGAACAGACTTTTCAGAACTTTATTGTAGTTTTCACTCAGACCTCGCACCGTCATGCGCTCGCGGTTGCGTTCCATGTTGGCGCTGACGGAGCGGCACTCGCCGCCGCAGTCGACGTCCTTCGGGCGAGGGTAAAGTACTACTCACTTCACTGCCCTTTCATCGTCCTTGTAATTGCTTCAGACGCAATTGAGATTTTCGAAAAAACGTGAGTTGCGGCGCAGCTTCACCGCAACTCACGAATAACTCTAGATTGCAGCGATTCCGTTAAATCCGACGTCCTGCGGGAGCCCAGGAACGGTTCCCAGATTGCTCAGGGTGCCATCCGACTGAATTCCGAAGATGCTAATCGTGCCCACCTTCGCATCGAGGCTATACAGGAACTTGCCGTCAGCACTAATGGTGATGTCCAGATTCGTAGCTCCCGTGGGGTTTGTCCCAACGACAGTTCCCGGCAACGCGGTTAGCGCCCCATTGCTGCCGATGGTAAAGCCCGAGATAGTTGAGCTGCCCGCATTCGAGGTATAAACCCATTCGCCGTTTGGAGTAACCGCATTCCAGCATGTTGCCGCTCCCAGAGTCGGGACGCTGGTACTGATTGCGGAAAGCGTTCCGTTGGAAGAAACTGCGTAAGATGAAATTGCCGAGGCGTTTTGGCCTCCGCTGGGCCCGGTTTCAACCACTAGCGCCGCTCCATTCGGAGCAAAAGCAACCGAGAAAGCTCCTGGACCTACGCTCGGATTTATAACGATCGGCGACAACGTTCCGTTACTCTGTACACTGAACACATCGATGTCGTTCGTCTCTCGTTCAGTAACGACGAGGAACTGGCCATTGGGACTGAACGCTAATGACGCGGCTCCCGAGGTATTGGTGCTTAGAAAACTGAGAGAATGAGGAATCTGCGAAAGTCTTCCGTCCTCATTGACCTGGAAACCGACCACGTTGCTGCTGCCGCCAGCGTTGAGAACGTAGACGAGGCGTCCATGCTGGGCTACTGCGTTCGGTTCACTTCCTCCTGAGAGTTCCTTGTCAGCCAGCGACAAGTCCGCGCCGTGAACACGAAACACTGAGATCTCACCGCTACCTGCGTTGACCGCAAACAGCAGGCTGTGATCTTGACTGAGGGTTAAAGATCCCTGTGATTCCAGCGGATCATTGTTACCACCGCTGCCACGCCCGCCGGTTGCAAATCTGTGACCTTCTTGTAACGAGCCATCTGCAGCCCTTCTAAAAGAAATGACTTCATTCCGGTCCGCGGCATTCGTCATAACGAAGACTGCGCCTGGGCTGCGATGTCCATCCTGTGCATTGCTGCGGGTTGCCGACACTACGCCAACCGCAAGCGCGACTGACAAAAGAGTGCGAACTACTTTCTGCATTTCACGGCTCCTGTAATTGACTGAAAGTTCGCGCCGCCGACCTCGGGGCTCCTCGAACAAGGCATTCCCTGCGCAGTTTCCGCGTCGCGTAGTCATGAGAGAGATGACTGGAACAAAAGTTTCAGAAGACGCTTAACGAGTCCGCATTAATTGCAAGATCTGTTTTGTTCACATAACAGTGTGGACTGGTTGAGGCTCGAATCAACGTTCTTTACACGATGTCGGATCGAAGAGCCGAAAGTCCGATGGACCAAGCGAACTGGTGTTTCAGTCGGTAAAGGATGCCAAGCCGATCCACGACAACAATATCCTCACGAGCTTCATCAAGCCGGCGGCGAGAAAGCTGGGACTTGACTGGTAAACTGGCGTAGCCTGAGAACCTCGCATGCAGTTTGGCTGAAGATGGCAGGCGCCGACGTGAAGGGTGCGCAGGGTCAGATACGCCACTCTCGAGCATCAACAACTCTGGACATTTACCAGCGGTTCGTGCTCGAGAGTCAGCAGCGAGTGGTCGAAAAGCTAAGTAGTCTTAGCAAGAGAATCAACTGAAGTTCAGCAAGGAATTGCAGCAACTTGCAGCCAAAGAGCGAGATGCGAGACGTGCGAGTGATTGAAAACATGGTGGCCAGGGACGGAGTTGAACCGCCGACGCCAGCCTTTTCAGATCTACAATGTGCTGTAATTTCAACCACTTAAGTGACTCCAGGTGGCCGCCTAAGTCCTTGAGAAGTCGTGAGAGACATCCGAATCGTGGGTCGAAATCGTGGGTTCAAAAGCGAGTTCGGAAGTGAGCTGTTTATCTGGCATCTTCGGGAAATCCAACCTCAAGAAATGACCGACAACGGGTCGGAAAAGTAAGGAACGACCGCTGCCGTGACAGCGTAGCGGGATTAAGCTTTTCAACGACATAACAGAACCGCGGCGACTGCCGAGTTCGCGGAAGTCGTATAAGGCATCGCATTCTGTGGGTTGGGTTGTGGGTTAGGAATCTTCGTGCAGGAGCCACTCGTAGGACAAACGTTCCCGTTTGCATTTGACCGGCCCATTTCGATGATGTAAGAACCACTAAAAGGCACGGTCATTGAAGAATCCACGGCTTTGATCACCGTCTGTTGTTCGTCGCCGACGATTCTCGTGTTGTCGGGAACGCTCCAAGTTTGCGTTGTGAAGATATTGCCACAAGTGTAGTGCGTCATGAGTAACAACCATTATCGATCGGTTCCCGCCTAATCAGCCAGAGATCCAGCGGATGCGGATCGCCCGGTTTTATGCCGACGAGAACTTCCCTTATCTCGCAACCAGAATGCTTCGTCGATTCGGTGCGCAGGTCGTGACTGTCCAGGAAGCCGACTTAAGACGTCATCCCGACGAGAACCATGCCGCCTACGCGCTCCGCTATGGTTACATTCTTCTCACCTGTGATCGCGATTATCTCGACAACCGGAAGTTCACGCTCATTCATTGTCCGGCTATCGCGGGTCTTCGACTTCAGAAAGGGTAGCCCTAGGGAAATCCTTGCGGCCCTTCAATGCCTGCGATCGGCATTTCGCATTCCGCAGTTCTATGACAAGTGGATGAAGATCGAAGCCGCAAAGGATTCATGGATTGAAAACACACGTTTCCTGAATGGCACCTCGGTGCGCACCCGCTATCGCTGGTTCCGAGAGAAACTGCAGGAGTGGGCCGAGTAGTCGGCTGACGTTCTAGCAGTTACTTGTAAAATAGCAGCCAAGATTTGCCCCGATGCTTGCCCGCTTATCAGTACTGGTTTCAAACTAGCCTGTTCGTTACTCTCTGTAGTCGCGCATGAAATCACCGTTCCGTGAACCCGGTGCCCCCGGCCGTTGAGTGGGTTGGCTGTTCTCACATTCGACCCATCTCGAATCGTTGGTTGCGGACGAAAGTTCAGCGATAAGCTCTTCGTATCTGGACATCAACGCCTGGCATACGCAGGCGCCAAGCGCACAGCGCTTCACTGACGCCAAAGCGACTTGCGATGTCCGGAGCGGAATGGCCCGCAGAACGTAATTGAACGAGCCCATCCCGAGTTTTTGCACCGGTGATCCACCCAACTCTGGAGACAGGTGTGAAGGCCCTGATTGTTGCGGCGCATGCATGGCTGGCCTCGTGAACAACATCCTGATGCATGGGCATCAACTAGCGGGTCCTTTCCTGGATGCGGTAGATCTGCTTGGCACATTCGTTTTCGCACTCAGCGGCGCGGCAGCGGGTGTCAAAAGCCGTTTCGATCTGTTCGGTCTGATGGCACTCTCGTTCGCCGCCGGTAATGCCGGCGGGATCACCCGAGATGTGCTGATTGGTGCGGTGCCACCAGCGGCCATCAGCGACTGGCGCTACCTCGGGGTCTGTCTTCTGGCAGGATTGGTGACGTTTTTCTGGTATCCCGACATCGATAAACGTCGCAGGCTGGTGTTGTTATTCGACGCCGCGGGACTCGGCCTGTTTGCCGTCGCCGGCACACAAAAAGCTCTTATCGCGGGACTCAATCCGGTGATGGCGATTTTTATGGGAGTGCTAACCGGGATTGGTGGCGGCATATTGCGCGATGTGCTGGTCAACCAGACGCCGACGGTGCTTGAGGCGGATATTTATGCTGTTGCTGCGCTAGCCGCTGGCGTCGTAGTGGTGATCGGATATGAATTGCATTACCCGGCTTTTGTGGTGTTGACCGTGGGCGCACTACTTTGCTTCTGGCTGCGAGTTATGGCGATATACCGAGGATGGCATTTGCCCGTCGCCCAGTCGCAGAATCGGCGGGATTGAATCATCGTTTGCTACGTCGCTTAAGAGTTTGAGCCAGAGAAGCGTGCTTTCCGATGTAGGACGTTGTCGGCTAAGCGCTTTACCCTTTAGATGAAGGCACCGGTTCCTCCAGCTTCACAGGGGCACGGTCCTATTGTGGTGTGCCGGGGGAAGGCGCTATTGGAGTTTGTGATACTCCATCCGAGCTTCTGCAAGCAGTGGGATGCCCGCGTCTGCATCCTTCCAAAGGGCAAAGAAATCTTGGTACGCAACACGACCCTTTGCAAGTGCATCCGGATCTTCCTCTGCCCTACGATGGTCACGCGCCGCCGGCGCAACCGGAAATCCGGCTTCCATTGCGTTAGCGCGGCCTATGCCGAGGTGCGCCAGCGCGCCGATGAGATAGTTATTAGTCAATCCAGGGTGATCCAGAATCTTCTGAAACTCGGCTCTCGCTTGGCCGGGTAGTCCTGCTGCCAAATACGCCGAGCCCCGCAGATAGATCGGGTAGAGCAGCACATAGGTGGGGAGTTGGGGTGCTGACAGTTCGTAATGTCGAGCTCCTTCCAGGATGTCGATTGCTTGAGAAGGATTGTTCCTCCGCAGTTGAACTGCGGCCTGAATTGTGGGTAGCCAATATTCGTTCAGCAACGTATCCTTGGGGAATTTTTGCTTCAGGTGTCGGGTTAGGGCAACCGCTTTTTCGCCAGCTTCTGCCCTTGCCAAAGCGAGAGCCCCCAGGATTAAGACCTGCTGTCCGCCACCATGCCTCAGCACTGCGGTTGCCTCCTTTACCGCGACCTCGCGATGGCCGAACTCTGCCTCTCGGAGCGCACCTATCATTGTGTATGACAGTGCAGCTTCTTCGTCACCGTCGTGTCGAGCCGAATCGATTGCCTGGCGTGTAAAGGCCCGAGCACTGGCCAAGCGGCCATGGTAAGCCTCGGTGTCAGCTTGCAGTGCAAGCAGCCAACTTTCTAAACCAGGTCTTCCAGCCGCGGAAGTAACCTGTTTCTGCATCTCGCCCTGGTCCTTTTGCAAAAATGCCAACTGATAGCGAGGGATCAAGAAGAAAGGATCGTCCAACCTGCGAGCGCTGGCCTTGTTGAGCAACTCCGCCGCTTTGTCGAACTGATTTAAGTACATGTAGTTGAAGCCGAGATTGAGATATACGAACGTGTTGTTAGGGCTCAGCCGTAAGGCCACTTCGCCCTCTGAAACGCTCTTATCGTATTGTCCCAAGTTACTGTAGCTGGTCATCAGATTGATGTAAGGAATGATATTGTGGGGATAGATTTTTTCCCACAATCGGTATATGTCAACCGCCTTATCGGCTTCACCCGTGACCTCGAGGTAATAGTGGGCCTCGATATATAGCTTCTCCTGTTCGCTGACGCGCCCGCGCAATTCATATGCGCGGGTGATGGCGGCGCTCCCGAGCGCGGGTTGATTGAAGGTGAAATACTCGTTCCCCAGCCGCGCGTAGGCCATTGCGAAGTTGGGATCGAGTTCGGTGGCGCGCTTGAAAAAAGTAACGGCGCTATGATCGTGCATTTCCTGCGTTTCGAGGGCCAGGCTATAAGCTTGAAGAGCGTCAAGAGACGCGGTGGTCGCGTCTTCGACCGGGGTGTCGTATTTCTGAATATTCGCTAGTGATTCGCCAAGGTGCTTTCGCAGCGTTGTGGTCGCATCCCCAAGGGCGCGCAAGACTTTCTCGCGATCCTGGGCTTCCGCTTGCGCATTGCCGATCAACTCGCGCGTCTCGCAATTGACGGCCTGCAACCCAACCACGTAATGGCCACCCAGAGTTGTAATCGAGCCCCCGACCACGGCGTCCCCTCCAATTCTCAGGCATACTTCGGTGGCCACATTGCCTATAAGCCTCGTGTCTCGTGCCTGT
>Ga0210407_10002487_pt1 | contig 15775 bp, 11 predicted proteins | sample IncBWC27MmetaG_FD_150860 | JGI IMG/M metagenome (GOLD analysis project Ga0210407, IMG submission 150860) | Forest soil microbial communities from Barre Woods Harvard Forest LTER site, Petersham, Massachusetts, United States - Inc-BW-C-27-M | ecosystem: Environmental > Terrestrial > Soil >...
GGGTCTTTCTCGACTGCTTGTTGAAAATACTCGATCGCCTTGTAGAACCCTTCCTCGGTCCACCGGTTCCAGTGATGACGACCTTTGAGGTAAAGCCGGTACGCCTCGGCATCCTCCGTATGGTGTCTGGTGAGCCGCTTTTTTTCTGCCCGCGTCAACTGTAACCGCAATTTCTCCGCTATCTCATGAGAAATTTCGTCTTGGACCACAAAGATGTCGCCCGGCTGGCGATTATATTGCCCACCCCATAGTTGTGATCCTGTGGCGACATCGACTAGTTCGGTTCCTATACGCAAGGAGCCACCGCTTTGCATCATTTTTCCCGTTAGCACGGCGCGCACATTCAGCTCGCGACCAACGACTTGAGGTTCAATTGCCCGGCCCTTATATCGGAGCACCGTGCTCTGGGCCATCACTCGCAGTTTCGGTATCGTCGCTAGGATATTGATGAGACTCCCGGTGATCCCGTCACTTAGGTATTCGTGCTCAGGGTCGCCATTAGCATTTTCGAAAGGCAAAACTGCGATCGACTCAATGATCTTGGAAACTCGCGGCGGGCGTAGGCCAGCGGTTTGCATCGAGGAAGTCCGTGCCTTCTGTTTGCCGCTCGAGGACGGACGACTTAGGGTTGACAGCAGGACCGGCTCTGTTTCTTCCTCGGCAACTCTCCTACCCGACTCGGTGTCTCGCTTCAATCGTCGCAACTCAGCCCGGACGTCGGAGGCGTGCTGATAACGCAGGTTCTTGTCCTTCTCCAAGGCTCTGCGGATCACCTCTTGGAGTGCTGGAGAAATATCGGGATTGAGTCGAATGGGAGCCAGTGGATTACGGTTGAGGATGGCTTCCGCAATGAGGCCTGAACTGCCTCCATCAAAGGGCAACCTCCCCGTCGCCATCTCGTAGAGAACGATGCCGAAGGAGAAAAGATCCGTGCGACCGTCCAACTCCTTGGCCCGTACTTGCTCGGGAGACATGTAGGCCACGGTTCCCAGGGCCGTCCCCGGGCTGGTGAGATGTTCTTCGGCGACATAGGACAAAGACTGGGTCGGCTGTGCCGCGATATGGCTTGCAAGACTCTCCGGAAGCATACTTTTCGCAAGGCCGAAGTCGAGAATCTTGGCATGGCCCCGTTTTGTGACGAAAATATTGGCGGGTTTGATGTCACGATGAATGATGCCTTCGCAGTGCGCGGCATCGAGCGCATCCGCAACCTCGATGGCAATGGCGAGAATTTTGTCGATATCCAGTGTGCCAGCGGCGATCAGATATTTCAGTGTTACGCCATCCATGTACTCCATAGCGATAAAGGCATGGCCTTCGTGATTCCCTATTTCGTAGACGGTGCAGATATTGGGATGATTGAGTGCAGACGCGCCTCGTGCTTCTTGGCGGAAACGTTCGAGGGCATACGGGTCTTGGGCTGCATGCTCGGGTAAGAACTTCAAAGCGACAAATCTGCCGAGTTCATTGTCCTGAGCTTTGTAGACCACACCCATGCCGCCGCTCCCCAGTTCCTCGAGGACACGGTAATGCGCAATAGTCTGCCCAGTAGCGGGTTGGGGTTGAGTCACACTCGAAGTTAAGACAGGGGGTGCGTCGGCTCATACTGGTAATAGTTCCAGTTGCATCGGAAAATCCGGGTCATTGAGTCGGCAATTCGGAGAAATTCTGGCTTGGAGTGGCCTGCCAACTTCCACAAGCGCCTTTGTCGCCACTCGCCCGGAATGCCCACAAGCCCCAGAGAGCTGAGAGGTGCCTTCGAAGGTAGCAATCGCAACTCGTGAGATCGTCACGGCCGCGGATCTGAAATAAGCGCGCTCGGGGTGGTCCAGCTATCTCAGGTAAGTTTTCACCATATCGATCACCTCATCGGCCGCGAGCATCTGTTCTGAATTCGGCTTTCGCTTGGGGTCAAGGACGTGGTGCCGAATGTGGCCTTCGAGGAGCTCGGTCATTAGGCTGTTGACCGCGCCTCTTGCTGCACTGATGATCTGCAACACCTCAGAGCAATCGCGCCCCTCGTCGAGAACCCGCTCAAGAGCCTCGAATTGTCCTCGGATGCGCTTGCTGCGCAGTATCAGCTTCTGCTTGTTCTTGATCGTATGACTCATTCGCCAAGCGAATCATATCATGCTAGGCTTTGTTTATACCTAGGGGGGTATGTATAGTAGAATCGTATTTTGAACAGGAAGGGATGTTCACCATGAGTTCTGCGCCCATCATTCAAAAGACTTCAGCCAACCCAGCCCATCTTAGCTGCGCGCAGAAGTCTCCAGGACTCAAAGAGCCGCATTCTGGCACCGAGCACGAGCACCAAGGCCAGGGGGTGGAGTGGACTGAACTTGTCCGCATTGCTTTTGTTGCCTTAGCGGCTGCCGCGGTCTGGTTTCGGCTTTGGGAGCCGTTTGTGCACTTTAGCGTAATCGGCACGGCGGCTGCTCTGATCGGCGGATATCCCATCTTCAAGGAAGCTTTCGAGAACATCGTCGAGCGCAAGATGACGATGGAACTCTCGATGACGATCGCTCTTCTAGCGGCGTTGGCGATTGGTGAGTTCTTCACCGCCTTGGTCATCACGGCCTTCGTCCTCGCCGCTGAGGTATTGGAGGGTCTAACGGTTGGTCGAGGCCGGCGAGCTATCCAGAGTCTTCTCGACTTTCTTCCCAGAACCGCCACGGTCCGGCGCAACGGTGAGGTACTGGAGATAGCGTCGGACCAGGTCAAGGTTGGGGACACGGTCATCGTGAAACCGGGTGGACGCATCCCGGTGGACGGCACTGTGCTTGGCGGCCGATCGTTTGTGGAACAAGCGGCTATCACGGGCGAAGCCATGCCGGTTGAGAAAGCGCCAGGAAACGGCGTCTATGCCGGAACCATCAATCAATCGGGGGCTTTGGAAATCGCCGCCCAAAAACTCGGTCGCGACACGACGTTCGGAAGAATCATTGAAGCCGTCGAACGGGCCGAGAAGTCACGGGCTCCTATTCAGAAGACTGCCGATCGCTTGGCAGGCTACCTTGTCTACTTTGCCCTCGGGGCAGCAACTCTGACATTCATCATTACTCACAACGTCAGGTCAACCATTTCGGTCGTAATCGTCGCCGGAGCGTGCGGTATTGCGGCTGGAACTCCTCTCGCAATCCTCGGAGCCATCGGCCGCGCGGCGCACCAGGGAGCCATCATTAAAGGGGGCCTCTACCTGGAAGCGCTGGCTGCCGTGGACACGGTGCTTTTGGACAAGACGGGCACGCTGACTTTCGGAACTCCGCAAATCCAGGAGGTTGTTTCAGCCAATGGCTTCGGGGAGCAACAAATCATAGCCGCTGCGAGTATTGCGGAACGAAAATCCGAACATCCTCTCGCCAAAGCAGTCGTGGCACGGGCAACGGAACTCGCCATTCCACTCGTAGAGCCCGATGAATTCGCCTACACGCCCGGAAGAGGAGTCAGGGTGAGTTATGAAGGCGAGGAGATTCTCGTGGGTAGTCTGGCGCTGCTCGTCGAGTACGGCATGACGAGGGGGTTGCCAGTCAGTACTGATGGCGCGAGCGGGGCATCGGAAGTCTACGTCGCTCGCGCGGGGCAAGTTCTTGGGAGCATCCGAATTGCGGATGTTTTGCGGCCAGAAGCCAAGAATGCCGTCGCCGCGATGCGACAGATGGGTTTGAAGACAGTCCTGTTGAGCGGAGACACACAAGCCGCAACTTCATCGGTTGGCCGCGATCTCGGAGTAGATGAAGCGGTGGGAGGACTCCTGCCCGAGCAAAAAGCAAAGCGGGTGGCCGAGCTGCGTAGAAAGGGGCGTAATGTCGCGATGGTCGGTGACGGAATCAACGACGCTCCAGCCCTGGTAGAAGCCAATGTTGGCATCGCCATGGGATCGGGAACTGATGTCGCTCGGGAGAGCGCGGATGTGATCCTAATCGGAAGCGATCTCTCGAAGTTGGTCGAAACTCTGCGGGTTGCTCGACGCTGTCGCGGGATCATCATGCAGAACTTTGTGGGCACGTTGGTCGTGGATAGCATCGGAGTCGGAATGGCAGCGTTTGGCTTTCTTAATCCACTCCTGGCCGCATTCATTCACGTGACCTCGGAGTTGGCATTCATCCTCAATTCCACGAGATTGTTGCCCCGGAGTTCTGAAGCCGGGCGATGAGATCGCGGATTTGCCGGAAGCGTGAGTTGTGGTTATGTACTTTGCTCATGTGATTCAGAGTCGGAAAGGGCGAGCTTGGGTAGTCCTGATCGCCCTGGCGATCGTAGGGATTGTGATCGCCGCGGTCGTTCTGTGGTCTACCAGGTCAGCAAAACAGTTTGAAATAGACGACTTGTATGGACTACTGGATTAAGTGGCTTCGAGAAGTAGGGGTGGATTAGACGTCGTGAATGAGCTTCGAGATTGTCCGCTGAAAACGAAGCGCCTCGTGATCGGCCAAATTACGATCTGCCGAGGATGTTGTTGCGGCAATGTGGAGCGTGGTTTGCCCGAAGTTCCCGTGGAATGGCTGAAGAGCGAATGGCGGAGACGGGGACTGTTGAAGCGAGTCCAGCTGACCATCAGTGGTTGCGTTGGGCCGTGTGATGTGCCGAACGTAGTCGTTATTACGACCTCAGCGGGTGAGGTATGGCTGGGGAACATTGTTAAATTCGACCAGTACCGTAGCCTGCTTGAGTGGGCTGTTCGGTCTCGGGATGCAGGCGAGATGTTGTCCCTGCCTCGTGAATTCCATGAATGCAGGATGAACCCTTTTGCTCATAGAGCTTGGGAAAACCGTTGGAGAGCTTTCAATACATAAAGAGTGCCCTGAACGTGCAGAGAACACCACAGCCAACACTGTGGCATTCAGACAGATCAAGGCTTCCGTGGATTGGGGCATGGGTGTTTGATGTGGAAAGCAGTACATGATGGCATCAATCCTGAAAGAAAATCAGAATCGGAACAAGAGCGCGAGCCGTACGGAGGGGATCATTCGGCTGCTATTGATCCTTCTGTGGGCAATAGTCGTCGTCGTGTTGGGTTTTTACTCGGGTCTTGCCTTTCATCACCACTAGCGCTGGCGAACAGTAAACACAAAACATTGGTTCGCTGTACAACCTGGAGAGATTGCTAATACGGCCAAACACATTCCGCCAAACATCTCCGGTACAAGAGTCTCTCGAATTCTCGTGAAGTCTTGGCCTTGCAGAGGTGCTTAATACATACCTGGCTAAGTACTCTCTCATTGCGTTTGATTGGTGTCTTGGTATAGATTCAAACGAAGCTTCAATGGGGTAGCCCTCGTGCGGTTGATTTCGAAGAGGACAGCACTTGTATGCCTGTTGCTGACGCTCTGGTCAGCAGTAGCATTTGTTGCGCATCAACATTCGAGCAAGACCGAGGCGGCAAAGTGTACCGTCTGCATCGCTGCCCATTCGGCTTCCCCCAAAACTACTTCTAATCTGCTGAAGGCGACATTCGTTGCGCAATCTACGATTCAGGTGCAGCCAGTCTCCGCCAAGCATCGCTTTGTAGCATTCGCTCTCAGCGTCCGCCCGCCTCCCGAACTGTAGGTCTCAGAAGAATCGGCAGATCCACAACAGATTCGTTCTGTATTCCTACTCGTCTTCGGAGGAACTCATGTTGGCTTCTTACAAGAAGTCGCTGTCCGCGGCTTTTCTGATCACTTTTTCTATAGTGCTAGGACCGATTGCTAACGCGCAGTCAGGAAATTCGACATCTATCACAGGCACGGTTCTTGATCCTTCAGGTGCGGTGGTCGTGAACGCCGCAGTCGAAGTTCGCAACCCGGTGAGTGGCTACTCCCGCAGTGCAGTGACCGACGCTGCTGGAAAGTTCAGCATCCCGAACGTTCCGTTCAATCCTTACCACGTCACAGTGACCGGGCAGAGTTTTGCCCCGTACGCACAGGATGTTGATGTCAAATCGTCTGTCCCGATTAATCTGAGCATCAACTTGAAAGTCACGGGCTCATCTGAAGTGGTGACGGTTGAATCGACCGCAGAAGACCTCCTTGAAAACACGTCAACGTTTCACACCGATGTGGACCGCGGCTTGTTCGACAAGCTTCCACTCGAAAGCCAGTCGTCCTCTCTGAGTTCACTCGTAACCCTGGCTTCACCGGGAATTGCGGCAGACTCAAACGGTCTTTTTCACGGCATGGGCGATCACGCGGAGAACTCGTTCTCCGTCGACGGGCAGCCGATTACCGACCAGCAAAGCAAGGTCTTCTCAAACCAGATTCCTTTGGATTCGGTTGCATCCTTGGAAGTGATCTCGGGCGCGCCTCCCGCCGAATTTGGTGAAAAGACGAGCGTAGTGATCAATGTTACGACCCGTTCGGGGCAGGGGGTCACTACACCCCACGGCGCGTTTACCGCCTCTTATGGAAGCTTTGGGACCGTAAATGCTGGTTTCAATCTTGCTTACGGAGGGCAGAATTGGGGGAACTTCATTTCGGTGAATGGCTTGAACAGTGGCCGGTTTCTTGACCCACCGGAGTTCACTGTCATCCATGACAAGGGGAATGAAGAGAATCTGTTTGACCGCGTCGATTATCAAGTGTCGAAGGCGGATTCGATCCATATAAATCTAGGGTTCACGCGTTCCTGGTTCCAAAATCCGAACAGCTTCGACAACATACTCCATAGTGGCCAGTCGGATCCGTCGGGTAACCCGCTGGGTCCTACCGACCAGCGCTCACAGATCAAGACGTTCAACATCGCACCGTCCTGGACTCGATTGCTCAACAACAATGCCGTCTTCACGCTGGGTGCGTTCGTACGCCGCGATCAGTACAACTACTATCCGAGTCCCAATCTGTTCGACGATCTCTCCCCGATTCAACAGGAGACCGTGGCTCAGGATCGGACGCTCACGAATGCGGGGTTACGATCTGATCTTTCGTATGTGAAGGGGATTCATAACGTCAAGATCGGAGCCACATACCAACAGACTTTTCTCAACGAAAATGACCATCTTGGGATCGTCGACAATGGGTTCCTTCCGTCACAGACCGACGCCAATGGCAACCCGTGCTTCGTGAATAACGTGGCTTTGGATTCCCCCTGCACGGACCTGCTCCCCTTTGACCTAACCCGTGGAGGAACCCAGTTCTTCTTCAAGGGTCACACCGATGTAAAGGAACTGGCGATGTACATCCAGGACCAGATCACAAAAGGAAACTGGTCATTCAATCTCGGTTTGCGCGGAGATTTCTACAACGGCTTGACCACCCATAAAGAAGTGGAGCCTCGCCTTGGGGTCGCTTACAACATCAAGTCGAGCAATACAATCCTCCGGGTCTCCTATGCGCGATTGCTGGAAACACCGTTCAACGAAAACCTAATCGTTTCCAGCACCGGATGCAGTGATGCTGTCTTGAATCCACTCCTTGGTTGCGCCGCATCAGGCGTGACGCCGGTGAGTCCTGGCTGGCGCAATGAATTCCATGCCGGCATCCAGCAAGCCTTTGGAAAGTACTTAGTTTTTTCGGGCGAGTACATCTGGAAGTACACGCACAACGGATACGATTTCAGCATTCTTGGCAACACGCCGATCTTCTTCCCAGTCGCGTGGCACAATTCCAAGATTCCCGGGTTTGCCGGCCGTGTGAGTGTGCCGAACATCCATGGATTCTCGGCCCTCATGGTCTTTTCGAGTGTGGCTGCACGATTCTTTCTTCCTCAGCTCAGCGGAGCCGGAGCTACTCCCTCGGCTCCTGGCGGAGTCTTCCGCATCGATCACGACGAGAAGTTCAACCAAACAACCCATTTGCAATACCAGCCCTGGCAGCGGGGGCCGTGGGTTGGATTCAATTGGCGGTACGATAGTGGACTAGTGGCTGGTGCAGTTCCCTTCGCAACCGACACGACAACTCCGGTAGACCTGACCGGGCTTACTGGGGATCAGCAACTGCAAGCTGGATTGTTCTGTGGGAACCAACGTCCGACACTCTCGACACCGCTTACCACTTGCGCCCCGTCCCAGTATGGTTCGACCCTTGTCAAGATACCCGCTTCTGGGACGGAAAATGACGATCACAATCCTCCCCGCATCGCTCCTCGGCACTTGTTTGATGTGAGCGTGGGCCATGACAATCTACTCCATGGCGACAAGTACAAGTGGAGTCTCCAGGTCACCGCAATCAATCTGACGAACAAGACAGCGCTCTACAACTTCTTGTCGACATTCAGCGGGACGCACTATGTCACGCCGCGGAGCTTCACGGCGGAGCTGGGTTTCCACTTTTGACTCGTGGTGTAAAAGGACTCCGAGAACCGGGGCTCTTGTTTTTCACAACATGTCCAGTCGGAGACAGCCCTCGTAGCAGCCGTTTCTGATAACTCGAATTGAGATCCAGAAGGCGCGGGTCTCGGCTATTAAGTCCGATATCCACTCCCGAACGTGTCGTCGCACACGGAAGTGACCAGATGCGGCGGATGCGGCACTAGTCGCTCCGGAAGCAAACCGAATACCTCAATCAAATGCTCCGCGGTCACTATGCGTATTACGGCATCGCCGGGAACATACGTGCGTTGCGACGAGTCCATCGGGCCGTGGAACGTTACTGGCGCAAGATGCTGAGCAGCCGGGGCACGATAAGTTACTGCGCCCTTGCCTATCGAGTGCTCGCAACGTAGATGAAGCCGATCACTGAAATCGTAGAGGAGTCTAAAGTCTGGCAGCAGCGAGCACTTTTCCCGCCAGGTCCCGAGAAAGGTACTTTTGCAGGACAATCCGCGTCTCGGGATTGGCGGCCAGGTAGCGGTCGAGCGGCTCAACCTCCCAACGCATGCACCGGACAGTCTCTACTACCACGGCATCTACATCGGCTGGGACGCCACTCATGAGAAGCGCTGAGCCCACGATGTGGCCCGCGACGAGTTCCCCGAAGACACCGTCATCTCTCGTGAACCGCACTTTCCCGCGAACAATGATCGAGATTGCCTCAACACGTTTGCCAGACTCCAGCATTCGCTCGCCAATTTCCACAGTTGTCCACGCTCCGATACTTAGAATCTGCAGGACTTTCCGAGGCGGCAAATCCGGGAAGGCGAGCTGGCGAATTTCCTGCTCTTCAGGCGTCAATTTAACTGGACGCCGCTCGACAAAAAGACGCCAAGACTGGAACGAATTGATCGCAGCAAAGACGCTACTCCAAATGATTGGCTCCCACAGAGGTTCAGGCTGCAGGATGAAATACGGCAACGCTATCAGCGAGGCCGCCACTGAAAACAACCTCAGCCAGAGAATGTTGCGAACGCTGTACGCTACCAACAACAGGATATTTGCGGCGTGCAGGAAATAGCTTGGATTGAATAGCCCCATGTTTGCAATCTCCCTTGATGGCGTGTCGAAACTTGCTCTGCTGGGGCCTGGTGGAGAGAGCTGAGGCCGCACTACGCGCTCAAGCTGAACGCTTGTCAGAGACTATTTCGTCGGTTGGAACCTAAAATACTGTCAATACAGACAGGGGTAGGAGGTTGCTGGATGAAACGCCGAAGAACGTTCGGGCATCGCTCATTTTGTATCGTCTTCAGCGTGAAACTCGATGTGCCCGCTAGCGTACCGACACACCGTCGGAATCGCAGTAACCTCCCGGCGAGGGTGGTTTTTTATGCGACCATAGCTCCACGCTATGGTCTGTGGGAAACTGTGAGCATGGCCAGTCGAAAGAAGCGCATCCCAAAACTGGATGACTGCGTAGCAGTCCTCGGACATACCGGCGCGTTTGTTATATCCAGCGTTGATGGCGAACTCCGTACCGTAGAGTTGAAACCAGTCGGAAGCCATTTTGCGCTCAGTGCTATTCCGTGGCGCGCGTTGACGTTCCTTGATGAGAAAGATAAAGTATCGCAGCTAATGTAACCAGCCTTAACACTCAAATTCCAACTGCTTTCGATCCGCTTCACATCGAAGCGTTCGGTTGGAATTCGATGATGAGCGTAATTGATTCCATGACAATGTCAGCTCCTAGGCCAATACGGCGAAACCGCTTGTCATCGCTCCGTTGACGATGTATTCTTTCGCTCCACCACGAGCCTACCGTCTGTTCCACTTTTGTTGAATGAAAGGTGATGAACGGAGCGTGCTCGGCATCGAAGAAATCTTTGCTTTTCAGCTTGCCGTCCTTCATGCCGCTCCCGGTATCCACAGAGTCAGCCTGAATCTTGATGTCCAAAACGCCAGTCGAAGGCTCCGGCGAACTAAAGGTCAAAGTCGCGTCCCACTTGTCGAACTTGCCGTCGATAGCCACCGACTCCTTGACGGAGAAGTGCACCGTACTTTCTTGCTTCGAGATCGCAAAGACTGGAACACGAAGATCGAACATTGGGAAAATGGCGTTCTGGGCATTGGCTTCCAATGTTTCAATTTCTTCAATCACGCTAACTTTGGATTTCCTGATAATTGGAGTTCAGACGGATCGTTCGGTCAGATTTTCTATCAGGAGCAATCTCCAACCAGCATCTTAGGAGCTGGACTCAACGCGAATGTTTCTGCGCGATTGATCCAGTTGAGGGCACAACTTCAATTCTGAGCCGAGGAACGCACTTCGTCGTTTCAAAAATTTTCCATCATCCAAATGCTACTGTCCACACTAGACCCCAGAATCGCCAAGTGGCGGCCGTCCGGGGAAGGACGAACGTTCGTCAGGTTAAACCCGTGGTTTCTCCACAAGACGTGTGCCTGTCCCCGCAAATCCACGCCTAGTAGCACAGTTCCCCCTTGAATACCATCGGAGACCAGCAGTCCTGTCCCGCTCGCATCCCAAACCACCGTTTGCAGGTTGCTCCAATCCTTGAGCCGGATCTCCTGCGGCGGCTGGCCGCGCAACGAGACGATCTTGAGGGTGCCTTCCAAGCTGGAAATAACCGCAATGCATGCCGCGTCTGGGGAAAGAGCGGCATGGTTCGAATCCCAGGAGTTCGTCCTCGTGTCGAGAGGAAAGCGGATGATTTCTGAGCCACGTCCTTTGGCAGGATCGAGGGCTGTAATGACAATTTGCTTGCGATCCTCAGTAGGTTCAAGAATCACACACAAGTCAGATGGGGTCTTCGCGCATGAGAAGAAACCATCAGACCGCGTCGTAGTTATGACTTCAGGCAACCCTCCGCTAATCGGGACTCGCAGGATCTCTTCCGGAGGCGTCATGTCGCGTTGATAGAGAACCCATTTGCCATCGGGACTAACGTGACCATTCCAAACGTTGTTCTGTCCTGAGGTGAGCGGCTTCGCTGCGGCCTCGTTCAGCGCCTGCACGTAAATTCCATAATGCCCCGTCCGGTTCGACTTCAAAATGATCGCCTTTCCGTTTGCCGTCCAATCTTCAGGTATGTCAAAGTTCTCGGTCAGAGTAAAATGCGTTGTGTTAGTGAGTCGAGTCCTGGCCGCGTTGAGGTCAGACACATACGTCGAGAAGCGAAGCGCCTGCTTCAAGAACACCAGCCGCTTCCCATCCGCCGTCGCACTTAAGGCAGAGTTGCAGAATCCAGGCCAGCTCGTCAGACGGCTCGGTTTCTCCGTGCGTTTGCCAGTACTTGCGTCAATCCGTAATTGCCAGAAGTTGCAGGTAGTATCCCCGGCGCTTATGGCTGTGGACTCTGCGGATGTGTAGATCAACCGGCCATCGCGCAACCAAACGTAGTCCTTCAGGCCCTCCGCCTCAGAGGGGGAAAGTATGGTTGTCGGAAAATTGCCTTCCAGATCGCGACTCAGGATCGTGTTCCCGGAGTTGTCCGTCTTTTGGTAAATGACACGTTTTGCATTCGGCGACCAATTAATCTGGACGATGGAACTTTCTTGATCGGGACCAAAAAGTTTCCGCGCGTGCTCTCCGTTCTGGTCCATCAGCCAGATTTCGCGGTCCCCTAATGCTCCCTTGTTCGCTCCGAAGGAAATCGCAGAGCCATCTGGAGAGACTGTTGAAGACATGGCCTCGTCGCGAAGCTTTCTGGGCGCTCCACCCAGCACCGAAACAGCCCAAATACTTGTGCCGTGGGAGGTCCAATCCGGGAGATTTTGCCCCGGCTGATGGGCATTGGCAAAGAATCTAGTGCTGTCCGGAGACCAGAAGCCCACGTCCCATTCCGCCTTATCACCGCCGAAACCATCGGGCGAAGGAATGGACCGACTCTCGCCGGTGTCGATGTTCTGAATGTGCATCCCAGCTAAGTCACTGTAAGCCAGATACCTGCCATCGGGTGAAATGGTGCCGATGATGACAGCGTTTTCAGACGAATTCGATGTGAGTTGCCGCAGCTTCAATTCGGGAGCATGGGGAGAAGTGGGCTGGCGCTTCGCGAACCATAGAGCCCCGCTCGCGATCAAAAGTGCGGCGACCGCTGTCGCGGCTGGCATGCGCCGACGTGCTACAGGGCGTCTCGCTTCGAGCTCTAGGCGCATTTTTTCCAAATCCGCGCGCACTTCTGATGCGTGCTGATAGCGGAGATTGCGGTCCTTCTCGAGGGCCTTGGCGATGACCTCCTCCACCTTCGATGGCAGCTCAGGATTCAACTCTCTCGCCGGCTGGATCGGCCGCCGTAGTATCGCGGTTCGAACCATCTCCGCGGTTTCGCCGGCAAACGGGTGTTGTCCCGTTGCCATTTCGTGCAGCACAAGCCCAAACGAAAACAGGTCGGAGCGGGTGTCCAACTTCTCACCCAAAATCTGTTCGGGAGACATGTAGCTGGCCGTTCCGAGGTTGGTTCCAGTCAGAGTGAGGCTAAGTAAGAAGGAAGACGGCACCTCGGAGGGCGTCGCTTTGTCATGCGATTCCGGCTCGGCGGAAGTGTCAGGCTGTCCAGTTCCCTGGACGAGAGTTGACACACCAAAGTCCAGGATTTTTGCTTCGCCTCGATCGGTGATGAAAATATTCGCGGGCTTGATGTCCCGATGAATGATGCCTTTCTGGTGCGCTGCTTCAAGGCCGCTCGTGACTTGAATGGCCAAATCGAGCAACTCGCCTATAGGTAGGGGCTTGTCAGGTTGCGAGTCGATTCCAATGCGCTCGCGCAGGGTTTGACCTCCGAGCAACTGCATCACGATGAAGGGCTGACCCTCATGCTCGCCAAATTCATAAATGGAGCAGATGTTAGGATGGTCGAGTGCGGAAGCAGCCCGCGCTTCTCGCTCAAATCGATCCACAGCTTTCGCATCGTTTCCCAGCTCTTCTGGAAGAACCTTCAGCGCCACCCGGCGGCTCAGCTTCAAGTCTTCCGCCTGATAAACCACGCCCATGCCGCCACCGCCCAGAATCTCCAGAACCCGATAGTGTGAAATCTTTTTGCCGATCAGGTTGGCGCGAGGAAAAGCGCGAGATTGGGAGTCAGCCCCTGCATCCGCGACCTCTCGCACTTCCACGACAAAACGATAACCGCGTTTGGGTACGGTTTCGATGTACTCACGACCATTTGTTGCCTCGCTCAAGACTCTTCTCAACAAGGAGACGTGCTTGGCGACATTCGCCTCTTCAACGAAGCTGTCGGGCCACAGCCGTTTCATCAGATCATCTTTATCAACCAGGTGGCCGGCCTTTTCGACCAGGATAACCAGCGCCTCGAAGGCCTTGGGAGCGAGCGGGACGGGCTTGCTGTCGAGAGTCAGAAGACCCTCGCTCACGTCGAGGAGAAAGGGACCGAACGCGTAGAAAGGCTTTGTTTTCTGGCTCATAAGCCCCGGCAGAAATTCTTCAAGATTTCTTCGCAATTCCGGAAGGACTTCGAAACCGTAACTGAGCTACGGTGCTCCGCGAGTGAGGATGGACGCGGTCTGGGAAGTCGTCCACGAACGATCTTAGTGTGGGTTCGTGGCAGGTGCAAGACCGAAACAAAGGCCACCGCGTTCGTGAAGCTCTTGCACCGTACCCAGCGGCTGAGGAGCACAACACTATGAAAAACAACTTCTTCCTACTAATTTCTGCTGCCAGCTTTTTGATTTCCGCCGGATGTGGTGGAGGTGCTGGGGGTGGGGCTGCGGTTAACCAGCCTGGTCAGGCGGCCACGCACTTCTCCATTTCCGCTCAGGCAAGTTCCAACGTGGGGACAGCGTTCAACTTCACCGTGACCGCGCTCGATGCTTCCAACAACGTGGCCGCGAAATATGCGGGAACCGTGCAGGTCACGAGCACCGATTTGCAAGCCGTGCTGTCGCCACCCAAGTCGACACTGGTGAATGGAATAGGCACGTTCTCCGCGACAATGAACACCGCAGGCGGCCAGACCATCACGGCCACCGACACAGTCGCAGCAGCGATTAGAGGCACTTCCGCCTCTATCGACGTCAGCGCATCCCTGGGTCCTCATTTCTCCGTCACCGCACCCGCGAATGACACCGCTGGCAGTTCGTTCAATTTCACGATAACGGCACTCGATGGCGCGAACGATGTGCTCCCCAGCTACTCTGGGACCGTCTCGTTCACCAGCAGCGACAGCCAAGCCTCTCTGCCCGTCAACTCCACGCTGACGAGTGGGACCGGGAGCTTCAGCGCAACCATGAAGACTGCTGGTTCCCAAGTGATCATCGCAGCGGACACAGTCACGGCCTCAATGACTGGCACGTCGAACCCGATCAATGTAAGCCCCGCAGGGACGACACACTTTTCCGTCCTTGCTCCGGCTTACGTTAACGCTGGGACAGCATTCCAACTCGATGTGAGCGCGCTCGACGCCTGGAATAACGTGGCCAGCGCCTACTCTGGCATGGTGCACTTCACCAGCAGCGACGGCGACGCTGCCTTGCCGGCTGATTCCGGTTTCGCGGGCGGGACCGGGGTGTTTTCGGTCACGCTAAATACTTTGGGCGCGCAAACTGTTACGGCAACCGACACAGTTACTTCGATTACAGGCACGTTCAGTACAATCGTCATCCCCGAAAACACGCTCGTGATTACCTCGGGCCAGCCGCCAAATGGGACTGTCGGATCCTCTTACGGAGCAGTTGAATCAGTATGCGATACTCCTCCCGCAACAATTCAGGGCTTCGAGCTAGAAGCCGCTGGAGGCGACATAGGGCGCCGCAGCCTTACCTGGGTTGGCTCATCACTCCCACCCGGCCTGCAAATCGCTTCCGTCACCCTGACTAGTTCGCCGCAATGCTTTGGGAACATCTGGTTTATTGATGGCACACCGACAACCGCCGGAACGTTCACGTTCTCTGTAACAGCAAGCGACTCCACGGCCAGCGGCAGCGCCTCATACACAATCACCATCGCAAATCCGCAAGCACCCGCCGCCAACCAGCAGGAGAAGTCACTTCTCCCGGCTGGACCGGTTCGATCTAAGAGCAGAGGAAATCTGGAGGGAGAAAAGGAGTGAGAATCAATGAATTGATTTGTGCGGCAGCGGCATTGCTGGCTGCACTGGCTGTTCCGGTAGGAACGATCGCGCAGGATGGTCAGGTCCCGACGCAAAACCACCGCCACTACAAACTGATCGACATTGGGACGTTCGGTGGACCCAACAGCAGCTTTGTCCTACCCTCTCCGGGGGGAAGACTCCTCAACAATAGTGGCGAGGCGGCGGGCGGAGCAGATACTTCCACCCCTGATCCCTCAAGCTGTCTCAACTTCGACTGCTATCTCTCCTACGGGTTCAAGTGGCAGGACGGCTTCGCGAACCAATTATCTGCGCTTCCCGGCTTTAACAGCAGCTTCCCTTTTTGGATCAGCGATACCGGACTCGTCGCCGGGCTGTCAGAAAACGGTATCGATCCCCTGACCGGCTCTTTGGCACAGGAAGCAATCCTCTGGGGCAACGACGGCTCTCTTACCGATCTCGG
>Ga0210407_10002488_pt1 | contig 15775 bp, 10 predicted proteins | sample IncBWC27MmetaG_FD_150860 | JGI IMG/M metagenome (GOLD analysis project Ga0210407, IMG submission 150860) | Forest soil microbial communities from Barre Woods Harvard Forest LTER site, Petersham, Massachusetts, United States - Inc-BW-C-27-M | ecosystem: Environmental > Terrestrial > Soil >...
AAAACCGCCACTGGTCTGGCGGGAGAATAACAATCCAAAGACTCCAATGCAGAGGGCCGCAGCCACGATCTGCCACTTGCGCTCAAACTTATCGGCGATTCGCAGGGCGAGCAGCGGTCCTAATGGGGCTGCAATGGCGATGATGAAGGAGTACCGCAGGCTGCTGGTGATGGTCACGCCGGCGGCAATCAACAGAGTAGGCACCCAGGACGCGAAGCCGTAGTAACCCACGGTCTGAAAAAAGTTGAAAACCATCAGCATCGAAGTGCGGCTCAAGTAAGGTGGCTTGAAGATGTCGAGGAAGTGGCCGTGGATTTCCTCGACAGGGTGAGGATTAGCGGGAGGAAGGGGTGCGCCCAACTCCTGCGACACACGTGCTTCCATGGCGGCAGTAACACGCTCGGCATCCGCCAAACGGCCATGCGAGATCAGCCAACGGGGGCTTTCCGGAACGCTGCGGCGAATGAACCATACGAAGATTGCGCTCATCGCTCCGATCAAGACAACCCAACGCCAACCTTCAAAACCTAATGGGTTACGAGGAACCAATATCCAGGCCAGCAGGGCGACCACAGGAACGACGCTGAACTGTATCACCTGGTTTACCGCGAAGGCACGGCCACGAAGATGTTTGGGGACGAGTTCGGTGATGTAAGTATCAATCGTTACTAACTCAACCCCGATGCCAATGCCGGCGATCAAGCGCCAGGCGACGATGCCAATGGCCGTGTGTTGGAAGGCCATGATGACGGTAGCGGCGGTGTACCACAGCAATGAGCAGGTGAAAACCATGCGCCGACCGAACCAATCCGCCGCGAATCCGAAGAGCATGGTACCGATGAAGAGGCCGGCGAAGGTGGCGGCGACAAAACCGGCGAGGCCGTTGAATCCGAAGAACGATGCGGAGGAGCTCGAGAACAACCCGCTTCGCACCAGCCCCGGACCTATATAGGCCGTGAAGAAGAGATCGTACACTTCAAAACATCCGCCCAGGGAAAGCAACAGCACGAGCTTCCAGATGTAACGAGTGGCAGGAAGCCGGTCGAGCCGGGCGCTGATCTCGAGAATATTTATCTTTTCGCCCATCGTGAATTCCTATCAGCCGGCTTTGCCACTAATCTTCCGCCTCAAAGGTCCACAGCTGCGCCGGCTCGCTTCCCTTCGCCGGTACTCCGACGTAAAGCCGATCCCGTTTCGAATAGAAAAATCCTGTACGTATTCCTACTGCGGAGGGGACGGATGCGACAAGCTCATAGTGGTCGGGGTCATTCTCCTGAAACACACTGATGAAGCCTTCCGCGCCGATCACGTAAATGCGTTTGCGAGCCTCGTCGAAATAAACGTCATCGCACTCCCCGGCGGCTCGAAGACGCGCCACTTCCCTGCCCGTCGTTGTGTCCAGAACAACCAGCATGGGAGTCTTGCGAGTCACCGTGAACAGGCGATGATCCGCCTCGTTGAGCGCCATGGCATAGTTTGCGCGCAGTCCAGCGAGCGGCCACTTGGTGACTGCGCCCGTCTTTCTGTCAATCGATTCCACCACGTTCCCGGCGTCTGGAACATTGACGAAGACGTGCGTTCCCATAGCCTCCACTTGAAACGATTCGGGATGACCTTCAGTTTTCAGGACCGGTCCAACGCGCTCGTCCGTCGCCGGATCGATGGTTGCAATGCCGCCGTCGTCTTCACCGAAGCCCACGAACACTTTTTTCGTGGCGGCATCATAACGAAGGTTGTCGGGGTCTTTTCCGAAATCGATCGTCTTTTTCAGCGCGTAAGTGGCGCCGTCAAAAACCCGCACTTTACCGTCCGCGGCATTGGCAACGTAGAGTTTGTCAAAACCTGGGACGTACAAAGACCCTTGAGGCTGACTCAACCCGGGGATGCTGTGAATCACCCTGCCCGCAAAAGTATCGATAACTTCGACCGTATTGTTCCCCAGCGCGGAGACAAACAGCCGCTTACGCTTCACATCGGCGCTAAAGTGATCCAGGCGGCCGGCCACATGGGGGACCGGGATTTGCTCCTCGAGTTGTAGAGGCAGCAAATCGCGCGATGCGGGCGCACTGGCGTTCTGACCTGCAACTTGGGAGCCTGCAATCGTTAACCCCAAGATCCCGGCGCAAAGTATCTTCGTATATTGCATGCCTTCTCCCGTGGAAGCCGCTCTCACCGGAGCGGCGGAATTATTTTTTATTTCTACGGCTGCGCTTCAAAAATCAAAATCGCTGCCTCTTCCGCATCATGAGCGGGAGCCCCCACATAGAACCGGTTCAGTTCCGGCACCCACAGGGACGTGCCAGCGCCTTGTCTGGTTGGTAGTTTGTCGATCAATTCATAGTGGTCGGCGTCTTTCTGCTGATAGGCGAACACGGCCCCAGTCTCGGCATCCCGTCCTCCCGAGACGTATACGCGACGGTGTTTAGCGTCGAAATACACTCCGTCCATGCCGTCAGCGGTGGGAAGGCTCAACACTTCCTTGCCTGTAGCCGCATTCATCACGATCATCTGCGGCGGCTTGCGAGTGCCGATGAAGAGTCGGTTGCTTGCGGGGTCGAACGCTCCGTCACCGGGGCGCTCGCTGCTCACCGGCCAAGTGGCAATCACCTTGCGCTCCGCGGTATCGATCACCTGAATTTTGCTGTTAGGGGACACGAAGCAAAACAACCGTTTGCCGGACTCGTCCAGCAACAACTCGGCAGGATGTGCGGCGACCTGGATCTCAGCGATGAGTTTGTCCTTTTTCGCATCGATGATGCCTACTTCCCCATAATCTTTACCGGCATCTTTGCCGCCGTAGCCAACATACAGGACGGACTTGCGGGAATCGTACAACACACGATTGGGGCCAATATCAAGGGAGATGGTATCGAGAAGCGCCAGCGTGTCGGCGCGAAAGACGCGGACTTTTCCATCATCTCCGCTGGCGACGAAAACCTTATTGAGTGCGCGGACAAAAGCGACCCCCTGTGGCTTCTTGAATCCCGGGATACTGCGCAGCGATTTTCCGGCTCGCAAGTCAACTACTTCAAGGGAACCATTCTCCAAGCCGGCGACGAAGAGACGTTGACCTTTTGTGTCCACGTCCATGTGGTCAATTCGGCCGTGAACGCCGGGCAGAGGAATCGTCTGCACGAGCCGCAACGGATGCGTCTGGGCCTGGATTTGAACGACACCAACTGCGGAGATAAACCAAAAAGCCGAGGTGAGCGCGAAAATCCAAAACCGATTGGTCATCAATAATTTCTCCTGAGGTAATTGCTCGTGCCCGGATTTCATGTTCTCTCGAACCGGAATGCTACGCACCGAATTGAATGCCTTTCTGCTCGCGCCCCAGAGCCACCACCACCGCTGCCAGCGTGAACACCACAAACGCGGTCAGAGCCATGGCGTTGGCGTAGCTGGTATGCTGCGCGAGAATCGCCTCCACGTAAGCGACCGGGCTGGCCAGAAGCACTCCACACTGGTACGCGAATCCGGGAAGGAATCCGCGCACCGAGTCGGGCGACAATTCCGAGAGGTGGGCTGGGATGATGCCCCACGCTCCCTGCACCATGAACTGGATCAGAAAGCCTCCGACCACCAACAGAGGCAGGGACGGGGCGTAGGCCCACAGCGGAACACACAAGATCGCACAAACCAGTGCAGTGGTCATCGCCCGCCGCCGCCCGAAGCGGTCGGACAAAAAGCCGACCAGCGTGCCTCCGAGGATCGCTCCCACCATGGAGATCGCAGTGATCGCCGCGACTTGGGTCGGACTCCTGCTCCAATAGCGCTTGAGAAAGGTTGGGAACATATCCTGCGTGCCGTGCGAAGCGAAGTTCATCATCATCATTAGGAGAGTCAAATAGAGAAACAATTTCCAGTGGGAGCAAATCTCGCGGCCCAAATTGCTCCAGCTCGTTTGACGAGTCTTCTGCCACACCTCCGATTCTTTGACTTTGAAGCGGACGAAGAGTCCGAGCAGTGCGGGCAGTCCTCCGATGAAAAACATGGGACGCCATCCCCATCGGGGAAAGACGAGGTAGAAACAGACAGCAGCGAGAAGGTAGCCGAGAGCGTATCCCTGCTGCAGCAGCCCGGAGAGAAATCCGCGCAGACGAGGAGGAACTTTTTCCATGGCGAGAGATGCGCCAACTCCCCACTCTCCGCCCATGCCGATGCCAAACAAGGCGCGGAGCACGAGAAAAGTAGTGAAACTATGCGCGAAGCCAGTGGCCACCTCGACCACGGAGTAGAAGACGAGGTCGATCATTAAGGGAAGGCGGCGCCCGTAGCGATCAGCCATCAGGCCAAAAATGAACGCGCCGACCGGACGGAACATCAGGGTAAGTGTGATGGAGAGAGCAATCTCTGCGTCGGAACGGTGAAACTCCTGAGCGATGGCGGTCAGAGAGAAAACGACTAAAAAGAAGTCGAAGGCATCCAGCGTCCATCCGAGGAAGCCGGCGAGTAGGGCCGCACCGTGGCCACCTTGTGTCGGCAGAACGGCCGGCGGAACGGCCAGCGGAGTGGTCGGCGGAGTCGCGTAGGGTTCCGGCATTCGATCGTGATCGAGCAACTTTCATCCGCCGCAAAGCGCGGTTAGCGTGCGCATGTCATCAAGGTCTTCCAAATGGCGCACCAGTTCGACGATCTTGTTGGCGCGAGCGATCGGCCATTGTGCGAAATCGGCGCAGCCATGAAACTTCTCGGCGACTTCGTCGTAACTCATCGGATTGGCCGGGCTGCCTTTACCAAAATCTGCCCGCCCCGCGATCACGCGTCCATCTTTCAGGTGGATCTTTAGGATCGTCGTCATCTTGTCGTATCCCGCCTTCTCGGCTTCGGGATCGACGCCGAAATGGATGCGATCGATCATCGCCTGGACGTCGGGCCGGTTGACGACAGTGTCGGTGAATTCGCCGAGTCCCGCCTTGCCTTCAATTAGCAGGATGGCGAGGCAGAACTCCATGCTGAATTTGGCTTGCAGATTGTCCTTCGGGTGATGGTGAATGAGCGCGTTGGGCAGGTTGCGATTCGTGCCCACTTCGACCATCTCCACGTCCGCAGCCTTGATCTTCTCGCTGCGGATGAGCCGCTGCATTTCAGTCATGCCAGGATGCGTCAACGAGCCACAGGGATAAGGCTTGATGGATACACCGGGGTTGGCGAACGTCCAAGGCTGGCCGAGCTTGTGGAAAATAGCGGAAGGATCATAGCTGCCGCCAAAAGCGCGGAAGAAGCCGCGGTCAGCTTCCAGTATCTGTTCGGCGCCAGTCCAGCCGAGAGCCGCGAGGTCAGTGGCAAAGACTCCGATCTCGGCCGCATGCCCAGCATGGAACGACTTCATCATGGTTCCAAAGTTCTCGCGCAGTCCACTAGCTTGACTCGCTGCGATTCCGAAGGCGCGCGAGAGTTGCGATTCATCGAAGGCTCGAAGTCTGGCGCAGGCCGTAGTGCCGCCAAACACTCCGCAGGTTCCGGTGGAATGAAACCCATCCTCATAGTGGCGGGGAGATATTGCTTCCGCAATCTTGCATTCGACTTCCACGCCCAAGTGATAGGCCACCAGAAAATCCCTGGCGTTGGTGGCGGTGATATCGGTAAAGGCCAAAGCAGCGGGAAGTACGGGCACCGTGGGGTGGGTGAGCAATCCATATACACGGTCCTTGCCAACCGCCAACTGGGTGTCGTCGAAATCCTCGACGTGGATCGCCAAGCCATTGGCGAAAGCCGCGAAGCGCGGCGTCAGTTTGATCTTGGTCCCCATCACCGTGGCGCCGCGATCGGGAAGGCCGAGGCTGGCGGCATACTCGCGAAACAGCTTTCCGTTCTGGGCTCGGGCGCCGGCCAAAGCCAACCCTAAACCGTCGAGAATGGATTTCTTGCCGAGCTCAATCACGTCCGCCGGCAGATCGGAAAATTTTGTGTTCCGCACAAACTCGACCACGTATTTTGTCAGCCCGGGAGTCTGCGGGAATGGGGCCGCAGCACAGGACGGATTCTCGCTGGCGCCAAGCGTGGCGGGAGACAAACCGACAGTTGTCATAGCCGCGCCCAAACTGGCGGAAGACCGCAAGAAATCTCGTCTCTTCATGGCAGCGAAAAACTCCCTTTCCATCGGAAGCGACCACGTGATTGTCGATTCAGCCTCGCCGGTGGAGAGCCGGGCGTCCCCGCCCGGCCACCTCAGAACTGGACGGGCGAGGCGCCCGTCTCTCCACCGGCCCAGATTTATTTGCCGTTATCGGGCGGAGCTTCCTACTTCTTCCCCACGGCAATCACGACAAATGAATTCGGCAGCGGCTGGGGCCGCCCCCGAGGATTTTCCGGACTCGGCTTCGGCGCCGGACCGAGGTCAGCCGTCACCGTCAGGAACTGGCCCGTGGTCGAGTCAAACCCCACGGTACGCGCGCCCTTCTTAGTCGGAACGTTCCCCAGTAGCACATACTTGCCATCGCGTTTGCTGACGAAGCTCATGTTGCCCTCTCCATTGGAAGTAACCGCAACCTTCTCCTTGGGATCGAAGGCCAGTCCGTCGCTGCCGTCGCCAGTCGGAATTGTGGTAATCAGCTTTCCAGTTTTCGAATCCACAATCGCCATGACCTTATTGCCGCAAGCGGCGAAGATGTCGCCACTGTCCCGATCCATGTCCAATCCGCTCGGCTCGTCGCAGCCCGCCATAGGCCACTCGGCGACAACCTTATCTGATTTTGTATCGACCACCGCGATCGAGTTCTTGTCTTCAATGTTGATATACATGCGCCCTTTTCCGTCGGGCACCGGCGTTTCGGGCTTGCCGCTGAGCGGGATGGTCGCAACAACTTTGCGAGTCTTCGGATCGATCACGGACGCGCTCTTGCCATGTCCATTCATCGTATAAACGTTTCCCGAAGCCGGATCCAAAACGATGGCGTCGGGCCCTTCGCCCGTCTTGATTTTTTCCGAGACTTTCAGCGTTTTCAGATCGAAGACGCTGGACGTATTCTCGCGGCCGTTCGTAGTGAACCCAATGCCGAGATCGGAGACAACTGCGACTCCATGGGCTCCAGGCGTGTCCGGAATCTCACCGACCTGTTTGCCGGTTTCCAGATCAACCACCATGAAGCGAGTGGCACGAGCAATATAAAGGCGGCGGGCTGGCGAATCGGCGAATACGTAGTCCCATCCGCCGTCTCCCCCCAAGAGCATGGTGCGGACAACCGCGTAGTTTGGAGCGGTTTCGGCCGCCGTTGCGGCTGCGAAGATGCAACTGCTCAGGGCGACCGCAAGTGTCAGGCACAGAATCAGATCAGCGAATTTTGTTTTCATAAAGCCTCCGGAAAATGCCAGCGGGCGTCTATGCCCTCTGGGCTGGTGACGTAAAGGTACTCACGCCATTCTGCGAACCGTTCGCGGTGGTGCTTTCTTCCCTGCCGCTGGTTGCGAAGAAGTGTACGGCAGGCGTAATGATCAGCGAAAGCACCATGGAAATCACAACTCCCCCGATTACGGCTATCGCCAGGGGCTGCAACATTTGCGAACCAGCGCCGATCGCAAAAGATAACGGCAGCATCCCGGCAAGCGTCGCCAGTGCCGTCATGACAATCGGCCGCAGTCTTCTACGACTCGACTGCAATATCGCATCTTCCGCCGAGAAACCGAGAGCGCGGAATTTCTGATCGGCATCGAGCAGCAGGATACCGTTCTTAGCCACAATTCCGATCACCATGATCATCCCCATGAAGGAGGAAATATTGAAAGTCGTTCGGGTGATCAGCAAGGCAATAAAAACGCCCGAGGTTGAAAGCAGCGCCGAGGACAGGATGGCAATAGGAGCGGCGAAGGTCCCGAACTCGAAGAGCAACACGCAGAAGACCAGCACGATGGCCAGGACGAGCACGAAGACGAGGTCACGAAAGGATTTCTGCTGTTCTTTGTAAGTCCCGCCGTACTCAACGCGTATCGACGGCGGCAGGTGCAAATCCGCGACGGCGCTTTGGACCTTGGCAATAGCGGTTCCAAGGTCAGTACCTTCGAGACGGGCGGAGACGGTGACTTGACGCTGCAGGTTATCGCGCAGGATTTCGGTCTGTCCGGGAATGGAGGTCACGTTGGCAAGCGCACCGAGCGTGGCGGTCCTTCCGCTGCTGCTGGTCAGCAGCGTGTCGCGGAGGGCTTCTACGGAAGCGCGGCTGGTGGCTGGGAAACGGACACGAAGAGTGTAGGCACGATCGTTGCTGACCACGGGAATCGGAGAGGGCTCACCCTCAACCATGGCGGCGGTGGTGGTAGCAATTTCCTCCGGAGTGAATCCGGCGCGAGCAGCGACAGAAGGATTGACCTGAAACATCACTGCCGGGCCACTGATGGTGTTGTCAATGCCGTTCAACATATCGACCACACCTGTGATTCCGCTAATCACTTTGCCGTCTTTGTCTTTGACTTCCGCAATTGCATCACCCACCTTGGGCGCCCACTGCTCCAGCAGCGCCGGGTCCTGCGCGAAAAGTTTGATCTCGATCGGCTGCGGTTCGCCGGTGAGATCGGTGATCATATCTTGTAGAGTCTGAATGAATTCGACGTCGAGCGCAGGTATCTCGTTCTTGATGTCTCCGCGAACCTCTTTGATGATCTCATCAATACCGCGGCTTCGTTTGGTTCTGAGCTTTACCGTTAGGTCGCCGGTGTTGGCCTCGGTAACTGCGGCGAGGCCCAATTGCAGGCCAGTGCGCCGCGATGTGCTTTCGACTTCCGGCACTTTGTTGAGGATCTGCTCCACGCGGGTGATCACGCGATTCGTTTCCGCGAGCGAACTGCCGGCGGGCATGATGTAGTCCACCACGAATCCGCCTTCGTCCATTTCCGGGAGCAAATCCGAGCCCAGAAAGCGATCGCTTACATAGGAGAGAACGATCAGGGCGAGACATAGGGCGGCGAGTATTTTCGGGTATGCCAGAGCGCGACGCAGCCATCTCTCGTGGAAGTTGATGACTTTGAGGAAGAAGCCGCCCACGGAGGCCTCTTCGGCGGCGAGCAGGCGGGTGATGCCTTCTTCTTCGGGCTCGGACCCAGCGGCAGGCGAGGCAGCGTCACTGTACTTTCCGTGTCGTATGAGGAATTGACTAAGCGTCGGTGTCCAGGTCAGAGCCAGGGCGAGCGAGGTGAACAGCGACACCGCCATGGTTACAGCCAGTGCGCGGAAGAACGTTCCGGTCACTCCGGTAATCGAGATCAACGGCAAGAACACCACGACCGGGGTTACAGTCGAACCGATCAACGGCGTCGTGATTTCGCCGAGCGCGCTATGAATGGCTTGCAGACGAGCCTGTCCGGCGTCGCGATGCAGAACGATATTTTCGACGACCACGATGGCATCGTCGATGACCAATCCCACGGCGGCCGCTAGACCTCCCAGCGTCATCAGGTTGAAACTCTGGCCGAGGAGTTTCAGGGCAATGAAGGTGACGGCAATCGTCACGGGAATCACCAGGCCCGCGACAATCGAAGTGCCCCAATCGCGCAGGAAGACGACGAGAATGATGGAAGCGAGAATCAGCCCGATCAGAATCGCGTCGCGCACGCTGGCGATCGATTGGTGGACGATTAGCGACTGATCGTAGAAGGGCTGCATGGTTACGCCGCGGGGAAGGGTCGCGCGAATGCGATCGATTTCGGAGTGGACTTCGTCGGCCACCTGGACGGTGTTGCTATCGGGCTGACGGTTGATGTTAATCAGGAGGGAGGGCTTGCCGTTCGCGCTGACGACGGTGTAGACGGGCCTGACGGCGGGGCTGATGGTGGCCACGTCGCCAATGCGCACCGGGATGCCGGTAGGCGTCGATTTGATGACGACGTCGGCAATCTGTTCGGGGGTACGCACCTGGCCGTTGATGAGACCGAGGATGAGCTGATGGTTTTCTTCGAGTAATCCGGGCGAATCAATCAGGTTGGTGCGGCGCACGGATTCGAGAATGTCAGGCACCGTAACGCCCGCCACCAGGAGTTTGGCGGGGTCGGGAATGATATGAAACTCGGGCTCCTGTCCACCCTGGATCACGACCGTGGAAACGCCGTCGAGACGATTCAAGCGCGGCTTGATTTCGTAGGTTGCCATTTCCCACAGCTTGGTGGGCTCCATGGTGTTGGAGGTCAGGCTGTAGCCCATGATGGGGAAACTGGCGAAGGTCATGCGATGGGCTTCGATCTTCGCGGATGCCGGGAGTTCGGCTTGCACGCGGGAAAGCGCGGCGTTCACGTACTGCAGAGTCTGGAACATGTCAACGTCCCAGGTGAAGAAAAGATCGATTTCGGCGGAACCGCGACTGGTGATCGAGCGGACGTTCTGCAGTCCGGGCACGCTGTTCACTGCCTCTTCCAGAGGACGGGTAATGGTCACCATCATCTGATCGATGGGCATTACACCGTTATCCACGGAAATCAAAATTCGCGGGAAGTTGGTAGCCGGAAAAACCGCGACCGGAACCGTGAAAGCGAGATATCCGCCAATCAATGCAAGGGTGACGATCAGGAAAATGACCGATCGCGAATGGCGCGCGAACCAGTATGGAGACTTCCTGTCGTTGGAGGTCACTTACTGTTTTTCTCCTTGCCAGAATCCTTGGAGGAAGACGAGGAAGCCTCTTCGCCCGCTGAAGGTTTGTCGCTTCCCTTCTCTGTCTCGGTCTGTTCTTTTGCCGCTTCAACCGAAACTTTCGTGTTATCCGGCAGACCATAAGCGCCGGACGCAACTACGCTTTGCCCCTCTTTCAATCCATCAAGAATCTGCACGTTCTCATCCTGCCTTATTCCGACCTTCACTGCCAACTGGTGGGCGTGTTGATCGGAGCCAATGACCATCACGGTCGCACTGCCGTCCGCGGCGGTCAGGACCGCCGAGGCAGGAACGACCAGAGCGTCCGGCACAGTCTCAGACACCATGGACAATCGCACGCTAGTGCCAGGCTTCAGGGCTTGCTTCGGATTTTTCGCCTGCACCCAGACTTCGACCGTCGTGCTGCTGGGATCAAGCGCTGGACTCACCAGCGTCACCTTGCCCTCCGTCGGCTTGTCCAGCCCCGAAACGTCGATGGTCGCGGGGTCTCCAACCTTGAGCAAATACGCATCTTTTTGTGGGATGTGGGCCCGCGCGGTTACACGTGAAAGGTCCATGACCGTAATCAGCGGGACTCCCGCGCTCGGCATTTCTCCCGGGTAAAGCGGGCGATCCGTAACCACGCCGTCGATGGGACTGCGAATTTCTGAATAGCCGAATTGAGCCTGCGCTCCGAGGTATTTACCTCGGGCCGAAGACAACTGGCCCTCGAATCCCTTGGTCTCCTGCTGCTTGACCACGGCGTTGAGGGAATCAAGATGTCTTTTCGCCAGCTCATATTGAGCTCGCGCTTGCGTAAGTGCGACTCCGGCTTGATCCAGATCCTTCCGAGGCATGGCTCCTTGCTTGAACAGTTCTTGCCGGCTGTCATAGACCTTCTGCTGAGCGTCGAACATCTCCTTGGCCGATTGCGCATCAGATGTAGCCTTCTGTATTTCTTCCGGCAGGCCAGCTGCCGTTCCCGTAACATATGTGGCTTCGGCTTGTTCAAATGCGCCTTTGTTTTCTTCCTTAGCGGCGGCCAGATCCGAGTTCTCCAGAACGGCCAACAATTGGCCCTTGCGCACCTTGCTTCCCCGGTTGGCGTAAAACTGCTTTACCGGCGCGCTGATCTTTGGCACCAGTGCCGCTTGTTGCAGAGGAAACAATACAGCATCCGCCGTGACGACGCGTTGAACGGTTGCTTTCTGGGCGTTCGCGGCGGTGACAGGAACGGCAGCTTCTTCGATTTTCTCCTTTGAACAACCGACGGATAACATCGCAATCGCGCTCGCCAGGAAAATCGAAATCGCCAGCCGGGAGAGTTGTGTGGTGGCGGGGCTTTGCCCCGCCGGAACGGGGCGGAACCCCGTCACCACACTAGCGAAATCCCGCGCAGGTTCACGAATTGGCTTTGAGAACAAGAGTTTGTGAGTATTCATCGGTTTCAGAACTTTCCAGTCAGAGTCTGAATATTCGCGAGCGCCACCCGAAACCGCACCTGCCCATCGTCATAGGCGTTGCTCGCGGCAGTGAGCGTATTCTGTGCGTCCACCACTTCCAATACCGTGGCTTCGCCCGACTGGTAGCGGAGGCTGGTCAATCGCAAGCTCTCGGACGCCAGTTGGACAGATTGGCTTAGCAGTTCCAGTTCCGCGCGCGCGGCTTGCGCTTCGTTGTAAAAGGAACGCAGGTTTGCCAGCAGCGTGCGCTGGGCCGCGCTCAACTCGACGACAGCTTGATTCTTTTGAAGGTTCGCCTGCTTCACTTTGCTGAAGTTCGCCCCCCAACTCCAAATCGGAAGCTGTAGAGTTGCCGCTGCTGAGCTGCCGAGGTTGCGGAAACCGGCTGGATTTTCCGTGGCGAACTGGTTCGCGTCGATCCCATACCAGTAGTCCACTGTGATGGCCGGCAAAACTCCTCCCCAAGCGCTGGTAACCTGCCGGCCGGCTTGGCGGAGCGCAGCTTGCGCGGCACGGAGATCGGGATTATTCCGCGTGCCCGCTGCGCTAACTTCATCAAAAGTTGGCAGCGCTTGAGCAACGCCAAGATCATCCACCACCGCGAAGTTCTCCGTAAAATCCTTGAATAGCAAGATAGCAAGGTCGAGACGACTCTTGTTCGTCCCCAACTCGGCTTCCCGCAAATCGCGCTGTTGCTGCCGGTATTGGAGTTGCGCCTTGATGACGTCCGAGTGTGCTACCTCTCCGCCGTTTTCGAGCTTCTCGCTGATTCCCAAGAATCGTTGCGCTTCCTCATTGGCGCGTTGCGCTGTTGCGTACTTATGCCCTGCGGCAACGTGCGCGTAATAGGCCTGCGCCACCGTGACTGCCAAACCGCGCAAAGCGATTTCGGATTTGGCCCTGGCCACCGCCTGCGCCGCCGACGCGCGACCGTAGTCAGCGAACGTCTGAAGGGAGAGCGCCTGATGCACATTCCCCTGTGCGATATATTCGTGAACTCCGTTATTGGCAATAAAGATCGGGTTGTTCGTTCCGTGCGGACTTGGCTCGGTGTATAGAAACTGCATGTTGTAACTGACATTCGGAAGCAGCGCCGCCCGGCTTTGCACAAGATCCTGATGGGCGAGGCCAAGCGCCGTGAACGCAGCTTGCAGTTGAGGATTATTTGCAGTGGCGCGCCGCAGCGCGTCAGAAAAAGTGATGGTCGGCGGCGAAGCAGCGGCGGAGTTTAGGGGAGGGCTTTGCTCCGCCGCTGTGACCTGCGCACTCGGGGCAGGTTCATTCGCTTGGGCCGCACTGCGCCCAGCCATCAAGAGGAGAAGCGACTGGACAGAGAGAATGAGCGCCCCGACAATCGCGGCTCGTCGCACTCGGGGGTAGCCCGTTTTCGGATTTCGCATACTCTTCAGCATTTGGCGTCTTGCACTAAACCGTTGCGGCAGGATTTAGCAGATTCCGAAACCCGATAGGGGTTCTGTTGAAGCATTCACGTACATAGATAGAGTTACTCGCTTCAGATTAAAGCGCTCTGAAAGAAGGATAAAATTGTGTTCAGAGTCAGTGCGTTCGAAGCGCCGGCTTGGCCAGTTCATTTTCAGGAACATCCAGTAGCGGCAACTCCACTGTGAAACGACTGCCATGGCCTTCTTCGCTGGAAACCTTGATTTCAGCGCCATGTGCCGTGCAGATGGCTTTTACGATGGCCAGGCCCAATCCCGCCCCGCCCGAGTTACGTGAGCGTGCCTTATCCGCCCGGTAGAAGCGCTCGAAGACATGGCCGAGGGCGTGGGCCGATATCCCAACACCATTGTCAGAAACCTCGAGGACAGCAGTACCACGGTCTGCGCGCACATTCACTTCGACTTCGCCGCCTTCTTGCGTGTACTTGATGGCATTGGCGACGAGGTTCACGATGACCTGCTGAAGACGGGATCGATCGCCCTCTACGTAGATATTGGTCGCCACATTGCTGCGGAACAGGATCAACTTTTCCTCCGCCAAAAGTCTCATTTGCTCTGCCGTCGACGCCGCCAGATCACCTAAGTCCAGCCGCGTCTTGTCCATTTTCACCTCACCCGCATCCAGGCGTGAGATCGCCAACAGGTTCTCGACTATGTGAGACATCCGGTGGGTTTCTTCCAGGGCGCTACCAATCTGATCCGTAAGCGAAGGGTTGAGCCGATGACTCTGAGCGATGCCCTCAAGCTCCAACTGAAGAATCGTCAAAGGTGTCCGCAATTCGTGGGACGCATCCGCGGAAAAGCGGTTGATGTGCTGAAAAGCCTGATCCAGCCGTTCGATCATGCGGTTCAGGGAAACAGAAAGCCTTTCGAGTTCATCGCCAGTTCGGATGACGGGCAGCCGTTCGCTGAGGTTTGTAGAGGTAATTCCCTCCGCTCGTTTCGTGATCTCGTCTACCGGTTGCAGCGATCGCCTCATCAGCCAGTACCCGCTCACCACCGCAAGAGAAATGATGAAGGGCATGTAGACGCCAAACGTTACCAGCAATCCGTGGAGCACAACCTCGATCTGCTGATACGGAACTCCGCTTTCGACGACGAACTTACTTCCATCCGTTGTCGTAAATTGCTGAGTATCGATCAGCAACTGCTTTCCTCCACCTAAACGTACTTTTCGCGGACGATCTTTTTCGTCTCCCTTGGGTAAAGGGACTTGAGACGGGTCGAATGCGCCGTCCTTCGGCGCACCGGAAACGTACAAGACTCCCACTCCTTCCTGGACAACGCGAATAAAGTGGCCGTTAACCTCAGGCGCATAAGCCTCATTGATCTCAGTCTCAAGCCAGTCCTTGCGCTTGAAAGGATGTTGTGACAGCAACTGCGTTCCAATTGTCCGGCAGTCCGAGCCGAGCGTCCTTTGAAGATTCCAATAGAGGTATCGCTCCAGGCCAAGGTAGACCGATACACCAAAAATCAGCAGCGCGCCCGCGAGAAGTCCCGCGTACCAGGCCGTGATGCGGAAACGGAGCGATCGAGTATTCACGAGTGCGCTCCGTTGCTGATGCTGTAGCCGACACCGCGAACCGTGCGAATCAACTTCTGCTCATACGGGTCGTCCACCTTGCTTCGAAGGTGCCGCACGTAGACGTCCACGATGTTGGTGATGCCGTCGAAACTCTGGTCCCACACATGTTCGATGATCATGGTTCGCGACAGAACCCTGCCGGCGTTCGACATCAGGTATTCGAGCAAAGAATATTCTTTCGAGGTCAGATCGATCCGTTTGCCGGCACGCCTCACCTGCTGCGAGAGACGGTCGAGTTCCAAATCTCCCACCCGAACCACACTGCTGCGGCTGACAGGTCCACGCCGGAGGAGCGCCTTGACGCGAACCAGGAGTTCGGCAAAAGCAAAGGGCTTGGTGAGATAGTCATCCGCGCCCGCCTCGAAATTACCCACCTTGTCGGCGACCGCATCGCGGGCCGTTAGAATCAATACGGGAACATTGACGTTTTGACTCCGAAGACGGCGAAGCACCTGGGTGCCGTCCATTTTCGGCAGCATCAAGTCGAGAATCACGAGGTCATAGTGATACGTAGTTGCGAGTTCGAGCCCGGACTGGCCGTCCGCGATTACATCAACCGCGAATCGCTCTGCCATCAACCCGCGCGCGACAAAACTCGAGACCTTCGTTTCGTCTTCGACCAGCAGGATGCGCATCAAGTCTCCCGACGCATAGTATATTGCCATTTCAAGATGAAGCCTAAACAAAGCGAGGATGAAAAGTTATTCAGAAT
>Ga0210407_10002489_pt1 | contig 15773 bp, 12 predicted proteins | sample IncBWC27MmetaG_FD_150860 | JGI IMG/M metagenome (GOLD analysis project Ga0210407, IMG submission 150860) | Forest soil microbial communities from Barre Woods Harvard Forest LTER site, Petersham, Massachusetts, United States - Inc-BW-C-27-M | ecosystem: Environmental > Terrestrial > Soil >...
ACCGGCCTGCCGATCGCCAGCCAGAACCAGAGCAACTGGCCGATCATGCAGCCGCTACTCGCCGATCCCGCGCTCACTCCAGTACCCGCGGACATCGCTCACGCCCGTGACGCTTTCCGCGAATTCCTCGAGATCCGTGGTACGTCTGGGCTGTTCCACATGCACACTCTCGCTGAAGTGCAAGCCAACTTGCATTTCTTGAACGCGGGCCCGCGCCAGACTCCTGGCCTGATCGTTCTCAAGCTCGACGCCAATGGCGGCGACTACGGCCGCTATGAACACATCGTGGTAGTCTTCAACGCCACCAACGCGCAAGGCTCGTTCCAGAATTCCGCGTTAGCGGGATTGAAATTGCACCTGCATCCGGTGCAACACCATTCGTCCGACCCGATCGTTCGCCAATCGTCGTTCAACGCTGAGACCGGTACCCTCATCGTGCCGCGACTGACGACAGCCGTCTTCGTGGCGGAGCAGCCGTAATCTCCCCATTTCCTCCCTGCCGAGGCCGCGGCTGTAAATACACATTTCTGCGGCCCGAACAGGCATTCTTTTTCCTCCCCTGCTATCCGCCGCGGCTCCATTCATTCGTAACGTAACGCTTCTAGCGGATCGACCTTCGCGGCCCGGCGCACCGGCACCCAGCATGCCAGCAGCGCCACTCCCACGAACAACGCTCCTACAACAAGAAGGGTCGCCGGGTCGCTGGGCTCGACCTTAAACAGAAAAGTCCTCAGCACACGCGACAAAAGGATCGCCAGCGCCATTCCCGCGAGTACGCCGCTCGCAATCAATCGAAATCCCTCGCCCAAGATCAGGTTCCGAATGTCCTTTTGTTCGGCGCCAACCGCGCTGCGAATCGCCAGCTCCCGTCGCCGCGAGGCCACCGAAAGCGCAATTACGCCGTAAATTCCGACCAGCGTCAGCACGCTCCCCACAACCGAAAATCCGATCAACAGCTGCAGCGCAAAAGTACGCGACGCCAGCGAATCATCGCGAATCTGTTCCAAAGTCTTCGGATTTTCGATGGCTACGGTCGGATCGACGGCGTGCAGTTCGCGTTCCACCGCAACCAGAACCGCGCGCGGGTCCGCCGCCGTGCGCACCACCAGATGTTTCGAAAACGCCCGCGCCTGCCACAGCGGCAAATAGATCTCCGGCGACGCTTGCTGTGTCAGGTCGTCGGTGCGCCCATTCGAGATCTCGCCGACGATTTCTGTACCCGGTTTGTCCTGCCCGTTCATCCAGAACTTCCGTCCAACCGGACTGGCCTTCGGAAAATAGCGGTCCACAAACGCCTGGTTCACAATAGCTACATTCGGCGCATTGCGGTCATCCGTCGAACGAAACTCCCGACCGTCGAGCATCGCCAGGCCCATCAGCTTGAAGTAATCCGGCGTGACCGCGCGCAGCGGCAACGCGGTCTTGTCGCTCTCCTTGATCGCCGGAGACTGCCCTTCGACTTCGAGCGTCGCCGGCCAATTGTTGCCCGTAAGCGGCACTCCCCAGGCAAACGCCGCGTATTGCACGCCAGGAAGGGCCGAAACCCGTTCCAAGGCCAGCTGGTGAAAATGCGACCAGTCTCCTTGCACCGCCGTCACGCTCATCGTCAAGATGCGGCCGGTGTTGTAGCCCGATGGGACCTTCGCAATGTTCACCATCGTTCGAATCAGTAGCCCGGCTCCTACAAGCAGCGCTAGAGTCAGTGCCGTTTGCACCATGGTGACCCCGCGCAGAAGCCGCCGTTCCCCGAGTCCCGCCGTTCCTTTGGGTCCGGCGTTCTTCAGCACCTCCATCGGATCCAACCGGAAAGCCCGCAGCGCCGGAAAAACCCCTGCAAAAACCGCAGCCAGCACCGCCGCACCCAATCCCCATGCCAGCACCGCCCATCCAGCCCTCACGCCATCCAGCCGCGGAATCGCATGTCCGGCAATCAACTTGAACAGTTTCACGACTACGAACGCCAGCCCCACTCCGAACACCCCACCCAGCAGCGCCAGTAACAGACTCTCTGTCGAAACCTGCCGCAAAAGAGCAATGCGTCCCATGCCCATGGCGCTCCGCACCGCGTATTCCTGCTGCCGCTGCAACCCGCGCACCAGAAGCAGCGCTGCGGCATTACCGCAACCGATCAATAGCACCAGCGCCGCCGCGCCCAGCAGCGGAAACAGGATCCTTCGCCCGTCGAGATTCATTTCGCTTGTTAGCGGTTCCACCTGCGGCTTGATCCCCTCAAAGGTCTGTTCCGCTTGCGCTTCTCTGGCGGTGAGCACCGTCAGTTCTCCTTGCGCTTGCTCGAGCCCCGCCCCATCGCGCAATCGCGCCACGATATTCCAATACGGATCTTTCAGGTATTTCGGGTCCGGCGCCACGGGAATCCAGAAGTCCACTAACGCGTTGACGTTGTAATTTGGCTCTTTCGCATTTCCCGGCGATGGAAGAAAGCGTACCCCGGGCTCCATCACGCCGATCACTGTCGGCGGCACCTCCCACCGGCTGATGTGGATGGTTTTGCCTATGATTTGTGGATCGCTGTTAAAGGTGCGCTTCCAAAACTCGTACCCCAGCAGGATCACCTTCACCGGTCCTGGGCCCATGTCCGATCTCTCAAAGCTGCGACCGAGCACGGGCCGCAGTCCCATGACCGGGAGATAGTCTTCGGTCACGGCCATGCCCTCGACCGATTGACTCCCCTCGTTGCGGATCAGAAAATTGAACGTCCAGTCGTAAGCGGCGATTCCTTCAAGCGACTTCGCCTCTTTCTGCCATTCCATCCATTGCTGGGCGGGCCACCCCCGCACGCCTTCCTGCTTTTGCCCATCCGTTCGCGCCGTTGGAACCAGCACCAGCTGCTGCGGGTTTTTGTAGGGTGGTGGCGTCAAAAGTACGCCCTGAATCAAGCTGAACACCGCCGACGTCGCCCCGATTCCCAGCGCCAGCGTAAGCACCGCAATCAGGCTAAAGCCCGGTTGTTTCAACAGCATCCGAATCGCAAATCGCAAGTCTCGCCGCATCTAATCCCCTTTCCGGTTCTGTGAATCACGCCTTCCGGTAGCCTAATCAAGGAAACGTTCTTGACCCTTCCCTTGTTCCCAACAACCCCCAACAACCTTCCGGCTTTGACGAATAAACAGCATGTGGGTTAGAAGGGCTTTCTAAGGACGTTCGGGGAAACCGGACCACACGACCCAAGTTTGCCCCCATCAAGAGCCCGGTCCCACGGTCCGTTCTGTATCTCCGAATCGGCACGTACTGATTCCCGCATAATATAGAGTCATTTTGGCCGCAAAAAAGGTTGCTTCCGTAAGGCGGTGATCGGACACGGACGGTGATGCATGCGACCTAGCGTTCCTCGCGCGGCTTCACACAGTTCGCAGTAGTCCTTGGGACAGACATTCGGCAACGTGGAGCCCTCGAACCTGGCAATGTAATCCTGCACCAGCCGCCTGTGGTGCCCCGGCAGGCGATCCCACACGATCAGCAGCGGCTCGTCGAGGAGCCGCGCTAAGCCTTAAGAAAGCCCCTGACCTGTTCCTTCTTGATGGCACGCGCACTTTCTTTAGTGCTGGCCACACCTTCTTTTTCCCATTGAGGACTTGCTCTTCGTTGCGCTCCCGGACTTTCCCCTTCGGTCGCTGTGGACTCCCGCCAGAGCAACCAGAATCTTCCAGACATGGCCCTCGTGATAGTGAACTTCAAACTCCTGCTCGATCAAGTGGGCCACCCGGGGACAGGTCCACAGCGGAGTCTTGTAGCCTAGTCGTTCTGGACCTCTGACCAGTAGCTTCTCCAGCTGCTGCCGCTGCGGCTCAGTCAAGCGCGGCTTGCGGCCAGCACGGCCTGCTTTCCGCAGCGCGGACTTGCCCTGGGCACGATACTCGTGCACCCAACGCGCCACGGACTGCCGGACCACGCGGAGTTGCCGAGCAATCTCGGATTGACGCAGTCCGCGCTCCAACATCTGGATAGCTTCGAACCGTCGTTTCTCCAGGGCTTCAAAATCGCGAGGTACTCCAGCAGGGTTCCCCATATCCAGTTAGGCGCAGCATAGCGGAAAAAAATATCGCTATGTTATGCGGGATCCAATAAGTATGCAGGACGCATGATGAACGCGCCAACTGGACAGGTCCTAAAAAAGGAATGTCTGCGCGGCGCAAGCTGATCACACGACGGCGAGCGAAAGAAAAGGTGCAAAAACAGCTAGCGCTGAGGCGCGACGTGGACGGTGTGCGCTGGAACGGGGTCTTCGACGGGAATCAAAGTGTCAAAGAATGAGTTGCCGGAGAGCGTGTTTCCGACTGTTCCGGAGAGTTTCAGAATTCCGACGGGTGCTTCGGTGATGTCGTTGCTCTGAACTGTATTATCGTTGCCTTCGATAAGGATGGCGGATTGCCCGCTGTTGGTGACGTCATTGAGACTGGCCAGATTGCCGTCGCCGGCCAAATCAATCCCCACGAGAACCAAGGAATTAGAGATGTTGTTCGACTCGATTTTGGCGTTTTGTCCGTTCGCGAAAATGCCGACCTGGTTTGTGGCGACAGAGTTGTGTTCAACACGCACATCATCGGATTGAAAGACCAATATGCCAGCGGCGTTGGAGGCGCAGCTAGTGAGAGAAACGCAGGGAGCCCATACGTTGTCGGTGACGGTATTCCGCAAGACGCCGCCCTTCGCGCCGAATCCGATTTGAATGCCATTTTGTGCGGCACCGGTTGTGGGACCAAGGCCCGTGACAACGTTGTTGGTGATGGCGACCTCGGTGCCCGATTCGTTGCCGGTGATTCCGTTTTTCTGATAGTCGTGGACGCTGTTGTCGTCGATGCTGACTTTGGACGTTCCGCCGCCGAGGCTTTGCACGACGATGGCATCACCGCTCTGACAGCCATTGAGCGAAACGGAGAGTTTGGTGTTACGCACGGCGTTGTGTTCGATACGGCCAGATGCGTTCTGGTACAGGATACCGATGAGGTCCGGAGAGCACGCGGATATGCCACCGTTCGCCCCGTCCACGATGAGACCTTCGATTTCCACATTCGCGGCGTTCTTCACCAGGATGGCGGCGGCTATCGGAGCGCCCGAAGAACCAGTGGTGTTAGCCACCATATTCATAGGCAGCAGGATCGCGCCATTATCGCCTTCGATGCTGAGTGATTTGTTGATGGAAAGCTGTTCGCGATACGTGCCGGGACAGACGCGGATTAGACTGCCGGCTTTCGCGGCATTGATGGCGTCTTGAATGGACGTGAATGCTGCGGCCGGGCATTCGACTCTGTCGTCATCAACGAGCAGGTCAGGCTTGCGATCGTGATCTTCGGTCCCAGCAGCCAGACGCGGAACCGCAAAAGAAACCGAGACCAGAACAAAAACAGACAAAGCAGACTTCTTCATTGTAGTTCTCCAACTTGACCTTCGAGGCGCGGAACCCTGCGGGCGGGACATCAGGGGAGTTTAAGTATACGGCAGAGCGAAGTCGGCGGAAAGAGAGTTAGCAAATATGTTAGGCGTATGATTCTCCCCGACGAATGAAATCAAGGTTTCGCTGACTTTGCAGCCATGCTTTCCATGAAACCGAGCATCGCCTGCTTCAACTGCGAGTCTACTTCATCGGCGATGGTTATCACGTCGAGCAGCACGGTGCCGAAATCCACGCTGCCAAGATTGTTTTGCAGAGTATTGAAGATGGTGACCTGCAGGATTCGCGACTCTTCTACGACCATGGGCACAGTGTAGCCTTGCTTGCGTCGCCGAATTCCATGCTCGCGGGCGGCGCGGGAAATGGCAGGCCCGGCATCGGGAGCGAAACGAAGGCGGCGCACGAGCTCGTTTAGGAGCAGCGGGAGGTGACCAGCACGCTCTTCGTAAGTCAGTGAGACGGCGGTGAGTTCGTCGGTGTGCTCGACGCGGGACAGCCAATTTTGGATGGTTCGATCGAGATCGCGCTCGAGAATCGCGGCCACGCGTTCTTTGTTCATAGCGATATGGGCCGAAGGATTCGAGAGCTTTTTTTGGATGATTTCGGTGAGTTCTGTAAAAGCGATGGGTTTCAGAAGGACTTGGTCGGCCTGCAGAAGGATGGCCGTCATGGCGGCTTGAAGAACGGGGTAGTTGCTGAGCACGAGAGTTACAGCGTTGGGCTGCGTATGGCGCATGGCATTGACTACGGTGAATCCATCGGAAGCATCGGGCATGTGCAGGTCGGAGAGCAGCACGTCGAAGTTTTCCGTAGAAATCAGTCTGAGAGCTTCACACACGGAGGCGGCGGGCGCCACTTCAAAACCGCGACTTTCCAAGCCCTCCTGAAACGCGACGCGGACTTCGTCTTTGTCTTCTGCTAGCAGAATTCTATTTTTTTTCATTGCGGGCTGTACCTTCTCGATAAAAGTTGCTTGCAATCGGCAAGACTCCCAGAACCCTGGACGAAGCGGCTTTAGACAGAAAAGGGATGCGGGAGGAGGGTTGTTAAGAGAATTCTTCGCGCCACGATCCAGCGACTTTGGCAGCCGCCAGTTGACTGGTGTTAAGCCTGGAAGCGCATCAAACCGACTCTTCACCCCAGGAAGCTTTTTTGTTCTTTTTGTGCATGTAGGAGCGGTAGGCGACTTTCGCTATGCGGTTGCCGGAACGATGTTCGCCTTCGACCGGGAGGCGGAGGGGATCTTGAGCTGTGAGCAAAAGCAATTCGCCGAAATGGCGGACAAAGGGCAGTGCGGCTATCAGGCGCAAGAGCGGGAGTGCCAAACCTGGAGGCAGTTTTGCCACCAACGGAACACGAGGGCGGATCGGCCGCACGCGAAGTTTTGAAAAATAGGGTGCCGCTTCGAGGCGCATCGTCTTGGTGGTCAAGTGCTCGATGAGAATGCCGTCTTTTGAGTAGCGTCGCATAAGGGGAAGGCCCAAAAGGCGGCGATTCAGGTCATCGTGTTCAAAACTGCCGACATATCGTCCGTCGTCCTTCAAAGCATGAGCGATCGTGCGATACATATTCATGCGTTCGTCGCGAGAATCGAGGGGAGTTAGAGTGAGCGCACGATCGAACGCGCGGCTCGCGAGATGTAGTTGATTGATGTCCGCATGGACGCGTCCGACCCGGGCGCCAGCGGGAAGTCTCCAGGCCAGGAGCCGGAGGGCGTTAATCGAGAAATCGACAGCGAGAATCTTTGCGCCCGATTTTGCGATGAGTGACGTGAAGCGGCCATCGCCGCAGGCAAGTTCCAAAACTGTATTGGTGGGCCAGGCTTGCAGTTCATCCAAGTGCGCGGGCACTTCCAGAATATCGGAGAACACCGATCTCCAACCTTCGGCCGGCGGAACGAAAGGGCTCGGGTTAGTACAATCGTAGTCGATCGTGTCGCGGATGCTCATCTCGTGCTTGTCTTCTTCTGTAAGCTGCTCTGGCAGGAGGCACGCAATTCCATCCTCAATGCGGAATTCGGCCCCGCAGGTCTTACAGCGCAAAACGGCGTCCAAAACTCCATCGGCGACGACGCGGAGTTCCTCGGCAACCGCCAGTTCGCCAGAATCGATGTTGCAGCGGAGCAGGGGGACCATATCACGGGGGAATCGATTAACCATCAAGGGGCTTATGGTGGGGAGTGCGAGCCGCTTTTGGTCGCCTGTACTTGGATCATATTCCTCCAGTTGTTCGGCGAGCTGTTGATTCCTGTGAGAGGATTTCGTAAACCGCATTTTTTTGAGCCATGCCCGATGGAATGGAGGAGCGTAAGGGTTATTGGTTGGAGATAGTGGCTGTTGTTCCGTCGAGCTTTGTAAAGTGAACGGTGAACTTTGCATTGAATGTTTGCGCTTGGTCCTGAAGGATGCTGATGGCCGTGGCCTCTCCGAGCACCATCGACACGTCGGTGTCACTGCGCCAGTGGATTCCGGCATGGATGCCGTGACCGAAGCTGACGTTGTGCGCGAGCTTGTTCAGCTCGCCGTTCACGGTGATTTTATTCCTATCTGAACCCGTATAGGGCACTAGAGAGAGGCCATCTTCTGTTGGCACCAGGGGATTCGGGATCACGAAATTACCGTCGAGGAAGAACTTCAGAATGGTAATGCAAGCGCCCGCGACAACCCCGTGGCCCGTGGGGTAAGACGGGTGTGTCGGCGAGCCCTCGGGGAAGGCCTGTGAAAGCAAGTAGGTTCCATATTTGCTGAAGCTCGTCTCTAGAGCTAGTGAGTTGAGGACATTGTTGTGCACACGGCCATTGAGGCTGCTTCCCTTCCCGGTCTTGATCAATTCTACGATTCCGCCTCCCGACTCCGGGCGATGACGGCGATGGACAAACCACTTCTGGTACCAACTACGTTCCAACGCCCGGTACGCTACCTCACCGAGCATCCCGGCAATATGCGGATCGCCGAAATTGCCGAATCCGACCTGCGTTTTCGAGTTGCTGTACGGGCTCCCGGGGTTCGCCGGCGCGCCGATAGAGCTAAGCACAAGGAACGCCACGAAATACCCCTGATAGAGCATGTCAATGTGGGTCCATGCGGAAAGGGCTCGACCGGTGTGCGTGAAGCGTAGCTGCGGGTCCTCCTGATTTTGTAGACCGGTGCTGCCGCCATTTTGGATGAGAGCCCAGGAGGCGGGGTCCGTCAGATAGTCGATGTCAGGCTGGTACGTCACCATCTGCTGGCTGATGGGCTGTTGGCCTAAGAACGTCGGCGTGATGAAGAACTGGGAAATGTAAGGGCCTACCGTCTCACCCGGAAAGCCACCCCGGAAAAGCACCTCCGGGGTGACTTGGCCGCTGCTTCGTGGACCGGCGTAGTCCGGCAGCCCCGTGAGTTCGCGTGCCGCTTGAGCGGCTAGTGGACTCGAGGAGTATTCGGTGAACGGAATGTCGCGCAGCAAGGAAGCCCAATACAGTTCGATCAGCTCCGTTCCGTACGCTGCGCTGGCCAAAGCGGGCGCAGGTGGGACAACCACGTTTGCCTCCTGGCACAGTGGTGCAGGAGCGCTGCCGAACTTCTGGGAATCGCAGCCCTCCATGTCGAAGGCCAGCCCGCCTTGCGGATCAACCAGCTTGCGTCCGCCGCCCACAATGATGTTCTCGAAGTCCGCAGGGTTGCCGCTGTGCAAAGCATCCCTGAAGCTCTCGTAGGCGTTTAAATTCACTCGGCCGGGGCCGTCTTGCAGAAGGGCTTTGGTGTAGGTGCCACACTTGTCGGCATAGCGCTCCTCGTCGCCGTTTGTCGTGTGTGGTGGGATAGAAATCCTTCGATCGGCCTTCATGGCCTCCATGCGGATTTCCGCCGCTTTTTCCGCGCGTTCGGATCCCGCGGATTCGCCATGATCGTTGTCTGCATGGGCGGGAGAGTGGCTTCCGCCTAAAAGCGGCTCTACACCGATGGTGCCCGCGGTTGCGGCGGCCAAGGCAACTCCCCGAACGTTTCCGAGGAACTTCCGGCGGCTTTCCGAGCGCGGGGCGCCGGAAGTTGGTAGCGAATCCAGTGTTTCCGAATGCGTGTCTCGTGCGTCGTGTTGACTGTGGTCCTTCTTAAAGGTTGCGTCCTTCATGATGGAAACCTCCCTGTCTTGGATTTTTGTGTTTTCTGCGAAGGCAGTGAGAATACGCGTTTCGAGAGATTGGGGGTGTTCACCCTAGGGAATTCCTGGGTCGGCAATCCTGATATCGCCCCAAGAGAATGGCAATGACGAGTTATCTGCTGCGCGGCAATGAATGAGCGGCAAGCCGAAACGTGCCGTTTTTTGAATCAGCTCATTACCAACTCTCGGACGATGGCCCTATCCAATTGATGCGCTGGGCGGCTATCTCCTCGAGCAGCTCGATCAATGGCCTGGCGCATCTCCCAGGCCGTTGCGAAGTGTAGATCAAGACCAGCGAGCCGGCACTCTCTGGTGAGAAGAGAAAGAGTTAACTCGAGGCCTCCCTCGAGTAAATACTGCGAGTGACGTTCCTGCGTGCCATGGGTGAAGAGTTTGAGAAAAATATCGTCCCCAATGCGCGGGGCGAGTTCAAGCCAGCGGCGGACGCGGTATTCGGTGGCGGGATCATAGCAACAGAGTTCGCTGTACTCAATTCGTGGCATGACGCGCTGGGCCCACCGCAGACCGAATGGGCCTGGAATCATCAATAAATCGCCCGTGGCTGTACCGCCGGGAGTGACGGGAATGCCGGTGTCGTAAGATTTTGGCCTGTCAGGGTCGTCTACCGCCCAGTAGATCTTGTTGATCAGCCGGGCTTGCGTCGGCGAAGCTCCTGAAGGCATGGTGAAATCGGCGTAGCAACCGAGGTCGCGGAGAAGAGAGATCTCATTGTTCAGGCCGCAGAACCGCCCATCAGGGCGAGAGTTGTCGAGTGCCCAGAGGCCGTGAATGAATCCGAATGTCACTTTCCCCTTGTCTTTCCTCAGCAGGCCGTGGCGGGAGAAGAGTGTTCCGGTGAAGCTGGAGATGCGGTCTACAAAGTCTTGTTGTCCTTCGCCGTCGTGATGCAGATGAACCTCGACGTCGGCGATAGCATCTGACGTCATGCGCTCGAGAGGTTCTACGAGGCGGGGCCGATACTCTTCTTCGGGATAGAAGAAGGTATAACGGGGAGGCCGGCCAGTTGAGTCCTGAAACTTTCGGGCGATGGCCGGCCAACGGGTTGCCCATCGAGCGACCCGCTCCGCGCCCGTATGCTCATCGGCACCATTCCAAAGCGGCTCATAGTGATCGGCGAAGAGTAGCCAGAGCCTCTTCGCGGGCTCGCGGGATAAAGAGTTGAGCCGGTCTTTTATATAGCCTGGGAGCCAGATCTGGCTGTACCGGGGAAGTTTCATGATTCGGTCCTGCGCATCTGCGGAATCCGGTCAGATGCCGTGTTTGCTACTCGCCATGGCGGACAGTTGCGAGGGCGTTCGATCTACGGCTAGCCGTTCGGCAGGGTAGCGCCTATTCTTTGAGAGGCTCGCCTCGAAGACAGCTTGATAATTGTGCCAGGTTTCCCGGATGGTGAACTTTTCTGCCCATCGGCTGGCCGCTTTTCCAAGGGCGGGAAGATCAAGCCGGTTGGCGGCACGGAGGATTTGTTCGGCGAGTGATTCGGGATCAGCCGGAGTGCAGTACCCCGCGACCACAGTTTCCGGGGCGAGTTCCGTAAGCCCCGGAAGACGTGTCGAAACAACCGGCAAGCCTGCTGCCAAGGCTTCCATCAGGGAAATTGGCAGACCTTCATCGATCGAGGACAGCACGAAGAGATCGAGAGTAGAGAGAAAACCCGGGACATTGGGACTGGCGCCGTGGAGGAAGACACGACTGGTGACTCCCAGAGATTCTGCGGTTTGAGAGATCTCGGCGTGGCAGGGGCCATCGCCGAGGATGTGCAACTCCGCCCGAGGCATGGCTCGACTAACCGTCGCAAATGATCGAACTAGTGTGACGTGGTCTTTGGCTGGCACAAGACGTCCGACCGAACCCACGCGAAACGTGGGTAGAGCGGCGGTTGGATGCGCGGGGTGGGAGGTAAATTTGTCGACGTCGATGCCGTTGTAGATGACCGAAGTGTTCTGTCTCGAGACACGATCCCGGGTGACGTAGAATTCGCGAACTTTTTCCGAGATAAAGACCAGGGAATCAATCCAGCGTACGGCGTGGCGCCAGATACGTTCGCAGTGGGGGTCCCAGTTGCCATTCCCGCCGTGCCGGGTGTTGACCACGACGGGGACTCTGGCCAGGCGAGCGGCTGCGATAGCGTAGTGAAGAACAAGGGCGTTGTGAGCGTGAAGCACGTCAGGACGATCCACTCGGAGTCTGGAAGCGACGTCGAGGACCAGGTCGAGAGATAAGCCCGTGGTCTTTCCAAACGAATGCACAGGCACGTTTGCGGCCTCGGCTTCCGGCGCAAATTCACCTGGGTGGCTCGTGCAATAGATAGAGGGTTCGTGGCCTTCGGCTTTTTGCTGGCGCGCCAGGTCTACGGCCAGGCGCTCCATTCCTCCGAACTCAAGGCTTGGTAAGAGTTGGACGATTTTCATTTGCGGTGCACCGTGGGAAAGTAGACCGGAGGTCAAAACCTAGTACGGTGAATCTCCTTCGGTGTAATACCAACCGCCGGCCACAGCGTGTTCCGTGACAGAGAGCCGTTCGTGAGTAAAGAGAGTCTTACACTGTTCGTGGCGACTGGAGGAGCGATCGGGCCTGGTTGTCGATGCTGCCGATCGCCGCGTGAAGCCGAGGCGTAAGAGACTGGCCGGAAGCGCGCCGTCGGAACAACTGATTGAAAGTGAAGCAAGTCCATCGCGCCATGCCGCGGTCGCCCAGGACGAAACGAGGCAGCTGAGATCTTCTTCGCCTCTCGGAACAAGCAAGTCGACGCAAATTGCGGAATGGTCCTCGGCGTAGTAGATCAGATAACCCAGAAGCCTGGACTCATCCTCGGTTAGAAGACCCAACGTTTTATACCGGCGCAACGGGCATTCGTGATATCGCCAGTTCAGGAACTGGCGGTCGCGAACGGTCAGAGCCGGGGGGGCAGAATCCATTCGGCTCCACAGCTCGTCAAATCGTTCATCGAAACAAGGGAACACCTGTGTGACCCGTGCATGCTCGCGGCCCCGACGGAACGACTGGAGGGCAGCCAAACCGTGGTCAGCCATCCTGCCGATAAACGGGGCGATTGCGCCGAATTTGCGGGACCTCTCTAAATAGTGGGAAACGCGCAGGAGCTTGGCGTACCGGTGCACGGAACAGAATTCGCGGTAGCCGACATATTTCAGTACCGAGGCGCCGGCGGGATTCGGCACGCCATAAACAACTCGAACTCCGGCATGCGAGGCGGAAAGCAACGCGCGCTGAAGCAGGAGGGCAGGTTGCAGAAAGCGGTGGTCCTTGTTCACGGCGAGGTCACACGCTACGCCGGCGGTGGTAAGAGTCTCGCCGAGTTTCAAGGGGCGCATTCCCAGAGAAGTCGTACCGATTGGCTGGCCATCAGCTTCGAGGATCCAAATTTGCCCCGGTCCGAAGGGGTTGTTGAGGAAATGCCAGTCGTATTTTTCCTCGAGATGGTTAATGTCGGCGAGGTTCTGGCGCCACAGGTCGATGATGACTTGCCTGTCTTTCTGGAGATGGGCGGGAACCACTGTGTATTCAGGCATGAACGGAAACTCGGATCTCTCACGACACTCGAACATGTGCGCCGCGTAGTTCAGAAACCTTCGCTGGCCGGGCACACTTCAGGATTTGATTTTGAAGCTCGGGAGAATTGTGCGCCGCGTCGAAGACTTGCTCGACGCGTAATCTGGCACGTCGGCCAAATTCACGACACCGCGAATCCTCCTCAAGGAGCTTCAAAACCGACTCGGCCATGGCTTGGATGTCTCCCTGAGGAACGACATATCCGGTGACTCCATCCACGACGGCATCCGGCATGCCACCGTTGTCCGAGACAACCGCCGGGATCCCGACGGCCATGGTCTCGAGGCAGGTCCGCGCCAGTCCTTCGGTAAAGGTGGTCGGGCAGTGGACGAAGATATCGAGGCAGTTCATGATGGCCGGAATGTCGTCGCGCCAACCGGTGAAAATCAGGTGCTCCTCGAGATCGAGAGAGTTCACCAGATCCCGCAGTTCCCAGGTCAGCGTGCCGCCGTCCGGTCCTTCATCGCCGACAAGCAGGAAAACAGCGTCCGGGTAGCGGCGGATTACCGCGGCGGCCATGTGGATGAATTCCGGCAAGCCCTTGCCGATCTCAACTCGAGTGATCGCCGCTACTATCTTTTTGCCTTCGCGTATTCCCAATGATTTGCGCATGGCCTCTTTTGCCGGGAGCGATCGAAAACGCTCGAGGTCCAGGCCTTCGTAAATATTCACGACCTTCTTGGTCCCGGGAGTATTTCGCTGGTCGGTTTCGGTGGCTCTCGAAATGCTCACGAACAAATCCACCATGGGATTCAAGAACCGTTTGAGCGGCCTGGCTTCGCCGATGCCTCCGGCCTTGCGGCAGATGCAGGGCCGGCCAGCCAGCTTGGCTGCGAGTACGCCGGGGACATGAAAGTGAACGTCCTGATTCAGTACCACGACATCGATCGCTTCGCGCTTGATGAATCTCCACACCCTCCAGGTCAGTGGCCATTGAATACGAATGAGCCGAGAGAGAATTCTGGCGGCCGTTCTCAGCTTGTGTAGCTTTCTGGGCCTCGTGCCGAAAGGGCCGGACGCGGCCGTCGGGGTTTTGCGTGCCACAGGTCGCGTGTGCTGGAAAAAGACAACCGGGTGCCCGAGCTTTCGAATTTCCTCTAGGCTCTTGCTCGGATTGGGTACATACAGTCCAACCATGAACTGTGCCGTTCGGTGGTCCACGTGAAGCAGGAAGTCCCGAATAAAATTGACCGAGCCGCCGGGGCCTGTGCCGCTCTCCAGAAGGAGAATGCGAAGGGGAGGCGACAATGGCAATCGAGACTCAGTGATCATCCGGCACCTCGGGAACCTTCTCAGAGAGCACCGGAAGGCGATGGAGATAACGGGTGGCGCTGCGCGTTCGATCGATCACCTGGTAGACGCGAGCCACTTGTTGGGCGGTCAACTCGACTACGGGTGCAACTTCTTCCGGCAGTAGACCGTGGTTCTTCGCGTAGAGGCACAGGTCCATGCGGTCGTAGGAGAGCGGGAAATAGAACTCCTCCTGCGATTGGTCCAACGGGTAGGTGTCGGTCGTTGGAGGCCGCTTTTGGATCTCTTGCGGTATGCCCAGGTACGCGGCCAGCTGATAGACCTGGGTTTTGTAGAGGTGGGCGATCGGTTTCAAATCGGCGGCGCCGTCGCCATTCTTGACAAAGAATCCCTGATCGTATTCGAGGCGGTTCGGGGTGCCGGCGACGGCATAGTTGAACAGATCCGCGTAGTAATACTCCATCATCTTGCGAGTGCGCTGTTTGAAATTAGTTGCCGCCACCACTCCGAGATAGGAATCAAGAGTGAGCCTGGCTTTGGTGCGTTCACCCAGGGGCGATTCGACGACGACCGAGAAAATCGGATAGGCGCTCTCATTCACTTGGTCGGGCAGAACAATCTTGCACTTGTAGGCTGCTGTGTATTCCGGAATGACTCGACGGATGGCGTCGTCGCGGCGCGTGTAGCAGCCGGCGGCAATCAGGATGCCGGCAATGTCTTCGACATGCGTCGGAAGACCTAGTGATTGCGCAAGGAGCTTCGCATACTGAAGACTGTCCGGCGACGAATCCGCCTCGGGAAGCATCAGGCCGAGGACGTGTACAGTTCCGAGCGCTTTGAGGCACAGAGCTGCGACGACGCTACTATCGATTCCGCCCGATATGGCAATGACCACACCTTTGCGGTTCAATCCTCGCAGCACGATGTCGCGAATCTTGCCTTCGATGTCGGCCGAGACTCGGGCGGCATCGATCTTCAATACGTCAGCCGAGAATACGGTGGCAGGCACGCTCGTTGCTCGCGCTTCGAGATCGGGCGTGAGCGGCGAGATGGCGGCACTACGTTCGAAGAGCGATTCGACCGGCATCACGAGCTCCTGTGAAATCTGGCTGAACACGGCTTTTTACAAACCGCGCCAACCTGCTGACTGAATCTAAGTTGTCCGGACTCAAGTCCTTGTCGTCGAGCTTAATCCGATAGCGCTTTTCGAGATAAGCCACTAATTCCAAGACGGCGGTGGAATCCATGATGCCCCGCTCGATAAACGAGTCGTCATCGGCGAAGCCTTCGTAGGGCTTGCCGTACATGAAGTTGTCTGTGACGAACTGCCTCAATTCGTCTTTAAGAGCCATGGGATGTCATCCTGCCTTCGAAGTGA
>Ga0210407_10002490_pt1 | contig 15772 bp, 14 predicted proteins | sample IncBWC27MmetaG_FD_150860 | JGI IMG/M metagenome (GOLD analysis project Ga0210407, IMG submission 150860) | Forest soil microbial communities from Barre Woods Harvard Forest LTER site, Petersham, Massachusetts, United States - Inc-BW-C-27-M | ecosystem: Environmental > Terrestrial > Soil >...
ACGGGCGTGGTGATTGTCTTCCGCGACATGGGCTCGACCCGGACGATGGCGCTGCAGATGGCCCATTCCGCCCATCACGACTTTCTGACCGGTTTGCCTAACCGCAAGCTCCTGAACGACCGGGTTCGCCAGGCCATCGCCTCGGCACCACGTCACATGCATAAAGTCGCTGTGCTGTTTTTGGATTTGGATGGCTTCAAACACATCAACGACTCTCTTGGGCATGCGATCGGCGACAGACTGCTGCAATCTGTCGCCAAACGGCTGGTGGATTGCGTGCGCGGCTCGGATACGGTAAGCCGGCAGGGCGGGGATGAATTCGTCGTGCTGCTTTCCGAGGTCGAAGGTTTAGACAGTGTCGTAACTACAGTGAAAAGATTGTTGAAAGCGGGAGCCGAGCCCCACTCCATCGACCAGCACGATCTTCACGTGACCACTTGCATTGGGGTAAGCGTCTTCCCGGAAGACGGCCTGGACCCGGAGACGCTGGTCAAAAACGCCGACACGGCGATGTACCAGGCCAAGGAAAATGGGCGTCAGAGCTTTCAGTTTTTCAAGCCAGCCATGAACGTCCGAGCTGTCGAGCGACAATCCATTGAGGGGAGTTTGCGGCGGGCACTAGAACGGCAGGAATTCGCGCTGCACTACCAGCCGAAGATCAATCTGAGGAGCGGAGAGATCTCCGGTGCGGAAGCGTTGATACGCTGGACGCATCCCACTCGAGGGTCGGTCTCTCCTGCACAATTCATTCCCGTTGCCGAGGACTGTGGCTTGATTTTACCGATTGGCAACTGGGTTCTTCGTGAGGCGTGCAAGCAGGCCCGGACCTGGGTGGATGCCGGCCTGCGACTTGGTACGATGGGGGTAAACATCTCTGCGATAGAGTTCCGGAATGAGAACTTTCTCGAAGGAGTCTTCGCCATTCTGAAGGATACGGGTTTGGATCCAACATCTTTGGAACTGGAGTTGACCGAAAGCGTGCTTATGAAGCATCCCGAGCAGACCGCTTCCGTACTGCAGGCACTACGAGCAAAGGGGGTGCAGGTTGCGGTCGATGACTTCGGTACCGGTTACTCCAGCTTGAGCTACCTTCAGAAATTCTCGATCGATGCCCTCAAGATCGACCAGTCGTTCGTCCGTCGAATCACCACCGCTCCCGACGAGACTACCATCGTCACGGCGGTGATCGGCATGGCCCGGAGCCTCAAGCTGCGTGTCGTGGCCGAGGGCGTGGAAACGCTGAAAGAGTTGGAATTCCTTCAGGCTCACCAATGTGACGAGGCGCAGGGGTACTATTTCGGCCGACCGATCGTTCCCGAGCAGTTCGCCAAATTGCTCGAAACCGGCATATCAGAGACACTCCGCCGCTGAGACCTGATTTGGCATTCTCGGGGTCAGCCGGGGAGCCACTGATGGAGAGAGAGTACCGGAACAGCAGTGATGGACCATCGGAGGAACGTCGTAGAACTCAGAAGAATTCTGTGTAGCTCTGTGATGTGCGATGGGCCACTTATTGCGGAGTCGCCCGGGCATTGGCGCTTTTCGTGGTGGGAGTCGGCGGTGCGTTTTCGAGCTTTTGGACGTCCGATTTCAATCGGGCGCGTGCTTTTTCGGAGACCTTTGCAGAGGAGGGAGCTTCAGGAGAGGAAAAGAAGTGCAAGAGTTGAGCACGCAATTCAGGAGAGGCATCCACGAAATCCTTTTCGGCGAGTTGATTGAGGAGCTGCGTACACGCGACATCGTCAAGCCGATACACGCCGAGCTCGGTTACTTCGCCCACATCGAAGTTGTCGTTGGGTAATGCCACTTCGCCATTGCGCACGTCCGCCAAGAAAGTTCGGTAGCGATCGAGCGTGACGTTGAAGCTTTGTTCGAACAGCTTTTCGGTTTGAGGAGTTGGGGTGCGAAAAGCGAGAATTCGCAGAGGGCCAAGTTTGGGAAGGATGCGGTACAGAAAAGAAAGAAAAGCGTCGCCGAAGCCAGGTTTGCGGTAATCCCTTCCCCACTGCTTTTCGTAGCTGGAGCGCGAAATGTTGTAGAGAAATTTTTGGCGCGTTACTCCGGGCAGGTCCTTCTGGATATCATCCTGTTTGAGTTTCCACGCGATTCTTGTGGCTTGGGGAATGAGGGAGCTGACGGCGTGCCTGTACGAGTTGATGACGCGCGGCTCGTCCTTGAGAACGGAGGTGAGATCCAAGCCATAGGTCTCCCGAAAGGCGCGCTCAAGGAGAGGCGCGGCGACTTCGAAACCGATAAAGTCGTGGTAACTGTCGGGAGCGTAGCGGCCTTTGGCAACCTCGAGAACGTCAAAGCCGAATTCGGTTTTGACGTGAGCAATCGGATTGTCCTCATAGGTCACCACATGGCCGTATTTCTTTTGGAGTTCGGGGTAGAGCATGGGAACGGCGAGGTTGGTGGCCAGGCGATGGCCGCTGTTGTCTGCGGCATAGTGGGCCATGGCTCCAATGGCGAAGGCATAGTCGTTTAGATCCCGGGAATCGCGGAGAAGGGCTTCGACAAAATCGCCGCTGCGAAAATAGTGGGTGAGATCGCTAAAGAATTTGTTGCCGTGTGGGTAGTAGCCCATGTCCTGGATGATGGCCCCACCGTAGGCGTAGGCGTGGGCCTTGCGGAGATCGTCCGGGGTGGCATTGGGAAAACGCGCGAGGAGGAGAGGGCGGATGTTGATATCCCAGGCGGCGTCGATGATGGCTTCGTGGGTCAAGACGGAGTAGGCCTCTGAGGGAAAGGGCCATCCGAGGCAAAGCGTCACGATGCAGATCAGTGTGCAGCGCAATTGATTTATGAATCGCACAATAGTTCCAAATCGGTGGACCTGTCACGGAAAAAAGAGCGTGGACATTCTAGCGGGACTGGGAGCCAGGCGCGAATCTCCGGAAGCCTGGCTCTGGCGCCTCTAGTTTAGTGGTTAGACCGGCACGGATCGGGACTGGCCAGCGCCACGCTTCTTTTCCTTTACATTTGAGTGACCGTCCGGTTCGTGACCGCCACGCAGCCTTTCTTGTGTTGCATCTTCGCGGAAGGGCGGGCAAACTCATCCACTTGTTTCTCGGCTTGCTGCTTCACGATTCCGTAACGTTCCTGAAGTTTGCCGATCAGTCGATCGCGGCGACCGTGGATTACGGTGAGGTCATCGTCCGTGAGTTTCCCCCACTTTTCCTTTGTTTTGCCAGAATACTGCTTCCATTTTCCTTCCAGAGCTGATCCCAGTTCATCGGAGTCTCCTAATTCAGTTTTTCCGTGATGCACAACTGTTCGGCCTTGCGCCAGCTGGGGAGTGTGCCGAACCCAGCTGGATCAGATAAGCACGCTAGGAGCGCAGCGTATATACCGAGAAACACTGAAACGTGAGGGGAAGGGGGAGAAATGAACGAAATTCCACGGGGACTACAGGATTCATGGGAGAGCGATAGGGGTTCCACGGTATGGAGGTTGCCGGGCGCAAGGCTTACAACTGAAACGAATCGCGGCATGGTTTTCGTACAGAGGACCAAAGCACGACTCCGGATTCAGGGCCAACGACAGACTGAATAGGAACGTCAGGAGGTTGAGATGCTACGTTGGGCGTTGGGATTCTTTATTGTGGCGCTAGTTGCGGCAGTGCTTGGCTTTTCGGGAATTGCATTGGCCGCGGCAGGGATCGCGAAGATTTTATTTTACATCTTTCTGGTTCTTTTTCTTGTATCGCTGGTGGGCCATCTGCTTCGGCGAACCTGAGTTGGCCGCGGCAGAGCCCCTGAATCGAAGAGAAGGGGGAGGACAGAAATCAACTCGGGAGTGTGGATAGAACGTACAATCTTCGAAAAAAAGGATGGAGGATGCGGTTATGAAAAGCATGGCGGTTATTTTTGCAGGTGCACTGATGCTGGCGCCCCTGTCATTTGCACGGCCTGCGGACGAAGGGGCAAAGGATGAGAACAATCGATTGCAGAACGCTGGCACGGTGATTCAAGAAATTCTCGACGTCCCCGAGGACATTCCGCAAGACCTCCTGGACAAGGCGCGGTGCGTGGTCGTTTTGCCGTCCGTTCTAAAGGCAGCGTTCGTGATTGGAGGAAGCTATGGGCGTGGGACGATGGTTTGCCGAACGGGCAAGGATTTTTCTGGTCCGTGGGGCGCACCGGCAATGTACGCGCTGGAGGGCGGGAGCGTGGGACTCCAAATCGGCGGAGAAGCCACCGACTTCGTGATTCTGGTAATGAACAATCGTGGAGTCCAGAGCCTACTGCATAGCAAAGTGAAGCTGGGCGGAGATGCTTCCGTCGCGGCGGGACCAAAGGGGCGAACTGCGTCGGCGGACACAGACGCTTACCTACGCGCGGAATTGCTGAGCTATTCACGGGCGCGAGGGGTATTTGCTGGGATATCGCTGGAAGGAACAACGTTGCGGCCTGACGAAGACGCGAATCACCGCTTGTATGGGAAAGAAGCTTCGGCGGCGCTTATCATTACGGAGCCGAAGTTTGATGCGCCGGAGTCCGGGAAACCACTTGTGCGGCGCCTGCAGAAGGCCACGCCTCAGCTGAAGCCATAGCTGAGGAGAATTAACAGAATAGGGCGAGGTGATGGTGGCCTCGCCCTATTTTTTTGCGCCCCGCCCGACATCTTCCGGATGACTGGGTGAAGCGGATCTGCAGGGATACGAGATTCTGTTCAATTTCATACAGCGCGGACCGTATTGTTCGTGCTTCTCTGACGTCGTATATCTCGTTGCGAAAGAGGCTCAGTTCGAACCAAGCACCAGTACAGGAGATGCTGCCGTGATGAACAGCCAAATCGCTGAATTGGAAAAAGCACTGATCGCCAGGGCGCGCGCAGGAAACCGTAACGCCTTCGGAGAACTCGTCCGGCGGCATTCGCACCGGGTCTACGGCATGTCTTTCCGGATCCTGAAGAATCGTGAGGATGCGGAAGACAATGTGCAAAATGTGTTTTGCAAAGCGTTCAGCAAGATGCAGCAATTTGAGGGAAATTCGCAGTTCTCGACCTGGCTTATTCGCATTGCGGTGAATGAAGCGCTGATGATGTTGCGCAAACGCCGGCCGGAGGAGGCAGCAACCTGTGACCACGAGGAACGGACACGGGATGGCCACGAGACGAACGAGGAGCTGAGGGACTCGCACGCAGATCCCGAGCGGCAATACCTGACGAAGGAATTAACCACAAAGGCTCTCGAGGCATTACACCCCGCGCTGAAATACACATTCATACTGCAAAAAGGGGAAGGATGGACGAGCCGGGAATTGGCTACGGCGTTGGATCTTACTCCGGAGCTCGTTAAATCGAGAATCTTCCGGGCGCGTGTGAAACTGCAGCAGCGGCTCTTGGCACTTGCGAAGCCGGCAGCGATGGCGCTGCCAAGCTGACGACCTTCGCGGCTTAGATAGGGTGGTTGCATGGCGTTTACGTCCTTGGCGTCATGCGAATCACGGGCAGCGATGGGCGGTGTGGCTTGCGGATCCACGTTCGCCGGATTGCACATCGAGAGCAGCGCCGAGCTCGACCAGTCTCTGCCGCATTCCGGCGAGGGCCATACCGCCAGCGAGACCAACACAACGCAAGAGCCGGAGCATGCCAGCCGCCAGCGTAACCTCCAAAGCCAGCCAAACTGCAAAGGCCCGACTCGGGTTTGCCGTGTGCAGTCACTCCCGAGAGGGACGTGGCCGCGGGCGATCTTACCCTTCAGAAGATGAGAATAGTGGTGAGCCAGGGTCTTACCATCGGTGAAAGCCTGTAAGGAAGGGGATGAAGTCCAGTTTGCAGGAAGAAATGGAAAAAGAGGCGGGTTTTGCCCATTGGCCGGTGCGGTCAGCTGATCTTACTAGTCACACTTTTCACGACCGTGCAGTCAATCCTCGGGCTGACATAGGTTCCCTGTCCGGTCACCACGTTCAGGGCTTTCACTAACTCTTGTTCGGCATCGGTTTTCAGGAGGTACCCCCTTGCGCCAGCGAGAAAGGCGCTGCGCGCCAATTCCGCAGATTCGTGAAGAGTCAGCAGGAGTATCTTCACACTAGGTTGGGTTTTTCGAATAGCGCGAGCCGCCTCGATGCCGTTGAGTCCGGGCATGGATAAATCCATGATGATGACGTCTGGTTTCAACTCTTCCGCCATGCGTATGGCGTCGTTGCCGTTATCCGCTTCGCCACATAGCTCCCACTCGGGCAAGGGATGCAATATCGCTTGGACGCCACGACGGATAAAAGCGTGGTCATCGACGATAAGTACTCTAGGCATGGTCCGGAGTCTCCGCGAGCCAAAGATGGAAGTGAGACGTTCGGATCGGCGAAGAGCCGCAAGTAATGTGAACAGGCATCAAGATCCCAATACTAGTCGTCCACACCCGAGATCATCTCGCCTACCCGCGGGGAGCGTCACGCTTCGATGATTAGATTTTTTACGGCGTAACGCACAACCTCGCTGACGGAATGCATTTCGAGCTTTCTCATAATGTTAGCACGGTGGGTCTCAGCCGTCTTGACACTTATTCCAAGAGCCCCGGCCACTTCCTTGCTGCTCTTCCCTTCCGCGAGCAACTGCACAATTTCGCGCTCGCGGGATGTCAGTCGCTCGCGCAAATGAGCTTCGGGATCGGGCACGGAATTCTTGTTAGCGAACCCGTTCAGAAGCATCTCTGCGGCACGGGAGGTGAAAAAAGTTCGATGATTTGCCAGCGCCTCGACGGCGCTGACGAGATCGCGATCTGCGTCGGACTTCATGATGTAGGCTCGGGCGCCCGCTTCGACGATGTCACGAACGAGCTGGTCGGAAAAATGAAGAGTCAAGATGAGGATCCCTGTTTTCGGGGACGACTTGTGGATCCTCCGTGCCGCCTCCAGACCATTCAGGTCAGGCATGCTAATGTCCATAACAACGACTTCGGGCTTGAGTTGTTCGGCGAGTTCAACGGCCTTTCTTCCGGTTTTTGCCTCGCCGCAAACTTCCCAACCGGGCCGCGAGGTGAGGAGCTGTTTGAGGCCGCGGCGAATAATGTCGTGATCGTCTGCAACGAGAATTTTCATCGTGATCATCCCAATCTAACGGCAGGGTGTTTCGGCCCGCACGCCATGCTCGATGCCGGCTATCCAAGTTGCTAGGCCGATGCAGCCAGCTTGGGATGGGAGCCTCAAGTACGAGCGAATATAGATATTACGTTCTGGCCGTCAATCCCATACAGTTTTCCCTGTATTTCACTCTCTCATGATTCGTCGACCCATTTTTGGCACCGGACCCACCACAAAGGATCGTTGTACACCGTTCGCAATCTTTCTTCGAGACGGTGGCCGCTTTTTTGAGAGCGGCGCAGCGGGTACCCACTTTGGCAATTTGATAGCTGGCGTGTTCCTCCAGGAAATGCCAGCGTTGTTTACAGGAAAGACCCGATTGTTGAGTCGATGGTGTCCCAGTAACCTGAAGGCCTGAAACACCTCCTAGAAACCCACCGAGAGCAGGCGTCTGGCCGAACACAGGCGCCTGTTCTCTTCCCTCCCGTTGAACCGAGAAACGCAAAACGCCCCTTTCGCGCCTGTGGCCTCTCCCTGTTGCAGATTAGGGGATGGCCGCGGTCGGGATGTCTGACGCGCTAATCGGAGGATGATGTTTTCTGAGGAGCGTACGCTTACGGGTTATCTTTCGTGGGCCAGCTGTACGTGGACTACGCAGCCGTTCCGAAGGCTATAAATAAAATATTCGCCCGGCGAACTCGCGGCCACACGGGCCAATTGGGCACGCGCCTCTTCGAGTCCGTCCACAGCTTTGACCCAGAGCGGGTGACCATCGGGTAGTTTCTTGAAGATGTCGAACTTCGCGCCCATAGTTCTCCCCCCCAATAGGATTCTTCGTACAGGCCATACATAAGGGCAACCGTGACACCAATCTCATTGCTCAAATGAAATTACTTGAAATCAATGAGTTATGTGAGAAAAGCTCGGAGGGCAACCGGTTTCGGAGTCTCTTGCTGCGGATTTTCTTTCGAATCTACGTGTAATTTCTGCTCATTTCACCGTACTAGAACTAAAGAGTGTATCGGAGCCGTCTTTGTACCCTGTGGCTAATCGCTGGCCTCTGAATCTCGCAGCGGAAGCGTCGCTGTGATGGTGGTTCCCCCTTCCGTGGAGGAGATCCCCAGATCACCCCCGAGTTGCCGCAGCCGTTCACTCATGCCGCGCAGTCCAACGCCAAATGCGGCCATCCAGTCGTTGGCCTGGCCCTCCAAATTCTTTGTCAGAGTTCCCTTTCCTTCGTCAGTGACTTGGAGGACTACGGTCGGGCCGTTGCTGTAGAGTCGGATAATTGCCGTGGAGCTCCCAGAGTGCCGATGTACGTTCGTTAAACTCTCTTGAAGAACGCGGAACAGCGCCAGCTCGAGGTCGCCGCGGATCCGATCAAACTCCGGAGCAACCTCAAGGGTGGTCTTAATTCCACTCCGCTTTGTAAAACCTTCGAGATACCACGGTATAGCCGATTTCAACCCTAGCTCCTCGAGCATGGGGGGGAACAGGATGTAGGATATCGTCCGAACTTCCTTAATGGCCTCTTCGATCATCTGGGAGCATTCGGCCAGTTCACTGATATCTTGCTGGGTTCGTTCGGCGGTGGACTTGAGCGCATCGACTTTCATTTTCAGTCCGACAAGGTATTGCCCGACGCTGTCGTGAAGATCCCTGCCGATCCGTCTGCGTTCCTCGTCTTGCGTTTGGAGAAGACGTAGAGAGAGTTGGCGAAGAGACTTTTCCGAATCGTGCAACTTTCGTTGAGCTTCCGTTCTCTCCGCGATTTCCCTTCGCAACGCTTCGCTCGCAAGTATTTTCTCGGTAAAATCACGCGTAACTTTTCCGAACCCGATCAGCGTACCAGTATCGTCTCTTATGGCCGTGAGGATCACATTGGCCCGGAAACGCGAACCATCTTTGCGCAGCCGCCATCCCTCGTCTTCAAAACGGCCTTCTCTCGCGGCGACCTGCAATTCTCGCGCGGGTTTGCCTGCCCGGATGTCCTCCTCTGTATAAAAGATGGAGAAGTGCTTTCCAATGATCTCGGAGACCCCATATCCTTTTATGCGCGCGGCTCCACTATTCCAACTGATGACATGGCCCTCGACGTCCAACATAAAGATTGCATAGTCCTGAACGGCGTCTACCAAGAGCCGAAATCGCTCTTCCGTGCGGCGTAGTGCAATCCTGGCTTCGCCGCTTGTAAAGGAAGAGTCTCCCTCCTCAACAACAACGGCCGAGTGTTCCGCGCATACCCTCATCAACGGATAGCCGTTTTTGTCCCCGTAAGAATTAGCCACGGGAAATCCACATCGAAGGGAGAAAGAGTGTTTCTTCGCCAGTTCGTTCCAAAGCTGCTCGAGCCGGATGGCAGCATCAATCCTGCCTTCGGTCCACAACAAGGAAACCATCTCGCCAAATGCGGCGATTTCAGGACGTGCGGTCTTAACAGAGGCGCGTGTTCGGGCAATGGCACCACCGACGATCTCGTCGAAGCGGGAGGCGTCTGGCATCCCCTCCAACATGATTTCGACGAGGGTTTCGGAAGCGTCGAGCGCAACGTATCTACCCTGCTGGCTGGCCTTGCGAGTGTCCAGACCACGCGCGCTCAACCGGTGCTCCAGTTCTTCGAGGTGTACCTTGGTGGCGATGATGATCGCCGCATTGCCGGCACCGAGAGCTGGGCCGATAAAGTCGCACAGGGCCTCAAGCAGAGAATCGCTGGTTCGGTAGAAATAGGCGACATGCTCGCCTGGAAGAATGCCGGCGGCCTGCCATGGAAGCGCCAAACTCCCTGGGTCGGGGCTCAGAGCGCTGGTGGTCATTTCGGCCCTCCGAGCTGTCCGATCGAGGGAGCATGCGCCATCGGATTGCTTACGTCGCGCGTCGCGGCCACATCAATTTGCTTCATGAAGCCTTCGTTTCCTGTTTTCCAGTTGAAGCTAACACACTCTTTCAGAGTAGGCACTCCCAAAGAATCCATCCCGCCCTGCGCTCGCAGCAATTTTCCTGGAACCGCCCTCAAACTCCAGTTGCTAGCGGAACTACTACCGCTGCGCCAGTCGGAGTTCGCGATGGAATATCTTGTGGACATACATGGACTGATCTGCGCGAGCCAGGACTCTGCCGCTGGATCAGGGGCGGATCGAGGATAGTCTTTCTCGATCTTCCGGTTCTAAGTCAACAATCTGGAATCTCGAGAGACATCGCTCACGCTTGGCCCTACCCCCCAGCTTTTATGGAGCGAGTCTAGTTGGCGCGCCGTCACCGAACTATCGGGTAAAAGCTGTATTCCCGTCTAAGCGATTCTCACGCCTACCTGCGGGGTTCGCCTGACCGCCATCGCTCCGCTCCTCCAAGTTCAACGCCGAATGCGGCATCGGCCTTCACTTCCTACTTTCATCACGTAATGTGTACACCTCTTGCAGACTTGTACGATTCCGGTCAGGAACAAGGACGTTCGCTAGCCTGCGTCCGAAAACCAAGCTTTACAATCCAAGCAGCCCGCGGAAGCAGAGTAATCGGGGGCAAGCCCAGTAGCAAAGCACTGTCCTGCCATTCGGCAAAAACCCGAAAACCTCTCGCGCATTTGCCTGTCATTTGCCATCTCCACACGGGTTCCCCAGCGGGTCCTCGAGAGTGATGACAATGGATTTCTCCGAAGCCGAATCGCAGCGGAGGGCCAGCACAAGATCGTCAGAGTTCTCGATTTCGAGGTGAAATTCGCCAAATTCGTTTGTGAACCCGTGAACAAGACTCCCGCACCGATTAGTAAATAGCGTGACGTGCAGGTCCCTGCCGAAGATTTCCGGGCGGTCCACATGCAACACCTGCCCGGTCACGACCATGCGGTCGTGGCCTGGCTTTGCTTCAATCTGCAGATCAATCTGGAACGGAACCGCACGGTAGAGCAGGTGTCTGATCCCTGTATAGGCTGCACGCGCGCCAGCAAAGACTGGCAGCAAGAAACTGTCGAACAACACCTCGATGACTCTGCTTTTCTCATTTCGCCAGCCCGCCCGTCCTGCCGGCTCAAACATGGCTCGAGACTCGCGAACGGCTTGCTCTGGTACCTGATACGCCGAGTCTGCTGTGGCCAGAGTTCGTACTTTTCGCCGTAGGGCCGCATGGTTCGCACGCTTTTCGCAGTCACTCGCCAGATGCTTTTGAATTGCTTCCATCTGCTCTGGAGAAGTTGCTCGACTGACAAAATCAGCCCCTTCCTCCGCATTGAAATGCTTCATCGCCATCCCCCTCTGCAATTCTTTCAACCTCCGCTCCCCTGCGGATGGGTGCGCTTTTCGCCACCCCGAAACAAGAGGAAGCAGTGCCGCAGAAAATATAGGAAGCCAGGGAATTAAATAAGTCCTTGTGTTTCAGGCAGTTTGCCAACAAGGACGAATGGAGCCCAAAAATAGGGATGAGGAACTTCTTCGCGCAATTGATTCATCGCTGCTTGCAACGATCCGGCCATGTCCTGGGTTTCGATATAGCGCTTGTAGAACGCATGCATGAGCTTCGCCGTACTTTGATCATGGACGTCCCACAAAGAAAGAAGTAGGGAAGCTGCGCCCGCGCAAAATAAACCACGTTGCAGCCCTAGCAGTTCATCACCCTGTGCGACAAAGTTCATCCCTGTGGCGCATCCGCTGAGAGTCACAAGCTTTGCAGGGAGGCGCATGTGGTAAAGATCGTGGAGATTCAAGTATCCATCTCCCAGGCGAATGCCTGAAAACATCGGGTTGTCCTGGCGGTAGCTGCCATGGGTGGCGATATGCAGAAGACCGCTCTCCGCGCCCTTCTCCTTGAGCTTATCCGAGGTGGCCTGCTCTCCGACGAGCAGTTCAGGATGCGGAAGCAAGGTGGCAACAGACTCCACCTCGCTCAGAATGTGCGGGGCCCGCTCGTCGGGGATACCCATGACCAACGAGACGGGTTTTTCACTTTGCGCCTTTTCCTGGCAGAGAGTGAATACGGTCGCGCTTGGCGCGTATGAGATTGTGTAGGCTTCGCACAAATACTGGTCTTCATTTCGCAGAGCGTGGAAAGGCAGGAAGTGCAGGGCACCATGTGGTACGAAAATCAGGTGTTTGGTGTCGATGTATTTACGTAGCGGAGCAAATAGCTCGTCGCAGAGCGATTTTAAATGGGCCTGTGTGGCATCCAGCAAAGGCCGTTCGAAACGCTGTGTGTATGCGACTCCCATTCGGAATTTCGAAATCTGAAACCGCAAAAGCTGCAGACCATGCGTTATTCGAGACACCACGCTGACCGGAACAATCTCTGTCTTGTTTTTCTTGACCACGGCCGCGATAAGCTGATCGCCAGTCGAATAGTATTCAATCAGCGTCGTATCTGCCGGCAGATTGCGCTGCAATCGTTGCAACGAAAAATCCGCGGGGGCTTCCAGGCTGGCATTCTCACGCTCGTGTGCTGGCAGTTCGCGTAGGGTTTGCAGCAGTTCGTTTTCGTGGGATGCTGCTTTTTCCTGCAATCCTCGAATCCGTTTGTGAGCGTTTTCCTCGGGACGCAGCTGCTCGAGTTCAATCCGGTGGTAATACCAGTTCAACTCTTTCCGCAAATCCCGAATCCGCCGCATAAGCTCGCTCTGACCATCTTCACCCAAGGGCAGGCTCTGGCCGCTTTGAAAAATCGTTTCCGTCATGCTTCGTGATTTTGCCGCTTCGATCCAGCTAAATACCTCGGCGGTTGAGGTCTCGCCTTCGCCCCCTGTCAAATGCAATTCCACCATTGCTTCGTACACTTGCAACCGGTTCTTTATGAATGAAATCTTCAACTCTTCGGAATGCAAGCGGCTCCGCACCATCTCGAGGAATTTGCAGGCCTCGCGGTAAGTATGCAGGGCGGTCTTCCGTTCGCCTCGGCTGTGGGCAATTTTGCCGCGCAGCAAATGTGCTTGGTAGAAGAATACGGGTGCCTGGAGACGGTCGAGTTTCGACATAGCCGCTTCAGTTTCTGTTTCCGCTGTGGCAAACTCACCGAACTGCAACGCGATGCGGCCCAGTAACAGGTGTGCGAGAGCCGCTTTGCCGGAAAGCACGGTCTGATCGAAAAAACCCGCCGCGGCAGAGCAAAGCTTCCTCGCGTCGAAATACTGGCCTTCATGGAGCAGGAGAAGTCCCTGATACAAATCGAGCAGCCAAGGCCAGACAAGATTCTTCTCTTTCTCAAACATTTCGCGGGCCCTCGCAAACCGCTCGAGGGATTCGACAGTTTTTCCCTGTTGCCCGCAAGCGATAGCCTCGTTTGCCAGACTTTTAGCTGCCTCATAGCCCATGCCGAGCTTCTCGAAGCGCAGAAAGGCCTCGCGGGCCATTTGCCGGGCTTCCTCACTCATGGTCAACTCGAGATAGATCTCCGACAGGTCCATATAGCAGAGTGCCACGTGATAGGCATCGCCGCTTACTTCGCAAGCGCGGCGGGTGGCGTAGAGCATCTCAATAGCACGGCTGTATTCGCCGCGGAAGTAGTACAGGTAGGCGATGTTGTAATCAGCCTGGTCGCGCAGGAGGGGCATGCCGTATCGCTCGCTCAGATTTCGCGCCTTCTGATAACAATCCAGCGACCGGGCAAAATCATTCAAGCTGATGAGGCACATCGCCATGTTGTGGAGGCTAATGGCGGCTCTTTCCCATTGCCCCTGTTCCGAGAGTGCCTGGTAGGCCCGTTCGTAGTGAGCGAGGGCTTCCTCAAAACGGTCTTGGCGATGAAAGATGTTGCCCACGTTGTTTTCCAGGCTCGCAATTCGTAGGGTTTGCCCAAGATCCTTGAAGGTCTCCCTTGCCTGGTCGGCTGCCTTAAATGCGCGCTCGTATTCGCCAAGCAGAATCAACGGTTGGATAGAGCTGCTCTGTGTGCGAGCCGCCTGCAGTCGCTCACCTAGCTCTTCGAATAGTCGGACGGCCCTTTCGTGGTGTGCAATTGCTGCGCGGTTTTCCCCGCAGGCGTAAAGGGCGTTTGCTTTGGCCCTCAAGGCAAGAGCCAAGTCTTCCTTGCGCCGCAATTTCTGTGCAATCAACAGAGCCGCTTCGGCTGCGCGCATTGCTTCTGCCGTGTTTACGCGGATTTTTTCGACTACGAGGTCAGCGAGTTGCTTGACAAACTCTGAACGAAGCAGCGCCCGGTGCCGAGAAAGAAAGTTCTGCCGCACGGCACCGCTCTCAAGGCTGCTCAATTCAGATAGCAGTTCACTGCGGGATTTCTTTTTGTCACCAGCTCGCATTCTCGAAACCCCTGTTCGGCGAGTCGCCAACGCAGATGCTGGAGGTACTTCGATCGTGTGAAGCCGATGGTCCCGGCGCCAGGCCTGGATCCGCTGCGACTTCCGTGTCCGGTTGGGTTAGGGTCTCAAGAAATGGCTGCTCCGTCAAACGGCGGTATTGTGGCGGTATTGTGCGGTGAGTCCGGCCAAAGCCTTGCTTAGCGCCTGTTCTTCCTGCGTTTGTTGCAAAAGGTCTTCGACGATAGCGGGTCTTTCCGGTACGGGTCAATCAGATTGGGCTTCTCGGCTCACCAGCAACTGCCGTGGCGGGCTCCCGCGTGAGCATCGCTAGTGGGCCCACCAATGTCGCCATTTCTGGGTGCGCCTAACTCACCCCAGAAAGCACAGGAGATTCTTCGCCGGTCCACCGCAGCGTACGTCACGCAAAGATTCAGAACTTCAAGAGCCTTCATGCAAGGCTAAGGGCCTTCTCGCTCTCTCCCATGGCCATTTCAACTGGGCCAGGCGGCCAAGTTATGCATATTCCCCACCAATGTAACGGTAATAAGCCTGCCTTGAAGCTCAGTTAGAAAACAAATCATTCCGCAGAGACCTCCGTCTGGACTCCGTAAGGCTAATGGTGGGTTTACTGGAGCGGTAATTCAGGTTTTTCATCGATTGGCAGCGAACCACGTCAATGTTATCTAATTTTGGAGCCGACGGTCCGCCTGAGCTGCGCAGCTGCAGCAAGTGGCCCACCAGCCCCGCGCCTCAGAGATTTGCCATCGACTTACGCAGCGCAATATGGCCGTCGCATCTGGACTCAACGGAAGAATGGAAAAGCGTCTCCCTATCGTTGTCGTTGTGCATCTTGCCCACCTCCGAGATCATCCTGTCAAAGCGGCTGAGTTGACTTACACCGAAAACGTCAGTGCCCATGGGGCTTCGGTGATTTCCAAGTGTGCGTGGCAACCTGGCGAATCGGTACAAGTCACGTCCTTTAAAGAACAGGTCGAGCTTCGCGGGAAAATCGTTTATTGCCGCAAATGCAGCAACGACCGATATGTTGTCGGATTAACGTTTCGAGAATGCGAAGTCACCTGGAGGACTTATCGCACCTACGCTTCGACTTGAATCCAGCCTGCCATAGCGGTCGCGATTCTTTGCAATGGTAGTCGCAAAGCTGCCGACCAGCGGTTCGCCGTTCCACTCTCGATATTCCAACTCAACCGCGTGTGCTGAGCTCCTTTGCAGCGGTAAGTCGACTACGCTGGCCAGACCTGCTGGGGAGGGTTGATGCTTTTGAGTTTCCTGGAGGTCGTCGCTGGTTTCGCCGGAGGCTGGAGTCAGGTGTCAGGTCTTTGCCCGAATCCTTTGTCCGATGGTTACCCCATATTTTTTTCTCCCATCATCGTCCTTAATCAGCGGGAAGAACGGCACCGGCCACACGGCTTGACGCTCGACATTCCTCCGCGGGGGTCTGAGGAAAGCCGGTCCGCGAAGCGATGTTCTGGGACAAGCAACCTGCAGGTGTCAG
>Ga0210407_10002491_pt1 | contig 15770 bp, 9 predicted proteins | sample IncBWC27MmetaG_FD_150860 | JGI IMG/M metagenome (GOLD analysis project Ga0210407, IMG submission 150860) | Forest soil microbial communities from Barre Woods Harvard Forest LTER site, Petersham, Massachusetts, United States - Inc-BW-C-27-M | ecosystem: Environmental > Terrestrial > Soil >...
CAGCGCAATCCCATCCAGCCGCCCGGCGAAAACTTCTACCGCCTGATGCACGATAGTATTGGCATTGGTGGGCACCAACTTGGCGGTGGGGAAGCGCACAAATTGCGAAAATTCGTTGACCAACTCGGCGAGCGTGGAAACCTCCCGCTCGATCAGCCGTGAACATTCCTGGACCAGCTTGGCCAATTCCGCGTGACGAGTCGCCACCGATTGGGAAGTGTCGCTCCTCTCCAGGAATCTCAGCAGCCGCTGGGCGGAAAGCTGAATTGGCGTTAGCGGATTCTTGATTTCATGCGCGATGCGCCGCGCCACTTCCTGCCACGCCGCCGATTTCTGCGCGCGCAGCACTTCCGTCAAGTCGTCGAGCACCAGCACGTACCCGGTGTTCGCGCGGCGCGGGCCCAGTGAACTCACGGTGACGGCCAGATGCAGCACACGTCCAGCCGCAACCGTCTCGATCTCCCGCGACACCACTCCCATGCGCAAGGACCTGCGCATCAGGTAGTTCACGATTCGTGCCGCATCAGGGCCGACCAGCCCCTCGAGAGAGTGGAACTCCGAACCGGTACTCCCGAACATTCTCGACACAGAACTGTTGACTCGAAGAATGGTCCCCTTGGCATCGAGCGAAATGACTCCCGTGGGGATATTCTCAAGCACCGTTTCCATGAGCTGTCGCCGGCGCTCCAGTTCCTGCACGGCTTGCTGGAGGTTTCTTGTGAACTGGTCGATTTGCGAGCGGCTGTCGCGCAACTGCGTGGTCATGCTGTTGAAGGAGCGCACCAGGATTCCCAATTCATCCTGTGCCTGCTCCGGAACCTGGTAATCAAAATTGCCAGACGAAACCTCTCGCGTCCCTTCCGCGAGCGCCTGAATGGGGATGGTGACCTGCTTGGCCAGAAACAAAGCTACCCACATCACCGACGACAATAGCAGCACGGTGAAAAAAAGCAGAATCAGCAGCATTTGCCGCTTCAACGCCCGCAGGTCCTGCTTTTCCTGGTAATACTCGTGTGTCTGAGTCTGAATCGCAGACAGTCGCTCGAGAACTTCGGGGCTCGTGCGATAGGCGGCAACGACAAATCCCCCTGCCGGGTTTTCAGGCGAAGCCGGAACGCGAGCGGCAAAATAGTTCCTTCCGCCAACCGCCCAAACTTCCACTCCGCTCGGCAACGATCGCAAATACTTTCCAAGAACATCCGTCTGCACACAGATTGCTCCGGTGCGGTCCTCCGGCTGGTTGTCACAGACGATGCCGCCTCGCAACACCTTGCCGTTGCGATCCACAAACCACAGGGCGTCAGCGCCCTTCGCGAACACATGTTGAAAGAAATCCACCCCGGGGCGATTCGCCTCCGCCTGGGCTTGCAGCGCCATCCCGCGAAGCCGTGGCAATTGCCCCCGCCCAAGATCATTCAAGAGTTTCTGCGTCTCGTCAGAGGCTACCTCGAGCGGTTTTGGAAACCATAGCAGCAGGCTGCGGTTGATCAGCGAATAGCTGACAATAAACATGAACACGATCGGCAGAAGGGAAATGGCCATCGCGCCCACGACCATCTTGGTCTTAAATCGCGTTCCCAGTTGTTCCCGGCTACGTTCCGCCCACAGCCGCAGTGTCGACCTTGCGAGAATAAGTCCAAACACCAGAAAAGCCGCCGTGATCAAACTGGAGACGGCATAAAGCACCATCACGGCGCGCCAGCTCTTCGGCTCAAACGGTACGGTGAGAGATCCGAAAGTAAATACCGCGGCGAGCAGTAGGGTTAGCAGAATGCCGCCGATGGCCAGGCCCCATCTCTGTTTGTTGTCCGGTCGGCTCATGTTTTAGCTATCATTAGAATGTTCTGGTGAAGCGTACAACGAGCGAGTAAGCCATGCCTCACATTCACCGTGGACATTTTTCGTCAGCGGCTTCAGCGGATGGCCAGAATCCGTCCGGGTTGTTCGCTCTGACATCTCTTTGGCACGATAGCCAGCGTGACGAGCCAAGTCAAGATTCCTACCTGCCCTCTTTTCACAACACCTGCCCTTTTGGGCAGGTATTAGCCATTTCAGAACTACGCACGAAATTCTGGCTACCTTCCCCCCCAGCATTTGTTAAGGTGAGCGCTGGGTGCAAACCCGTAGGGAGTGCTGCGGATGTCCGTCCGTTTGGGCGAAATATTAGTTAAAGAAAGCTTGATCACGCAGGACCAGCTCCAGAAAGCGCTCGAGTTTCAGCGCGCTAATGGAGGCAAGCTGGGAAGCTGCCTGACCAAGATGGGCTTTATCACCGATGATGACATCACCGGCGTGCTCTCGCGTCAATACGGCGTTCCTTCCATTAATCTGAAGTATTACGAGATCGATCCCAACGTTATTAAGTTGATTCCCCAGGATACCGCCGCGCGCTACCAGGTCATTCCGCTTTCGCGCGTGGGTTCCGTTCTCACCATCGCCATGACGGATCCCACCAACGTCTTCGCGATGGATGACATCAAGTTCATGACGGGTTTCAACGTCGAGCCGGTCGTAGCCTCCGAATCGGCCATCGGCGACGCGATCGTCCGCTTCTACGGGGGAACGGCCAACAATCAGGAAGAGATCAGCAATTTGATGAAGGACCTCGTTGATGAAGACAACGAGTTGGAGTTGGCCGCCGAAGAATCCGAGCTGGACACCGCCACGCTGGAGAAGGCCGCCGAGGAAGCTCCCATCATCAAGCTTGTCAACTTGATCTTGACGGACTCCGTCAAGCGCGGAGCAAGTGATATTCACATCGAGCCCTACGAACTTGAAATGCGCGTGCGGTTTCGCGTTGACGGCCAGCTCGCCACGGTCATGACCCCGCCCTTGCGCCTGAAGGATGCCATCACCAGCCGCTTAAAGATCATGGCCAAGCTGGACATCGCGGAAAAGCGTTTGCCGCAAGACGGCCGCATCATGATCAAGTACAAGGCCGATGGCAAGAAAAAGGAATTGGACTTCCGTGTTTCGACGGTCCCCACCCTCTACGGCGAAAAAGTCGTCATGCGGTTGCTGGACAAGGAAAACCTCCGGCTGGACATGACCAAGCTCGGTTTTGAGCCCGAGTCGCTTAAGAAATTCGAACGCAACATCTTGAAGCCCTACGGAATGGTATTGGTTACCGGGCCAACGGGTTCGGGCAAAACGAATACGTTGTATTCCTCGGTCGCCACTTTGAACACCGTGGACACCAACATCATGACCGCGGAAGACCCCGTCGAATTCCAATTGGCGGGCATCAACCAGGTGCAGATGAAAGAGCAGATCGGCCTGAACTTTGCCGCCGCGCTCCGCGCTTTCTTGCGCCAGGACCCCAACATTATTCTGGTCGGCGAGATTCGAGACTTTGAAACGGCGGAAATCGGAGTCAAGGCCGCGCTTACCGGCCACTTGGTGCTCTCCACGTTGCACACCAATGACGCGCCCTCGACCATCAGCCGCTTGATGAATATGGGCATCGAACCATTTCTCGTGGCCACTTCGGTCAACTTGATTTGCGCGCAGCGCCTTGTCCGCCGCATTTGCAGCAACTGCAAGGAAGAATTGGAAGTCCCACAGCAGGCCTTGATCGACGCCGGCTACACCGCCGAAGAATCCAAAACCACCAAGATCTATCATGGCAAGGGCTGCACGACCTGCAACAAGCGCGGCTATAAGGGCCGAACTGGTCTTTACGAAGTCATGGAAATCAACGATGAGCTCCGCGAATTAATTCTTGTCGGAGCCTCGGCCTTGGAATTGAAGAAGAAGGCTATTGAACAGGGCATGATCACGCTGCGCCGCAGCGGCCTGATTAAAGTTGCGCTGGGACAAACCACAATGGAAGAAGTCCTGCGCGAAACGGTTTTGTAGAATTGAGGGTGAGCAATGGCTGGAATCACGCTAAGTGAACTACTGAAGAAGATGATCGAGATGGGAGGCAGCGACCTCCACATTACGACGAACAGCGCCCCGCGCGTGCGCGTGCACGGCCGCCTTCGGCCCCTTGACATGCCTCCTCTGACGGCGGCAGACACCAAGTCTCTCGCCTACAGCGTCTTGACGGATGCCCAAAAACATCGCTTTGAAGAGAACTTGGAGCTGGACTTCTCTTTCGGTTTGAAAAACCTGGCGCGTTTTCGCGGCAACGTTTTCAATCAGCGCGGCGCCGTCGGCGCCGTCTTCCGTACGATTCCTTGGGAAATCAAGGGCTTTGATGCCCTTGGATTGCCTCTGGTTGTGAAGGGTCTGTGCGACAAACCTCGCGGGCTCGTCCTCGTAACCGGGCCTACGGGCTCCGGCAAGTCCACCACTCTCGCTGCCATGTTGGACAAGATCAACAGCGAACGTGAAGAGCACATGATCACCATCGAGGACCCCATCGAGTTTCTTCACAATCACAAAAAGTGCCTGGTGAACCAGCGCGAAGTCCATGCCGACACCCATTCTTTCGCGAATTCACTGCGCGCCGCCCTTCGTGAAGACCCTGATGTCGTGCTCATCGGCGAAATGCGCGACCTCGAAACCATCGAATCGGCACTGCGCATCGCGGAAACCGGCCACTTGACCTTTGCGACCCTGCACACCAATTCGGCGGCTTCCACCATCAACCGTATCATTGACGTTTTCCCTTCGCACCAGCAGCCGCAGATTCGCGCGCAGCTCTCCATGGTTATGGAAGGCATTCTTTGCCAGGCGCTTCTCCCCCGCGCCGATGGCCGCGGCCGCGCCATGATTATGGAAGTGCTCGTGCCTACCCCGGCGATTCGCAACTTGGTCCGCGAGGACAAAATTCACCAGATCTATTCCGCGATGCAGACCGGTACGACTCAAACGGGTATGCAGACCTTTAACCAGGGTCTGGCCAACGCCTACTTCCAAAAATTGATCACGCTGGATATGGCGCTTTCGCGTTCCTCGAATGCCGATGAATTGCAGGACATGATCAATCGCGGCGTATCATCGCCCGGAGGCGGGACCAAGGCCCCCCCGGTGCCCAGCAAGCGCTAGGAGAAACGATTTTGGCTGAACGGCCATATGCCCAAGGACTTGAAGGACTGAGGAGGTAATCCAATGCCGGATTATAAATATCAGGGAACCAGCCGCTCCGGCGGCAGCGTCAGCGGGGTGATGACCGCCTCGAACAAGACCGAGCTGGCGAGCCTGCTGAAGCGTCAGCAGATTACTGCCACCAAGATGACCGAGAAGGGCAAAGAATTTAACATGCCCCAATTCGGCGGCGGTGTGAAGGCCAAGGAGCTGGCAATCTTCACCCGCCAGTTCTCGGTCATGATCGACGCTGGTCTTCCGCTCGTTCAGTGTCTCGAGATTCTCGCGAGTCAGCAGGAGAACAAGTTTTTCCAGAAAGTCCTGACCAATACGCGCAGCCAGGTCGAAGGCGGCGCGACGCTCTCGGCCGCCATGCGGAGCTCGCCAAAGGTATTTGACCCTTTGTACGTCAACATGGTAGAGGCGGGCGAGACCGGCGGTATTCTGGACACCATTTTGCAACGCCTCTCGACCTACATCGAAAAGAACGTCAAATTGCAGCGCGCCGTCAAGTCCGCTCTCGTCTACCCGGTGGGCGTCTTGACCGTAGCCGGTGGCGTTATCACCCTGCTGCTTTGGAAAGTCGTGCCAATTTTCGCCACCTTGTTTGCCGGCCTTGGAGTCGACCTTCCTCTTCCCACGAAAATCGTCATTGCCTTGAGTAATTTCGTAGGCAGTATTTTTGGTTTGCTCATCGTGATCGCTCTGGGCGCTGGCATCTTCGGGTTAAAGGTCTGGTATGGCACTCCGCAAGGCCGCTTTGTGATGGATACCGTCGTCCTGAAACTTCCGGTTCTTGGCATCCTGATGAGAAAGATTGCCGTGGCACGGTTCACGCGAACGCTTGGCACGTTGATCTCCAGCGGCGTGCCTATCCTTGAAGGCCTGGACATTACTGCCAGGACCGCCGGCAACGCGGTGGTCGAAAGAGCTTTGCAAAAAGTGAGGAAATCTCTCGAAGAAGGCAAGTCCCTCACCGAGCCTTTGAAGGAATCCGAAGTGTTCCCGGGCATGGTCACCCAGATGATCGCCGTCGGCGAACAGACTGGTGCGATGGACGCTATGCTCCAAAAAATTGCTGATTTCTATGAAGAAGAAGTTGACGCGGCGGTGAAAGACTTGCTGACCGCTCTCGAGCCCGTCATGATCGTTTTTCTGGGCGTGGTCGTCGGCGGCGTGGTCATTTCCATGTACTTGCCGCTCTTCTCGCTCATCGGTAAGTTGAGCTCGATGCACTGATCGGGCCGCCGTCCGCTCGGCACTATCCACTTTACGGAAGACGGGGGAAAATCCCCGTCCTCCGTTGTTCCTGCCTGGACTTTGGGGATGCCTGGATGCCGGCATGAAGGCGCAGGCGAGCAATGGATAAGAGCTTTGCTACAAGGGAATGGCTGGACTGGTTGACGCGTGTCCGTCTGCTGACGATCACGCTCATCCTCACCATCGGCGTGGTTTGGCCGCAGTACATTCCCGGCTTCAGCACCAACCGTTTTTTTCTGCCGCTGATTATCTTCTGGATTACTCTCGGAATCCTACACCTCATTTTTTTGCGGTGGCTTCCGAAGGCGCGGTGGCATGGCGGTTTTCAAGTCACCAGCGATGTGCTCATGGTTTCGCTGCTGGTCTATGCCACTGGCCTGCAGGAAAGTTATTTCATCTCCCTCTATCTGCTGGTGATCATCGTCGCCAGCATTCTGTTCTCCAGGCGAATTGCCTTTCTTACCGCCGCGGCCTGTTTTCTGCTCCTCGTGGGCATGACCATCCTGGCTTACGCGGAGAAGATTCCGCGCACGTTCTCCGCTCCGTCCACGACGGAAAGCCTTCGCACCTGGCTGGTCATGAATCTCCTCGGATTTCTGGCGGTGTTCTATTTGGCCAGTTTCCTCGCTCAATCACTGCGGAAAAAAGGCGTCGAGCTGGAAGAGAAGCGCGAGGAACTTCTCAGCCTCCAGGATTTCACCGAAGACATTATTCACTCCATGCGCGGCGGTTTGATCACCACGGATCTGGTCGGCCGCATCCTGCTCCTGAATCGCACCGGCGAAGAGATCCTCGGACATCGTTTTGCTGATTTGCGCGGCAAAAAGCTGCAAGAACTGAATGACGAGTTCTGGCTGCCTGGTCACTACCAAAACAGCGAGCGGCTTTCGCTCCGCAAGGAAATTGACTTCCGGACACCCTCCGGCGACGTCCGCTATCTCGGCATCAGTATTTCACCTTTGCGCTCACGCGATTCCGAACGCGACGGCTACGTTTTCAATTTCCAAGATTTGACGGATCTTCGCCGCCTCGAACAGGAAGTAGCCACCAAGGAGCGCATGGCCGCCCTGGGGCGTCTCTCCGCCGCTATCGCCCACGAAATTCGCCAGCCATTGACGGCCATGGCCGGTGCGGTGAAGGAACTGGCGCGGCTCGTGCCCCTCGAAGAAGACGAGAAGCATCTTGTCAATATCGTCAGCAGGGAATCCGAACGTCTCAACAATATCATCACCGACTTTCTCAACTATTCGCGTGAAAAGACCTACGAATTCCAGCAAGCCGACGTCCGCGGCTTGCTGGATGAAACGCTCATGCTGATGGAGAAGAAACCCGACATCGGTTCCAAGTATCAAATTGTGCGCGCCTTCAACGGCCACGAACTGCATGCGCGCGTGGATACCAACAAAATCAAGCAGGTCTTCTGGAATCTCTGCGACAACGCGCTTCGCGCCATGCCCGAGGGCGGGACGTTGACCGTGAAACTGGAACAGCGTCCTTTCTGGCTGCGCATCGCCTTTCAGGACACTGGTATCGGCCTCGACCCCAAGCAACGCGCCAAGATTTTTGAGCCCCTGCAATCGGGTTTCGAGGGAGGCACCGGCTTGGGGCTCTCGATCGTCTATCAGATTGTTCAGGCACACAGCGGAAAAATCAGCGTGATTTCCGAGAAAGACCGCGGGGCTGAGTTTATCGTCGAACTGCCGCGAGTTGCGTGAGGCGTTATGCAAGGCACAAAAGCAGCGGTCAAGGAAACGGGACGCGAGATGCCCCATATTCTCGTCGTCGACGACGAAAAATCCATTTGCGAGCTGCTGGAAATCACCTTTCGCAAGGAAGGCCATCGCGTCGAAGTAGCCCACAATGTGGAAGCCGCCAAGCGCAAGCTCGAATCGCAAATCTTCGACATCATCATTTCAGATATCCGTATGCCCGGGGCCGGCGGCGTGGATCTTCTCAAATTTACCAAGGAAATCGCACCGGACTCGTTCTTTCTCCTGATTACCGGCGTTCCCACCATTGAGACTGCGATCGCCGCCATCAACTCCGGCGCCGACCGCTACGTCATCAAAGACCACGAACTCGTGGACCAGTTGCGCCGCGCCGTTCACGAAGTTTCCGAAAGCCTGAAGTGGAAGAAGGAAGCCGGGTATCTCCGCCGGGAACTCCGCCGCCTCACCGGACTCGACAACATCATCGGCCAGAGCCCGAAGATGCGCGCCATCTTCGACATGATTCAGACCGTCGCTCCGCAAACCAGCCGCGTTCTCATCACTGGGGAGAGCGGGACCGGCAAAGAACTGGTGGCTCGCGCCATCCATGAAAATAGCGCTCGCGCTCAGAACCCGTTCATCACCATTAACTGCGGCGCCTTCCCCGAAACTCTCCTGGAGTCCGAACTATTCGGCTACATGAAGGGAGCTTTTACCGGCGCCAACGAAAACCGCCAGGGCCTTTTTCAGGCCGCCCACGGCGGCACGCTCTTCATGGATGAGATCGGCAACATGAGCTTGACCATGCAGGTGAAGCTCTACCGCGTCCTTCAGGAAGGCAAAGTCCGCCCCATCGGCAGCACCGAGGAATCAGATGTGGACGTCCGCATCATCGCCGCCACCAACAAAGAATTCGAGAAGGAGATTGCCGAAGGCCGCTTCCGCGAGGACCTCTACTACCGCCTCAGCGTCATTCCCATTCAGGTGCCGCCCCTGCGCGACCGCCGCGAGGATATTCCTCTTCTCGCTCGCCACTTTCTCGAGAGCTTCCGCAAGACCATGGAAAAGCCTATCGAGGCCATTTCGCCGGAGGCCATGACGCGCCTGGAATCCTACGATTGGCCAGGTAATGTCCGGGAGCTCGAAAACACCATGGAACGCGCCGTGGCCTTAGAGTCCGGCAGAGAGATTTCCCTCCGCGTCCTACCCGACAGGATCGCCGGCTACTCCGGCACCCCTTCCTCGGGAGCCCCTGGCTCTACGACGGATGGCTTTCCCGCCGAAGGCGTGGATTTTGAGAAGGTCATCGCCGAAACCGAGCGAAGATACCTGCAATTTGCCTTGGACAAGGCCGAAGGGGTTCGCACTCGGGCCTCCGAACTCTTGAAGATCAGCTATCGTTCCTTCCGCCACTACGCCAAGAAGCACAACCTATAGATGGATCACACCTATCCCTTCCCGATGACGCTTTATGTATTTCCAGGCCGACAAAAAAGGTCACTCTTGAGCGGAATTGTCCAATTTTGGGCAGCGACCCGATTCGACTCCTTCTTCAGACATCTTATAACCTTCCTATTTTCAACGGTATACAAGAAAAGAGGCACTTACCGCCCTTTCTCGCTGCATTGGTCCCTGGCTTGCCATAGGTATGGTGTGCTCTGGCACCAAAATAAAAATTCTCAAGGAGATCTAAGCATCATGAAGAAGCAAAAGGGTTTCTCTCTTATCGAGTTGCTGATCGTCGTGGCGATCATTCTGATCATCGCGGCTATCGCTATTCCGAACCTCCTCCGGTCGCGTATGGCCGCCAATGAGGCTTCGGCTGTCGGTTCTCTCCGCACCCTCAACACTGCGGAAGTGACCTATTCCACCACGTATCCTTCGATCGGGTTTGCGACGCTCGGGCAGCTCGGCGGAACAGCCACGGCCTGCGCAACGTCCACTGGTGCAACTTCCGCGGGCGCTTGCTTGATTGACAACGTTCTGTCTTCGACGGCGGTGAAGAGCGGTTATAACTTCGCCTCCTCGAACCTCACGGGATCCCCTGTGATCGTGACCTATACGATGACAGCGCTTCCGACCGTTGCTGGCCAGAGCGGCCAGCGCGCGTTCTGCTCCGACCAGTCCGGCGTCATCCGCTACAACGCGGGCGGCACGGCCTGCTCGATCACAACGGACCCGGCTCTTTAATAGTGTCTCTGCGGCCGCTGTTGGGCTGCAGCCGGTATCGAAAAGCACGGGACGAAAGTCCCGTGCTTTTTCTTTTCCCCATCGAGTTACTCCAGACTCGAGGATCCCGCTTCGGTTCTCCGGCCATCGTTTCCGTCCATTGACTGTTAGTGTCGCCGATTCAATTTACGTGACGTTTTTTGTCTGAAGCACCAATCCAATGTCGATTTGGAATCTTTGCCCTGAAATCAAAATGCTTAGAATCAATACTTTACAATGAGCCATCTACCTCCGGATTGGCCAGTAACATGCTCCTTTCACCTGTGTGAATCTTAATCGTTCTTGCGCTAGAGACAGCTGAGTTACGTGGGAAACTCAAATGAAGAAGACAAAACAATCCGGGTTCTCTCTCATCGAGCTTCTGATCGTCGTGGCCATCATTTTGATTATCGCGGCGATCGCCATTCCTAACCTGATGGCTTCGCGCATGGTCGCTAATGAGTCCTCGGCAGCTCAGCAGAGCCGGAACATCACTACCGCCGAAGTGGTCTACACGACCCAGTACAACATTGGCTTTGCTGCCACACTCATGAGTCTCGGTGATTCTGGAGGGTGCGGCGCGGGTTCGGTCTCCTCGACGAACGCCTGCTTGATCGATTCAGTCGTCGCTTCCGGTACAAAGGGCGGGTACAACTTCACCTACACTCCGTCAAATCCTGACGGGGCTACTCACTATCAGAGCTTTTCGGTGAACGCGAATCCGGTGAGCCCCGGCTACAGCGGCCGCAGATATTTCTACACCGATCAGACCGCTGTTATTCGCGCGAACAGCATGGCCATTGCGTCGGCCTCCGATCCGGCCATTTAGGCGGCCATCATCGGTCTGAATTTGCTTTTCCCTGCGGGGCAATTCTAAGCATAGACCGCGCTTCCTGTTAAAATCATGTGATGATCCGCCGTCTCCTGCTCTACGGCTCGTGGCTCGCGCTCGCTGGCTGGATCACCTCTAATCTCGCCTTTGCCGGCGTCACTCCCGACGTTAAACCTTTCGTTGATCGATTCGAATCGCGCTATCGCGCCGCGCGCACTCTCCAGGCCACTTTTCTGGAGCGCTACACCGAGAACGGCCGTGTCGTCCGCACGGAGGCCGGCACCGCCTTCTTCCGGCGTCCCGGCAAAATGCGCTGGGAATACCAAGTCCCGGAAAAGAATTTGTTCCTGGTCGACGGCAAAAACGCCTGGTTCTATGTTCCCGCCGATCACACCGCCACTCGCGTTCCCGCCAAGGCGAGCACGGATTGGCGGACCCCGCTGGCACTCCTCGCTGGCGAAATGAGAGTTTCGCGCGTCTGCGCACAGGTGCAGGCCGCTCCTGACGAGAAAATCGAAGTCCCCGGCGGCGTTATCCTTCGGTGCGAACTTCGAAGTGTTGGCCAGGAGTCAGAAGATTCTCATGCTCCCGGCTCTCCGCCATCGGGGCGTGAGTCCCACGAGTCCGTGTATTTTGAAATCGTCAAGAAGACCGGCGAATTGGCCGGCGTGACCGTCAGGGACCCCGGAGGCGTGGGTATCGAATTTCGTTTCACCAACTGGCAAGCCGATCCTCCCGTAAACGATTCCTTATTCCACTTTCATGCTCCTGCCGGGGTTGCCATCGTGAACGGGGAATTACCCGCCGGTAATTCCGGGATAAACCCTTAGACATACGGACATTCCGGTTACTTTCTTGGCAACCGCCTTAGCTAGCAGTCCCGCATTCAATGTTATTCTTCCCCAGGCGCCGCACTACAAAGAAGTCATTCGAGCTGTCGCCACGGATAGCGATGCCCGCTTCTGGAGAGTAATTGATATGCGCTCTGTTTTCTCGGCCGTTGCGCAATTGGCCGCCGCCGCGCTCGCTCTATTAGTTGCGCCTTACTACTCCATCCGGACATGGGCCGCTGTCGTGGACCCCGACATCTGGTGGCACATGCGCACCGGGGATTGGATCATGGCGCACCACGCGGTGCCCCGAAACGCCATATTTTCCCAGCATATCGAGCGGCCCTGGATCGCCTATAGCTGGCTTTTTGACGTGCTTGTTTCCGGCCTGCAGCATCGTTTCGGCTTGGCGGGCCTTCCCGGCTTTCTGATCTGCCTTCAAGTCCTGATTTCCCTGATATTTCTCCTGGCCATGCGCCATTTTGCGCGCAATTTCTGGTGGTCTTGGATCATCGGTTCGCTCGCCATCTACGCCTTTTATGTGAATCCTCTCCGTTCCCTTTTATTCTCCCTGCTTTTCTTCATCGTCGAGCTGCTAATAATATTTGAAGCCGAGCGAAGAAAAGATGACAAGCTGCTTTTCTGGACCGCCCCTCTTTTTCTCCTATGGGCCAACCTCCATATCCAATTTATCCACGGCCTCTTCATCCTCGCTTTGTACCTCGGAACGCGCATGATTTCGCAGGCAGCGCGAAATTGGCTTCCCCTCGATTCGCGCGAGACTTCTCCTGCAAGACTTCTCGCCATATTCGTCGCTGCTTTTGTCGCCTCCTGCATCGGCCCGAACTGGGCCTATCCGTACAAGGAAGCCTTCGGCTACGCAGTACACGCTGCTCAATATGAATTCGTACAAGAAATGCTGGCCATGAACTTTCGCCGGCCGGAACATTATGTCGAGCTCTTTCTATTGATCGCTGCCTGTTATGTGGTCGGACGTTTCCGCAGCCGGGATCTTTTCCGGCCCCTGCTGCTCCTCGTGACGGCGCTTGTGGCCTTTCGTTCTTTGCGGGATGCCTGGTTCCTCACAATCGCTGCGGCTTTTGTGCTGGCGGAAGCCGTGGGGCAGGCGCACCTGCCGGTAACCGCAGTTGACGAAGGCCGTCGCCGCACTCACCTCAGGACCAACCTGATTTACGCGTTGGCAGCTTGTGCGACCCTCATCTTGTCGTTTGGCATGGCCATCCGTCAGGGCATGAGTTCTCCGGCGCTCATGACTATTATCGACCACGTCTACCCCATTCGGGCGACGGAGTTCGTAATGGATTCTCACTTACCGGGGCCGATGTACAACAGTTTCAACTGGGGCGGATTCCTGATCTTCAACCTCCGCGACCAGCCGGTCTCCATGGATCCCCGTGTAAATGCTTATGGAGACGAGTTGGCGACGCGCTCGGTCAATACAGTCAATGGTATCCACTGGCAGGATGACCCCGATCTTGCGCGCGCCAGATTTGTGCTTCTGGAGCGCCCGGCTCCTCTTGCTTCCGCACTCGAGAGCGATCCGAGGTATCAGGTCGCCTACAAGGATCAAATCGCAGTCGTTTTCGTACGTACACAGTTCCGCTGAAAATTCAGGGTTGCTTCGTCCGCTTTCCTTCCCGGTGTAAGCGAGGAAAATCACTACGGCGCGGGCTGGTGACTATAAATCGTCCACACTTGCCCGGAAAGTTCCGACGCCCCAAAATACGCCACCCGATACCACGTCGGCTGCTGCGGAAGATGGAGTTCAGGCGGCCCCGGCGGGTCGTAGCCTTCCTCATGATAGATATACCAATCTGCTGGAATCGCTCCCTGCTTCTGCTGCGGCACATACAAGAGTTCCGTATTCCCCAGTACCCGCGGCGCATAGTAACTCAGCTCCATAATCGATCGAAAATCCTGATTCGACTCCATCCTCAACGGCCCTGACGGCGTGTGCGCGATGATGTATTGCAACCCTGCAGTGAACTGTCCACGGCCCACCCTCAGGAACTCCGCGTAAAGATACGCCTGGCCCGCTACAAATAGCGCCAACACGACCGCCAGCACTGCGCGTCCCCTAGGCGCCAGAAACAGCCGCGCCAACAGCATCGCTCCCAGCACATAGACGAACGGAATCGTCACCAGGAAATACCGCAGCGTGAAAAAGGCCGGCTGCAGGGTCAACATGCACGCCAGTGGCGTTACAAAGATCATCGCCAGCAAAATCCACGATGCATCTCCCGATTTCCGCAAGGTTCCCAGCTGCCACACCGTCAGCCCCGCCAGCGGCGCCAGCACAATCATCACCGTCATCGAATCCTTTGCTGGCCAGCCAAGTGCGAGCGCCAGCAGCCGCCCAAGCCCATGCGCCAATGTCATTGGTGGCCCGCCCAACAGCTCCAAATGCCGCAGGTCGAAAAAGTAAAGCACCCCCAAAACAATTGCCGGAGGCAAGTTTATCGCTATCCACCACAACACCGATTTCAGCCGCCCCGGCCTTCCCATAAGAACCAGGAACGACCCACATGCCAATGGGAACCAAATCAGACAAGCCGTTAAATGCGACAAGACCGCTAGAACCAGGGCCAACCCATACGTCAGCCCCATCCAGAGCGACTGTCTCAACCCTCCCTTCTCTTCCAGCCACCGCGTTAGCGCTGCATATGCCAGCACTGAACCCAGCAACGCTCCACTGTACCCGCGGGCTTCCGAAGAAAAATGAATCAGCGGATACGAACACGCCAGCAGTCCTGCGAGAATCGCCGCCTCCACCCGCGACTGCCGCGCCATCAGCCAATATCCCGCGGGAATGAGCCCCACTCCAAACAAAACCGACAAATATCGATACACCGGCCCGTAACTCTGTCGCCTCACAAAGTATAGGTACAGCGTATTCAGGTAATGATTGTTGTCACTGTGTATCCCGCTGAATATTTGCCACGGCGATTTCACGTCATTCGCCGCCTGCAGCGAAATAATCTCATCCAGCCAAATATCATTGTGGGTCCCAAGCACCCGCAAAACTGCTGCCACTGCGATGGGAATGCCTACCAGCAAGAGCAACCACATAGGACTGCGCGCGGGCGAGGTCGGAGTCTCATTCATGTCCACGGGAGTATACCAGTTGGGTGCAGCCCCATTGCCCGCATGCGTTGGCCATCGTGAATGGGGAATTACCCGCCGGTAATGCTGGCGTAAACCCTTAGCGTTTCGGGCACTTCGCGCCTCTTTCCTCTGATGAACAGCCAACCTCCCGGGCCTTCCCCGCATATCAACTATCTGAGGTAAACTAGAAGGCTATGGGCCAATTCCTCTGCCGAGTGGCGGATGCCGATGGGCGTGTCTTCTCGCACGTCGAGCCCGCGAGTTCCCTGGACGAAGCGCGCCAGAAGCTCGTGGACCGGGGTTTGTACGTCTACTCCGTGGAATCGAGTGGCCAGCGTCTCGCCGATCTGTTTCGTAGGAAGAGCGGACGCCAGGTCGGTGGCTCGGAATTCCTTATTCTCAACCAGCAGTTCAATACGCTCATTAAAGCGGGTTTGCCGATCTTGAAGTCGCTGGATCTTCTCGCCACCCGCGCTTCCTCCCCCAAACTTCGCCCCGTCATCTCTCAAATTCGCGACCGCGTCCGGGAAGGGAAGTCGCTTTCGGAAGCTGTCGCCGAAGCCGGCGTATTTTCCAAAGTTTATTCGACGGCCATTCTCGCGGGAGAGAAAAGCGGCAATTTATCCGGTGTCCTCGACTATTACATTGCCTATCAGCGCGTGAGTACAGGCGTCCGCAAGAAGATCCTAGCTACGCTGGTCTATCCCGTTTTGCTGATCAGCGTCGCGATCATCATCGTCACCTACCTGGTCACTGCCGTTATTCCCAAGT
>Ga0210407_10002494_pt1 | contig 15761 bp, 12 predicted proteins | sample IncBWC27MmetaG_FD_150860 | JGI IMG/M metagenome (GOLD analysis project Ga0210407, IMG submission 150860) | Forest soil microbial communities from Barre Woods Harvard Forest LTER site, Petersham, Massachusetts, United States - Inc-BW-C-27-M | ecosystem: Environmental > Terrestrial > Soil >...
GCATGATTTCCGCGGGATTCGATTTATGCCCACGTTTCATCCCGCCTATCTGCTCCGCAATCCTGCCGACAAGCGCCTCGTTTGGGCAGATATTCAGGAAGTGATGCGATTCCTCGAGATGCCGATTCCGCGCCGCGGCGGTTCCCCGTCGTGAACGCGCGCGTCAATTCGCTTGCGCTGGCGGCATTTGCAGTCGCGCTCGCGCTTGCCGCTTCGACGCGATCGTACTCCGCCAATTCTCTTTCGAAACCTGCGGCGCCGCCGCCATCGGTTCAGCTGATCACGATTGACGGATCGATCAATCCGGCGGTCGCCTCTTACATCGAAGATTCTCTCGCATCGGCAAAGGCCGACGGCGCAAGCGCGCTCGTGATCGAGCTGGACACGCCGGGGGGACTGCTGACCTCGGCGGAAAAAATCGTCAAGGACCTGCTCGCCGCACCCGTTCCGGTTATCGTGTACGTTGCGCCGTCGGGCGCCAGTGCTGCGAGCGCCGGAACCTTTATCACCGAGGCGGCCAATGTCGCCGCGATGGCTCCTGGAACCACCATCGGCGCCGCGCATCCGGTCGAAGAAGGCGGCGACGACATCAAGGGCGCGATGGGCCAGAAGATGGAGAACTTCACTGCGACCTTCGCCCGCACCATCGCGCAGCAGCGCGGCCGCAACGAGGATTGGATCGAGCAGGCGGTCCGTCACAGCATCGCGATCGGCGAGCGTGAGGCGCTCGCAAAAAATGTAGTCGATATCGTCGCGCCCGACTTGCGCAACCTGCTGGCGCAAGCCTCGGGCCGTAAAGTGCAGGTCGCCGGCATCACGACGACGCTCGCGCTCACCGACGCGGTTGTGCGCCGCGCCCGCATGACTCCGGGCCAGCGCCTGCTCAACACGCTCGCCGATCCCAACATCGTCTACCTGCTCCTGATGGCCGGATTGATCGGCCTCTACTTCGAGTTCGCGCATCCCGGCGTGATCTTTCCCGGCGTCGCCGGCGCGATCTGCCTGCTGCTCGCGCTCGCATCGTTCCAGGTGCTGCCGGTCAATCTCACCGGCCTGCTGCTGATTTTCCTGGGCGTCGGACTGCTGATCTCGGAGGCCTTCGTAACCAGCTATGGAATCCTCGGCCTCGGCGGCGTCTCGGCGTTCGTGATCGGATCGCTATTCTTGATCGACACTTCGAAGACCGACCTGGCCGTAAATCGCAACATCGTTTATGGCGCCGCCGCCGCGCTCACTCTGATCATCCTGGGGATAGGAGTCGTAGTCGCGCGCGAACGCCGTTATCGCTCGAGTACTGGCGCCGAGGGCCTGGTCGGCGAGGTCGGCGAAGTTCGCGAGGCGATCGCGCCGGGCGCACCGGGCAAAGTTTTCGTTCACGGCGAGATTTGGCGCGCGACCAGCTCCGACGCGCTCGTTGCCGGCGCTCGCGCTCGCGTCCAGGCTGTGCGAGGTCTGGAAATTCAGGTGCAGAAGATAGCCTGAGAGTAGCTTCGAAGAGCCTCGCGCATCGGGGGCAAAGGAGAATTCGCGATGGCGACTGGGGTCGGTGTGATCGTTTTTATCGCCGCGATCTTTATTCTGAGCGGCCTCAAGGTCCTCAACGAATACGAACGCGCCGTCGTCTTCCGGCTCGGGCGGCTCACGCCATATCGCGGGCCGGGCGTGGTATTCATTGTTCCAGTCCTCGAGCGAATGGTGCGGATCGATCTGCGCACCGTCACTCTCGACATTCCTCCGCAGGACGTAATCACCAAGGACAACGTGACCGTGAAGGTCAGCGCGGTGCTCTATTTCCGGGTCGTCGATCCATCGCGCGCAGTCACCGAAGTCGCAAACTACCTGTTCGCTACGATGCAACTCGCGCAGACCACGCTACGCTCGGTCGGCGGTCAGACTGAACTCGACGAGCTGCTGAGCCAGCGCGACAAGCTCAACGCGCGCATCCAGGAAGTCGTCGATGCGCAAACCGAGCCATGGGGCGTCAAGGTGACGCTGGTCGAACTGAAAAATATCGATCTTCCGCAAGACATGCAGCGCGCGATCGCGGCGCAGGCGGAAGCCGAACGCGAGCGGCGCGCCAAGGTGATCGCGGCGGAAGGCGAGTACCAGGCCTCGCAGCGGCTCGCTGACGCGGCGGAAATCATGAACAAGAGCCCGATCACCTTGCAGCTTCGCTACCTGCAGACGCTCAAGGAGATCGCAACCGAGAACAATTCCACCACCGTTTTCCCGATGCCGATCGATCTGTTCGAACCGTTCCGCGCGTTTGCGAAAGCCGTCGCCGCCGCTGACGACAAACCGAAAACCTGATCTGCACTAGCGTCAAATTTATTTCAGAGAGAGAATTTTCATCCGATGGGTAAGTTGATCATGGTTCGCCACGGCGAGAGCGAGGGCAACGCGATTCGCCGCTTCACCACTTCCGGTGAGGCAAAGATAACCGATCTCGGGCGCCGGCAGGCGCGTGATGCAGCGATCAAAATCAAGCGCAAGTTCAAGCCCGCCCTGGTGATCGCGAGCACTTTTGCCCGCGCGCGCGAAACCGGCCGCATCATCGCCGATGAACTCGGCATCCCGATCGAATACGAAGCTGAGTTTCGCGAGATGAGTCTCGGTGACCTCGCCGGACAACCCTACGAGTCGGTTGCGAGCGATCCTACTTACGATCCGAAGCGCTCATGGCTATGGCGTCCGCCGAACGGCGAAAGTCATCAGGATGTTCTGATGCGCGTGGGGCCAGTGCTCGATCGAGTCGCGAAAAAACATTCCGACGCCGAAATTGTAATCGTCAGCCACGGCGGCGTGATGCGCTCGGTGTGGGCGCACGTCACCGGAAAATGGGAAAACGCGCACGTTCCGCCGAACTGCGGAATCGTTGTGATCGAGCACGTAGGCGGCAGCTACCGCGAGCCTCAAGTTGATTTCGAAGAGTCACCCACCGACGAATCTGGCGGCTAGATCGACGCCTTGCCCGCGCCGGGCAATATCGAATCGAGAAATTCCGCGCTCCGAAGTCGCCGATCTATGATCGATCCGATAAACCGCGCGAGCGCGAGTGCTCCGTCGGGTCCCGCCGACTCCGAGCGCGGCGAATCGATCATCGGAAGCGTGCCGAGGCGTACGAGGATCGCCGCGCTTTTGCCCGCGAGCTTGATTGCTCCCTCCGCGACCGCCGGCCGGCATCGCGCGCACACGACGCCGCCGCGCGAGATCACGAAATACACTGCGGCGTTATCGTTGCTGCTGATCGTCGCGCACAATCGGCAACGCCCGAACTCGAGTCCGAATCCCGCCCATCCGAGCAGGCGCATCTCGAACGCCTGGCGCAGCGCCGAGTCCGCGATTCCGCTCGCCAGCGTGCCAAGGCCGTCCGCCAGCACTCGATACGCCTCGGCCGCCTCGCTCTCTTCGGTCGTCAGCGCGTCGGTGAGCTCGAGCATGTAGCTGCCCAGAGCAATCTTCGCCAGATCGTCGTCGATTACGTGTTGCGCGAGGTCCGCCGCCTCGGCGCGCGTGATGAACACGAGTTGTCCATGCGGGCGTCTCTTGAAGTGCAGCACCACGTGCGAAAACGGTTCGAGCTTTCGCTCGAAGCGATGCCGCGACGCTTTCGCGCCCTTCGCGATTCCGCTGAGTTTGCCCGCGTCGCGTGTGAGCAGGGTGACGATTCGATCCGAATCGGCGTAATCGCGCGCGCGGAGCACAATCGCGGGCGTGGATTCTTCCGCAGGCATTTATTCAGTCGCCGACGCTTCTGCGGAACAGCGCCTGCTGGATATCTTTCACTTCGACTCGCATCCGTTCCGCGTTCGCAATCGTCCGCCCGCTGTCCGTCGCCTCTTTCATCAGCGTGTCGAAGCGCGTCACCAGGTTGGCGAGCTTCGCGTTGGCTTCGGTCAGCGCGCGCCGGCGGAGTTCCGCGCTCTCCCACGAGCCCTCGGCGTATTCGCGCAACTCGCGGCTCTCGAACACCAGTTCCTGCAGCTTGTCCTCGTACCCGCGCACGATTCGGCGAATCGCCTCGTTCACCTTCGGCCGCTCTTCGGGGTCCTTCCACAGCACGTGCGCGAGGAACATCAGATCGTCTTCCGCAACCGCGCTCCGTCCCGCGAGGATTGCATGCGCGCGCAGCACGCCGAGCGAATTTTTCCATCGCCGATCCGAAACGATAATCTGCTCGCGCGCCAGTTCCCGCCTTATCTGTGCGATCGATTCCAGGATCGAGCCCGGAACTTTCACCGTCGCCGTCGCCGCACGCAACTGCTCCAGCTCCGCAAACGTGAGAGTCGTCCGTGCCTGCTGCGCGCCGCCCGCCATCATCCGGATAAAGCCGTGTTCCTCGGTGATGTAATCCGCCATGAACCGCAGCATGAATCGATCGTAGAGCGCGGTCAGCTCGTCTTCGTCGGGCAATTCATTCGACGCGCCGAACATTGTGATGAGCGGCACTGCAACCCGCGCGCGCCCGTTGTGAAATATGCGCTCGTTAATGATGGTGAGCAGCGCGTTGAGGATCGACGAGTTTGCCTTGAAGATTTCGTCCAGAAACGCGATATGCGCCTCGGGCAGCTTGTGCGCTGTGACGCGCCGATAATCGTCTTCTTCGAGTCCCTTCAAACTCACCGCGCCGAAAATTTCTTCCGGCGTGCTGAACTTCGTCAGCAGCCACTGAAAATAGTTCGCACCCTCGATCCGCCCGCATAGCTCATCGGCCAGCATCGATTTCGCGGTCCCCGGCGGCCCGATGATCAAGACGTGATTCGCAGACATGATCGCCACGATCGCGCCATCGATTAGATCATGCCGCTCGAGGAACATCCGGTTCAGCTCCTCGCGGATTCGCGCAATCTTGGATACGGGAGTGTCAGTCACCATGTGATTTGTACCAGACCGCGCCGAAAGACTTAACCCCATCGTTCTCAATACTTGCTCACGCGCCATCGTGAGCGCTACATAAGATCGAAGCGCGCGTTCAGACAATCTCGATGCTCACTTTTCAGCGCGCGCAATCTGCGGAGGGCGGCAATGGAAAAAGCGCTGGCCGGTTTGAAAGTCCTCGATATGACTCAGTTCGAAGCCGGCACCTCGTGCACCGAGATGCTCGCGTGGCTCGGCGCCGACGTCATCAAGGTCGAGTCGCCAAAGATGGGTGAGCAGGGCCGCTGGCTGCTGACCGAAAAGCAGGGCGTCGATTCCTACTACTTCATCCTTCTCAATGCGAACAAACGCGGCATCACGCTGAACCTCAAAAGCGACAAGGGCCGCGCGATGTTTCTCGATCTCGTGAAGCAGGTCGATATCCTCGCCGAAAACTTTTCGCTCGGCACCCTCGAGGGTCTCGATCTCGGCTACGACAAGCTCCGCGAAATAAATCCGCGCCTCATCTACCTGACGATCAAGGGATTCGGCACCCACGGCCCATACAGCAAGTACAAGAGCTTCGATATGATCGCGCAGGCGAGCGGCGGCGCGATGTCGTTGACCGGATTTCCCGGCTCGCCACCGCTCAAACCCGGCCCGACAATCGGCGACACCGGCACCGGGATGCATGCCGCGATCGGCGTCCTCGCCGCATACATCCAGCGCGAGCGCACCGGCAAGGGACAGAAGGTCGAAGTCGCGATGCAGGAAGCGGTGCTGAATTTCGTCCGCGTTCCAATGATGGGCACTTACGTCACGAAGAAACCCACTCCGCGCACCGGCAACAAGATGGGCGGCGGCGGTCCCGGCGACATTTTCAAATGCGCGCCCGGCGGCGACAACGATTATTGCTACATCCTCTGCACCGCGCCCGACATGTTCAATAGCCTGTGCGACGCGATGGGCCGGCCGGAACTCGCCTCCGACGAGCGCTTCCACGCCGGCCGAAATCGCGCACAGAATTCCGAGACGCTGACCGCGATCATCAATGAATGGACCGGCCGGCACACCAAGTTCGAAGTGATGCGCATCCTTGGCGAGGCGGGCGTTCCATGCGGTGCCGTGCTCGACAGCGTCGAGCTGCTCAACGATCCGCACATGAAACAGCGCGGCATGATCGTCACCATCAAGCATCCAGTCCGCGGCGACTTCACGATGCCCGGATGTCCCGTGCGCCTCGAAGACTCGCCCGTCGAGGTGACCTCCGCGCCTCTGCTCGGTCAGCACAACGCCGACGTCTATGGCGAGTTGCTCGGCCTCGGCGCCGGCCAGCTCGACGACTTGAAGCGCGAGGGAATCATCTAGTCCCGGATGGCGCGCGCCGACTTGTTCGAAGCGATCGAGTACCTGCGCCGCGAAGGCGAGGGCATCCTCGCGCGCTTCGCGCGCGCAAACCGCGGCGTCATCTTCGCGGACCTGCGCGCAGAAGTGGTTTTCAACCGCAGTGGCGCCGCAGTCGCTGGCAAACCTCGCGACGGCTCTGAAAGCGAGAGCGCAGCGTATGCTGTCTCTGTCCACGTTGCCGATCGTGCGGGTCCGATCGGACACGGCCAGACCGGCGCAGAGATTGGCGCACTCGCCGGCCGTCCCGCGAAGCTGGTTGCAGAACTAAAGCGCGGCCTGACCGAGGCATACCACCGGGCGCGATTCAGTGCGCGCGAGAAAGCCGATCTGATCAAGCGCCTCGGCAACTCCGCCGGCGGTCTCGTCGTTCCGCCGATTCCCAAACGGACCTCGGTGCGCGACGACGTCGAGGCAATCTTCCGCCGCGATCCACGCTCGCTCTCGACCGACGAACTCAAGAAAATTTCGCTCGACGCTTCGCGCGAGATCGCCGCACTCGGCAACTCGATCGCATACCAGTCCGTCGCCGCGATGACCGAGCTGCGACGCGAAATCTTTATCGACAGCGATGGGACCGTTGTCTCGCAGACCTACGCGTTCTCGCAGGGCGACTGTTACGTGGTCGCGCAAAGCGGCGACGGCCACCAGGAAAGCTACGACACGATCGGCCAGCAGCGCGGCCTCGAATGCCTCAGCGACGGATGGCGCGGCGAGCTGATGCCCAATCCTGACCTCGCCAAATTTGGTGTCGGCCTCGCGAACGAAGCGCGTGAGCTTGCGTCCGCGCCGGTGCTGAAGCCGCCCGATGGCGAAGTCGTGGTCGTCACTGATCCCCATTTCAACGCACTGGTCGCGCACGAGATCATTGGCCATCCATGCGAAGCCGATCGCGCGCTCAAGATGGAAGCGGCGTACGCCGGACGCAGTTGGTTCTTGCGCTCGATGAAGGACAATCAGCTCGGAAAACAGGTCGGCTCGCCGCTGCTCTCCGCGTGCTCCGACCCCAGCCTCGACGGCTACGGGCATTATCGTTACGACCATGAAGGCACCCGCGGACAGCGCGTGAAGCATATCGATCGCGGCGTGTTCAGCGGCTTTCTCAATTCCCGCGCGACCGCCGCTCTGCTCGAAGCTCCGCCCACCGGCTCCGCCCGCGCGAGCGAAGGATGGCATCTGCCGCTGATCAGGATGTCGAACACGTTCTTCATGCCCGGCGAAACCCCACCCGAAAAGATCATCGCCGACGTCGAGCACGGCTACTACGTGTGCGGTCATCAGATTCCGTCGATCGCCGAGTCGCGCGAGAACTTCCGCATCTCGGCGCGCCGGGTTTACGAAATCGATCACGGACGAGTCGGCCGATTGTTCCGCTCCGGCAGCCTCATCTCCGATTCGAAAAGCTTCTTCATGAATGTCGACGCGGTCGGCAACGACTTGCGCCTGATCGCGATCCCCAACTGCGGCAAGGGCCAGCCGATGCAGGTCAAGCGGATGTCCAACGGCGGCCCGACCCTCCGCTCGCGCGCCCGACTCGGTGGCGGCTGATGCTCAAGGCATCGCAACTCAAAGCCTTCACCCGCGAGGCCGCCGCCATCCTCGCTCGCGAACCCGATCTGGCGAGCTTCGAGGTTTACACCGCGTCGTCCGAATCGCGCATCGCGCGGCTCAACTATACCTCCGACATTCCAAGCCGCGGACTCGAGGAGTTCAAATCGCTTCATGCCGACGGCTTCCAGTTGCGCGTCGCGATGCGCCGCGACCCGCATGAAGTCGGCACTGCGTTCGAAGCCGCCGACTTGAGCCGCGACTCCGTGCGCGACGCTCTTCGCCGGGCGCGCAGCGCCGCGGTCGTCGATCCGCATTTTCCCGGATTTCCAGCCGAGCCGCGCAAGCTAGTCGGTGCGCCGTCCGAAAAAAGTGACTTGGCGAAAGTGGCCGACGGCGCGATCGCCGCAGCCGCCTGGGACGTCCTTGGCGGCGCGCTCGAAAGCTTCGCGAAACATACCCCAAAGCAAGCCGAACCCCCGGGTCTAATCATCGGTGGCGACGTGTCGGTGATTCGCGATCGAATCGCGGTGTTCAATTCGAACTTCGCTGAAATTCGCAGCGACGAAAGCGCGCACTTCAACGCCTCGGTCACTTCGATAATTGAATCGCTCGACGCCAAGGGCACTGCCAGCGCGCTCGGCGGTTCTGCGGCGGCGATGCGCACCGCCGCGAGCGCGCTGGGCCGCGACGCGGTGACTCGCGCGCTCGCGCTCGGTCACGGCGTGCGTCCTGCGTCGGGAAAATTTTGTGTCGTGCTGGGGCCGCAGCCGGTTGCCGAGATTCTCAACTACATGGTGATGGGCTCGCTGACTACCGGCTCGTTTCACGCCGCGAGCTCCGCCTACCACGCGAAATTCGGCGAGCGCGTGATGGATCGACGTCTCAGTCTGCTCGACGATCCTGCCTATCGCGCCGGCGCGATCCGCCGTCGAGTCACCTGCGAAGGAATCCCCGCGCGCCGCGTCGAGATGATTCGCGACGGCCGCCTGGTCGGCCTGCTCTCGCACTTCTACTCCACCAATCGTCTTCTCACCGACGAGCATCGCGCTGAAAAACTCGGGCCTCACGCGCTTGGCGAGCTCGATTTTCCGCCGCGCAATGGTTACCGGCTCGGCGAGAGCGGAGGACGGCGCTTCGACGCGAGCCCCGGCTCGGCCGGAACCAATGTCGTGATGCGCACGCGCGCGGGTCTCGCCGACCGCGAGCTCGTTCGAACCGTCGGCGACGGAATCTACGTCGGCCGGGTCTGGTACACCTATCCGATCAACGGCCAGCGCGCGGGAGATTTCACCTGCACCGTCAGCGGCGATTCGTACCTGATTCGAAATGGAGAAATCTCGGACGCGCTCGCGCCCAACTGTTTGCGCATCAACGCGAACATTTCCGAGGTGTTCATGAATCCGATCGCGGTTGGCGCGCGTCCGCGTCCCGCGACCGTATGGGGCTCGCCCGAGGCCTACTACGTTCCAGCGCTCGCCTCCGAGAATATTGCGCTGGCCGAGGTCGCTCTGACTGCTTGAGTTCATATTCGCTCGATTACGTCGCGCGAAATCTCGTCGATACAGTCGTTGAAGGCGTCCATCGGTGGATTGATAAACATTTGCGATAGTCCCGCGCGCTCGAGCGTTCGGAGCCGCTCGACGATTTCCTCACGCGGACCGATCATCGTGGTCGCCGCGATCGTCTCCGGCGTCACAAACTTTTGCTCTTCGGGGGCGACGTAGGTGCAATGCCCGATGTGCAACTCCAGGTAGCGCTCCGCCGCCGGAGTTTTCATCGCGGCGACATATTTTTCGTATGCGCTGTACACCTGCTGAACCTTTGGCGGCAGATAACCTGCGCCCGCGTATCCTGCGGCGATCGCGTGAAAACTCGCCATCACCCAATGCCCGGTCATCTGCTTCACTCGCGGCGAATCGAGTTTCTCACCCGGCCGCAGCACGCAGACATGGGTGAGCGAGACGATCGGCATCTTGCTCGTATCGCGTCCTGCCTTCGAGGCGCCCGCGGCGATATTTTTCCGTACTGCGGCGACGCGGTCCGGATCGGTTATTCCCGTCGTGATGGCGCCGTCGCCGAACTCGCCCGCAAGCGCGAGCGTCTTGGGTCCGTTGGCCGCGACGTAAAATGGAATCCGATCGTCGAGATTGATGAAGCGGCGATCGCGATGCAGGTATCTGATCTTCCGGCCCAGTCCCTCGGTGATGTAGACCGCCTCTCCATCGTGCAGCAAGTCGTGAATCACGCGCACCTGTTCGCGGAACTCCGCCTGCTTGACGGGAGGAAGACCCATCACGCGTCGCCCGGTATGCCCAGTGCCGAATCCTAGAATCACGCGCCCCGGTGCGAGTTGGTTGATTGTCGCGATCGAATGCACCGTGACCGGCGCGATCCGATTCGACGCGATCGCCACTCCGGTGCCGAGTTTGATCGTTTTCGTATTGACCGCGGCAAGCGCCATGCACGCGTACGTGTCGCCCCAAATCATGTGCGAGTCGGGAATCCATGCGTGACTGAAGCCGCGTTCTTCGGCGTACTTGACGTCGCTGATCGCGCACTCCGGCTTGGTGAATATGAGGGTTCCGAAATTCATACTACCTCTATCCATCAATTCGTCGAGACAACGCAACTTCGCCGACAGTTGCCTTGTTAAGCTGACGTGCGATTTTTTCAAGCTGACGTGCGATTCGCGCGCGATGCGCGCTCCACCGAGTTGTGGATGATTTTGGAAGCCCGTTGGATGTTTCATTCAGATGCACGAAGCCATCGTCTCACGGGCCTGCGATCTGCGTAAGGCTGAACAGTTCAGCCCTGAACTTTCGTGGCGATCCGGAAAATTAGTGTCGCTTATAGTCGTTGGGAGAGTGGGGGTTAGAGGGGCTCGGCGCGGTGAGAGAAGAGATAATCAACTTAATCTAATGTGAAACCCGCTGTGGGTTTCGCGCTTTCCTGGGCGAGGGTGACCCCTGCGCAGTGTTAAAAAGAAATACGCGGGGCGATGCGACTGCTTGAAGTTTCTCGCAGGAGGGCGCTGCGCATACCCTCTTCTGCTGGCAGAGGCAAAACGAACTTACTCGACTGACAGAGAAAGTCGCCGCCGAACAACAAGCGGCATGGGCGGGAGGAGGGGGTCAGGAGAACCTAAGAGATCTTGGTTTGCCGCGCTCCGAGAACGCCAGACAAGAGAGCGTCAACAGGCCTGCGGCCGGAACGGGCAGCCTTACCGTACTCCTCGAACAGCTTCTCATACTGGGCGAACAAATCTTCGAGGGAAATATCGTCGGCTGTCGAATCCGGTGCGCCATCAAGCGGAAACTTCGAGACGGATTGTCCCAGAGCCTTCTTATCTCGGAAGAGAATCGCCATGCTTAGAAGCCTACGCTAGAGAGGCCAACCGATCAACATCCGTCCCGAATTGGGGACAGCATCTGATGGCGCCCACTTCTACTCCAAAATTTCCTGAATCTGCCGGTTAAGCCTGCCCATGACGAGGTCTGTAAAAAACCCGCGCACCGCATCTTTTCTCAAATCATCCAATGAGCTCCGATCTGCATAGCTGCCGACCGAAAGGACCCCGTAGACGGGAACCCTTGCCTGTTCCGCAGGAATGACCGGTAGCGGGACGCAATAAAGGAGCGAGTGAATATCCTTGTTTTCGCGCGCGACATAAAATTGACAGCCCAACTGGTATTGTTTCTCAAATAGAATTGGTTGTCTGCTGCGAAAGACTTGTCCGGCGATCCCTTCGCCAGGAACAAAGCTATTGGCTCCCGAAGCGCCGGTGCCGAGCCCAGCAAACCGATGAAGTCTGACTTCGACCCTCCGGTCGGGTCCGTAATCGTGCTGCTTGACAACTGCCAAATGGAGACTTATCTCAGTTTTATCCTCCAGCACTGATGGCGTGTTCGCTCTGCCGAGCCTCTGTCGGAACGCGTTGAGCAGCTTGACTAGCGAGGTTTTCAATTCGTCATTGGGCGGCGATTTCTGAGCCAATAATCGAAATCGTGCCACACCTTCGGGCGTGTAGAAGATCGAATTGAAATCATCTTCAGGAAGTAAATCCCACGAAACCTCGTATCGGTAATCAGGCAGCGGCTCTCGCACCAAAAGAGAGATGATTCCGCGTTCCGGCGAGTAGTTGAGGGTGTGGGAGGTGTGCTCGGTCTCGAGAATATCCGGCGGTTCGTTGTGCCGCCTGGCGTGCGGCCTAGGCGGTCCCTTTGGCGCCAACCGCATAGGAAAGATGACTACATCTCTTGCAACCTGCGGATATACAGTTCGAGCTACACCCCAGTGATGCTCGTGACTCACAGAGGGCTGCGAACTCGCTCTTTGATACTCCTGGACGAACTGGAATGCGTTGCACGCAAGAAATTCAATTTCCAGAGAAAGCGGATGCCGAATGTGGAGGTCCGGAGTGAAGCAAATATTTCCAACCATCCCCTTCTGAATCGATTCCAAGGTCTTCCACTTTGGCTGTTGGTAATAATTGTCCTGATCGCGGAGAACCTTAATGGTGGGCGAGAGCAACCCAAAGAAGGCGCCCTGTGCGACTGTCCTTAACGGAAGCAGCGCCAGGGTCTCGCGCCCCCGGGGAATAAGGTCGTCGTATGTAAAGGTCAGCCGCGCATTGCCATCTTCAAAAATCTCGACGCGTCTGGTGACCTTGTCCGCTTCGGCAACTCCGTACTTCGAGTCAAGTTCCGGAATCATTTCGTTTTCCAGGCGTTCAATTAGCTTTCGTCGCCTGCTTCGTCGAAGCTCGTCGTTTTCGTAAACGAAGAAGTGGGTAGCATTCGAGACCTCGACCGGCTGGGTTGAAAGCTTTCTTTCGTAAACCTCGATGTTACCGGTGCCGTCCAGCTTGTAGAGGCAGTAGCCGTATGATCCGTTAACCTTCACTCCGGCACTCGGTGCGCCCGCTACAAGAAGACGCTTATTGGACCGAGCGGGATACTGAATGTTGGAGAACCACGATCGATGTTGATGCCCGTGCAGCACGAGATCAACTTCACTGTTCAGGCATTTGAGTAGAAACGTGCCGCCGTTCTTGAAAATGTTAGTCTGCTCGCCTGTCAGTGTTGTGACGAGATTCTTTACTCGCGCGAGAAGCGTCCTTTGCATCTGATCATCGCGAAAAGCCTCGGCAGCCACTACCGGAAGTGGATGGTGGTGAACCAAGCATAGCCGGAATACGGTCGAGTCTGTCTTCGCCCCTTCTACCTCCCTGAGACGATTAATTCTCTCCAAGTCGACCTGCGCGATGGCACCGGTCGCAAAGTTCAGATAAGCGTCCTCGTCATTAGAGTCGAAGCAAGCGATTCGCAGGACGAAGCTTGGCCCGTTTCCAGGATCGGCAAAGACTATCGTGGCGTCTTCCTTACTCCAGGAGTCCGCGAAGACGGTTGAAAATGCTGAGGCCGCCGCCCTAGCGTGATATTTTTTCTCGCGGAACCAACCTCCAGAATACGTACCTTGAAGGCGGAAATCGTGATTTCCAGGAATGACGAATAGAGCGCGAGGATTAACTTCACAAGACAAGCAGACGTCATCGAGAAACCGCTTAGCCCGCTGGAACGTCGCAGCCAGTGAGTCGCTCCACGCCGATAGTTTCTCATTTTCTCGAGGATCGAGACTCAGAAGTTCCTTAAGCCGTTCACTGAACGGATTGTCGGCAATATCTCCGGTCACCGCGAGAAGGTCAGGTTTCTGTTCAGCGATCTCGGAGACCAGGTTTCGAAGATGATCGTCGCCCCCTTCCATCGAAGCACCTTTGTGGTTTGCCTCGAGTTCTGGAAAGTGAGTGTCAGGTGTAAAATGCAGGTCGGAAATATGCGCAATGACGACCTGATTTGAATCGCGTCGCTGAAGTTTTCGCGCCCCCATTTTTCAGTTCCTTTGCCTCGAGCCTTATTGCGCCCTACAAACGGCTTCGCGTTGCTCTGAACCGGAATTTCCGATTTTGACCCTTTCCGGTGAGGTATCAATAGGCCCGCGTACGCGATAGCGCAAGCTGTCTGGCAGTTTGCTCCCAGTGACCAAACTGTTCGCGCGAGAGTCCATCGCGAAGCCTATAAGCACGATTTGCAAAAGGCATTTCTGCCACACGACCGAGTGTCATGAATTGCGATTAGACGAGTTGGCGCGGTGCGAGGGCTTGCGTTGCACCTCTCCCTCCGCGCTCCTTTGGCGCGCGTCGACCTCTCCTTGGACAAGGAGAGGTTATGGGAGCGGATCGCGGCGCAGGCTGCGGGCGCGATGGTGTGCGCGTCGATCTCTCTTCGGAGGTTATAGTGCCTCTCAGATTGAGAGCGGAGAGAATTTTGAATTGGTCGGGGTGGCCGGATTTGAACCGGCGACCACACGCACCCCAAGCGTGTGCGCTACCAGGCTGCGCCACACCCCGACTCGACGATGCGCGCGAGCGCGTTGCCGCGCCACGCTGACGTCAGGCCGCCACAATATATTTTCGCCCTTGGCAAGACCACACCCGCATGGCCACAAGTAAGGGTGATGCGCGCGAAGCAGATCGTAATCGCGATTGTCGCAATCACCGCGATGCCCGCGATGAGCATTGTCATGCGCTCGACCGCATGCGCCTCGGAATCGGCGCCTCAAACCGCAAAGCTCGAAGTGGCGGGCAGTGAAGTCACCGTTTTCTTCGAGGCTTCGAAATTCACGCTCTCGCGCGACGCGATCCTCGCATGGATCGAACGATCCGCGTGCGCGGTTTCGAGCTACTACGGCCGCTTCCCGGTCCGCCGCTATCGAGTCACGATTTTTGCGGCGCCGGGACGCCATGGGGTGTTATCGGGTACCACCTGGGGATTCGGCGGAGCGCATTCGAGGATCATCCTCGGCGTCGATACGCGGCAGGGCGAGCTCGATGGCGATTGGGTCATGACTCACGAGATGGTCCATCTGGCGTTTCCATCGGTGGGCGAAGACCACCATTGGATCGAAGAGGGAATCGCGACTTATGTTGAACCGATCGCACGCGCTGAAATCGGGAACTATCCTGTCGCGCAAGTCTGGACTGACCTGATCGCGGGTTTGCCCAAGGGAATGCCGGCGAAGGGGGATGCGGGACTCGACCACACTCCGACCTGGGGCCGCACCTATTGGGGCGGTGCGATGTTCTGTCTTCTCGCCGACGTGGGCATCCGCCGCCGCACCAACAATCGCTACGGGCTGGCCGACGCGCTGCGCGGAATTCTTGCCGCCGGTGGAAGTATCGAAGTTGAATGGCCGCTCATTGGGGCGCTCAAGACCGCCGACGATGCGGTCGGAGTGCCGGTGATGACTGAACTCTACTCACAGATGAAGGCGGCGCCCGTCGAACCCGATCTCAACGCGCTATGGAAGAATCTTGGAATCGAAGAACGCGCGAACGGGATCGTATTCAACGACAGCGCTCCGGAGGCTTCGATCCGCCATGCGACAACAAATCCTGCGCGAGGGTTGAATGCACCGTGCACTCATTCCGAGCGGGAACATCACCCGTGAAGTGTCGTAGATCATTTCGATACGCCAGTCAGCGTCACCTTGATCGGCTTCGGATGCGTCGAGTCGTCGCTCTTGATTTTGAGCGCATCGCCGGTCGTTGTACCTCTTCGGGTCGGGGCGAAGGTGACTGTCACGGTGCTCGCGGCTTTCGGCTCGACGGTAAAGGCAAAGTCGCTCGTCGAGAACGGTCTATGGTTCGGCTCGATCATTTTCACGGTCACGTGCAGCGGACCCGTTCCGATATTGCCTACTACCACTGCCCCGTTCACCGGGACCTTTTTAGTGGTCTCGAGCCTGAGGTGGCGCGGCGACACGGTGATGAGTCCCCGCGTCGCGGTTGCAGTTGGGGTCAGGGTCGCGGTTGCGGTCGCGGTTGCGGTCGGGGTCGCGGTTGCGGTCGCTGTCACGGTTGCGGTTGCCGTCAAGGTCGCAGTCGCCGTCAC
>Ga0210407_10002495_pt1 | contig 15756 bp, 16 predicted proteins | sample IncBWC27MmetaG_FD_150860 | JGI IMG/M metagenome (GOLD analysis project Ga0210407, IMG submission 150860) | Forest soil microbial communities from Barre Woods Harvard Forest LTER site, Petersham, Massachusetts, United States - Inc-BW-C-27-M | ecosystem: Environmental > Terrestrial > Soil >...
AACGTAGGTGGGATCTGTCTAAGTGAAGCGGCCTTCCGCAAACTGCAGCGGGAGATCTCGCTTTCCCCCTCGGCAGTGAATCTCGACCGGCCTGGGTTTACCGGGCCGTGGGTCGATGAGCAGCACGAGTTCTTCGTCGGCACCGTTCCCATTATTAACGGAGTTTTTCGCAAGATTGCGATCCGCAAGAACCGTATCGCCCAGGTCGATGTCCGCGATCTATCCATCTTGCACTGGACCGACCGCTGGTATTACGAAGTCTGTGCAAACCCCGCGGTGTACCTCGCCCTATCCGGAGAAGAATCCGCGTCCGCTCAAAGTTAGTAAATGGAGCGACGGGCGTCTCGCGAGCCTGCCCTGAGCGAAGTCGAAGGGTCCCGCCGGGCGGGACGCCCGGCACTCCACAAGCAAGCAGTAGATCTCTTCAGAAACTCCGCCGAACCCGAAACGGAATCATCACCACTGCTTCGAGTGCCACTGGTTTCCCGGCTCTGACTGCGGGCACAAATTTCCAGCGGGCCAGAGCTTGTGCCGCGTAGGAATCCAGGCGTTCATCCGGACTGTTGAGGACGCGAATGTCACCCACCTTTCCATCGGAGTGAATGACCGCATAGAGGGTGACCATGCCGTGCACATTGGCGCGAATCAATTCCAGCGGGTAGCCGGGGTCCGATTTTTCGGTCGCAACCGGCGCTAACAGTTCTCCCTGTTTCCGCCCCGCCTCCAGTTCCGCAAACCGGATCACCCAGCTGCCGGTCGAGGAATTCAGATTCGGCATATTCAGCGCCATCTCGTAGAAGCGCTTGCCGCCAAATACCTGGCGATCCACATCGGTGACCTTATCGTCGGGAACCGCGGACGCAGCGCGCGCACCCGGCGCCGCTCCCGATGACGAAAGGCTAGCCATCTCGCGTGCGCCGTCCGCACCATTGCCGCTCGAATTCCCGTGCGACGACGCGCCCCCGTTCCGTTCGACCGGCGATGTTACGCCGGAATCCGCCGCACCAACATGCAGGCCAGCCGGTAGAGAGCTATGGCCATTGTTGCGCGTCTTGGAGCCGCTGTCTCCTTTACCTCCGCCCGCCAATTCCGGCGTCCCCGAAGCTCCCGGTTTCCCCTGCGGAGCCGCGGAGAAAGTTCCCCGGCGATTGCCTCCCGGAACAGCGACCGGTCCGGTTGGCGCGACAGGATGAATCCCCAACGCGATCAGCCGTCCGCTTGCGCCGGCACCGCCCGCCGCCATGCTCGGCGGAGGGCCCACCGGTTGTACGCTACCGCCCGGCAGAGTTCCTTTACCGCGCGCCGCCAGCGAATGTTGTTCCGCCAACGTGAGCTGTGGAGCGGGCGCCACCACGTCACTCGGGCCGATGTTCATCAGCCCGACGGGTCCCTTCGTCGATTGGGTTAACTCCGGGGGCGGCGCGATCACGTCCGATTTCATCGCCGCTTGCACTACACGATCCCGCGCAAATTGCACATCGGGCGCGGGCGCCACCACCTGAGTCTCGGGCGCGACGATCCGGCTCAACGAGGATTGCGTAGCATCCAGCGGAACCGCCGGAACGATGGCGCCCGTGGCAACGATGTTAGGCAAGGGAACGTCGCGGTCGAGTTTGAGATCGGGCGGCACGACGATAGTTTGGGACCGGTTGTCCGCTTCCCGCGGAACCGAAAGGATCGGCTGCTTCGCGTAAGCGGGGTCTCCCTTTTCCGCCTTCGGGGCTTCGGATGCGCCCGTGTCGAGCGGCGGCAGATATTCTTCCGGCGAATAGGTGACCAACGACGACCGGTCAAACGCGGCATGATCCAGAATCTTTTGCTGTCGAATCCACGAGAGCGAAATCGTCCATATGAGCGCAACTGCCGCCGTGTGCAACAGCGCGGATTGCAGGAACCGTCCCCACGGCAGCTTTTGCTGGACGAACACATCCCGCCAAAGATCGAACTCGTCTTCCTCGCCGCCGGGCAACTCCGTCGGGTGAAGTGCCGGGTGAGGTGCTGGATGAAGTGCTGCCCGAACTCCGCTCCGGAATTCCGGGCTCGCGGGATCGCGTTCCACCAAAAGTCTCAACAGGTCTTTCCCTGGGGATTCCATCACACTCCAAATTGTGTTCTAGCAACCTGCGGAAGAACTCAGGTTTCGCATCGCGGCATTACTTCAGCAATGCCATTCTTCTTCAAATGCGGGTCCCGCCGCGCTTTCGGGCCCCTCGCCACGGACCGCTATTCTGTAGCAAGATTATACGGGAAATAGAAGCTCTCGATTTTTTAGCCGTCTCACTCATTCGTTCCTTTTTGCGAGCGGCCGCTCGGTCGCGAACATACGCGCTCATGACCAAACCCTTCGTGATACTTCGTGTCCTTGGTGGTTCAAGGTTCTGGTTGATTGCATGGTGAAACTGTACCCATTACAGGCTCAGGGTCCTTGACAACCTCCATTTCATACTTATGATCTGAGATGATGCCCGACGGGATGCTTGAGTACTAATATTTTCTGGAGGAAATTCTATGAAAAGGATCACCGTCTGTTTCCTGGTGGTAGTGCTGCTCGGGGCGTCCGCGTTCGCGGCTAAGGATACGAAAGAACAAGAACGCGTGAAGGACGCAGGCGAAGTGCTGAAAGAGATTCTGAACATTCCCGACGACATCCCCCAGGATCTGCTGGACAAAGCCGAGTGCGTGATCGTATTGCCCTCTGTGATAAAGGGAGCATTTGGAGTAGGCGGCAGTTACGGCCGTGGCGTGATGGTTTGCCGAAGCGGCGAGCACTACACCGGAAAGTGGGGCGCTCCTGCCATGTATGCGCTGGAGGGAATCAGCATCGGGTTCCAACTGGGCGGCCAAGCCACCGACTTTGTGCTTCTGGTAATGAATCCCAAGGGTGCTCGATCGCTGCTTTCCAGCAAGGTAAAGCTGGGCGCCGATGCCTCGGCCGCCGCTGGCCCCAAAGGACGCACGGCCGAGGGTGCGACGGACATCGTTATGAACGCGGAGATTCTCTCCTACTCGCGCAATAGGGGACTGTTCGCCGGAGTCTCGCTGGAAGGCTCGACTCTGCGTTCCGACGGCGGCGCCAACGAGAATCTCTATGGAAGAAAATTGAACGCCAGGCAAATTATCCGCGAAGGAAAGGTCGGCACTCCGGCCTGCGCACATGAGCTGGTTTCCCGGCTGGATGCGAAGTCGCCCAGGAACAAGTCGGAGCCCAAGTCGCTGCAATAGCATATTCCCTGGAGATCGAAATAACGATCGAATTAACATCGGAGCTGGGAACTCAACCGCCGGGATCGCAGTTGCCCGCCTTCCGAGGCATGACCGCTATACTTCCTATAGAGTTTGCTGAAAAGCTCGATCTTTGAGGGCGATTGCGCCGAGGGCGATTGCGCCGCGCACAAAGAGTTTTTCAGCAAACTCTAGAGCCGAATGTTCCGAGGTGAACATGCCGATCCGCACAACGCGCTCCTATGCGCTGCCACTAGCATGTTTCGTTCTTTTTGTCTGGACGCTCGCCGGCGCACAGATGAAGCCGAACCGGCAGCGTGAGGATCCGCAGAACCGGCCCCCGGCTCCGGCAACCCCCGGAGCTGACTATTCAGGCATGTACAGCTTTTTGCGCGACGGCGAGTTTGTACAAGTCACCGTCGAAGACCAGGGACGCGTGACCGGCTTTGTTTCGCGCTTCGGCGACTCGGAGAGCGATCGCGGCGTCTTTCTGGATCACTTTTTTAAGTCGGGCAAACTCGATGGCAATCAACTCGCATTTACCACCGAGACCGTGCATGGCTTATCGTTCGAATTTCGGGGTTCCGTCGAACAGGGCGAGGGCAAGAGTCGCGGCGACGAAGCGTATTATGTGCTGAAGGGAACTCTCGTCGAGAACGCGACCGACGAAGCGAAGAAAACTTCTTCTCGTTCGCGCGAGGTCGCCCTGAAGAGCTTCCCGCAGGATATGGCGCCCCCAAGGAAGTAAACAAGTAGGTCGTCGTCGATTTTCTGAAACCATCGTTGAAAGGAGCGTTTATGAAGAACACGGTGTTCCTGGTAGTTCTCATGTTGGCCTGCGTGCTGCCTGTTATGGGACAGGAGAAGGAAAATGAGCGCATCAACGAAGCCGCGAACGTGATCAACGAAATCCTCGGCATGCCGGACGGGATCCCGAAGGATCTGCTGAATAAGGCGAATTGCATTGTGATCTATCCGTCGGTAAAAAAGGCGGCGTTTATTGTGGGCGGCAGCTACGGACGGGGTGTAATCACGTGCCGCAAAGGGCAGGATTTTTTAGGCGCGTGGGGCGCACCGGCGATGTTTGCGCTGGAAGGCGGGAGTTTCGGTTTGCAAATTGGAGCGCAGGCAACCGACTTCGTGCTGCTGGTGATGAATGAGTCGGGCGCAAGATCGGTGTTGTCCAGTAAAGTGAAGCTGGGGGCGGATGCATCGGTCGCCGCCGGGCCGGTGGGACGCGCCACGTCTGCGGAAACAGATATCGTCCTGAAAGCAGAGATTCTGTCGTATTCCAGGTCAAAGGGATTGTTCGCGGGCGTGTCGCTCGAGGGTTCGACGATGCGCTCCGACGACGGAGCCAACAAAGCCCTCTACGGGAAAGAACTGAGCGCCAAGGAAATAGTGCGGGAGGGAAAAGTGGCGCCACCGGCATCGGCGAAGCGGCTGCGGGCGGTGCTGACGAAAGCTTCTCCGAAACACGCAAAGTAGCTTCCGCCGGTTGCGAGACAACAGTTGACCACCGAGGGCACGAAGGTACTCGAAGGCCTGCGACCCTAAACCTTCGTGTACCTTAGTGCTCTTGGTGGTTCAAGGTCTTGCGAGAGAGTAACTCAACTGTGGTCGATGGGTACTTGACATCCGTAGCTCGCCGCCGCAAAATATCGCCAATTATCAAAAAACCGCGCACGTCCTCAAGGTTTGAACAGTCGACTAGTTTATGACGCCTAGCCAGCCGTCGCAGTCCTCTCCCAGAAAAGTCAGCCCCGAACTGTGCAAGCATCCTCGGGTGCAGATCGTCTCCCGCGACGAAGAATCTGAATATGTAGAATGTCAGGAATGTGGAGACGTTTTCGAGTCCAGTGAATTGAAGGACATGGCGATCGAGGAAAAGAAAGAACCAGAAGAAGAGTGAGCTGCGTTCCTAGCGGTTTCGGCTGGCCGGGATCACAATTCCCAGATTTCCCCGGTGGTCCTCTCTGCCCCCCGTGGTTCAAGCTCTTTCTCTTACCGCAACAGAACCCGCCATAATCACCTGATTCAATCACCCGATTTTAATGATGAGGTTTTCCGCCGCATCCACCCAAAACCTCTTTCCTGCCGGAATCACTGTAGTCGCGCTGTATTCCGTGATCACCGCCGGTCCCCGCATCGGTCGGCCGGAGGCAAGATCCCGACGTTCAAACACAGGCGTGGTCACGGATTTGTCACGAAAGAACACCGGCACGCGTTCAACCGGTATCATGCGCGGTAACGGTTTTCGCGCAGCACTCCGCCGCGCAACCTCCAACGGCGGCGTCCGCAAACGAACCCGCAGACGCAGCGTCACCAGTTCAATCTCCCGCCCCGCGTGGTGATACCCGTAACGGCGCTGATGTTCGTCATGGAAGCGAGCGGCAACATCCTCCCCGGCGGGTACATTGAGTTCATAGCCCTGACCACGATAGCGGAGGTCGAGACTCCGTTCATACTGAAGAGCGCCGCGCCATCGTTCGGCACGGAACTCCTTCTGCGCCGGTGCCTCCAGCTTGCGAAATTCTTTCTGCAATTTCGCCTGCGGCAAACCGTCTGAGAACCGCCAGACGAGCGTGCGCGAGTAATCCTTGACCACATCGCTCACCAGGATTCCAAACGCCGAAAGTGCGCCGGGTCGCGCCGGAATCATCACTGTCGGGATCGCCATTACCTCCGCCAGTTCGCAGGCATGCAGACCTCCCGCGCCGCCAAACGCCACCAGCGCAAATTCGCGTGGATCGTATCCCCTTTCGATGGACACGACGCGCAGTGCCCGTTCCATGTTCGCATTCACCACGCGCACCACGCCGGCACAAAATTGTTCCAGGTTTAAGCGCGAGCCCTGTTTCTTTAGCCATCCCAATGTAATCCGCCGCGCTCGTTCAACATCGAGCGTGAACTCGCCGCCCAGAAAACGGTCGGGGCGAAGCCGCCCCATCAGCAAGTTTGCGTCAGTCACCGTAGGTTCAGTTCCGCGGCCATAACAGATAGGTCCCGGATCGGCGCCCGCCGACTCCGGCCCCACGCGCAGCGCCCCACCTGCGTCGAAGCGAGCCAGCGAGCCGCCTCCCGCACCCACGGTGTGAATCTCCAGCATGGGAACTCCCACCGGCAGCCCTGCCACTTCCGATTGGCTGCTGGCTCGAACCTCACCTTGTACCGCTGCCACATCGGTGGAGGTTCCTCCCATGTCGAAGGAGAGAATCTTCCGGAACCCGCTCCGCGCGGACATAGCCGCTGCTCCCACCAGTCCACCAGCCGGGCCCGACAACACCGTGCGCACTGGTTCCCGCGCTGCCGATTCCAGCGCCGTGATCCCGCCGCTCGATTGCATGACGAATATTCGCGGGACAAAGATGCGCGCATCTCCCGCTTTCGTCGCACGCTCTGCCAGTCTTTCCATATAGCTCTGCATGAGCGGCTGCAGATAGGCGTTCATCACTATCGTGCTCGTGCGCTCGTATTCCCGGAACTCCGGCAAGATCCGATGAGATACAGATAACGGTTTGCCAAGTTCCGCGACGGCCGCAGCCACGGCCGCTTCGTTCTCCGGATTGGCGAAGGAGAACAGGAAAGAAATGGCGATGGCATCTGGGTCGGCACGTCGCACCGCCTCTCGGAGTCGCGTTATCTCCGCTTCCGACGGCCGCTCCAAGACTCGGCCGTCGGCGTCCGTCCTCTCTTTGACGCCGAATCGCAGCTCTCGCGGGACGAGCGGCGCAACCCGATCGAAGAAGAAGTCATAGAGCCGAGGACGCGCCTGCCGTCCAATCTCGATGACGTCCTCAAATCCCGACGTCGTAATCAGCGCGACGCGAGCGCCTTTTCGTTGCAGCAGAGCGTTGGTCCCGACGGTCGTCCCGTGCAGCAGCGTGAACGCCGCTCCAGTATTCCTTCCAGACTCGGCAATCTTTCGCAGCGCCTCAGCAATTGCGCGCGACGGGTCATCGGGCGTCGAGAACACCTTCAGAGTCTTGAGCGCGCTGTCCTGCACCCAAACACAATCGGTGAACGTTCCTCCAGTGTCGATAGCGATACGGATTTCAGGAGGGGCAGAATGCAATGCGCGAGCCATGAACATGGAAGACTATCACCGCTCGCGGCCTGCTGTTAGTTCTCAGTTCTCGGTTCTCAGTTCTCAGTAGGAGCCTCTCGACTAGATACTGAGAACCGAGAACTGGGAACTGAGAACTGGCGGCGACAATCCCTGTGCCCGAAACATAACCGCCTTGCGCCGCTGACTGCCGTATTCTGAATCAATGCATGGGAGAACCTGGAAGGCATGGCTTGTCCCTGGCGCCTTCTTGTTGGCGCTGGCGGCGGCGCTTGTCAACAGTTCTCTGTTTGTCCAGGTTGCGCCGTCGATAGGCTTCTACTACGTTGCAGTGTTCGCTGCTGGATTGCTTCTTGGCTGGCGGTTCAATTCCAGCCGCCTTCTGTTTTCCCTGCTGGTTCTGCTGCTGGCGCATCGCGCGGTCGCTTTCTTCTCCAATGGACCGCTTCCAACTGGAAACGTTCTCACAGGACCTGGACGCATCGCCGTAGCGCTTGCCGCGCTCCTGATCCCGCTGAACTTCATCGCCTTTGCCCAGATGCGCGAACGTGGACTGAGCATCGCCGGAATTGCGCCTCGCTTTGGATTGCTCTTCCTCGAAGCGGTCGTGTTCGCTGTCTTGTGCCGACCGGAAAATAGCCCCGTCAACCTGCTTCATCCGGGTGCGTTCCCGATCCCGCTCTGGATTCTGTTGAGCTTTGTCGCCGCTATCGCCGTGTTCGTCTGGCGTTTTGTACAAACGCGCAAGCCGATCGAACCGGGATTCGCGTGGTCCACAGTTGCCGTTTTCCTGTGGCTGCAATTCGCTCCGGTCGGCAAGATGTCGGACGCCTATGTTGCCACTGCTGCTCTGATCCTGGCTGCTTCGCTGATCGAGACTTCCTACGTCCTCGCCTATCACGACGAACTCACCGGCATTCGCGGACGGCGCGCCTTCAATGAGTCCTTGCTTTCGCTCGACCAGCAATATGCCATTGCCATCGTCGACATCGACCACTTCAAAAAGTTCAACGACACTTACGGACACGACGTCGGCGATCAGGTCTTGTGCATGGTAGCTAAGCGGCTGTCCGATGTCGGCGGAGACGGTCAGGCGTTCCGCTGCGGCGGCGAAGAGTTTGCCATCGTCTTTCGCAACGCGTCCGCTAAAGAAGCGTTCGAGCATCTGGACGCGTTGCGCAAAGTCATTGAGAAATCCACCTTTCAGGTTCGCGGCGCGGATCGACGAGCCGAAAAAGCCGCGGAAAAAAGCGCCGAAAAAAGCGGCAATCGCCGTGCGGGGACAAGCCAGTCGGATCGCAGAAAATCCGCAAAAAGCGCAAAGAGGAAAACAGCGGCGGCGTCATCGAGCAAACAATGGAACCTTTTCCCGCAGCCAGCTAGCCAGTCGCCTGATCGCTCATCCGATGGTTCATCTGATCGCCTATCGGTGACAGTCAGCATCGGAGTGGCTGAGCCGAGCACGCGCAATCGCAGGCCTGAACATGTGATCCAGGCAGCGGATCAGGCTCTCTATCGCGCCAAGAACGAAGGGAGGAACCGCGTAGAAGTGGCGTCCACAGCTCAGTTTCGCGTGGGCCAAGGCAAGCGTGGGAAGGCGTCTCGTTTTTGAGCGGGTTCCCACCCTTCAGGACATTGCCGATTGCCCGCAACCCGCGCGTCATGTAACATGCCCGGAATCGCGGCGCACGAATCTGACTCATCGAACCCGCGCGATTCGATCCCAGGAGGAACGACGAGCATGCTTTCAACGAAAATGTCCGCAACGAAAATATTCTCAACGAAAATCGTCTCACAGAAATTCCTGATTTCATCCGCGATCATGTTGGCCTGCGCTTGGAGTACTGCAGGCGCTCAGAATGCCTCCGTCGTGAAGAGTAACGGAACCATCGTCCGAGGCGAGCACGCGGTCATGACGGTGGTGACCGCGCCACCACGATCGTCCGCTAAAACAAACGGTAACGGCACAAAAACGAACCTCCCCGACTCCGGCCTGGTCACGATCTTCAGCAATCTGGCCAGTGAATATCCGAACGGACAGTTCTGGTGCTGCACCGGCTACAACATCATGGGCCCGTCTTCCGGAGTCGGCGAGCAATGGATGGCCGCTGCCTTCACCGCTCACGCCAAGCACACCGTAACGAAAATCTCGGTCGCGGTCGGCTATTCGCAGGGAACAACGAATGGCGCTGTCCTCAGTCTCAGGGCCGACAACAACGGAGCGCCCGGCACAACGCTGAAGGGATGGACTCTCTCCGCGCTGCCCTTCTTCGGCACCTGCTGCGCGCTGGTGGAAGCGTCCGCCCCGTCCGGCATCCCCGTTATTGCAGGACAGCAGTACTGGGTCGTTGTGAGGACCAACGCCAACCAACTCGACACCGTGGATGCGTGGAATGTCGACGACACCGATCAGGTGCATTCACGGAAGCTCGCGGTCTTTCCCGGTGTGCACAACGCCTGGTACGTTTTTCGTGCCACGCCAGGACTCGCCTTCTCCGTGGAGGGCAGCAATTAAAGCGGTCTAAAGCCGTCGGGGGCGGTGGCGAAAAGAACATCGCTGGTGCGACTCTTACGGTTCGGTTGACTCTTTTGGCTTGACTCTTTTTGGCTTGAAACCCGCGCTGGACGCGGACTTTGGAGGAATTTGGGTTTTTACCCCCCCCCCGATTTGCGCTAAGCTATTCTAATTAAAGTACTTAACTCTATCATCTACATGAATAAGGACTTAGCTGGGGTCTCTGCGGTTTGGCGTGCACTTCACGGGGTGTGAGGTCGCCGCTTTTGCTGCTTTATTTGCGTACTTGTCGTCTCGTTTTCAAAGAGCCGCCGAAAATGGTTTTGCGGCGCATGATGGGTCCGTCTCTGGAGACGGACGCAGTTTTCGATGCTGCACTGTCGGGGAATTATCGCGCGATCGCGATTGTGTGTCTGCGATTGCCGTCACACTTGTTTGTGATGAAAACGGGCCGACGTCCATCCAAACCCCGCGCCGATGCACCAAAAGCGCTTTTACGCTCATCGCAATTGTGGAGCACCCGGCAAAGGGCCCACAACGTACATGGCAGTGGAATCCCACCCTAACGTCGAAAGGCACGACGTTAGGATGGGCCACCCGGCCTTGCTGGACCGGTTCCAGGGGGTCCGAGTTCCGGAACAAAACTACCCAACCCGGCATCTACACTATTAAGCAGCATCCGCCTGTACGTGCCTGCGGCGTTGTCTGCTCCCGGTCGAGGTGCCGTACTGTTCTTGACCAGGGAGGAGGTGCGGGCTATGGACGGAGCAACCCCGAAGTTCCGTCCCTATTGGGTTCGTTACCTCGCCGGGTTCTGGGCAACAGAAAAGCTCAGATGGGCGAGAGATAACGTCCTTATCGCCAGCGTGTGCTCTCTTGCGCCTGGCCTGATTGCCGCGGGCATCAGCGCTGCCCTCAGCGACCACAAGTGGCGCGCAGCGGCGTATGCAACTTTCCTTACCTACAGCGGATTGTTTGCCCTGTTCTTGCTGTGGAGGCTGGTTGCCACGCCTTTGGAACTTGATCGCGAGAGACAGCGATTTATTGATTGGTTGAACAGCAGCCTTGAGGTTACCAGGTCCAGGTTAGCCGTACTGCGAACTCGTCCACCGGGCATCGATGTAGAAATATCAGAAATTCATGTTCAAGCGGCGTGGGCAGCGCTCGCTCCTCACGCTGCCGAGGTTGCGGTCGGCTGCGACATCTTTCTATGCGTAAAACTAACACTCACCAGCACGCCGATTGCGACGCTGGCATACGAGTTAAGTTGTATTTTGCATGGCAATTCCCTGCGCGCCGACCCTGTTGACGACATTCAGGACTGGGGATTGGTCACCCAAAAAAAGCCGGTGGGGGTAGGAACGACATTTCACTACACCGTAACCCGCCTCATGCAGCTTGCCCACAAAGTAGAGCAACGAGGAGTACCGGTGGAGGGATGGCTTCATTTCTATGTCAACGGCGTACATGAGAAGGAGACCGGGGCAACAGTCTACAGACTTAGTGTTCTAACTCCGAACGGCGCCATCAGCGCGGACGTAAGTGGCCAGAAAGACTCAACCAGGGTAGAAGACAGAGAGTTTCGGAAAATTCCCCATGCCCGCAGTGTCTCAGCAGTGTCTTAAATGATGTGCTGTTGCTAAGGTTTTGGTGACTGTTTCGCAGGTTTCGGGTCGCGAACAATCGTGCGCTGAATACCACTGTTTGGCCCCGTAGATCTCTTCTGCTGGGTGCCCCATCCTAACATCGTGCTCTTCGACGTTAGAGCCTGCCCTGAGCGGAGTCGAAGGGGTGGGATTCCAGCCATGTCCAGCGTGGGTCCTTCGGGTGGAGGAGCAATGGAAATGGAGCAGGGTCCGACCAAGAGGATTCCTAAGCCGGACCTTCACAGCTGTGCCTTCCGACAGGGAGGCCGCGTTCAGAGGCTTTAGCCTCCGAAAATACCCCTTTACTTTGTATTGCATGATATGTATAAAAATGGCATGAGTTTCGCAGGGTATCTACAAACGCTGGAAGCCATCGAGCAAGAGACAGCCAAGCTGCTAGAGACGCGTTCACGAATTGACCACCGGCTTTCGCAACTTAAGACTACGGCGGACTCGCTCCGAGCCTTGGTGGGTCAGCCGCTCGACCCATCCCTTGCGTCTCAGATGATAGGGGGCCTAATTAATGAGGTGCCCGCCGAGAGCGGCATAACCGACGCCATCCGACAGGTTCTATCCAAGTCGAAAATACCGCTTTCCGCCTTGGAGATTAAGTCTGGGTTGGAAAATAGCGGGGTTGATTTATCCGGTTACGCGAATCCGGGAGCGGTCATTCACAACACTCTAACGAGGCTAGAAAAACAGCGCGAAGTTGTACGTCTTCAGACCGCCGCTGGGCAGACCGTTGCGTACGCTATCAATAGTATGTACAAGAAGCTATTTGACATGTGAAGGAACCTCTATGTTAGGCCACATCTTTTCGACTTTTGAAAACGCTTCCATCGCTGTAATTCTGGGCTTCATCTTCCTTCACCTATTGATGACTCTCTACCGAGCGCTGTTCCCGCCTAAGAAACAGGACCGTCCGTGACTCGGCGCCCGTGAGAGGGGAGCCGAGCACGAAAGTCATTGACATGCGTTTTCGTCGAGCGTTTAATAGCCAGCCCGAGGTGGGGAAACGATGTCAATTAGGTGGCGAAAAAGACCGGCAAATATTCCCGACCAAGAACGCGATACCTTCGAGCGTTACGGTGAGCACGTTATCGGATCAGTCCTCGCTGGGGGCTTTCAACCTACGGCGGTAGAACTCCAGAACCTGTCGCCGCAGGTCAAACTGCACGCTAGAGATTGGCTGACCGAGTGCCGCGATTCGCACGAAATACGTGAGCGTCGGTTGGAAATTTTAGAATGGGCAATCGTCTTGTTGATAGTAGTAGAGATCATCGTCGCGCTTGTGCCGTGTGTCGTTTCGCATGGAGGAAGCAGAACTTCCGTTCCCGCTTCAGAGTGGATTTCAGTTCTGGGACGCTGAGTCTCGCCGTGCTAGTCATTGCTGCTCATCTTGGCGCAGATGTGGCAGTCGGCGTTCGCGTTCTCGACAACCTCTTTGATGTAATCGGTCATTTCTCTCCGGTCGTCAAAAACTTCGCGTAGCGAATCCTTTTCAAACCGAGCGTTGCCTAGCTTGTAGGCGTCAACTAGTTCTTTATCCTCATTTACGATCACTTCATCGTCGTGGTACTTGCAGATCGTCAAGACACCGGCCTTGAGCGCGATTTGATACGCCCTGTAACGTTTGTCTTCCTGCTGTGCCATCAATTCCTTCGCACCACTCATAGATCACCTCACTGGCCATCAAGCGTAGCGCCGGGTCGAGCCGAGTGCGACGTTACGTAGGTCACATTGATCTTGTTCAGACACTTTGGCGATAATTTAACCGAACAGGAATCGCCTGTTGGAGGTGCCTTATTAAAAGCACTTTTGATGGGTCCTGTCGCTAGTGAGAGCAAGTGACCCTAGGACTTTGTAGTAAGTAGCTTGGCGACGTTAAGGCTTGGGTTACTTCATCGGTGCTGCAGCGCCGTCTGTTTGGGTGGAGGGGCGCGTACCTCGTCCGGTCTATCTAATTATCCTAGCAATCGTCGCCGTGTGGTGGTATCTCGTCCGACGGCTTGGACGTAAATCGTGGCTGGTCCTCACTACGACATAAAACTGGTGCAAATGGTATTCGCCCCACGTTAAGAATCGCCGTGACACCCAACGTACTCGGCCAACGTTTAGAGGCCAGAGAGGTACGCTCTCTGGCCTTGAATTTTTTGGACTGGTTTCCTGCGCCACACACTCCAGCTATACTCCTCGCGAATAATGAAGAGTAAACGCGGGACAGACGGGACGTTTCCTTAAGTTGCGGGTGCCCCGTCCAAGCTCTGCTTGGGCTGGGTCTTTGACCTTTTTTCATCACAAACAATCGTGACGGCCACCACAGACACCCAACCGCCCGTCGGCGACAATGGAATCGACCTGTAGTGCGAGGGTAGAGGTGTGTCCGTCAAGCAGGGCGGCCCAGGAAGGCGTGCCCGGCAAAACAGGATCAAGATCCCAAGCGGGCGGCGACGGTGGAATCCCACCCCTTCGACCTCGCTCAGGGCGGGCTCTTGCGCAAAAAATGCGCAAGGATGGGGCACCCGCCATTCAAGACAATGCAATAACCCCAGAGCTGAACCTCCGCGCCACACAAAATCAAAAGCCGCAGGCGAGGACCCCTTCGGCTTCGCTCAGGGCAGGTCCGCGCCGCACGCGTTACCACTCAAAAAGATGGACTACAAAGAGAATTACCGTAGCCCCTAGCGGCAGCAGCAGTCCGGCGCGCAGGCTTCCGGTGGAATGGGAGATCACGCCGACCATCCAGGGAATGACCGCAGGCCCCACCGCCGCGAGCGAAAACATGACCGCGCCAATTTTGCGAGCGGCTACTCCGAAGCGCTGCGAAAGACGGGCCACGGTGATCGGATACAAAGTTGCGAAACTCAGGCCGGTAATCAGGGCGCCGCCAATCACTCCGGTGAGCGTTGGAGCCCAGAGCATCAGGCCGATGCCCGCCGCTCCCGCTCCATAGCCGATGCGCAAGACGCTGCGTTCGGAAAAGTAACGCAGAAAAACGGTGCCGAGGGCGCGGCCGACGGTCAGCGCTGTCCAGAAAAATGCGGGCATCAGGGAGGCTATCGCAGCGCCGCGCGATCCGAGGCGCGAAACGTAGGAGCCGATCCATCCGCCGACCGCCGTTTCCGCTCCGGGATATAGAAAGAAGATAGCGGCGAAAATCCAAATCGCCGGACTCTTCGCCAGGTTGCGCCAGGAAGGGGATGACGCCGAAGATGGCGAGGAAGTTGACGCCGAAGATGGCGAGGAAGTTGACGAGGAAGTTGACGAGAAAGATGACGGCGAAGATCCCGCGGGAGTTACGGAGGACGTTCCGGCGGGAGTTGCCGAGGAAGTTGCGGCGGCGGGAAACGGGAGATTGCGCATCTCGAACGCCAGCAGCAGAAGGAACAGCGCCACCGAGCCGAGAAAAAATGGGAGTAACTTGTGAGCGGCGGTCCACGCCACCATCAGCGAGCAGAACACGGCTCCGACGCCCCAGAAAAAATTCAGCAGGCTCACGGCGCTGGCGCGCGAGCTTGCTTCTGAACTTCTTTGAGAACTAGCTTGCGGGCTTCCTTGCGAACTTTGCTGCGAACTTCTCTGCGAACTTTGCTGCGAACTTTGCTGCGAAGCTGCGCCCGACGCCGAACTGGAGTCGGACCCTGACCCTATTTCTGCAATCAGCAAATTGTCAGACGGGACAACCAGCCCCAGACCCAAGCCATACGCCGCGACTGCGGCCATTCCCAGCGCGGACGATCCGAGGAGAAGAGTGGACACTCCGTAAGCCATCAACAGCAGTCCCGAGAGAAACGCGGGACGATATCCCCAGCGCGTCAGCAGAAGTCCCGAGAGTTGGACACCCGCGAGCGATGCCAGGAATTGCACCAGAAACAGATTGCCAGCCTGAGTGTCATTGAGCGCCCAGCGCGCGATCAGGATGGGGAGCATCGGACCGAGCAGCGTCTGGAGAATGCCCGTGGGCAGGAAGGCAATCTGGCCGGCGAGGATCAGTTTCCGGTTCGACGATGATGACGACCGGTTCGATGATGACTGGTTCGATGACTGAGAAAGCTCGGCTTTAGGGCTCGTCATGCGAAAGAGGATGTCCCCTGATGTGTCCCGTGGTATGAGGAACGTTCAGCATAACGCAACCGCCGTGGCTTCGGAGGGACGAGGGAGAAATTCGGGATTGGTGGGAGGTCAAGACGGCTGCCAGGCACGAATCCGAAGCACCGCCAGTGGTAAGCTATAATTACGAACTACAATTCCGCAACGCCGGAGAGGTGGCCGAGAGGCTGAAGGCGGCGGTTTGCTAAACCGTTATA
>Ga0210407_10002497_pt1 | contig 15748 bp, 10 predicted proteins | sample IncBWC27MmetaG_FD_150860 | JGI IMG/M metagenome (GOLD analysis project Ga0210407, IMG submission 150860) | Forest soil microbial communities from Barre Woods Harvard Forest LTER site, Petersham, Massachusetts, United States - Inc-BW-C-27-M | ecosystem: Environmental > Terrestrial > Soil >...
TTCTTCCAGCGCGGAAGTGTTGGCCGTGTAGCGAAGAAACGTGCCCTCGCGCCGCATGGCGATCAAGTCTTCATTCCGCAGCTTATCCAGATGATGCGACAGCGTGGAACCTGGAATCTCCAGTTCCTCGCCGATTTCGCCCGCAACCAGACCATCCGGATGTGCCGCCAGCAGCAGCCGTACAATACGCAGCCGCGGTTCGGTCCCCATGGCGGAAAACATGTCGGCGTAGCGGGCAACCTGGGCTGTATCGAGTTTGGTCATTTGTTATTCCAATAATTCCGGAATAATCGAAATATAGCATCAAATTAGCCTCCTTGGCAAGGCCCTGGAGCCCGCCAAATCCTGGAACTGGCGAGACGGGTGGTTTGCTAAACTCTTACGGCTAAAATGCCGAACTTACCATTGTGGGGGTCGACACGGGACATCCAACCGTAGGCCCATCACAGACACATGTAGGGGTCCCTGGATTGTGGGAGATTGGAAGCCCCGGGCCTGGCAAAAAGCGCAGGTCATCGGGGTATTCCCTTCTCACGAAGATCGCAGGGGACGATTTCTCTTTCAGAGTTCGCAGGCCAACACATGCCGGTGGTGTTTTTCATTTACGGGCTGTCGTTCTTCCTGTTTGGGACAGCTATTCTGCTCAAGCAGGACAAGCGCAGCGCTCTCAGGCTGCGAAGTCTTCTGTTGCTTCTGGCCGGCTTTGGGTTCCTTCATGCAGCGAGTGAGTGGTCAGATATGTTTCGTTTGCTTGGAGAAACCTATTGGGGCCCGTTACCGTTTCGACTGATCACGATAATGGGGTTCTACTGCGGCTTGAGTTCGTATCTCTTTCTTCTGGCTTTTGGCATCAGGTCCGTTGCCCCGGACAACTCCAGGTTCAAGTGGCTGGAGCGCGCGTCGCTCATTGCGTCGTTACTGTTTGCGGCCGGGGTGAGCTTCTACGGGCTTCGAACCGGCCTGAGTCATCCATGGCATGTAACAAGCGACGTTCTTACGCGTTATTGCCTGGCATTTCCGGCCTCACTTTTAGCCGCGGCGGGGCTCTTCCGGCAGAGTCAATCCCGCGAAATCAAAGAGCTGAATTCTGCGGCGACCATTCGCAACCTGCGGCTCATGGCGGCCGTTTTTGTCGTCTATGCGTTCTTCGCCGGCGTCATTGTTCCCCAAGCATCTTTTCCGCCCGCGACCTGGATGAATTACATCTGGTTCGAAAATGTTGTTGGCCTGCCCGTCCAGATTTTTCGCGCAGCCTGCAGCGTGCTGGCGGCATTGTTCGTCGCCAGAATTTTGAATGCGTTTTCCATCGAATCCTACGGGCAGCTGGAGAAACAGGTCCAGAGCCGGACCGCGGAGTTGGAGCATGTCAATGAAACTTTGCTGGCGGACATAGCCGTACGGAAACGCATGGAAACCGAGCTGGAGCAGTCGCGTGACGCGGCATTGGAGTCTTCGCGAGTGAAGTCGGAGTTCCTGGCCAACATCAGCCATGAAATTCGCACGCCCATGAATGGAATCATGGGAATGACGGACCTGGTCCTCGATACAGAACTGGACACCGAACAACGCGAGTATTTAAACATGGCGAAGTCGTCCGCCGATTCCCTGCTTCTTCTCATCAATGAAATCCTGGATTACTCCAAGATCGAGGCCGGCAAGCTGGAGATGGAAGCGATTGACTTCAATCTTGGAGACACCATTGGCACCATGATGAAAGCTCTAAGTATCCGCGCACATGAAAAGCGGCTGGAGCTTGCCTACGATGTCCAGCCCGACGTTCCGCAAGCGCTGGTGGGAGACCCGGGGCGGTTGCGACAGGTGATCGTGAATCTAGTCGGCAACGCCATCAAGTTCACCGAACAAGGCGAAGTGGTCCTTTCCCTCCAGACTGAGACGAGAACGAGCGAGGATATCCTGCTCCATTTCACAGTTTCCGATACCGGCATCGGAATTCCTGTGGAGAAGCAAGCCGCAATCTTTGAGGCCTTTACGCAAGCTGACGGGTCCATGAGCCGCACCTATGGCGGCACGGGATTGGGTCTTACCATTTCGTCCCGGTTGGTCGAACTCATGCACGGACAAATCTGGGTGGAAAGTGACATGAACAAGGGCAGCCGTTTCCATTTCACGGCCCGCTTTGGCCTGCAAAAGGTGTCCACAAGGACCATCGTCCCAAGGGACCCTTCGACTTTGCGTGACATGCGAGTGCTGGTCGTGGACGACAACGCGACAAACCGGCAAATCCTGCTGAAAATACTTGCCGGCTGGCACACAAGGGCGCTGGCCGTGGAAAGCGGAGCCCAGGCGATAGCCGCCTTGAGAGAGGCCCGCGAGTCAGGAAAAAATTTCCCGCTCATTCTTGTCGATGCTCAAATGCCGGAAATGGACGGATTCGCATTGGCTAAGCGCATCCAAGAGTCCATGAAGAGGCACCCGGAGTGGGGAGCGGCCACCATCATGATGCTAAGCTCCAACGGCGAGCGTGGCGACGCCAAACGCTGCCGGGAAGTAGGCATCGCCGCTTATCTGACCAAGCCCATTGGACAGACAGAACTATTAAACGCTGTTTTGGTTGCGCTGGGGACAACACCAACGAGAGACGCCGCGCCTGACCTGGTTACGCGGCACTCTCTCCGCGAGAATGGCCATCACCTGCGCATCCTCTTGGTCGAGGATAACGCCGTAAACCGGGTGCTCGCCGTCCGTTTACTGGAGAAGCAGGGGCACAAGCCGACGGTTGCAGGGAACGGCAAACAAGCGTTGGCGGCCCTGGAAAAAGACTCATTTGACCTGGTGCTCATGGACGTTCAGATGCCCGAGATGGACGGCTTGGAAGCGACCGCGCTGCTTCGGAAGAGAGAGAAAATGTCCGGGAACCGCATTCCTGTCATTGCCATGACCGCTCACGCCATGGTGGGGGACAAAGAACGCTGTCTCGCGGCTGGAATGGATGACTACATTACAAAGCCGATTGCGCCGGAGGAGTTGAAGGATTTACTCAATCGCTATTCAAGCTCTATCAGGACCATGGTTGAGATCTAGGATCAGTCAGGATTGGCGACAGTATCCCGGCCAGAACGATCATTGTGCCATCCGGCTGCGCGCGTTCTTTACCAGCTTGATGAACCTGCGGGCCAGCTCCAGGATGCGTTCCGCCTGCCTTTGTTGTACAGCTTCTTTCGGAATCAACTCTCCGCCGATGCCCAGCGCTGCCGCGCCCGCCAGAATGAAATTCAACGCCGTCTGCTGGTTCACGCCTCCCGAGGCAATTAACGGCACGTGCGGCAGGGGCGCTTTCAGCGCGCGGATGTAACTGTCACCGCCTACCGGGGCGCACGGGAAAATCTTGACCAGGTCGGCGCCGGCCTTCCATGCTGTAATGACTTCGGTTGCGGTCATCGCGCCGGGAAAAACGGCGACTTCGTGCTTTGCCGCAAACTCCACGACTTCCAGAACAAGTCCCGGGCTGGTCAGGAATTTTGCCCCGGAATCCAAACACTGCCTCGCCGTCTCGATATCCAAGACCGTTCCGGCGCCCACGACCATCTCCGGAATCCGGCGGGCCAGATCTGAGATTACGTCCATGGCTCCGGGCACCGTCACGGTGATTTCCGCGACCGCAATGCCGCCACGGTTGACCGTTTCCGCGGCAAAAATGGCCTCCTCGGCGGAAGACACGCGGACTGCGGGAATGATGCCCACGTCCTCGATGCGAGCGCGAACTTCCTGCTTGGTCACCGATCTGACTCCTTTGTGCGTCCCTGGACTGCTTATCCTAACTTGATTCGCCACTCGCGTACGGATTGCTACGCATTCTCTTCGAAGCCCGCTTCCGGCTCGGGGAGTCTATCGCCTTCCTTCGCGAACCACACATACAGGGTCGGGAGCAGGAAGATGCTCATGACCAGGTCCGCCACCAGGCCTCCGACAATGACGATGGCGAAAGGACGCTGCGAGTCGGAGCCGATGCCATGGGACAGCGCGGCCGGCAGCAAGCCGAAGGTCGCCACCAGCATGGTCATAATGATGGGGCGAAGTCTGAGCACCGCGCCCTCGATCGCGGAGTCTTCAATGGTATGTCCTCGCGCGCGGAGCTGATTGATGTACTCGAGCATGATTACGCCGACCTGGACGGAGACGCCAAACAACGCCAGAAATCCGATTCCCGAAGAAACACTGAAATGGGTGCCGCTGAATTGCAGGGCCAGCAACCCTCCAACCGGAGCGACAGCCAGGTTCAGCAGGACCAACAGCGCCCATTTGAACGAGCGAAACATGGTGTAAAGAATCACAAAAATGAGAAGCAGGGTAAGCGGCACGATGATCAGCAGCCGCGCCTCGGCGCGCTTTTCGCTTTCGTATTCGCCTTCCCAATCGATGTGGTACCCGCGCGGCAACTGGACCTGTGCATCCACCTTTTGAATAGCGTCCTCCACAGCGCCGCCAAGGTCCCGTCCGCGCACGCTGTACTTGATGGCGATATAGCGCTGGTTGCCTTCGCGGTAGATTTCGGAACCACCGTCCCGTTCGACGATCGTGCAAAGCTGCGACAGTGCGACCCGTTCCCCCGACGGCGACAACAGGCGGATGTTCTCGATGGCCTCTTTCGTGTTGCGGTATTGCGGAAGATAGCGCATCACCAGGTCATAGCGCTGCTCACCCTGCAACACCTGAGTGAAGGCGGTTCCTCCAACGGCGGTCTGTACGGCATCCTGAACATCCGCGACATTGATCTGGTGGCGCGAGGCCTGCAGGCGGTCCACCTGGAACTCGAGGTTCGGCTGCCCCAGGACCCGCAAGACACCAAGGTCCTCAACCCCCTTGATCTGGCGCATGACGTTCATGACCTGGTCGGCTTTTTCCTCGAGGACCTTCAGGTCGTCGCCATAGATTTTGGTGGCGAGCTGGCCTTTGACGCCGCTTACCGCCTCTTCCATGTTGTCGGCAATGGGCTGGGAGAAGTTCCACAGGACTCCGGGGATCTTTTCCAATTCGCGGTCCATGGCCGCGATCAGTCTTTCCTTGTTCTGGTGGAAGACAGGACGCCACGCCTCTTTAGGCTTCAAGCCGACGTAGTACTCGGTATTGAAGAAGCCCGTGCTGTCGGTGCCGTCATCCGGGCGTCCCACCTGACTGGTACATTCGGTGGCCTCGGGAAAAGAGCACAGTACGATGCGGGCCTGGTTCGCAAGCCGGATGCCTTCCGTCGGTCCGGTGCTGGGAGCAAGCGTGCCGCGCACCCACAGCGCGCCTTCGTCGAGGTGAGGAAGAAACTCGGAACCGATCACTCCGCCCAAGACGAGATACGCAGTGAGACAAAGGACCAGCCCCGCTCCGCCCACCGTAACCAGCCGCTGTTCAATGGCCCATTTGACGGACCGGCGAAATTGCGTTTTCAGAAATTCCATGACCGGATTACGCCATTCGCGCACACCCTTCCTGAACAGCACGCTCGCCAGGACCGGCGCGACAATGATCGAGAACAGAAGCGCGCCGAGGAGCGCGAAAGCCACCGTCCATGCCATGGGATGAAACAAACGGCCTTCCACGCGCTGCAGAGTGAATATCGGCAGGTACGCGGTGATGATGATTCCGATAGCGTAGAAGACCGGGCGCTGTACTTCATGCGCCGCGTCACGGATGCGCTCGGTCGGCGTCTTGTAGTTGTTTTCGCCATGGCTCATGTGGCGGACGATGTTCTCCACCATCACGACGGCGCCGTCCACAACCATCCCGAAATCCAGCGCGCCGAGGGACAGCAGATTGGCCGGAATGCCCTTCAACTTGAGGCAGGTCGCCGCAAACAACAACGAGAAAGGGACGGTAAGGGCGACAATCAACGCCCCGCGGGCGTTTCCGAGAAACAGAAATAAAATGACCACGACCAGAATGATGCCTTCAGTAAGGTTTTTCAGCACCGTGTGGGTGGTGAATTGGACCAGGTCACTGCGATCGATGAACGGCACGACTTTTACGCCCGCGGGTAAAATACGTTCATTCAGTTCCTTGACCTTGGCGTGGATACCGGCGAGCACCTCGTCCGCATCGGCGCCTTTGCGCAGGAGCACGATGCCCGACACCACGTCATCGTTGTCGACGATTTTCCCGTCCTCGCGATGAATGGCCCGGGCAAACTGACCGAGCCGGATTTTGGGGCCTTGCGCAACGACAGCAACATCTTTCAATCGCAACGGCGTGCCGGTCTTGGTCAGAATCACGGTGTTTTCGATATCGTGTATGTTCCTGACCAGTCCCACTTCACGGATGTTGATCTGCTGCAAGCCCGCTTCGATGAAGCTTCCACCCGCGTTGGCATTGTTGTTGGTAAGCTGCTGCTCCACCTGGGCCAGGCTGAGACCGTAGGCGACCAGTTTGCCGGGATCAATGCGCACCTGATATTCGCGGGTCGGACCGCCAAAGCTGGCAACGTCAACCACGTTGGGAACGGTCTTGAAGTTTTTTTCGACGACCCAATCTTCGATGGACTTTAATTCCATCACGTCATAGTTGGGATTCGTGCTTCTCAGGGTGAAGAAATATATCTGGCCTACAGGACTCCAGTCGGTCCCCATCTGGGGAACCACGCCCGGAGGCAATGCGACCTGCGAGAGCCGCTCCAGCACGCGCTCTCGGTTCCAGGCGTTCTCTTCTTCGTCATCGAAAACCAGTTTCACGTCCGAGAGCCCGAACAGGGAAAACGAGCGCAGATGCACCACATGGGGAATGCCGTTCATCGCGACTTCCAGCGGGACGGTGACCTGCTGTTCGATTTGCTCCGCGGAAATCCCCGGCCACTGGGTGATGATCTCCACATAATTGTTGGCCACGTCGGGATACGCTTCCACGGGGAGTTGATGGAAGGAAATCGCGCCCCAGCCCAGCAGCAGAACGACCCCTGCCAGCACAAGCAGGCGGTTCTCCATCGAAAAATCGACGATTTTGCGAATCATCTGTTTATTGCTCCACCGTTACTGTTCCACCGTGTTCTGGAACACCAGGGCGTTCCTGACAACCTGCTGGCCGGGCTGCACGCCGGAAATAATCTCCTGCATGTTGTTTTCTATGGTCTGACCGACAATGGTTTGACCAACAATGACCTCGGCCCGCCGAAACTTCTTGCCGCCCGTGGGAATGTAGACCCAATTGCGATCGTGCAAATGCAAAATGGCCGTGGCCGGAACCAGGGTATGAGGTTCTTTCTTCGTTCCGTGAAAGGTTGCGGTAACGAACATGCCCACGCGCATCAGTCCCGGATTGTGGACCTCAATCCGCACTTTGGCTGTGCGCAGCGTTGGATCGAGGACCGGCAGGACGTTGCTGATGCGGCCGTTGAACGTCCGGTCAGGGTAGGCGTTCAGGCGGATTTCCGCAGTTTCTCCGATATGCACATTGGGTAGATCATTTTCATAGACATCGCAGAGAATCCACACATTGCTCAAATCGGAGATGGTGAAGGGATTGGGCGAACCGAGCCCCGCTACGCCCGCCGAATTGGTGACCTGCTGGTCGGTGATCACGCCGGAGACCGGAGCGCGAATCTCCACAATCGCGGCTGGATGGTCGAGGTTACCGCCGAGCAGGCGAAGCCGCTCCGTGGTGTTCTCCACATCCACCCTGGCCTTGTGTGCGATGTCTTGTGATACCTGCAGATCATTCAGCGAGATAGCCCCCTTGCCGTACAGAAGCTGCGAACGCTCCAGTTGGGTACGCGCCAGTTGCTCGTCGGCCACTGCTTTTCGATAGTCGGAAAACGCTCCGGACATGTCCGAGCTTTGCACCCGCAGGAGCACCTGGCCCTTCTTCACAACGTCGCCGAGGCGGGCGTGTATCTCTACTACGCGGCCGGTGGCAATCGAAATGACCGGGACGCTGCGCGAGATGTCAGGACTGACGGTTCCCGTCACGCTCAACTGCGCGGCGGACTCATGCGTGACCGCCGGGGCCAGCGGAAATTGCTCCGGATGGTCCACCTCGATGGCGTTGAAGTCCTGTTCGTGCTCGACCACCGCGGGCGCCGGCGCTTCCGCCTTGGGATCAGACTTGGCATCGCGGCAGCCGGCCAGAAACAGGCCTGATGCCAGGAGCAGCGAGATGACAAACAGCTTCAACACCGGACACTTCATGGGATCACCTCACGCCCTACGGCGAGATTCAATTGACCGGCTGCGTTCAGGTAGGAAGCGACCAGGTTCAGGTAGCTGACCTGCACGGCACGGTAATCGGACTGGGCGCTGAGAAAATCGAGGAGCGACGCCGCGCCGTGTTCGTAAGAAAACGCAATCGTGTCACGCACGCGCGAGGCCTGGTCCAGATAGCGGTCCTTGTACGGCTGCAGCCGGACCACGGTGCTGGTGACGGTGGCGTGGGCGGAGTCCACGTCGCTGAAGACCTGCGCCCGCGCCGCGTCCAGCAGCTTCTGGTCGCGGTCAATGTCCAGCAGCGTGCGCCGCTTTTCCCCCTGGTTGCGGTCGAAGATGCGAAGAGGAATGCTGACGCTGGCGCCGACGGTTTGATGGGCAAACGGGTTGTTGAACGATGGGTTGTACGTGTACCAGCCGCCGAAGGTCGGATCAGTTGAGCCGTTGGCAATGGCCAGCCGGTGGTCGGTCTGGGCCTTGTCGACAGACTGGAGAGCGGCGCGCAAGTCCGGCCGCGAGTCCAGTGCCGATTGTCGCACTTCGTCCAGCGGCGGGATTTGCGGCGAGAAGTCAAAGGGGCCGGTGACGTCGAATTGTTCCACCGGCGTACGGTCGTTCAAAAGAGTCAGCAGCTGGATTTTTGCCGTCCGCAGGTTCACCTCCGCCGTCTGCAAGTCGGATTCATACCCGACGCGCTGAAGCTCGAGACGGTCGAGGTCCACCTGGGCAATGGCCCCAGCTTTGTAGCGCTCGCGATTCACGTCCAGGACATGGTCGTAATAGGTAAGATTTTCCTTGGCGAGTTGCAGGATGGCTTTTTCCTGAAGGGTCTGCACAAAAGCTATCCGCAGAGTAAAGATCAGGGTCCGTTCCATGTCAGCCTGACCGGAGACAGCGATTCCCGTGGCTTTCCGGGCGCTTTCCTGGCGCAGTTCCCGTTTGTGTTGCCGTTCGTGCAGATAGCTCAAGTTCGGTGAATACTGCGTGCCGGAAAGCGGTCGCCATACGCCCTGGAAGGGGGCCACCTGAGTCCCATCTGTCGACAAAGTCAAACTCGGGTTAGGGCGCAGGAACGCCGTGATTTCCTGAGCTTTTGCTTCATCGACGCCGATCTGCGCCGCCCGCAAGGTGGGATTTGCGGCCTCGAATTTATCCCGGACTTCCTGCCACGTCAGCGGTTTTTGCGCAAGTCCGCCTTCCGCCAGCACCAGCGCCAGAAACGGTCCCCAACACAGACGAATCAACCAAGCCCGCATATCGTTTTTCCTTTTACTTTCCCTCTCCGGTCGCGCCGCGAGGTCGTGCTCGAAAGTCCTTCGCTGGACGCTCCGCCAGATCGTGACGGAATCAGCCTTCGTGTCTATATGTTGTTCTGGGGAACGACCAGAAAGATCAGTTCATCTTCAATCCAGCGCCTTCCCAATGAACACGGCATTGGGCCGCCGTCGGCGAGTACAAACCGCCCTCGCCTGTCCTTACCAGATGGCTATCACCGCGAATTTGTCGACCCTTTAGTATCTGTGCAATCGAAGTTCCTGTGAACCTTATCTTTCGGCCAAATCTTACTGGGCGATAACTGCGTCGGGTCATCAGGTATTCCCCTTGGGAAGGCTCGAAAAAGAAGATTACGTCCGACGCGCGCTGAAAGCTCGCGCTGTGCCGGGACGCTCGTCTAGACTAGTGAGGAAACGGACCGTGACTTGATGCTGGACATTTCTGTCATCTATTCCGAATCGAACCGCCGGAAGAACCTGCTCATCGCCGCGGTGCTCATCGCGGTGATCGCGATTGTGGACTGGCGGACCAAGCCCTACCTCTCGCTCGGCTTTTTGTACCTGTTCCCGATCATGCTGGTGGCTGGATTTCTGCGGCGCTGGCAGATTGTCGTAGTCTCGTTATTCTGTTCCGGCTTGCAGGAAGTATTCAGCAACCTCCCGACCAGCGCCGCCGTTCCGCGCCTGGCCATGGTTACCGTGGGTTATATCGGCACAGGTTTCTTCATTTCAGAACTGGTGTCAAAACGGCGGCTGGTCACGCAGCACGTGGAGGACCTGGAAAGCCAGGTCCGTTTTCGGCGGGACGCCGAGGAGCAACTGGAGGCGCTCATCGAAAGCAGCCCCGCGGCCATTGTTACCGTTGACTCCAAGGGCGGTATCGAGCGCGCGAATTATGCCGCGCAGCAATTGCTGGCGCCCGACGCCGCTCCTTCCTTGCGCGGACAATCAATTTCGCGTTTCCTGCCCGCATTGCAATCCATTGTGCAAACGTATCAATCGCGGGTCTTTCGCACCACGTTGCAATGCCAGGGCCACCGCCAGGACGGCGAAGTGTTCATGGCGGGCGTCTGGTTTTCAACCTACGCCACCATCTCGGGACCCCGGCTGGCGGCCATCATCGTTGACCTGTCAGAGGACATACGCGAACGCGAGCAACTGAGCCTGCATCATCTTTTGAAGAACGCGCGCATTGTGATGGGCGCCGTCTCCCACGAGATCCGCAATCTCTGCGGGGCCATTTCCGTGGTCCACAGAAATCTGTCTCACGTTTCCCGCCTCAGCGAGAACCGCGATTTTCAGGCGCTCGGCACCCTGGTGGAAGGTCTGGAGAAGATCGCGGCCCTGGACATCAAGCCTTCCAGCGAACAGCGCCCTGCGCCTCTGGAAGTCCCGTCAGTCCTGGACGAACTGCGGCTGCTTGTCGAAGCGTCGCTGCACGATACCGGAGTACAGATCACCTGGCGCGTGGCAGACAACTTGCCTCTGGTGTCCGCGGACCGCTACGGACTGATTCAGGTCTTCCTCAATCTGGTCAAGAACAGCCAGCGCGCGATGGAGGCCGCCGACCGAAAACAATTGACGATCTCCGCCCTAGTCGAGAACGAAGATGTGGTCATTCGCTTTGAAGACACCGGTCAAGGCGTCACGAATCCCGAGAAGTTGTTTCAGCCGTTTCAAATGAAAGCCGCCGCCACCGGACTCGGGTTGTATGTTTCCCGCGCCATCCTGCGGACTTTTCGCGGTGACCTGCATTACGAGCCAAGGGCCCAGGGGTGCTCCTTTGCCGTGTCGCTGGTGCCGGTGGCCGCGGCGCAGGAATCCGTCCCCATCTATGCCGCCAAAAACTAGCCGGTCCCATGTACTCATCGTTGACGACCACACGCTGTTTCGTGAAAGCGTGACGCGCCTGCTTCAGGCCGAACACGACCTGGAAGTACGCCATTGCGGGTCCGTGCAGGAAGGCATCGCAATTATCGGCAGCTGGCCTACCGACGTGGTGCTGCTGGATTTCGATCTGGGAAATGAGACAGGCTCATCGTTCCTGGCGAAAGCGCGTGCCGCCGGGTTCCAGGGGAAGACGCTGTTGCTGACCGCGGGCGTAAATGAACTGGAAGCCGCCGACCTGATCCGCCGGGGAATCTGCGGGATAGTCCTGAAGCACAGTTCGCCCGCGGAGCTTTTCCAAAGCATTCGCGAGGCCCTCGCCGGCAAGGTCTGGTTCGAGCAGGGATATTTGAAGAGGGTCATGGAAAGAGCATCCGCTTCGGAAGGCAGCGCAGCCGGCGCCAGGACATTCACGGAGCGGGAACGCCAGGTACTCTCGTTCGTTTTTGAGGGGCTGGCCAATAAACAGATCGCCGACCGGCTTCATGTGTCCGAAAGCTCGGTCAAGGCTTCCCTCCAGCAGCTTTTCGACAAAACCGGCGTGCGCACACGGAGCCAACTGGTCCGCGTCGCCCTGGAACACTACAAGGACCAACTGTAAGCCGGCTCCATCATCCAGTAGCTGTTGGCGCTGACGGTAACTTTGACGACCGTCCTGAGTCACTCTTCTGCTTTACTCGTCAACAATCAAGGCCCCTTTCATTTTGCCGTGACCGAAGCCGCAGAAGGTGGAACAGTGGAAGGGGAACGTCCCGGCATGGTCCGCTGTAAACTCGACCGTGACAGTGGTTTCTTTCTTGATTTTCTGGTCTATATTAAATTCATCCAATTTGAATCCATGATCATGGTCGGTTGCCGTGATCACGATCCTTACTCGCTCGCCTTTCTTGACGTGAATCGTGTCAGATGTGAACTCAAATTTTTTGGCTGTCAGCTGAATTTCATGGACCGGTGATTGCTGGGTTGCTGATTGCTGGACCGCCGATGCATGAACCTCTGGTTTTCCCGCAGTTCGCTGGCTACTGGATTGTGCCGGCGCGACGCATGCGAAGGTTGATAGTGACAACAGGACCAAAGCTGAATTCGTGAATCTGTTCATCGGTTCTTGATTCTCCTGGTAGAAGTTGTTCCCGTTCGGGGTAGTTACGTGTCCGTCATTCGCCTCGCTACGTGAAGTCCCACGGCTCCACCGAGCCGGGAACCTCGCCATTCAATCTGAAAGCCGGCGGACCTGAGCGCGCTTTCAAACTCGGGAATCGTCGAATAGAGGCGGATCGATGGGGCCAGATACCCATAAACCATTGGCTCTCTGTGCCACAGCCACCCCGCCAATCGCCCAGCGTGCCACATATACCAGAGAAACAATTCTCGCCAGGCCCTTCGGACCGGCCGATAAAAATCAAGGTTGATCAACACGCCCCCGGGCTTGAGTACTCGGGCGATCTCGCCCAAAGCCTGGCTGAAATCTGCGGCGTTGCGCAGCCCATAGCCAATGCTGACCATGTCTACGCTATGATCACGCACGCACAGTTGCAGCATGTCACAGGCCACAAAGCGCATGTGTTCGTCGCGGTCCTGCAACCGCCGCGTGGCTTCCCGCAGCATTTCCAGGCTACAGTCCAAACCCAGAGTGAGCGACGCTCCGGCGCGCTCATCTAATGCTGATGCAAGATCACCCGTCCCGCATCCGATGTCGAGAATGCATGGCAATTCCCCAATGCGCCGGGCGCCCTCCTGTATCAGCTGGGCCTTCCAGGAGCGGTCCATGCCAAAGGAAAAGAGTCGCGTGAATGTATCGTATCCGGGAGCGAGAATGGCAAATATGGTACTTACGTAGCGCTCTTTGAAGGCCCGGTCTTCGAGACGAAGGTCCGCACTCATTTCTGCCAGCTCTTGCGGATTTCGTCCGTCGCGTGCTCTCCACTGCAACAAAATCATTCCTCCGGGCAACCAGGACGTGGGCAAAAGAAGAATGCCCCGACGACGGACAGGATACCCCGCCAGATGCCTGTTGACGTGTTTGCGTATGCGCGTAAAGACACTTGAACATGTTACAACTACTGGTCCAATTCTTTATTCCATCGGTACGCAGCAAGAATGTTCCAAGTCATTAATTCGTCTGCAATGGCGATGATGGAACCAAGGGACACGCGCCCTATTTCAGTCCATAAACGTTGAGCTCTCCCTGAGGATTGGGCGAGCTGAGCGAGTCGTGGGCTGTTCCGATGAAGACTTTGCCGTTGGCCACAATCGGCGAGGTGAATTTGATCCCGAATCCCGGAACATCGGCTGTGGTGTTGGTGCTGTTGTAGAGCTGGTGAGTGATGTCCGCCGCGTCGTAAGCACGCAACGCTGCCGCGGTGGGAGTCGGCGAGACTTGTATGGGCTGGCCGTGATCGATCATCCACAGGATCCCATTGCTGGTTCCGTTCGCGGAGATGAATGGAGTAGTTCCCAGGCTGTCCAGGCCACCACCGCCAACGCCGTCCGGCGTTACAGGTCCCCCGATGAATTTTCCGGAAACCAGGGTGAATTGCCGCACCGGGCCCGGATCGCTGCCGATAAAGGCTGATCCTTTAAACCACGCAGGGGTTGAATAGAAGCTGTAGGGCGCCTTTTCACCAGTGATCGTGTTGTTGTGGTTGTCCACACAGGTCGTCGTATAGTTAGCGTTGTTAAACCAGAACGTCTGCGCCGCGCCGGCATCGCCTGCCTGCATGTGGCCCATGTTGCTGGTGTTGATCAGGTACATCTTGCCCTGTTTTCCGCCGGCGAGCAGTTGCGTCTGGCCGGGCAACAGCATCACTCCTCCGCCTCCGAGGTCGTCGTCGGTGCATTGCAGGAAGGGCCAGTTGACCGGGGCGAAGTGGTCGATCACGTGCACATGGGAATCCAGCCGCAAGACTGCGTCTCCAAATGCTGGCCCGCCATCGTAGAATCCCGAACCCGTGCTGACGTAGATGTTACCCTGATCGTCAGCGGCGGGGCCTGCTCCACCCATCCAAATACCTCCCGCGCCGCCGAACTCCCCGTAGCCGTCGACGTTCGGGCCAGTAGCGAGCACGCCCTGTTGAATCAGCGAAGCGGCGTCATAGGAAAGCAGCCAGCCGTTGCCGCAAGACGCGAAACCCAGATAGAGCGTTCCCTTTGCCAGCAGCAGTGCCGCGCGTTGCAGGCAGGAACTGGTTAGGGTGATCACTCCCCCAACAGATTGCGAGTTTGTTCCTGGCGCCGACGCCGTGATCACTACCGGACTACCCGGCCGTTGCTTGCCCGTGGTTATATCCAGCGCGCTCAGCCTGAAGAACGGGTTTCCAGCGGCCTTCTGTGCCGAAACCAGGTACATGGTGTTGGTGGCCAGGTCAATGACGGGCGTTGAAGTCAGCGCCTGAAATGGCAGGGGATTGCTTCCTACTTGCGGTGACTCTCCACTTTGCAGCAATGAAACCTTCCACAGCGGAGCGCCATTGCCGAAGTTGTCGGCGTCAAAGGCATAGACGCTGGCCTGTTCCGTGGCCGCAAACACCACGTTGTGTTTGGCGCCATTGATCGCGAGACTTGAAACATACAGCGGCTGCGCGTACATGTATCCGTCTACCAGATAGGAGAAGAGCTTCCCGAAGGTGGCGGAATTTACATTTGCCGGTGTGAGCAGAGTCTCATTGCTGTTCAGGCCGCTGCGAGCGTTGTCCATGTGCCAGGTCGGTATGCTTACGGTGCCGGGCGCGGCAGTTGGCGGTCCCAGGTAGCGAACGGCGGGCGGGGTTGTTGGCAGGGTTGTTGAAGCAGTCGCGGTTCCGCCTGGTCCGGTCGCTGTGGCCGTGTAGGTAGTCGTCGCAGAGGGCGAGACAGCTATGCTCCCGTTGGCCGCAACCGGACCGATCTTGTTATCGATGGTGACGCTGGTCGCGCTGGCAGATGCGGCCACGACGGGCGCACCTGGGCGAGTTGACGGCTGCACGCCGCCGCAACCGGAAAGAAACCAAAGAAGACAAAGTATAAGTGCAGTAAAGGATCTTGTCCAAAGGACGGGGATTTTCATTGAGTCTTCCAGAACTGACAATACCGTATGAACATTCGGGCCGTCTGACCGAAACTGCACACTTCACAATGATGTCTGGTTGCGCGGGGCCCGCAGCGGGAGCCTGCAGGCGAGATCCCGAGTGGAACGAGGGACCTGTTGTGCGATAAACCTCGCCGAGGGAATGGTGGGCTCGGTAGGATTCGGAGCTACAACCAACAGATTACTCCCTAGAACAGCAAATCCGTTTTGAAATCAGAGACTTTCCACTCTCTACGATTGGCGGGAATTGGCAGATTTAGGTGCAATTGTTGCCGCAGTTGTTACCAGGACTTTCCTTCGCTTACTAGTGAGCACAAGTTTGTTATTTACTTAGTCGCCGGGTGGTTACTGACGTACCAATCGCGTTCTTCATCATCATCTCCACA
>Ga0210407_10002498_pt1 | contig 15742 bp, 12 predicted proteins | sample IncBWC27MmetaG_FD_150860 | JGI IMG/M metagenome (GOLD analysis project Ga0210407, IMG submission 150860) | Forest soil microbial communities from Barre Woods Harvard Forest LTER site, Petersham, Massachusetts, United States - Inc-BW-C-27-M | ecosystem: Environmental > Terrestrial > Soil >...
CTCCCTGCTGGACGCCGAGCGCACCCAATTGCAAGCCGAAGATGCCGTCGCCGAAAGCGAAATGGAAGTCTACGTAGCGGTAATCGCCCTCTACAAAGCTCTCGGAGGAGTGCCGAGCTGAGACTAACTCTTGTATCGTATCGGCCACCCCCAAAAACATCCAAATCACGCTTCTGAAACATTCCCGTAATGTTCCCCATTCGAAACTTAAACCATGCAAAAGACCGCTGTTCTGCTTCACGACTGCGGAAATCCCCTTGCCACTACCGATCTCTTCCGCGTGGGGATGGCGCAAACTCTGGAAGATGTCATCGACTGTCAGCGGCTGCGCTATCTGGTTTTCAATTGCGAGTTAGGCGAGGGCCTTGACAGCTCGGCCCGCATTGGCCTGGACCGCGACCGCTTCGATTTCATCTGCGACCACTTAATGGTGCGCGATGCCTCCACGGGGAAGCTGGCCGGAACGTATCGTATGCAGAGCGGCTATCGCGCCAAGGGAAATCTGGGTTATTACGGCGAGGAGTTTTTTGATTTCAGCCCGTTCGAAGCGCTGCGCGCCGAAGTCCTTGAGCTGGGCAGGGCTTGTGTCCATGAGGACTACCGCAATACCAACGTCTTGCACATGCTGTGGAAAGGCATTGCGCGGTACGCCATGAGCTGCGGCGCGCGTTACCTGATTGGGTGCAGTTCCGTTTCCTCTCAGGATGAGGCTGAAGGAATGGCGCTTTACGAAACCTTGCGCGAAAAATATCTCGTCGAGCCGTCGCTGAGAACGAATCCCGTGGAGGGGCGCGAATGCAATCCGAACGGTCTGTGCGCTACGCCTCCGCATCTTCCCCGCCTGTTCCGCGCTTATCTCGATATTTCCGCCCGCGTCTGCGGACCGCCCGCCATCGACCGCGCATTCAAAACCATCGATTTCCTGACGCTGGTGGATTTGCAAAAGCTACCGGATCGCGTGCGCACACGATTTTTCTAACCCAAAAGTTTCTCGGCAAGAGAAAGCGCTCGCTTCGCGGACGCGCCATCGTTCAAACGGCCGCGCGCGAAATCGCGAGTCCCGCCGCCCTTGCCGCCAACTTCCTCCAAAACCTGTTTGAGTAGGGCGTTCATGTCCTTCCCCGCGGATGGTTGCTGTGCGAACAGCAGGTGGCCATCCTCAACCGTGGCCAGCAGCGCAATCGCCTTCTCGGATTTCGCGAATGCCGTGCCGAAGAAGCCGAGGTAATCCGCGGGAACACCTTCAAACACACGCGAAAGGATGCGCAGTCCCTGCGAACCGGGCGCCGTGGCCTGCAATGCGAGCGCGGCTTCAGCTTCTGCAAGGCGTTGCAGCAAAGTGCGGACCGTCTTGAAGTTCGCGTCGCGTTCCGCCACTGCGCGCGATGCAGCGGAGACAATGTCTTCCGGCGCGCACGCCAATTTGTCGGCGGTCTGACGCAGCAAGTGAAAATCATGGCGCGCGACACGTTCCGCGCGGCCCCCGCAAACAAATTCCACGCGCCAATCCTGCCTGACCTTGCTGCATCGGCGCACGAGTGCGACACCGATCTGCCCCGTGCTCTTCACATGCGTCCCGCCGCATGGCTGCAAATCAGCCCCTTCGATTTCAATGGCGCGCAGAATCCCCTCGCGCTCCACCTCTTTGCGTACGCCGAGTTCCGACAACCGGTCCGCGGTTCCATAGCGGACGTTGACCGGGCGATCCTCGAAAATAATTCGATTTGCTGCGCGTTCCGCACCCTCCAGAATTTCGTCGGCCGGTTCAGGGCCGCGCAGATCAATCGTGCAGATTTCGCTTCCCATATGGAATGAAACCGTCGGCAGCCCGAAGCGCTCCTGAAACATGGCGGACAGTAGATGCTGGCCGGTGTGTTGCTGCATGTGGTCGAACCGGCGCGGCCAGTCGACGCAGCAGTTCACCTCCGGATCCGATGGCTTGCGGTCGACTACGTGCAGGATGTCCTCACCTTCATCGCGCACATCAAGGACGTTGGCGTCGCCGATTTTTCCCAAATCGCTGGGCTGCCCGCCGGACGTGGGATAGAACGCCGTGCGGTCCAGCAGCAATCCCCAGACCGTTCCCGTGATCCCTGCGTTCAGATCCGGAGGCAGCACTTCGCAGTGCATCACCCGTGCGGTGAATTCTTTCAAAAAAGCGTCGTCGTAATAAAGTCTGCGCGTGGCCACGGCCTACGCCCCCGGCCCAGACTGGAGCGCGCGTTGCCAGGCTTCGGCGTATTTGTACCCCGTGCCGGTATTAAAGAGCACCACGGTTTCTTCCGGCTTGATCCAGCCGGACGCGGCGAGCTTCCGTGTTGCGATCACGGTTGCCGCGCCTTCAGGAGCGGCAAAGATCCCTTCTAGCGATGCAAGTTCCCTTCCCGCCTCGAGCATCTCTTCGTCGGTGACAGTCAGCGCGGTGCCCTTCGTTTGCCGAAGCATGCCCAGGATCAAGAAATCGCCCAGCGGCCCGGGAACGCGCAAACCGGACGCGACCGTCGCCGCGTTCTCGAAGAACTTCGCAGAATTCTGGTGCGCCTCCCAAGCCCGCACGATCGGCGCACAGCCTTCCGCCTGAACGGCCACCATGCGTGGCCGCTCTGCACCGATCCAGCCCATCTCCTGCATTTCGTCAAACGCTTTGCACATGCCTATCAATCCGACGCCTCCTCCCGTGGGATAAAGAATCACGTCCGGCAGTTTCCCTGCGAACTGCTCCCACAATTCGTACCCCATGGTCTTCTTGCCTTCGATGCGGTAAGGCTCCTTGAGGGTAGAAACGTCGTACCAGCCTTCGCGGTCTTTGTGTTCGGCCACATATTTCCCGCAATCGGAGATTAATCCGTTCAGTCTGACCACCTTGGCGCCAAACGCCTGGCATTCCATCACATTCGCCGAAGGCGTGTCCGCAGGCATCACAATAACCGCAGGAAGCCCTGCGGCCGCGGCATAAGCCGCCAGCGCCCCGCCGGCGTTTCCGGCCGTGGGAGCCGCCAACGCCTTCGCGCCAAGCTGCTTGGCCCGCGAAACGGCAGCAGTCATCCCCCGCGCCTTGAACGAGCCCGTTGGGTTTAATCCCTCATCCTTGATGTACAGCCGCTGCAACCCTCTCTGTCCACAGCGTATCGCCGCCCCGAGCCGCTCGGCATGGACCAACGCCGTCATGCCTTCTCCAAGCGAAACCGGCGGATCGTTCGGCAAAACTTCCGCGTACCGCCAAAGCGTGCGCGGGCGGCTCTTCAAGTTGTCCAGAGTCAGCGTGGCGGCAGCGCGCCGCAAGTCGTAGCGCGCCAGCAGTGGCTTCCCGCACGTGCAAAGGTGTTGCTCCACCGAAGCGTCGTACTTTTTCCCGCACGCCGAGCATTCCAGCTCCACAACATTCAACGATTTGGTCATCACCGTGAAAGTCTAGCACACGCCTTTTTGGCCACCGTATGGGCACGCCCAGAATCGACGGCAACGCGCAAGCGGTGACAAAGGGCAGACACTCAACCGTTGCCCAGTTCGGCAGATTGAGACCGTTCAAGCATCCGGCTGCTGATATCCGAAAACTCAGACACTAAGGCGTTTGTACTCCTCCCGGCCAGCGTCGCGGCGTCTATCTCCGTGCTCAACAGGATGGCTGTTGCCAAGTCTGCACTACACTCGAGACAACATTTCTCTGTCCTTCCGGGAAGCTCGAATAATGACTCGATACGGCCGCAAACACTACACTGTGCAATCGCATCTTGCTCCGTGCCCTTTGGTCCAGTTGACATCGTATTTCCTCCCCAAGCGGTACGTCATGCCCCAACAACTACCGTCTCCGATGGTAGGGAAAACGCTTTGAGGAAGTCCTGAGACTTTTATCAGGAAACCATAAGGCAAAAACGGCGCATCATTCGGCAACACTTCCTCGTCGCGCCACTGCGTTCACGCCGTCTTCCCTCCTTTCTGGCGGGGAGTTTGCGCCAGCACGCAAGGTCCTTGCGTGCGCTTGCTGGGCAATTCTTCTCTTGTGGTCGATCAGCTCCTGCAGGGGCGGCGGGGCGAGTTCGATGGGATCGGAGTCTTTTGGGACGTTTTCCGGCTGGCTGAGAGCGGGCAAGCTGCGGAGAAGAATTTGACCGAGATAGGCGAGGATGGCGGCGCGACGGGTGGAAATGCGGTTCTGCACAAGAAGGACGGTAACCTGACTGAGAAAAGCGTGAATGCGGGGGGCGGAATAGAATCCCGTGAGCAGGCCGAGGAAGGCGGGAGAAAGGTCCTCGTCGGAAGCCTGGAACTGGAGTCCCACATGGCGGAAACAAAGACCGGAGGCGGTATCCAGGACGGCAAGGCGGCAGCGTCGGCCGGTGGAGGTGTAATGGCGGCAGCGACCCTCCTTGGGGGCCGGCTTGGCGAGAGACCTGGTGTTGCGCTTCGTTGGCTTGGGCGGCTGCCTTGGCGAGGGGGTTTCCGAAAGAGCGCTCGCTGGGTTGCCGGGAGCATCCAGCGAGGAGAGCACGCTGGGTTTCGATATGGCGCTGATAGGGCTAGTGTTAGCAGCTGGTTGATTCATGTTGTTCCTCGATTTTGGAAGGATGCACAGGGACGCCCCTCCGTTGAATGGAAAAGAGTGCGGAAATGCGAGAAAAGAAAAGGGATAGAGCAGCGCCGTTGCGGATAAGAGTGCGGAAGAAGCTGGAAGTAAAGGAGATAGGAGAGGAATTGTTGTTGACAGTTAAAAGCTGAAAGTTCAAAGGGAGAGGACGGCAGAGACAAGGCGTAGAAGGAAGGTGACTTACGAGGTTGGCGGTCGTGTCGTCGATAAATCACGACCTATGCTACCACAGATTACAGTATTATTCAACTACTATTTTAGTACAATAGTGAGCAAACGGCAGTATTTGTTCGAAAGATTTTGTAATGCGAAGAAAACAAAGGGGTAGAGCTCACTGTGTACCGGCGCAATGCTTCAAGAGCTGCGGAATGCGGAAGGCGCAGGGTTTAGAGGGGAGGAGTCAACCCCGCACCCTTAAACGCACCCTGACCGCAAATCACTTCAAACCATATGTCCGGTAAGACGACTTACCAGGAGTTGATTGCCTGGACGACCATTCGACTCGCCCGGATTCACTTCAACTCTGGTTCCAACGGAATGGCTTCAAAGTATTTCGGAACCACTATCTTAGTCTTCGATGAAGCCGCTCGAATCTCTTGAATGAAGGATTGCAATGCGTCCACTGAAGCCTGCTGAGAAGCGCTATACGGGGCGAGGAAGTTGTCCCAATGTGTCGGAAGCACAAGTGGTGGAAAATGCAGGGCGCGCATTAGGCGGGCACTATAATCGTAAATTTCCTTTCGTGAAGATGCGGCGCCCACAAGAACGACGTCCGGTTCTAATCCTTCGATCTCGCGCTCGATGTAGTTCATCCCGCCAAACACGAGAATCTGATGACCGCGGAAACGGATCAGGTATGCGAGCGTGCCTCCTTCTGGGTGCATTAGCTGCAGGGTCAAAGGTGCTTTCATGCCAGCTGGAGCGGTCTCAGAACTGAAATAGTGCTTATGGTCCAAAGGGCTGTGGAGGCTAGGAATGACCTTTACGGAAAACACTCCGAAATCGAAGTCTTCACCGCCGCGCACGGTGATCAACTGCTTTTCGGGAACGCCGTAGGCTCGCATTACATTTTCCGTGCTCTCGGTTCCGATAACCGTGGAGTGAGTCTTCAGGGCGATATGAGGAACATCCAGGACATGGTCGTAATGCGTGTGAGTCACGAAGACGAAGTCTGCTTGCGGGACATGCGCATCGATGGCCGCAATGTCTGGCACGGCGACATCATTCCATCCGTGCAGCGAACGCGTGTCCCCCGGCGATCGTGTATAGGGCGGCGCAAGAGGCGGTGGCGGCCCAAGGATTCGAGAAAGATAGGGATCGATCAGAATAACGGTGGTTCCGTCGGTGATCCTCCACCCTGCCGCCCCCATATATTCGAGGGTAACCCGACCACTTTCTTTCGTGCCTGCGGGGTTCGGTCTTGCCGTGGCACCGGTGACAATGACAGTAAAGCAGAGGCAGAGAATCGCTAGGTTTCTCATGGCAAGGGACCTCCGTGAGGATGGTTGCCGCGAAGTCTACCTAGGATACGCGGAAATCGTAAACGTGGTTTTCATTTGTCCGGTAAGCCGACTTACCAGGAGTTGACCCACCGACCTGCTTTCGGTAGGTAAACAGGAATCGGTCGCTGTGCCATTGGCAGAGTGTCCGATCCGCAATTTCCACACATCGGGTACTTTCCCCAACGCGAATACGGGAATCACCTGATAGCCCCTCAAGAAAGTGCTGAATAAGCTCGTCCGCTGCCTCGGTAACTGAACGTGAATACAATGAAGACTCCCCTCTCTTCACGACTGCTATTCTTTGTTCTCTTCTTTATTCTCCTTATTCTCATTAGCACCGCCTCGACCTACGGAGCGGACCCGCTATCTAAGCAGGTCACCATTTACCGGGACAATTACGGCGTACCCCATATCGTTGGAGAAACCGAGGAAGCCACGTTTTTTGGGTACGGGTACGCGCAAGCCGAAGATCACTTGGAGCGAATGATGCTCCAATATCGCGACGCGCAAGGGCGGCTTGCGGAAGTGCAAGGCCAAGGCGCACTCGGCGATGGGCCACTACTTTACAGCGCATCCGACTACCGCTGGGGCGGAGATTACTTGCAGCGGCTGTTGCGGACCAAGAAGGCAGTCGTCGACAACAGAGAGAAGATCGATGCGCACGTGTACAAGATCTTGGCGGCGTTCGCGCGGGGAGTGAATGAGTACATCAGGACGCATCGGGCCAGCATCCCGGATTGGATCGATGGCGTGACGGCAGAGGACATTGAGGCGCTAGAGCGCAGTAACTACATGCGCTTTTACAGTATTCACGACGCGCTCCAGAAGCTGGAGAAAAAGGATGAAAAACTCTACAAATTTCGAGAGTTCGGATCGAATCAGTGGGCCATCCTGCCTTCGCGGTCCGCAAACGGACGAGTGATTCACGTCGAACACACGCACATGCCTTGGGCGAACCGCTTTCAGAATTACGAAGCGCACTTGCTGACGCCTGGGACGTTGAACGCCGCGGGAATCAGTTGGTTTGGAAGCCCATTCTTCCTGGACGGTTTCAACGATCAGATCACCTGGTCGGCCACTTGGAATCAGCCCAACATTTCCGACATCTACGAGGAGAAGATCAATTCGAAAAATCGGCTGGAATATCTGTACGAGGGAACATGGCGACCGGTCCGTGTGGTACAGGAGGCATTTCGTATAAAAGGGCCAAGGGGGATGGAAACGGTCACGCGGCCGCTCTACTACACGCATCATGGTCCGATCGTAGCTTTCAATGAAAAGGGGACTCGCGCGTATGCTGTCAAGCTTCCAAACGCCGACGGGGTGAACTATTCGACGGGCATGTATTCGCTGATGAAATCACGGAAACTTGATGAGTTCAAAGCGGCGTTGGCCAAGCAATTGATTCCTCGATGGAACCTGCTGTACTCCGATTCGCAAAGCATTTATTGGGTCCACAATGGCAATGTGGCGCGGAGGTCGCCCGACTATGACTGGACAAAGCCGGTGCCAGGTTGGGTGAAGGAAACGGAGTGGGGCCCGTATTTGCCGTTCGAGGTTTATCCACAACTGCTGAATCCACCGACGGGATTCCTGCAAAATTGCAATAATCCGCCATGGTTGGCGACTAAGGATTCGGGCCTCAAACCGTTGAACCCCGCGCCATACTATCTCTCAATTACACCCAAAGCGAATGCGGGTGAAGAAGCGCTTAACACACGCGGCGAGCGGCTGTTTCAAGTCTTAGGGCAAAACACCAAGTTCACGTTGGAGGACATGAAGGCGCTGGCGTTCGATACCTACGTGATGCCTGCCGACGTGATCGTGCCTTTGCTGGAGAACGCCTACTCCGAAGAAGCCCGCGGGCGCGGAGCTGGCCCAGACCTGCGCGTTAAACGAGCACTCGAGTTGATTGCAGGTTGGGACCGGCGCTCGAGCGAAGATTCCGTCGCTTATACGTATGTCTATTTCTGGGGCGCGGCTTATCGCGATCTTTTCTCGGAGCCCCTATTCTGGCGGTTCCTCGAGCATTCCCGGAAGCGAATCAACATTTACTCCCGCGAAGAGCAAGAACTCGCGCGGCAGGCATTCGAGGAAGCTCTGGCGCGACTCGCAAAGCACTTTGGCAAAACGGAAGTGCGATGGGGCGAGGTGAACGTGGTGGTCCGTGGAGGCAAGTTCCCAGTCGGCGGTACGGGCCTTTACGACGTACTGCACCCGGACAAGGGGCACGAACAGGAGAACGGACAAATCTACAACGACGATGGTTGGGGTCATTTAATGGTAGTGGTGGAAGGCGGCCCGAAGGAGGTCTGGAGCCTGCTGCCGTATGGAGAATCGGAAGATCCGGCCTCCAGACATTACAGTGACCAAGCGAAACTACACAGCCAGCAACAGATGAAACGTTTCTGGTTTGCGCCCGCAGAGATTCTGGAGCACGTCGAATCGGTGCATGGGAATCCAAATCGTCTTCGCAGCGGGAAGGGAAAGTGCCCAACTCCTGGTAAGTCGTGCCAGCTCAACCGGTCGATGCAACACCATCCATTGCATTGATTCGACAGCGTTTCCCCCGGCCAGAGTGATCTGTCTGGCTGCCCTCCCCCAAAACCTGGTAAACGCGGTTACCGGAAAGGTAGATTTTGCCCCAGACGCTAATTGGCTTGCCACCAACCACCGTCCTTGTATTAAATATCGCCGTGGACTCAGTTGCTTACCCTGATGCGGTGGGACCCATGTCTCGTGGGCACGTACTCAGCTGTTGCCAAGGCGGGCGGGGGCTTTGTGTGGGACGACGTTCTGGAATATCGCGTTTGGTGCCACCCAGAGGGTGGTTCACCCGACCTAGAGGACGGCAGTGACTATTATTATCCGTTCGCGACCTACGCCGAGGCACTTGCATTTTCCGAAAGAACTGAGGGAGCCGAAGCACCGCTTGCCCTGATTCGACAACGTGAGTATATCGCCGAGCCTACTCCTGGTGAGTATCTTCACGTTAAGCAAGAGCGCATCACCGAATGGCCAGTGGAGTTCCTTAGTCGCCCTCGACGGACGCAAAATACAATCCCTGATTTTCTTTCGCCAAATGCTCCCGCCAACAGGCTGGACATACTGCGGGGCCTAGCAAGACCCAGGTCCTGGTAAACCCGGTAATCGTACATATGGATTTTCAAGTTACCGGTAACCCGACTTATCGGGAGTTGACCGTTGCTGCCAGCGCCGATCTCAGTGGTGGTGAGCGGAATGTCTTCAATTGCGCATTGAAAGAGGGTATCGTTGGTTTCCGGAGTTTCCGTGGCGACCACGAACGACTTACGTCGGCATCCTCGTCTTTCTTCTCCCAAAGGGACGATTCTGGCCTGGCAAAGCGCCAGCATTCGACACGTCTCACGCGTGGCCAGTCTTGGTTTGGGTGGGTTGTACATCCGCACCACGGAGCCTCCGCCGCTCGGGACTTTCATTCAATTGCTGTTTGATGTGCCAACAGGGGAAGTGCGGGCACGCGCCGTCGTCCAACGCAGCGAACCCAAGGAAGGCATGGGTGTGAAATTTGTTGCGATGCAACAAGAAGACCGAGCACGCTTTGCCCAATGGCTAAGGCATCTACCAACGCAAGATATCTAAACGCAATTGTCGGACGAGTGCGGTCACCCCAAGTTCACATGTCCGGTAAGCCGACTTACCAGGACTTGGCCACGTCTGCGATCCTTCTCGATCGAGCAATTCGGATCACTATTGCAAATTCGTTTAACCGGATTCAGCTCGTTTGATAATTGGGATGTCCGTGTCGGCGACTTTCCACAGCGAGAAAAAATCCTGATAAGCCGCCTTGGCTCTTGTGGGCCATAGATCGAGCGCGTAGCCTTCAGGCTCAGTCTGACTGTGCATTGACTCGCATTGGCTTGGCAAATAGGATGAGTGCGCATGGGCGAGCCTGAATCACTAATTGGCCGCACAATTTCGCACTACCGCATCGTCGAGAAGCTGGGCGGCGGCGGAATGGGTGTGGTGTACAAGGCGGAAGACACCCGGCTGGAGCGATTCGTCGCGCTGAAATTCCTACCTGAAGATGTAGCACAAGACCGGCAAGCGCTGGAACGATTTCGGCGCGAGGCGAAAGCGGCGTCTACGCTGAACCATCCCAACATCTGCACGATTCATGACATCGGTGAAGAGAACGGCAAAGCATTTATCGCAATGGAATACCTGGAGGGCAAGACCCTGAAGCATGCCATTGCGGGCCGGCCGATGGAGTTGGAAACATTGTTGAGCCTGGCGATCGATGTGGCCGACGGGCTGAACGCGGCGCATACCAAGGGGATCGTTCATCGCGACATCAAGCCGGCAAACATTTTTGTGACGGACAGCGGGCACGGCAAGATTCTGGATTTTGGACTGGCGAAGGTGGGCGCAGGGAAAAGCAGTTCCGGCAGCGGGCAAGCGGGAGATTCGTTGGCCACCATCGGTGCGGACAGCGAGCAGCTGACGAGCCCCGGCAGCACCATCGGAACCGTAGCGTACATGTCACCGGAGCAAGTGCGCGCCAAAGACCTCGATCCCCGCACTGATTTATTCTCCTTCGGTGTCGTGCTGTATGAAATGGCCACGGGCCGACTCCCATTCCACGGCGAAAGTTCTGGCGTGGTCTTCGACGGCATCCTAAACCGCGTACCTGTACCGCCGGCGCGCATCAATCTCGACTTGCCACCGAAGCTCGGAGAAATTATCAACAAGGCTTTGGAGAAGGACCGCAACCTTCGGTATCAGCATGCTTCTGAGATTAGAACAGACTTGGCGCGTTTGAAGCGCGACACGGAGTCGGCACAAACGGCCTCAGCAGGGATTGGCGTAGGCCGCAGGCAGTGGCCGATGAAACGAGTGGCACTCCTGGGTGGGATTGCCTTTGTCCTGGCGCTGGCGGCAGCGCTCATCGTCCTAGTTCGCGCGGGTGCGCTGTTCGTGTCCCGGTTCCGGCAACCCGCCGGTCCAGCTCGCCTAGAATACACGCAGCTCACCAACTTCGCCGATTCAGTTGTAGCACCTGCGCTCTCGGCCGACGGCCGCATGCTGGCGTTCATTCGAGGGGAAGATACGTTCGTCGGACCTGGCGAGATTTACGTCAAGCTGCTTCCCGACGGCGAACCAGTGCGGCTCACGCACGACGGCCTCAATAAGATGGGACCACTAGTCTTTTCTCCAGACGGCTCGCGCATCGCCTATAGCACAGGTATAAATGATACGTGGACCGCGCCGGTTCTAGGCGGCGAGCCAAGTCATTTGCTCGCCAATGCGGGCGGGTTGAGTTGGATCAGTGCCGGAGCCGGGCAACGTCAAGTCATGTTTTCCGCAGGTACGGGGCAAGGCATCCATATGGGCGTCTACACGTCGACCGAGAGCCGCGCCGAAGAGCGGACGGTTTACATGCCGAAAGATGTGAATGGCATGGCACACCGCTCATTTCTTTCGCCCGATGGCCGGTCGGTACTGACCGTCGAGATGGACATCAGCGGTTGGCTGCCGTGCCGGCTTGTGCCCTTCGATGCGAGCTCACTCGGAAAGCGAGTCGGTCCCCAGCCCTCTCTATGCACGGACGCGGCCTGGTCGCCGGATGGAAGGTGGATGTATTTCTCGGCCAATACCGGCGACGGATTTCACGTCTGGCGTCAACTTTACCCGGACGGGGCGCCCGAGCAGCTCACTTCTGGCGCTACCGAGGAACAGGGTATTGAGTTCGCTGCCGACGGGCGCTCGTTCGTCACATCAATCGGCGAGAACCAGAGCACGATCTGGCTTCACGATTCGTTTGGCGATAGGCAGATCACGTCGCAAGGGTATGCTTTCCTACCGTCGTTTTCTTCCGACGGCAAACGCCTGTACTACCTGCAGCGCTCTCGCGCAAATCGGCGCTTCGTCAGCGGAGAGCTCTGGGTCGTGAACCTCGAAACGAGAGCACGCGAGCGTCTTCTACCCGACTTTCTAATGGAGCATTACAACGTGGCGGCCGACGACAATCACATTGTCTTTGTGGGCGTCGACGATGCAGGCCATTCGCCCGTTTGGATCACCACGCTCGACGGAAGCTCCGTTCCGCGTCGGTTGTCGTCGTTTGACTCGGTGCGAGCAATGTTCGGCATCCACAACGACGTGTTTTTCGTTGGTGGAGAAACAACAGCAACACCCGGTCTCTATCATGTCAACGTGGATGGCAGCGGCCTGCGGCAGGTGGTGCCGAATCACGTGTTTTTTCTCTACGACGTTTCGCCGGACGGGAAATGGCTGGCAGCCTGGGAAAGGCAGGCTGTGGTTCTTTACTCGACAGATGGTGCGTCTCGCAGATTGATCTGTGATGGCTGCGGGACGGCCGGCGGGGAAGACCGCGGCCTCACACCGCCGCTGGTAAGCTGGTCACGGGACGGAAAACGTCTCTATTTGAATAAGATCAATTTTCTTAACGCGATCGAATCGAGCAGGACGTACGTGATTTCTCTTCAGTCCGGTCAGATGGTGCCGCCCTTGCCGGATTCCGGGTTTCGATCGATCGCTGAAGCAGCCACGTCGCTTGGGGGACGTGTGATCGCGGAACAGAGGGCGTTTCTAAGCGCGGATCCGTCCGTGTATGCGTTTCCGCGCCGCACTTCTCATCGTAATATCTTCCGCATCCGAGTGCCCTGAAAGGGCCAGACTTAGTTGACTATGCCCTCTTTCGGGAAGACCTCGTAACCAATTCGCAATGCGCTTGCGCCTTCTCAGACATTGTCACTCGTGTCCTGAATGTAATGCGCCCGAGAAGGTCGATTTGACGCTAGGCGAGCTTCGCTCAATTGGCTGCAAGATGCGCCACCTGTTGCTTCTTGCCGCCGATTGCGGACGGCGCAAAACGCCGCTATCTGCTCGGAAATAATCCAAACGCGCTAATCGGAAAAGTGGAGTAATGGTACGGCATTTGTCCTGTAACCCGACTAACCAGGACTTAGCCAGCCATCAGATCGTAGTCAGTGCGCAGTCGGCACCGGCGAGGAGCCCGCGAACTCGTCTAGGAAAGCCAGGTAAGCTGCGAGCAGACGATAAGTCTGGTAGTAATCGTCGAGCCGCATTGCGGAGAGCTTGTCCTTCGACGTGTGAATGATGCGGGCATTAAACGCTTCCTGCGTGAATGAGTGGATCGTGATGCGTGGAATTTTGCGCTCGGCGAACTGTTCGGCGTCGCTGCTCGCGCCGATCTGCGCAACATTCACACCGCCGACAGGTAAGGTTAGCTTATTCGCGGTTTGAACGAGTGCATCTGTCAATCGCTCGTCTGAATGACTTACCCATACCTTTGTAGGCCCAAGGCCCAGCGTGTCCATGTTCACCATTGCATCAGTCGCGGCGACCTGATCCTTGGTCATTTGTCGAGCATAGAAACGCGAGCCAACTTCGCCCTGTTCCTCGTCAGTGAACCCAACAAAGATGTAGGTATGCTTGTGCGGCCCGTTTTTTAGCTCTTCGTAGAAGGACGGCAGCAAAGACGCACTGCTCCAGTTGTCAACGACCCCATCACCTTCGGACACGCGGTCGAAGTGGGCTCCAACAATGATGACCCTGTCCGAGCTGCCTGGCAGGATGCAAATGACGTTGGGCAGCTTCGATCCCTTCACTTGCTGTTCGGAAATGTTCTGGTCGCTGCATCCCGCTTCAACAAACAATTGCCTTAACGTCGCTTCTCTTTGCTTGTTGTTGCCTGTATATTTTCTCAATCTCGTCTCGACGACCTCGCGCGAAACCGGACTAAGTTGGAAATCCTCAGCGCAGACGCCGATCCCTAGGCGCGTCAGTAGCACGATGGCCGCAATAGCACAGAACTTCAATCGCAGAATCAAATTAAACATTCGCCTAGAGTACTGCCTTTTCGTCGCCTTATCATCAAGTGCCTGGTAAACGCGCTAATCGTCGAAGTGGAATCCAGCGGGAAAGCAGACCGGGTGACTTGTCCGGTTTTCCGTGCTAATCAGGAGTTGGCCCAATCCTTGGGCATAAGCACGCATCTGATAAACTCTCGGGATGCGTGCGAAAGCATTCACGTTAGTCGTGGTCGGTTTTGGTTGGCTAGCCCTCGATGTGCGTTGGATGTTCGGGAATGTGGTCCTACGAGAAACTCGGCTTGGAGCAATCGCTCAGTTTCTGGACAAGCTACCAACTTGGGTCTCAAATCCTATCTTTATATGTCTTTGGGCCACTATGCTACTAGGGTGGACCGTTCCGCTCATTCTTGGCTTTCGCCTTTTGCGACAAAAGCCACGACCCTTTGGTCTTCGACTTGTGGGTTTGTGTTTAGTTCTCGCAGTGGACGGGTATGTTTCACCGCTTTCAAACGGCTTCGCTTCTCAGAATGGACGCGGAGGAATAGAACCGATTCTTCGCCTAGAAAAGCCTCGATACATAGCTGGTGAGGCCATTCGCTTCTGGGTAGGAGTAAAGCCGAAGAATACGCCCACCATTCCGCAGGAACTCAGGAAACCGTGTTCGTTAAGCGTTACGAAACCGGATGGAACTCGGAGAGTTCAATCCGTGGGATGGCCACTCGACGGAATGGTCGACCAGGGGTGGTCTGGCGGGTGGGGTTTTGGGGATGAAAAGGTGGAACCCGGCGTCTACGTACTTGTTCTAGAGTGTGCTGGCGAGAAAACGGCACCACTGCAGCTGATTGTTGAGCAGAGTGAAATCTTGACGCAGGTCAAAGCGCAATTTCGGTTCGAGCGCGACGGAGCGATAACAAAAAGCACTCACGTCCCGATTACCCTCACAGTTGACAATGGCTCTCAAGCCACAATTCGATTCCCGCAGCGCGGCGCAATGATGGAGGGCATCAGTTTAGGGATAGTCCGCAAAGAGCCTGTTTTCCACTCCGCATTGTTCTTCCCATGGGAAAAACTGAGCCATTCAAATAGCATGCCTGACACCTATGGCTGGGATTTTCCTGAAATTCCGTCCGTGACGTTGAAACCCGGCGAGCACTTTGAGCAGAACTTCTTACTGGAAGATGCGTTCTCGTTTGACCAGGCTGGGGATTACCACGTCACATTCACAACCGTCTTCTCGATGTTGGTAGGCGAGAAGGATGGTCCGTTCGCGGATGTCTGCCCAATTAAAATCCTAGCCACTGGCAGCGCAAACTTTGTTGTGACCGACGCTGACAACACTGCAAGCTCCCGGTAAACGCGCTAATCGGACAAGTGGATCGGTCCAAAAACCACATGTCCGGTTAGCCGACTTACCGGGAGTTAGCCCGACCTCTGCAAAGGCCATAGCCGGTGGATAGGGGATTTCCCACCGGTTGTCCGCAAGTGATCAAAGAATCGCTTTTCCCGCTATGTGCCAAATTGAACAGAATGAGCGCGGTTTCGGTGCAATTATTAAGGGGTGTGTACCCATGCAGACTGAGCAAGAAGAGTTCCGGGAAGTCAGCCTAGCCGATGTGAAGAAGGAAACGGCAATGCCGCGAATGGCTCAATCTGCGCGGCTTGCAGTATCCCAGCAGAATCGGAGACCCAATCACGTGAAGTTCAACTTAGAGGCCCCTCCCAAGATTTCATTCGACTTGGCCGGAGTGTTCACAATAAATGAAAGCGTTGCAGCAGGTGGCACTATTTTCTCTCAAGGTGATACTGCCGAGACGCTC
>Ga0210407_10002499_pt1 | contig 15742 bp, 13 predicted proteins | sample IncBWC27MmetaG_FD_150860 | JGI IMG/M metagenome (GOLD analysis project Ga0210407, IMG submission 150860) | Forest soil microbial communities from Barre Woods Harvard Forest LTER site, Petersham, Massachusetts, United States - Inc-BW-C-27-M | ecosystem: Environmental > Terrestrial > Soil >...
TGTATCCGAGGGCAAACCCCTTGCTGTGGTCGGCTGTAGTTTGCTCGGGAGCATCGCCGGGCAGGAAGGGAGTTCCCGGGTTGCGCAAATCCTGGAGGGCGCCGCGCCAGAACAACAAGTGTTTGCCATCGGAGGTGAGACGGTAATCCACGCGAGCGATAAAGACGTCGTTATCCAGCTTGGTGGGCGCCCGAAAAACGAAGCCCGCGTAGTTGAGACCATCACCGGCCGCAAAATCGTTAGTTTTGGTATTCCCGGTGCAAAATGTCTTGCCGAGATAGCCGCCTGGCGTGTTGGGATTGCTCAGGTCCAGCATAGCAGGATCAATCCCGACAAGGATCCCCGGGGGATAGTTTTGGGACTGGTTCCGCGGGTCGAGTAGCTTAAGCTGGGCGGGCGTCACCGTGACGAGGTTGTTGTTCACGTCCAGATACCGGAAAATCCCCTGGCACATTGAGGGAGTTGGAATAACGCGCTCGGCTCGCTGCTGCTCCCTCTCGCGGGTTCCCTCGTAATTGGTAAAGAAAAACAAGCGGTCCTTGCGAACCGGTCCGCCCACCGAAGCGCCGAAGATATTGCGGTTCAGTTGAAGGGGTTTGTTGGGATCGCCGATGTTGAGCTCCGATTGCTTCACGAGATAGTCGTTGGCGCTCGTGACTGTATTGCGGATGTATTCATAGGCCGAGCCGTGGAATGCATTCGTGCCGCTCTTGGTCACCAGGGTTACCTGCGCTCCTGAGCCCTGCCCCTGGTCGGCGCCGTAGTTGGTGGTGGTTACACGAAATTCCTCAACGGAATCCTGCGTGACGGGCAGTACGGAGGTGAACGCGTAACCGTTGGATTGGTCGTTCACGTCCACGCCGTCCAGCGTGACGTTGCTCTGATCGCTGCGCGCGCCATTCACCGCACCATTGCGGGTGTCCTGATCCTTGTCGCCGATACGGTTTCCTGTATAGGCCACTCCCGCCTGCAAGCTCAAAAGATCGGGGACGTTGCGGCCTTCGAGGGGGAGTTGGCTCACCTGTTTTTCTTCAAAGGAATTGCCGAGGGAAGCGTCCACCATGTTGATGGCCGGAGCCTCTGAGGTGACCGTGACGGTTTCGTTTGTGCCTCCGATCTTGAGCTGTACGTTTATGGTCGCAGGTGTATTAACAAGCAGAGCCAGATCCTTCTGTTCAGAGCGGCGAAATCCCGGAGCGGTCACGGTAAGCGTGTAGGTTCCAGGGGGGACAAGCAGAAACTGGTATTCTCCCTGATCCCCCGTTGTTACGTTGCGTTCCGTTTTGGTTTCGGCACTCGAGAGAACAACACCCGCGCCGGCCACAGCCTTTCCGCTCGGATCGGTCACCGTGCCGCGGACGGAAGTGCTGGCCTGGCCGCGGGCGGAGCCGCCACAGAGGAGACACCCCAGGAGTGCCAGGAGGAAAGTTTGAAAAATGAGCGTGCGACGCGAGGATCGCGAACAGAGCGATACCAAACCAGTGCGGGCCAAGGTGTTGATTCCGAGCATATCTTCCCCCCTCCCCGAAGAATGATTGGCTATGTGGTCAAAACTTTACTGAAATTATGTAAGGTCTACACCTTGCAATAAAGAGTTGTCAAGCGAGAATGTTTGTTGGCTGGCCAATTGGGGCGGTGAACCTTGACCGCGCTCTGACCCGCCGATAAGCTACACTTCTTCTTCGCTTGAACGGAAGAACCATGGAACAGATCCACGTTACATTGCCAGACGGCAAGGTCCAGGACGTACCCAAGGGCACAACGCCCGCGGACATCGCGCGAAGCATTTCGCCGCGGCTGGCGGACGCCGCGCTGGTGGCGCGCATCGCTGCGCCGAACGATGGCGAAGGCACCCTCGTTGATTTGCGGCGGCCGCTCGATGGCGACGTCAAGCTGCAGATACTCACGGAAAAAGATGCTGACGCACTGTTTGTGTTCCGGCATTCGGCGGCGCATCTACTGGCAGCGGCCGTGCTGGAGCTTTTTCCGAATGTGAAGCTGGGGATCGGCCCGCCGATCGATACGGGATTTTTCTATGAATTTCTGCGCGATGAGCCGTTTACGCAGGATGACCTGGCAAAAATCGAAGCGAAGATGCACGAGCTGGCGGCGCAGGATTTGCCAAACGAACGAAAGCTGATCCCAAAACCGGAAGCAATCGAGCTTTACAAGAAAAACAATCAGATATTCAAGTGCGAGCTGGTGGAAGAAAAGGCGGTCGAGCCGATGGTTTCTTTCTACACCACGGGGAAATTCATCGACTTTTGCCGGGGCCCGCACATTCCGTCGACCAAGCGCATCACCGCATTCAAGCTGATGAACGTGGCAGGCGCCTATTGGAAAGGCCAGGAAGGAAATCCGCAGCTCCAGCGGATATATGGCGCGTGCTTTTTCACGCAGAAAGAGCTGGATGAATATTTGCACCGGCTCGAAGAGGCCAAGCGGCGCGACCATCGCCGGCTGGGAACGGAGCTGGATCTTTTCAGCATTCAAGAAGAGGCCGGGCCCGGGCTTATTTTCTGGCATCCCAAGGGCGGATTGATCCGGAAGATCGTGGAGGATTGGCTGCGCGACGAGCTGTTGAACCGCGGCTACGACCTGGTGTACACGCCGCACATCATGCGGCTCGATCTGTGGAAGACGAGCGGGCACACAGGATTTTACCGGGACAGCATGTTCGGGCCGATCGAAGTAGAAAAGGCCGACTACCAGCTCAAGCCCATGAATTGTCCCGGGCACATATTGATTTACAAATCGAAATTGCACAGCTACCGCGATTTGCCGGTGCGCCTGGCGGAGCTTGGCACAGTGTACCGTTACGAGCGGAGCGGAGTGCTGCACGGGCTGCTGCGGGTGCGGGGGTTTACCCAGGACGACGCGCACATTTTTTGCACGCCGGATCAAATTGAAAAAGAAGTGGAAGCGTGCGTGGATTTTGCGTTCGCGGTGATGAAAAATTTCGGGTTTGACAAATATGAGGTCGAACTATCCGATTGGGACGCCGCGCATCCGGAAAATTACGCCGGCAAGCCGGAAGACTGGCATCGCGCCAGCGCCGCCCTCGCGGGCACGATGAAGCGCATGGGTATTCCTTACAAGAAGATTGAAGGCGAAGCGGCATTTTACGGGCCGAAGATCGACATCAAGCTGATCGACGCCATCGGCCGGCCGTGGCAACTCACGACCGTGCAGTTTGATTTCAATTTGCCGGCGCGCTTTGGCTTGCAATACGTCGCGGAGGACGGCGCGAAACATCAGCCGCTGATGGTGCACCGGGCGCTGCTGGGTTCGGTGGAACGTTTCTTTGGCATATTGATCGAGCACTATGCGGGAGCGTTTCCGCTGTGGCTCGCGCCGGTGCAGGTGGAGATCTGCCCGGTCAGCGAAAAAGTGGCGGATTACGCGAAGCACGTTACGGAGACGTTGAAACGCCACGGCCTGCGCGTACACCTCGACGACCGCAACGAGAAGCTGCCGGCGAAAATTCGCGACGCACAATTGCAGAAGATTCCGTACATGCTGGTGGTCGGCGGCAAAGAAGCCGAAGCTGGCACGGTCTCCGTGCGGCATCGCAGCAAGGGCGACTTGGGTCCGCGACCGCTCACGGAATTTGTCGAAGCCCTTCAGCAGGAAGCGGCTTCACGCGCGACCAGCTAGTGTGGTCCTGATGGCCTTACCTATTCCTGCGACGCAGACATCACCAATCTCTTTGAATGAAGAATTTTTCGTTGAGGGCGTAACAGAACTTGTCAGGCGCGACGCCGATCTCGCGGGCGTTGTCCATACATACGGGCGGCCGCCGCTGTGGGTGCGCGAGCCGGGATTCCCGACGCTGGTGTACATCATCCTCGAGCAGCAGGTGTCGCTGGCTTCGGCGCGGGCGGCGTATGAGCGTTTGCAAGCTGCAACCAAGCCACTGACTCCGCGGCGGTTTCTGCGCTTGAGCGATGCGGAATTGAAACGTATAGGCTTCAGCAGGCAAAAAACGCTGTACACGCGGCTGCTCGCGGAAGCGTTGGCCAGACGATATCTCGATTTGCGCGACTTGCAGGAATTGCATGATGATGCCGCGCGGAACATGCTCGTGGCCTTGAAGGGCATCGGACGCTGGACGGCGGATATTTATCTCTTGAGCGCGCTGCGGCGGCCGGACATCTGGCCGGTGGGCGACCTTGCGCTTGCGACCGCTGTGCAAGAAGTGAAGAGGCTGCGGAAACGTCCCACGCCGGAGCGCCTCGAAAAACTCAGCCAGCCCTGGCGTCCATATCGCGCCGTGGCCGCGCGGCTTTTTTGGCATCATTATTTGAGCAAACGCGGGAAGAGTTCCTCTACAATTTCTCTCTAGCGAGGTGAGTATGGGGCTTGAGATTTCGCGCCGGTTGTTCCTTGCGCTCACGGGCGGTGCGATTGTACTGCCGCGCATTGCTTTGGGAGAGGAGCCAGTGCCTACTTTGCTCGACCACATTCTGCTTGGCTGCAACGATTTGCAGCGCGGCATTGATTTTGTCGAGGAGCGCACGGGAGTGCGCGCAGCGTTCGGGGGCGTACATCCGGGACGCGGCACGCAGAATGCGCTTTTATCGCTTGGCGAGCGCCGCTACCTCGAAATCATCGCGCCCGATCCAAAACAGAATGGGCCCACCGCGCATCCGCAACTCGCCACGATGACCGAGCCGCGCCTGATTGGCTGGGCCGCGCATCCCGGTGACCTCGGCGCGTTCGCAAAGAAGCTTGGTGATGCCGGCGTGGCGTTTGAAGGCCCGACTCCAGGTTCTCGCAAGCGTCCTGATGGCCGGGTTCTAAGCTGGAGAACTCTTACTCTGAAGGACGACCGCGGCGGTTTGCTGCCCTTCTTCATTGAGTGGAGCGCGGATTCGAAACATCCATCGGAGGATGCGCCGCAAGGATGCAAACTTGAATCTTTTGCGGCGGTCAGTCCACATCCTGATGGTTTGCTCCAGATCTTCAAGGCACTCGGCATGGAAATGCCGGTGGTACGCGGAGAGAAAGAGCATCTTCTCGCGAAGCTTTCGAGTCCGAAAGGCCCCTTCGAAATCAGCTCTTGAAACTGAAATCGGCGGCCCTGCCTGCTGCTTTTGGCTATTGCTGGGGGGGCGCGGCTGCGTGCTATACTTTGAAGCCCGTCCCCAGGAAGTTTTCGCCTGTGGGCGGTGGGGTGAGAAGTGGGTTGTCGAATCGGGGCCAGTCCCTGGATGAACCGGGGAAAGCAGGTGCCTATCGACGTTAAGGGGGGATTATCGCAGAACGTAACTTCCGGATGAGCGACCGAACCCGCGTCAACGAGCGGATCCGGGCGCGCGAGGTCCGGGTGATCGATGAAGAGGGCGGGCAGCTCGGCGTCATGCAGCCCTTCGAAGCCGTAAAGATGGCGCGGGAACGGGGCCTTGACCTGGTGGAGATTTCGCCGACGGCGGATCCTCCGGTTTGCAAGATCACCGACTACGGGAAATTCCTCTATCAACAGAACAAGAAGGCCCACGAGCAGCGGAAGAGCAGCCGCGGGTCGCAGTTGAAGGAAGTTAAGTTCCGGCCGGCCACCGCGGAACACGATTATCAGGTCCGCAAAAACCAGATCATCCGGTTTCTTGGGGAAGGCCACAAAGTGCGCGCGATGATTTTCCATCGCGGGCGCGAGATGGCGCACCAGGAAGTGGGTCGCGGGAAGATGACGCGATTGTTGAACGAAATCGGCGAACACGCGCAGATTGAAACAATGCCGCGGATGGAAGGAAACGTTTTGGTGGCGCTGCTGGCGCCGAAAAAGGGAGCCGGCGCGGCCAAGCCGGTGACTCAGCCCGCGCAACAAGCGCCGTAAAACAATTTCGATCGCAACACGGGATTAGGGATTTGCAGTGGCGGAGTTTGTTCCCGCCCAATTAGGAGAGGATTCAGGCAATGCCGAGAAATAAGTCGAAGCCGAAGATGAAATTGAAGACCCACCGCGGGGCAGCGAAGCGCTTTAAGGTGACAGCGACGGGCAAAATTGTCCGAGCGCATTCCGGCAAGCGTCATTTTACGGGAACGAAGGCTCAGGGACGCATGCGCAAGCTGAAGAAGCTGACGCTGGTGAATGCCGCCGACGCGGCCAACGTGAGGCTATTGCTTCCGTACGCTTAGGATATTTGGTTTTTGGATTTTCCGCGGGGCGCAAGCCTCGCGGCATCGTGCCAGGCAGCGCTTCACGGGTGCCTGCCGGCCGGTGAGCCGCGACCAGCAATGTTCGCGGCCCGTAGGAGCGAACTTCGGTTCGCTTTTCTTTGCGGCGCCGTATTCATTCCGCGAAGAACGTTTGCCGCGAGGCGGGCGCTGCATAAGCATCACCCCGGAAACAAACCCGTTGCGAGACGCGCGTACTTGCGCGCCGCCGCAACCCGTTTGTTTCCCACCTAAAAGGAGAAACCCCATGGCACGCGTAAAACGCGGAACAAAACGCCGCGCTCGGCGCAAGAAGTACTTGAAGAGGACGAAAGGCTTTTTCCTCACCAAGAGCAAGCTGTACCAGTCGGCGCAGGAAGCCGCGAATCGTGCGGATCGCTACGCCTTCCGGGACCGGCGCGTGAAGAAGCGCCAGTACCGCCGGTTGTGGATTCAGCGCATCGGCGCGGCCGCGCGGCAGAACGGCTTGACGTACGGGCAGCTCATTCACGGGCTCAAGGCCGCGGGGATTGCTCTCGATCGCAAGGTTCTGGCGGACATGGCGGTGAAGGACGCCGCAGCCTTCGCGCAGCTCGCTGGAAAGGCCAAAGCCGCCGCCGCGCCACAAAAGAAAAAAGCGTAGACAAAACGGGAAAGGGCCGGAGCGCCTGGTTGCGTTGAACGCCGCGAGGACGAGCAACCTAAATTTGGTGACCACGCCTAGGGCCTGAATGACGCGTGAAACTTTCTTCCGTAGGGGCACGATATATCGTGCCCCTACAATGTAGAGTATGTTGCGACCATGCCGACTGTTGATAATCCAACTGAAAAGACTCTAGCTGAGCTTGGTCTTAGTGAGCCTCAAGCAGTTATTGAGGAATTCACTAAAATTCGCGAACGCTTTGATCGTCAAATAGCTCTTCCTGCCGACGAAATAAGAAAACTAATGCTCCAAGAGGCATGGCTGGGCTCAGAATCTGATCCGGCTACATCTTTGCGGAATTTCTGGGTCGGAAGAAAACGGGGAGTGCTAGCTCAAATCAACGACAATTGGTTGAAGCAAGCTCAACCCGAACTGAAGCCGGTTGTCGGAGCCGAGCTGAATAGGTTAAGAGCCCACATAGAAGCGGGGCTCGAACAAAAGCGTCTGAGCATCGAGGAAAGCGAGCAAGAACGGGTCCTCGCCCGCGAACGCGTCGATCTTTCTCTTCCTGGGGTGATTCGGCCCGTCGGTTCGCATCATTTGATTCGCCAGGTTTTTCAGGAAATCGAAGACATATTCGTTTCGATCGGCTTCTCCGTCGTCGAAGGCCCGGAAATCGAAACGCCTTATTACAACTTCGAGGCGCTCAACATCCCGGAATTTCACCCCGTGCGCGACGACATGGACACTTTCTATCTGGAGCTGCCCAAGGGCGCGCCCGAGCCGCTCCTTCTCCGCACGCACACTTCACCCATGCAGATTCGCACCATGGAAAAGCGTCAGCCGCCGGTGCGCGTGATTGTGCCGGGCAAGGTATATCGCCGCGATAATCCCGACGCCACGCACTCTTTCATCTTTCACCAAGTGGAAGGACTGGCCGTCGATTCCGATATCACGTTTTGCGATTTCACGGGAACCATCGAATATTTCGTCAAGCAATTCTTCGGCCCGGGCGTGAAGACCCGTTTCCGCCCAAGCTATTTTCCTTTCACGGAACCCTCGGTGGAGTTCGACGTCTCGTGCATATTTTGCGGAGGCAGCGGCACCGCCGCCGGCGGAGGAACTTGTTCCAAGTGCAAAGGAGCTGGATGGATCGAGCTGTTCGGCGCAGGCATGGTGGATCCCGCGGTGTATGGCTTCGTGAACTACGATGCGAAAAAAGTCAGCGGCTTCGCGTTCGGCATGGGCATCGACCGCTTGGCCATGCTGAGGTACGGCATCGACGACATTCAGGTATTTTTTCAGAACGACGTGCGCTTCTTGCGGCAGTTTCCCTGAAAAAGGATTTGAAACTTATGACGTTTGCCGATTCCAAGGAACGATTTTCCGATCGCGTGGCCGATTATATCCGGTACCGGCCAAGCTACCCGGCGGGAGTGATCGAAGCGCTGCGCAGCGAATGCGGTCTTCGGCCGGGACACAGCGTCGCCGACATCGGATCAGGAACAGGTTTCTTGAGCGAACTGTTCTTGAAAAATGGCAACCACGTGTATGGCGTGGAGCCCAACGAACCGATGCGGCAAGCCGGCGAGGAGTACCTCGCCTCTTACGACAATTTCACCAGCGTGAACGGATCCGCCGAGGCCACGACGCTGGACGACGCAAGCGTTGATTTCGTCACCGCGGGCCAGGCGTTTCACTGGTTTGATCCCGCCGCCGCGCGGCACGAATTCACCCGCATTCTCAAGCCCTCCGGCTGGGTCGTCACAGTGTGGAACGTTCGGGAAAGGGAGTCCTCTTTTGGTAAAGGCTATGAGGAGATTCTTGTCAAATACGCCGCGGACTATAAGAGCGTGCGCGACTTGTGGCACGGTTTTTTTCGCGACGAGAGATTCCGCGAACGCACACTGGTTAGTGCACAGCTGCTGGATTCGGACGAGTTGGCGGGACTTCTGCGCAGCGCATCGTATGCCCCTCGCGAGGGCCATCCAAATTTCTCTCCAATGATGGAGGCGCTGCGCGAACTCTTTCTCAAGCACCAGCAAAACGGCCGCGTCTCTATGAGCTTCAGAGCGGAGATCTATTTTGGACAGCTTTCCCGGACCGCGACATAGCACATGAAAATCGTCTACGACTGGCTCAAGGATTTTGTCGACGTGAAAGCAGCGCCGGCGGAGCTGGCGTCGCGGCTCGCGCTTTCCGGGACGAACATCGGCGGCGTCGAGACAGGCCCGCATGGCGCGGTGATAGAGGCCGAAGTTTCCTCAAATCGCCCCGACTGCCTCGGGCATTACGGAATCGCGCGCGAAGTAGGCGCGATTTACAAGCTGCCAGTGAAATTTGCCGCGCCGAAACCCACTGAAAGCTCTGCCAAGGCCAGCGACGCCGTAAAAGTGGAAATTCAAGCGCCGGAGCTCTGCGGGCGGTTCACGGCACGCGTGATTCGCGGCGCGAAAATTCAGCCTTCGCCGAAATGGTTGAAAGAGCGCCTCGAGGCTTCGGGCGTGGCCAGCATCAGCAATGTCGTCGACGTGAGCAACTACGTCATGCTCGAGCTGGGGCACGCGCTGCACGCGTTCGATTACGACAAGGTGCGCAATCACGGCATCGTCGTTCGCCGCGCACGCGCGGGCGAAAAAATAAGAACGCTCGACGGCATCGAGCGGACGCTCGAGCCCGGCACCTGCATGATCAGCGATGGCGACGGCTCGCGGGCGGTAGGCATTGGCGGAATCATGGGCGGCGCCGAAACGGAAATATCGTTTTCGACGAAAAACATTCTGATCGAGTGCGCGTGGTTCGATCCGATTGCCGTTCGACGGGCAACACGATCCCTGAAATTGCACACGGAGGCTTCCACGCGTTTCGGCCGCGGCGCCGACCCCGAAATGGCGGAACTCGCTTCGCGCCGTGCGGCGGAATTGATTCTGCAACTCGCTGGCGGCGAACTTCTCGGCGGCGTCGTGGACGTTTATCCCGGGAAACGGAAGCCCAAGGACATATCCATCACGCGCGCGGAAATTCTCCGCGTGATGGGCGCGGACGTTCCCGACAAGGAAATCGAGGCGATTCTCGGAGCGCTGGGCTTTGCTCCAAAGCGCGTCGATGCGAATCGCGGCGCGGCGGGGTCTCTTCTTGCGGCATGGCAATGTACGCAACCTTCCTGGCGTGCGGAAGTCGAGCGCGAGATCGATCTGATTGAAGAGGTCGCTCGCGTCTACGGCCTGGACAAATTTCCGCCGCGGCTGCCCGCGGCCCGGCAAGGCGCGGCGCGGCTGCCGCACTACGAAGCGCAAACGCGGTTGCGCGAGCGGTTGGTGGGCCTGGGATACCGCGAGATTCTGACCATTCCGCACGTCTCCGAAGAACGTGACGCGCTGTTCCGCCCGGCGGAAGCGGCTCCCGCGCGGCTTGCGAATCCGCTTTCTGAAGAGGCCAACGTGCTGCGTTCCACTGGGCTTGTGACTATGGCCGCCGCGCTCGAATGGAACTTGAATCATGGCCAGCGCAATGTGCGCCTTTTTGAAATTGGACGCCATTACCGTCTTACTGGGGATAAGTCCGTCGAAACACCGGTGCTCACGATTGGCGCGACCGGCGAGGCGCGCGAAAAAGGTCTTTACGATGACGCGCGTGAATATTCCTTCGCGGATTTGAAGGGTGACATCGATTCCATCAGCGCGCTCGCGGGGCCCCTGCGCTGGGAACAGGGCGGGCCGGAGTGGCTGCACGCCGCGCGCCGCGGGCGTTTTTTCCTCGGCAAAGAGGAAATCGGCGCCGCAGGCCAGCTGGCCCGGCGCACGGCCGAAAAAGTGAAGGTGCGCCAGGACGTTTTTCTCGCGGAACTGCTGCTTGATCCGGTTTACGCAGCGATGCGCGAAGCGAAAGAGCACCGACGGTATGAACCGCTTCCGCGTTTCCCGGCGGTCGAGCGCGATTTTTCCCTGTTGCTCGCTGACGGAACACGGTTTTCCGAGGTGAGCGGCGCGATACGCGGATTGAACGTCGCGGAAATTGCATCGATCGAAGCGACGGACTTGTTCCGCGGCAAGAATGTGCCCGACGGAAAATACTCACTGCTGGTGCGCGTCACATTCCAGAGCCGCGAGGCCACGCTCACGGACGCGCGCATCGCGGACGTCTCCGCAAAAATCGTCGCCACGCTCGAGAAAAAACTCGGAGCGCAACTTCGAGCGAGTTGACCTGTTGCCGAAGTCCACGCCTGAAGGCATGCCAAAGAGCCGCGTTTATCGTCTGCACGCGATGTGGTATCTTGGGCGTCAAACGAGCCAGGGCAACTAAAATGAGCGCGCCGGTAAAAGTGCAAATCTTCGGGCAGACCTACGTCGTGCGCGGCGAACTGGAAGAAGGGTATGTCCAGGAGCTGGCGAAATACGTTGACGAAAAGATGCGCGCAATCGGGGCGGCGACTGTCACCGTGGATACGCAAAGACTCGCCGTGCTCGCGGCGCTGGCGATTGCGGATGAACTCCACAGCGTGCAGAGGGAACGCGGCGACCGGGAAGAATTGCTCCGCGAACAGGCCGAGCGCTGCCTCACGCTTGTCGAGCGAGCACTCAAACAGACCGCGTAAATAGTGTTTCCGGCACCACTCTCCCAGAATCAAAAACCGAAAGCGAACGGGCGCGACGGGATTACTGCGACCACTTCGTGGGAGTGCGGTCCCAGCGGTGCTTCCGCAACTCGGAGTGGAGCGCAGGCGGGAGGGGGCCTTTGTCTCCTGCGGCGATATTGGATTCGACGTTACGGCGTTTGCGCATGCCGGGGATGATGGTGGCCACGTCGGGATTGTTAAGAATGAATCGCAGAGCCATCTCCGGCATGGTCATTCCGCCGCGAAGAAGCGGCTTCAAGGCGTCGGCGTGCGCGACGCTACTCTTCAGATTTTCGGCGACGAAATAGGTGCTGCGCCAATCGCTCTTGGGCCATTTGCTCTCGAGGGTGAGCGTTCCTGTGAGCGTGCCTTCATCGAAGGGGACGCGCGCGATGACTGCGACGTCTTTCTCGCGGCATGCGGGGAACAATTCATCCTCGGGATTCTGATCGAAGATGTTGTAGATGACCTGGACCGCGTCGACCAGACCTTCTCGCACGGCGCGAATTCCATTCCCCGGCTCCCAGCGGTTCAGGCTGATGCCCACGGCGCGCACTTTGCCGCTGCGGCGAAGTTTTTCCATGGAACGCGCGAGGCGCGCGTCGTCGAGCCAGCCGTCTTCCCAGGTATGAAACTGGATGAGATCCAGCGTTTCCACACCGATGTTCTTCAGGCTCTTGTCGACGTATTCCTCGATGTACTTCTCGGGGTAGGATTCGTCCAGAGAGAATTCGCGTCGCGACGGCCAACGCCGGTTTTTCGGAGGAATCTTCGTGGCGCTGTATAGGGTTTTGTCCGGCCCGCCGCAGGACGTCTTGCCGTGATTGGTGCGCAGGATTTTTCCCAGTAACTGCTCGCTGTGGCCGTCGCCATAAGCCCACGCGGTATCAAAAAAATTGCAGCCTAGATCCACGGAACGCTGGAGCGAGTCGAGCGATTCCGTATCTTCCGAGCCGGACCATCCGGCCATGCCCCACATGCCGTAGCCGATCTCGCTCACGTTCCATCCGGTGCGTCCGAAGCGGCGGTATTTCATTGCGGAAAATCTCCTTGGTCTGAGTTGCCTATTATACGCAGCCGTAACTTGTTGTATATGATGCTGGCTGCCCAAGCGGCCCCTTGCTATTCTTTTTTCGGCAGATGCCCGTACTCTCAAAGATTCTTTTCCTAATCGCATTGTTGGCGGCGGTAAGCGGACGAGTTTCTCCTCCGGTGGCGCTTGCGGCCGGAATCTTGTTTGGCCTAAGTCTCGCGCATCCGTATCCAAGCCAGAGCCGAATCGGTTCGAAATTCCTGCTGCAAGCCTCGGTTGTGGCGCTGGGCTTTGGCATGAATCTCGAGGAAGTACTCAAGGCCGGCCGCAGCGGTTTTCTGTATACGGCGGCGGGAATCGTCTTTGCGATCGCCGCGGGCTTGAGCCTCGGAAGACTCCTCCGCGTGCGGGGAAACTGCTCCTATTTGATCACTGCGGGCACGGCAATTTGCGGAGGCAGCGCGATCGCGGCCGTCGGCCCCATTCTTCACGCTGACGAGGAAGAGATGGCCGTTTCACTGGGCACCATCTTCATTCTGAATTCCGTCGCGCTGCTGATTTTTCCTTTGATCGGCGCCGTACTGCATCTTTCGCAATCGCAATTCGGGCTGTGGGCGGCGCTGGCGATTCACGACACGAGTTCCGTGGTAGGCGCCGCGACGCGCTGGGGCGCGGAAGCGCTCGTCGTCGCCACGACGGTCAAGCTAGCCCGCGCGCTGTGGATCGTTCCGCTGGCGCTCGCAACGGCGGCTCACGTCCGCTCGCGGCAGGAAGCATCGCTGGAGCGCGCGAATATTCAATTTCCCTGGTTTATTCTGTTCTTTTGTCTCGCCGCCACGTTGAATACGTACATTCCGGCGCTCAACCGTGTGACTCCAGTGCTTTTCTATGCAGGCAAGCTCGGACTTACCGCCACGCTCTTCCTCATTGGCACAGGCATCTCGCGCGCAACGCTTCGAGAGGTTGGCTGGCGTCCGCTGTTGCAGGGCATCGTTCTGTGGATCATTGTGGCCATTGTCAGCCTCTACTTTATTCGCATGGGGTCCATCGCGTTCTGATCTGGAAAAGCCACGGATCACCTTGTGACCTTATGTTGGCATTATCTATATGCCCTAATGCGACCATTCGCCTATATATGGGCATTTAGACTCTTCAAGTTCACGCAATGTAGTATCTAATATACTTGTTTTCAATAAGATACAAATATAGGATTTCCGCATCGGATGGGCACGCGAATGCATCTATTACGGACAACCAGGAAGGCACCCATGCTGAGAATAACGACGAACCGCAAGCGCGGAAAGGTCACCCTAAGTGTGGAAGGCCGCCTTGCCGGTCCCTCGCTGGGCACGCTCGAGCAGTGCTGGCGGGAGCTTCGCACTGGTTCCCCCGACGAGAAGTTCAGCGTGGACCTTTGCGGTGTCAGCTTTATCGACGCGGGCGGGAAAGTGTTGCTAAAAGAAATTCACCGGCAAGGCGGTCGGCTGATCGCGGAAGGCTGCCTCAACCAGGCCATCGTTAAGGAAATTGCGGAACGGACGAGTGAGCAGACGCACGAGGGAAAACGTGGACGTGGAAAAGGGTCGCACATCCTATTTTACTTCGTGTTCTTCAGTACTGTGCTAGCCGCGACACCAGCACACGCCCAAACACCACAAAGAGCCAATTCGCTTCCGGCAAGCGCACCCGTTGAAGTCTTGCGTCTGACGCTGGACCAAGCGGTGGCGCTGGCATTGAAACAGAATCCCACGGCGCAGATCGCGGTCCTCACATACGCGCAGAGCTTACAGGACAAGAACATCGCGCGCGCGGATTTGCTGCCCCAAGCGGAACTAGGCGTCTCGGACGCTGTTCGCCGGCAGAATATTGAGACGGGTATCGGCGTGCGCATTCCAGGATTTCCCGTGCATGCGGGGCCATTCCAGGTTTTCCAGGCGGGACCTTCGTTCGGCGGGCCGATATTCGACCTGACGTTGTGGCGGCGCTATCAGGAAGCGCGCGATTCCGCGGACGCCAGCAAAGCCACAAGCTCGTCAACGCGCGAACAGGTGATTCTGCTCGTGGTTTCGCAATATATCGGATCGCTGAGGGCGATTGCGAACGTGCAAGCCTCGCAATCGCGGGTCGACCTTGCCCAAGCGCTGTATGACCAAGCCGCCGATCTGCAAAAAGAGGGTGTTGGCACTGGGATTGACACGCTGCGCGCCAATGTGGAGCTGCAAAACGAAAAGCAAAGGTTGATCGAAGCGGAAGCGGATCGCGAAACCTCACTCTACGCACTAAGCAAATTGCTGAATCTCGATCCGCGGCAGGCCATTGAACTGGGGGACTCCCTCAGTTTCTTTGACACGCCCCAGCCGGACATGGAGGACACTATTGACCAGGGGCTGGCGGACCGTCAGGAATGGAAATCGCTCGAATCGCAGTTGAAAGCGGCGCTGGCGGAAAAGAGGGCCTCCTCGGATTCGCGCCTGCCTTCCCTGCGCTTCGACGGCAACTGGGCGTACGAGGGGATTTCTTCGTCGACGGGCATTCCGACGTATAACTACCAGGCTTCGGTGAATGTGCCCCTGTTCACCGGAGGACGGATTCACGCGGAAATCGTGCGGGCGGACCTGGAAATTCAAAAACTGCGGCAACAGCAGGCGGACCTCCGCAATCAGGTCGCCCTGGACGTAAAGACCGCGCTGATCAATCTGAATTCCGCGCGCAATGAAGTGCAAGTGGCGAATCTGGGAATCCAGCTTTCCAACGAGGAGGTGCTTCAGGCACGCGACCGTTTCCGCGCGGGTGTCGCTAACAACATCGAAGTGATTCAAGCGCAGGATTCGCTGGCGCGCGCAAATGACAACCAGATTGCGGCGCTTTACCGTTTCAATCAGGCGCGCGCGGACCTGGCCCGCTCGATCGGCCAGATGGAAAAAATCTACTCGAAGTAAGGGGAAAAATGAGCATCGAGATCGAAGTTGGATTGGAAAACGCAGCGCGAGTGAAACCCGGCCTGGAGCTGCCTCTGCCAGAGGAACCTCCCAAGGGCTTGGCGAAGCCAAATGTTCGGAGGCTTCTGATGCTGGGTGGGGGAGTGCTGATCGTGGCGCTCGCGGGGCTGTTTTTCTACTACCACAACCGGGAAAGCACGGACGACGCCGAGGTGGACGGACACATTACCCCGGTGGCCGCGAAAATTTACGGGCGCGTGGGGCAAGTGCTGGTGGACGACAATCAGCAAGTGAAGGCAGGCCAGATCCTCGTGAAAATCGACCCGCGAGATTATCAGGCGAGCCTTGATCAAGCG
>Ga0210407_10002501_pt1 | contig 15733 bp, 12 predicted proteins | sample IncBWC27MmetaG_FD_150860 | JGI IMG/M metagenome (GOLD analysis project Ga0210407, IMG submission 150860) | Forest soil microbial communities from Barre Woods Harvard Forest LTER site, Petersham, Massachusetts, United States - Inc-BW-C-27-M | ecosystem: Environmental > Terrestrial > Soil >...
AGGTCTCATGTCCGCGAAGATACTGAAGAATGCGACGCTCAAGGTCTACCCGGGCTTTCCGCATGGCATGCCCGCGACCAACGCAGAGCAGATCAATGCGGATTTGCTAGCGTTTTTCAAAGGCACAGCTGCCTCGGCGTCTGCGTAAACGGCGGGCTGCCCGGCATTTCGCATTTGTTGCGGAGGCCGGGTGGTGCCGGGAAGTGCGGGTGACGGTCGGTCCGCGGTAGAGGTACAAACAAAAGCAGCCTCATGAAGTGCGAGGGAAGGACATGATGATTTTCGGAATGACGCTATTTACGTTCTTCCACGTGGTGTTGAGCTTGGTGGGAATCTTCTCGGGATTCACCGTCGTCCTGGGATTCCTTACTGCAAAACGGCTCGGCGGCTGGGCGGCGCTGTTTCTGTCGACCACAGTGCTGACGAGCGTGACTGGATTCCTATTTCCGTTTCATGGCTTCAAGCCTTCCTACGTTGTCGGTACCATTTCGATTTTGGTGCTGGCGCTTGCCATCTTCGCCCTCTATGTGCGGCAACTCGCGGGCGGATGGCGCCGAACTTACGTGATTTCTTCGGTGATGGCCCTCTACCTGAATGTCTTCGTGTTAGTGGTGCAGCTTTTCATGAAGGTCCCTGCGCTGAACGCACTGGCACCGACGCAGTCCGAGGGACCTTTTAAATTGACGCAGCTGACGATTTTGGCGCTCTTTGTTTTGCTCGGCATTTTCGCAACGATGCGCTTCGGCGGGGAGCAACTTCGGACGGCCTGATCCGACGAACTACTTGTTCGATGAAATCGGGGATTGGAGAGTTTGACCCTCCTGTTATTGATGAGGTAAAAGGTTGAGGTTTTCTCTGAGCACATATAGAAGGAATTGCGATGAACTGAATTTGGGATCGAAATGCGGAGATCAAGATCAACCGGAATGCAATCGCACTTTCGATTTGCTGGTCACGCTGAAACGAGAAGAGAACAATTGAAACGTCGGGGAATCGGAGAAGAACATGAATAGCTCTCGCGGACGAAAGATTCTATTGGTGGGAGTGCCCTGTTTGATCGTGGTAGCCGTGTTGATTGGTGTGCTCAGGCCAAAACAAACGTCGGGAGCAGGGACGGGCGCAACCCCGGATGTTCTGGTGGTGCAGGTGGAGCAGAAGGATGTTCCGATTTACGGCGAGTGGATCGGCACGCTCGATGGATTTACGAATGCCGACGTCAGGGCGCAAGTCACAGGGTATCTTCTGCGGCAGGGCTACCAGGAAGGCGCATTCGTCAAGAAGGGGCAGTTGTTATTCGAAATTGACCCACGACCGTTCCAGGCGGCGCTCGATCAAGCCGAAGGACAGTTGGCGCAGGCGAAGGCCCTGCTGGCCAACGCACAAGCAGTGCAAGGCAGAACCCAGCTTGACGTCGAGCGATACGGTCCGCTGGCCAAGGAACAGGCAGCGAGCCAGCAGGATCTCGACAACGCCGTCCAGAATAACTTGGCGGCTAAGGCCACAGTGGCGACCGCCGTGGCGCAGATTAGAACCGACGAGGCGGCTGTGGAAACGGCCAAGATCAACCTCGATTTTACGAGGCTCTCTGCGCCGATCGAAGGCATTGCAGGGCAAGCGCAGCTTCAGGTGGGTGCGCTAGTCAGTTTAAGCAGTGGGCCGGTGACTTCGGTGTCCACCGTTGACCCCATCAAGGTTTACTTCACTGTTGGCGAGCCACAATACCTGGCTTGGAGAAAACGGTTCCCGACGGAGTCTTCCCGGCTGGCTGCTGACAAGAATCTGCGCCTCCAACTGATTTTGGCTGACGGATCGACATATCCATCCGAGGGCTCATTTTACTTTGCGGACCGCCAAGTCAATGAGAGCACAGGCGCAATTCGGATCGCGGGGCTTTTCCCGAACCCCGGAAATATTCTTCGGCCCGGAGGTTACGGGAAAGTTCGCGCGGTCATCCGAGTGCAACAGAACGCGTTGCTAGTGCCTCAGCGTGCGGTGACGGAGCTACAAGGCGGCTATCAGGTTGCAGCAGTGGACAGCGAAAACAAAGTGAGCATTCGAACGATCACGTTGGGTGACCGTGTCGGCAACCAGTTCGTCATCGAGGATGGGCTAAAGTCAGGGGAAAGGGTTGTAGCGGAGGGCGTACAAAAAGTTCGCGCGGGCATGCAGGTAAACCCCAAGCCATTTTCGCCGGAAAGCAAGGGGAAATAGCCGATGTCAAAATTCTTCATCAACCGCCCCATTGTCGCGATGGTGATCTCCATCGTAATGGTGCTTGTTGGCGCCATCACGATAATGAGTTTGCCAGTGGCACAGTTTCCTAGTATCGCGCCGCCAGAAATTCAGATCCTGGCCACCTACGTCGGCGCGGATGCACAAACGTTGGAGCAAGCGGTCGCCACTCCCCTCGAGCAACAGATGAGCGGTGTGGACAACATGAACTACATGTATTCGCTAAACGCCACAGGCAACTCGACCACCAGCCTCATCGTCGACTTCGACGCGAAAACCGATCCGAATAACGATTTCATCCTCGCGCAGTCGCGCGAGACGCAAGCTGCCTCCCAGCTTCCTGTGGACGTGAATAACTATGGGATTACGGTTCGCAAGGCCGTTACAGCTCCACTGATGCTGGTCGATGTTTATTCGCCGCACGGGACTTACGACGCCACCTTTCTAGCTAACTATGCCTACATCAATCTAGTTGATCCCCTGCTGCGTTCACCTGGTATCGGGAACGTTCAGGTTTTCGGTGCCGGTCAATACGCGATGCGGATGTGGGTAAAACCGGACCAATTGTCAAAGCTTGGTGTTACGGTCCCGGAAATCATCAGTGCCATTCAAGCGCAAAACACTGTCAATCCGGCTGGAAAGGTGGGCGGCGAACCCTCTCCCAAAGGCCAGGAATTTACCTATGCGGTTCTCGCACAAGGGCGGCTGGCCTCACCGGAAGATTTCGGAAAGATCGTGGTCCGCGAAACGCCCGACGGCGGCACCGTTCGTGTTCGCGATGTGGCGCGCATCGAGTTGGGATCTCAAGACTACAGCGTTGGGGGCCGTTTCAATGGCAAGCCCAGCGCCGTCGTTGCCCTTTATCAACTCCCGGGATCGAACGCGGTGGATGCCGCCGCAGCCGCGAAGAAGCTAATGGCACAGATGAAGCAGCGTTTTCCGGAAGACCTGGACTTCGTCGTTGCTCTAGATACGACTCGGGCCGTTACCGAAGGCATGAAGGAGATTGTAATCACCTTGGTGATCGCACTTGCCCTGGTGATCCTTGTGGTTTACATCTTCTTGCAGGGCTTGCGTGCGACGCTGATTCCGCTTCTTGCAGTGCCCGTTTCATTGGTGGGCACGTTTGTGCTGTTTCCGCTGTTCGGCTTCTCCATCAACACCCTCTCACTTTTTGGCCTCGTGCTGGCGATTGGCTTGGTGGTGGACGATGCCATCGTCGTCGTCGAAGGCGTGGAACGTCACATTGAGGAGGGCATGACACCGAAGAACGCGGCGCTCAAAGCCATGGAAGAACTATCTGGGCCAGTTGTTGGAATTGCGCTGGTGCTCTCCGCGGTGTTTGTGCCCACGGCGTTCATTCCCGGAATTACCGGCAAACTGTACCAGCAATTTGCCGTCACCATCGCGATATCCGTATTGCTTTCCGCATTCAACGCTTTGACTCTCAGTCCCGCGCTTGCGGCTCTGTTGCTAAAACCGAAGAAACCGAGCGGCGGCCTCTTGCGAAAATTCTTCGACTGGTTCAACCGCTTGTTCGATCGCGCCACGGATGGTTATGTGCGCTGGAGCGCGGTACTCATCAAGAAGAGCATCGTGGTGGTTGTAATGCTCGTGGCGTTTGCTGCAGCCGGCGGCTTTTTTGCCAACCGCATCCCAACAAGTTTCCTCCCAGACGAAGATCAGGGCTATGCGTACGTCAACGTGCAACTGCCAAACGGCGCATCTTTGGAGCGCACCCGCGCGGTCGTTGACCAAGTCGAGAAAACCATCATGGAGACTCCTGGGGTTCAATACTCGACTTGCTTCGAGGGCTTTAGCCTGCTCAGTTTTGTCCGCACAACTTACAACGCTACGTTTTTCGTCAACTTCAAGCCTTGGGACGAACGCACGACCAGAGACGAGCAATTTCAAACGCTCAAAGCGCATCTAAATCAGAAGTTGAGCAAACTGCCAACGGCAGTGGCCTTTGGCTTTTCACCGCCTGCCATTCCCGGTGTGGGAACAGCTGGTGGCTTTACCTTCATGCTCGAAGACCGTTCCGGCGGCGATATTCAATTCCTCGCCAGAAACTTGGGCACTTTTCTGGAAGCTGCGCGAAAACGACCCGAGATCTCTAGCCTCAGCACCACTTTCTTGGCCACTGTGCCCCAGCAATACGTGGATGTGGACCGTGACAAAGTATTGAAGCAGGGTGTAGCCCTGAACGATGTCTACAAGACAATCCAGGCCTTTATGGGCGGCTATTTCATCAACTACTTCAATCGCTTTGGACGGCAGTGGCAAGTCTACATCGAAGCGGAAGGAGAAGACCGCGCGAGGGCGGAAAACGTCGGGCAGTTCTACGTTCGCAACAACAGGGGAGAGAATGTTCCTCTCTCTACACTTACGGCGGTAAAGCCGAGAATTGGCCCGGAATTTACTTTGCGTTTCAACGAATATCGGTCTGCGCAGATCAACGGAAGCGCGGCGCCGGGCTTCAGCGCGGACCAAGCCACAGCCGCCCTCGAGGATGTATTCAAGCAGACCATGCCGCGAGAGATGGGTTTCGACTATTCGGGTATGTCGTTCCAGGAACAGAAAGCACGGGAGGGCGTACCAGCCTCGGTGATCTTCGGATTGTCGCTGCTCTTCGTCTTCCTGATTTTGGCGGCGCTTTATGAAAGCTGGACGCTGCCATTCAGCGTGCTTTTGAGTACCCCAGTGGCAATTTTTGGAGCCTTCGGAATACTTTTGATGCGACGGCTCTTGATCGCTGCTTTTTATCCGCCATACATGGTTCAGATCGAGAGCGACGTTTACTCGCAAATCGGACTCGTTATGCTGATTGGTTTAGCCGCGAAGAACGCCATTCTTATCGTCGAGTTTGCCAAGGATGAATACGAGAAGGGAAAGCCGTTGGCAGACGCCGCGCTGGAAGGCGCCCGACTGCGACTTCGGCCAATTTTGATGACTTCGTTCGCATTCATTTTAGGGTGCGTTCCATTGTGGACTGCCACGGGCGCCGGTTCAGTGGCTCGTCAAATCATGGGCACCACCGTGATCGGAGGCATGATTGCCGCAAGCGCCATCGGGATTTTCTTCATCCCGGCGATCTTTTACTTAGTCGAAAAGTGGTCCGGCGCTGGCCAAGAGAGTGCTTCTGCCGCGATGCCGGGAACCCCTGCTCCGTCGGAGGCAGACTGAAATGAGAATGCTCCTCATGCATGAGCGGAACGGCCAGCGGAGGTTTTCATGAAAGTTCTGCGACCTACAGTGTCCGTAATTTTGGCCGCAAGTCTTACTGGCGGGTGCATGGTTGGCCCGAACTATAAAAAGCCCATCGTGCAAACCCCCACTGGATTCCGCGATCTAAGAGAAGACCCACATGCGCAGGCCCAAGCCGCGTCGTTTGCGGATCTACCCTGGTGGCAAATCTTCCAAGACCCGCAACTGCAAGAGTTAATACACACAGCGTTAAAACAGAATTACGATCTCCAGTTGGCGACGGAGCGCATCAACGCCGAACGCGCTCAATTGGCGATAACGCGTTCCAATTTATTTCCGCAAGTGCAGGGGAACGGGAATTTCAACGGGGGAAAAGAGCAGAACTTCCAAACGAAGTTTAATTTTCTGTCGCTTGCGGCTGATGCGTCGTTTCAGTTGGACTTCTTCGGCCGGCTACGGCGCGCCACGCAAGCGGCGCGCGCGCAACTTCTCGCAACCGAGGAGGCGCAACACACGGTCACGCTCACGCTGGTAAGCGACGTGGCAAGCGCGTACTTCGGCTTGCTGCAGCTGGATCTCGAACTGCAAATCACGCGGGACACGGTGCAGACCCAGGAGGGTTCCGTCAAACTGACGTCTCTCCGTCTCAGCCACGGGGTGGCCACAAAGCTGGATGTCCTGCAAGCTCAGCAAGTTCTCGACACTGCGAACGCGCAAATTCCCGACCTTGAGCGGCAGATCGGTCTTGAAGAAGATGCGATCAACATTCTCCTCGGCAACTATCCAGAAGGTGTGCGGCGCGGGCTCCCACTGGGCGAACAAGCGCTGCCTCCCGAGGTGCCCCCGGGTTTGCCTTCTGCGCTCCTCGAGCGCCGGCCCGATATTCGCGAGGCCGAGCAAATCCTGGTCGCCGCGAATGCCGAAATCGGCGTCGCCAGGGCGGCGTTCTTTCCGCAAATTTCACTGACAGGATCGGGCGGCGGCGGATTCGGGCGTAGCAGCGCCTTCTCGAGTCTGATGAGCACGCAGACGGGACTTTGGTCCTACGGCGCACAAGTAAGTCAGCCCATTTTCACTGGCGGAGCGCTGCGCGGAAACTTGCACTTCGCCGAATCCCAACACCAGCAGGCTCTGATCTCTTATAAGCAAACCATTCAGCGGGCCTTTGGGGATGTTTCCGATGCCCTGATTGGATATGACAAATTCCGTCAGGTTCGCGTTAGGCAGGAACAAGTCGTAGCAGACCTGGCAGAGTCCGTTCGCCTTTCGAACATGCGCTACCAGGGCGGCACCACTACTTACCTTGAAGTCCTGGATGGCCAGCGGTCGCTCTTTGCCGCGGAACTCACTTTGGCGGAGGCGCGGGGGAACGAGTACCAGAGTCTCGTGCAACTGTACAGATCACTTGGCGGAGGATGGCAGCAGGTTTCCACAAATCAGAAGCTGACGGGCGCCGGTCAACCTGGCTCAAAATAAACAAAAGTTCTGGAAAACAACATCCCTGTCGCAAAGCGGCGCGCGGGAAGAGAAATTGCACTCATCGTGAAAGCTGGCGATCTTTAGCTTAGCGCACGCTCTTAAATAATTCGGCGGGATCCACCGAGGAGTGTTCCCAAAATACGGGCTCAGAGATTTTTCCATCGATCCATTGCTGCAATGCAGTCGTTGTTGCCGAGACTTGGCCGCCATCCGGGGTGTCGAATACTACGACCACGCCAGCAACGCTGTTCGGTCCCGTTCCCACAGCATTGTGGGCTCGCTGAAAAAGCGCTTTCGTAAATTCACGTTTCTCCGCTGGCTTGGTCTCGGCAGTCGGTGACGCATCGGGCTGCACCCAGTAAACTTTGACGGTCTGGCCCTTCAGAGGTGCCCAATCTCCGGGAAACAAACTGTTTTCTTCGCGAATCACGCGAAAAATTGGGGCCTTTTCCCCTTCGCCTTTTGCTTGCGCCGGCACGGCGTTCCACCGCGGATCCATCGATTCGGCCTGCGAGCGGTGGATCCATCCGCGAGACGCTCCGGATATTTGCACGTGAAACCATTCGCCTTCCGTTTCAATAAACTCAAATTCATCTTCTGCGGCTGCGTTGAATAATACTTTCGATCCCTCCGCCGCGCGCGCAAGCACCGGCGTATCGGACTTTTTAACGATAACCAGGTTTCTAGGATGAGCCTGGTTCCGTTGAACCTCCTGCAGGCCTTCAAGTTCCGCCTTAAGCTGCAGCATGCGCCTTTCTTCATTTTCCCGTTTTGTGCGCAGCGCGGCCGTTTCGCTCGTTTCCGAATCCGGCGATGCGGCTCCCGGCGAAGTTCCCCGCGGGGACGTGGAGATCTTTGCCTGAGGAGCTGCGCTTTCCGACAGTCCACTACCCGAAAGATCAATCTTTGGTCTAGGCGTCTGCAGACTCGATGGCGAACTGAAAACGCCCGGCTTGCCTCCAAACTTTTCGCTCAAACGGTCAAGCAGGTCCAACTCCAGCCGTCCGTTCGATGGCAGCACCTGGTAACCTGACTTCGAGGGATCGGGATCGGCGTACCATGCCGTAATTTTCGCAGTGAGTCTTACAACAGTTCCGTTTGCAGCGCCTGGAAGAAGCTCGATGGAAAACTGGTAAAAAGCGCGCTCATACCGCGTCAGCGGTTGATCCCCCACAGCGACGAATCCGTCTACGATAGGTAGCTTTTGGCCTGCATAGGCCTGCATTTCGTTCAGCGCGGCGGAGACCTCTTCCTTCGATTTTGCGAAGGTTCGCGCGTACGGAACAGCCTGTGTATCTGCCACAGGAGGAAATGAAACATTCAACACGGCAACCAGGGAAAAGAAAAAAACGTAAAGCCACATGCGATAAAGCCCTTGGTTCTTCAAGGAAGCATTTCCAGTTCTTGCATTCGAAGCCAGCCACGTTGGCCCTCTGGAGTTTGAACTCCGATCCAATACGGTGTGACGATCACCACCACCACTTCATCGTACGCACGCAATGTGGCAACGTTTGCGGCAGACTGAAACGGAGCAGCCTTCAAATTTGCTCCCGGCGCTTTGATCCTCCGCTCCACCTCGCGGCGCAGAGAGCTTACCTGCTGTTCCAATTCGTGGACCGAAGATTGGGCTTCGGAAAGAAGCCGCGATTCGTCTTCCCGCTGGCGGAGTTGGGTTTCCCTCACCAGGTCGGCGCTCTCGCGGCGCCGGTTTGCCTCATAGGTCTCTTGCTCCACCATTTGGACGGATTGCAGATGGTCCTCGACCGCCTTGCACTCGCTGGTTTCCACGGTGCCGTCAGAGATATGCACGCGGCGATGCGCGTTTTCCACGTACACGGCATCGACGTGCAGACGCACTCGCTCGGCGCTGATGGTCGTTACCACGTAACGTACGGCAATGGTGCCCTGGTCTGCGCTGTCCAAAAAGTGGCGCGGCGCAATGGCGTCCTTGCGAATTTTGTAGAAAACCTTCCCTTGTCCTTTCCACGGCTCAAAGAGTGGGGTGGACTCCACAATCTTTGCTCCGGTTAGAACAGGCTGCTTGTCGAAAATCAAAGTTCCGTGAATGGTTTCATCTTCAAGGACTTCGCGCAGCGCTTGAAGCAAATCCTCCAAGGTAGCTGTGAACTCCTTCGTGATCCCTGGAGCCAGTTGCTGTTCTTTACCCGGTACGCGCGGGGCGCCAGATGACGACGTCATGCAAATGAACAACTGGAGGACAATGAGCAACCCGGTTTTAATGCGAAATTGATTCACGTAGCTCCTGAATACAAGTCCTCGTGTACAAGTCTCGCGCCATTCCTGTCCTCGCTGCGCAGTTCGCTCCAGTGAGGCCGCCACTTCTTACTACTGCAATTCATCGAGCCCTGTCAAATCGAGAATCCGAAGGAATGACGCCTTCTTTGTCCTGCCCAACGATTTTTTCATCTGGACAACCGCGGGAGAAGAAGAATCCGAAAAACTCGCTTGGCCCCTCGGCGCCAAAACAATTTGACCAAAAGTGGCGCGATTTTGATTTCAGAGCGTCAAGTACCGGGACCAAGCAGTCCGAGTTTGAGAAAAAAATGCGATGCAGCTAAGAAAACTGTTGCATTCGATTTTTCCCAGGAGTAGGATGCGCGCGGTTCAGGGACTTGGGGTCTTGGCTCGCTTCTCCATTTGGGGGGCGGAGCCGGGAATCCTTATGGGCGCTCAGCTTCCTATCTCCGTTTGGTCTTGCAACGCTGCCGGGATACTCAATGGATCCCGTGCTGGCTGTCTTGCCACGCCTTTTCCCTTCCCTTCTACACCCAGTTCTTGTTTTTCAACTGCACCAATAGCGCGAAGTCCGTTTTATGCAGAGGAGGCGGTATGTCCTATTGGGATGACACTCTCTTGAAGCAGAAGACTTGGTGGCGCGCGTTCTCTGCTGCGGGCGCGTTTCTAGCCATCGTTTTCTTTTTGATCGACGCTAGCTCTGTTTGCGCAATACCGCTTCCGGCTGTCGGGATTCGCGCCCTCCCCGCATTTGCGCGCAAGTACGGCATGCCTTGCTCGTCCTGCCATCTGGCGTGGCCTATGCTGAGCCCCTTCGGTCAGGCTTTCAAAGACAACGGCTATCAGATGGGCAATGATCGCGATGCTCCAATCTATCAGAACCCGGCCTACTGGCCGGTAACATTTCGTATCACACCGATTTGGCACCGTGAGAACGTAAATCGCGCGGCCGTCGACGGAACGGCCGGCCCGTCTGGCAATGAAGCCAGCGTCACCACCCACGGCTTCGATTGGAGCGGCCTGGATTTCCATACCGGCGGCACGCTCGCGAAAAATGTCTCCTTCTACGTCTTGCCCTCTTCAGACAATACTGCTGCTTTTCATTTTGAAACCGTTTTCGCCCGACTCGACAATCTTGCCGGTACCACTTGGCTGAACATCAAGCTCGGAAAATTCGAACTGGATAATCTCCTATCCGAAAAGCGCATTCTCACGCTGACCAACGTTGCTGGCGTCTATACCAACTATCACTTTCAGCCGGCTACCGAAAACAACGGTCTCAACCCTGCCTTCCCTGGCTTCAAGGTCGGCATTGGCGACAATCAAGCTGGACTGGAGGTGATGGGACATTCCAAGGACGATCGTACCCGCTATTCCGCCTCCTTGCTGAGCTCCAATGATGGTTCGCCTGGGTTGCCGACCAGCCGCGGCTACAACGCCTTCTTCGCCGCCAGTCAGGCCTTCCAGGCCGGCAGTCTTGGTGTGCAACGCATCGGGGCCTTTGCCTATCTCGGTCAAGCTCCTACCTATTTCCAATTTAATCAGACCACCACGACCCAGGTTGGCACCGACGGGAACACTGGTGCGCCGATCTTCCAGACGGTCACAAACGGCGTTCCAGGCACCGGCATCGGCAACAAGAGCTTTTACCGCGCCGGCTTAATTGGACAGTTCTACGTCAAGAAATATGACCTCACGGCGATGTTCTTCCACAGTTCGGACGATAAATATCTGGCAACTGGGACGCCGTCAAATACGCCTACTCTCCTGCCGACGGGCGCGCGAAACGCCACCTGGAACGGCGCGCTGTTTGAAAGCCACTATATGTTTAACCCGCAATTTATCTTGATCAACCGCTACGAACTTGTGCGCATGTCGCAGCAGGCTCTGCCGGTCGCGGCGGGAGCTTATGTGCCCGGCGTCAGCGTTCCGAGTTCCAGCTTTGGCAACACGGACGTGTTGACGGTAGGCTGGCGCTACTACCCCTTCATTTCCAGTCGCGCCGGTTTTGCGTTTCACAACGAATACGCGGTAAGCCGCCAGCGCGGCACTTCGCCGATCAACGGCCTCGATCTGAACTTCAGCAGCTTGCTCGTTGGTTTTGACTTCGCGTTCTAAGGGTGAAGACGATGCGAAAAATGAGCCTTTCAAAATTGTTTGTCGGAATCGCCACCCTCTTGGTCGCGCCGCTGCTCGTCTCGGCGCAACAGGGTGAATCTCACATTGGCAAACTATCCGGCAACGCCGGCGCCGGCAAGCAACTCTACTACCGCTATTGCTGGGGCTGCCACGGCTTCCGGGGAGATGGCAATGGTGAGAATGCGCAGTATTTGAATATTTTGCCGCGTAACTTTGTTGCTGCAACTTTCAAATGCCGCTCCACGCCGACTGGAACTTTGCCGACGGACCAGGATCTCTTCAATTCTCTCGTGCGCGGACTTAACAATTCCAACATGCCATCGTGGATCACCTTGACCGACCAGAATCGCGCTGATTTGATCGCCTTCATCAAGACTTTCTCGCCCCGTTGGAAAACCGAGAAGGCGGGCGAGGCTATAAACGTCCCTGCGGAGCCTCCGCTCACGCTTGATAGTATCAAGCACGGGAAAGAATTATTCACCAAGCTGGAATGCTGGAAGTGCCATGGTCCGGAAGGGCGCGGCGACGGTCCTTCGGCTTCCACGCTTACCGATAGCAACGATCAACCCATTCGTCCTTACAACTTTGCCGCGGGTTCCCGCTTCAAGTGCGGAACTACCAACCATGATTTGTACAAGATCTTTCTTACAGGAGTGGACGGCACGCCGATGCCCTCATTCGGTGACGTCATCAAGCCGGAAGAGGCGTGGGATTTGGTGCATTATCTGCGGACTCTTCAAGTGAGTCACAAGAGCGCGGAACTTGCGCTTTGGGAAAGTTCCAAAGACGGAGCTGAAATCGTCAAGGCCCAGAGAATTACTGGGACACCCACAGGCTCAGGGATTAAGCAGTAACAAGAAGTGCAGTGAACTTCGGGAGGAGTTAGCAAATGCGGATTAAGAATATCTTTTTGGCGGGAGCCGCGATCCTGGCGGCTTCGACAATGACTTTTGCAGGTCCCGGCGGCGGCACCGTCAGCGGCAAAATCACTTACGAGGGCACGCCGGCGAAGCCGAAGTCCATCGACATGTCCAAGGAGCCGAGTTGCGCGAAGCAGCATGCCACGCCCATTACCACGGAATCAGTCGTCACTGGCCCTGGCGATACCCTTGCAAACGTGGTCGTGTACATTTCCGCGGGAGCGCCGGATGAGGCCCCGCCTTCCCAGTCCGCCAACTTTACGCAGAAAGGCTGCCAGTATCTTCCGCACGTGCTGGCCTTTCAAGTCAATCAGGAGTTGAAAATCGCCAACGAAGATCAGACCTCCCACAACATCCATCCGCTTGCCAAAGTTAACCGCGAATGGAATAAGTCCCAACCTCCTGGCACGCCTCCCATCACCGATAAGTATGACAAGGCGGAGATGATTCCGGTGAAGTGCAACATCCATCCGTGGATGCACGGCACTTTCGCCGTGCTCAAGAATTCCCATTACTCTGTTTCTGGCGATGACGGCGGCTTTAAGCTTCCCAATTTGCCTCCCGGAAAGTACACCGTCACCGCTTTCCACGAATCGTACGGTGAACAGACCCAGGATGTTGTTATCTCCGCCAGCGAAACGAAGACTGTGAATTTTGTCTTCAAAGCAAAACCGTACTGATCTCTTTTGCCATTCCATTGCAAGCACGACAGCTTGGAACGAACCCAAGCTCTAATCCGGTGAAATGAAGCCCGAACGGAAACTGCGGGCGGACGCGAGGAATCATGGGCAAATTACTGGCAGTCACCATCATTGTGATCGCGATTGCTTCTGCTGTTCCCTTCGTGATGCATACATGGGAGGCCCCTCCAGACGTCTCGACGCATGGCGGGCTCATCGATGAGCAGATGGCCGATACCATGATCGAGGCCGGAGTCTCATTCCTCGCCGCGCAGATTCTTTTGGGGCTTTTTATTTGGCAATTTTCCAAGTCGCACTCGGACTCGAAGGTCAAGACATTTCCCGGCGGCGCTAAGGGCTTGGTCATTGCCGCCATCGTACTCGTAGGCGTGGAAGTTCTGGCCTTGGGAGCCTTCGGCTCCAAGGCTTGGGCGACCGTTTATTTTACTCCGCCCGCGGTCGATTCGATGCCCATCCAGGTCCAGGCCGGTCAGTTCGCTTTCTATTTCCGCTACCCCGGCCCGGACGGAAAGTTCGGTCAGATCCATCCCGAGATGATCAACGAGGGCAACCAGAATTTGTTCGGCCTCGATCCGGAACACGACGTCGAATCTCGCGATGACATTGTTACCGCCGAGATGGCCATTCCTGTGAACAAGGAGGTCCATCTACTCATGCACGCCAAGGACGTGAGCCATTCCTTTTACGTCCCCGCGCTCCGTATTCACCAGGATTTCGTTCCGGGACTGGACCTTTCACTCCATTTTACGGCCACGAAGGTCGGCACGTACGAAATCGTCTGCTCACAGCTTTGTGGCTTGGGTCACTACAACATGCGAGCGTTCCTGAAGGTACTATCGCAGCAAGACTTTGATGACTGGCTGAAAAAACAACAGGCCGCGCAATAGCCTTATCCGTTCGGTGTACCGACGCCGGCGGCGCTATTCACTTACTTCTCTGGGGTGAGCCTATGCATGAAACGTTAGCAGCACCTGCAGTACATCACGGGCCTCCGACAACCTTCCTCCGGAAGCACGTCTTCAGTCTGGACCATAAGGTGATCGGTCTGCAGTATTACACGCTCGCTTTGGTCGCTGTCGTCACGGGCATGGTGCTTTCCTGGTTGATGCGCATTCACCTCGGCTGGAGCAGCGCTGCCATTCCGGGCCTCCAGATACTTTCCCCGAACGGCGCGCCCGGTGGCGTCATGACTCCCGAATACTATCTGCAATTGATGACCATGCATGCCACCATCATGGTCTTCTTCGTCCTCACCACCGCGCCATTCGCCGCCTTCGGCAATTATTTTCTTCCCATTCAGGTTGGTGCGGAAGATATGCCCTTCCCCCACTTCAACATGATGTCTTTCTGGACTACCCTCACCGCGTTCCTCATCTTGGTTACCGCCTTCTTCGTCCCGGACGGCCCGCCCCTCTCCGGTTGGACCGCCTACGCTCCCCTGAGCGCGATCGGTAAGGACGCCGGACCGGGGCAAGGCACCGGCCAGGTAATATGGGCCGCGGCTCTCGGCGTCTTCTGCATAGGACAGTTGCTTGGCTCACTGAATTTTATTTCCACTGTGCTCGACATGCGCACCAAGGGCATGACCCTGTCCCGCCTCCCGGTTACTTGCTGGGCATGGTTCATCACCTCCTGTATGGGCTTGACGGCGTTCGCCGTGCTGATGCCGGCGACCATCCTGCTAATTCTGGATCACGTCGCGGGCACGAGTTTCTTCGTCACCTCTGGTCTTGTTCTCAACGATCAATTGGTACCGCATTCCGGCGGTTCCACGTTGCTCTGGCAACATCTGTTCTGGTTCTTTGGACATCCTGAGGTGTACATCGCCATCGTCCCAGGTATGGGCATCGTCACCCACGTACTCATCACCAACATGCGCCGTCCCATGCTTAGCATGAAGGCCATCCTGTACTCGATGTGGGCGCTGGCCTTCCTCAGTTACATGGTCTACGGGCACCACATGTTTGTAAGCGGTATGAACCCTTTCTCTTCGCTCGTTTTCTCATTCCCCACGCTGATGATCACCATTCCTTCAACCGTCGTGGTGCTTATCTGGATTGGCAGCCTTTACGGATCCAAGCTCCGCATCAATACGGCTTCTCTCTTTGCTCTCGGCTTCATCTCCATGTTCGTCAGCGGCGGCGTCAGCGGTTTCTTCTTGGCTCAACCTTCCATCGATATCATGCTTCACGCCACCTACTTCGTCGTCGGCCACTTCCACATGGTCATGGGTGTCGCCGCCATGTTCGGCATCTTCGCCGGAACCTATTTCTGGTTCCCCAAGATGACCGGACACATGATGAATGAAACCATCGGCAGAGTTCATTTTTGGCTGACCTTTGTAGGCACCTACTGCATATTCATGCCGTTTCACTATCTGGGCTGGGCAGGGAATGTTCGCCGCTACGCCGCCTTCACCGATGACTACCTCAAGCCCCTCATCCCTTTGCATCAATTCATCACCGTCGCCGCGATTTTCACCGGCGCTGTGCAATTGCTCTTCATCTATAACCTGATCTACAGCCGCTTCCGCGGACCTGCCGCACCGGCCAATCCTTGGGAGGGCACTTCACTCGAATGGGCCATGCCCTCGCCCCCGCCTTGGAACAATTTTGGCGGCAAAGACCCCATCGTTTATCACGACGCCGACCAGTTCGGTGTGAAGACAGCTTCAGGGGCGGATTTCATCATGCAGAACTCCCCCGAGCAGGCCCTCGGTACTGCCGATGGGGATTAGGGGAACACACTTGAGAACGGCGAGAGGGGAAGTCTAGAAGATATGGCTACAACTTTACCTCC
>Ga0210407_10002502_pt1 | contig 15728 bp, 12 predicted proteins | sample IncBWC27MmetaG_FD_150860 | JGI IMG/M metagenome (GOLD analysis project Ga0210407, IMG submission 150860) | Forest soil microbial communities from Barre Woods Harvard Forest LTER site, Petersham, Massachusetts, United States - Inc-BW-C-27-M | ecosystem: Environmental > Terrestrial > Soil >...
GAACACCAACGAGATCCAGTATTCCACCATGGTTGCGAATGGCGAAAACATTTTTGGTCCTCCTTTTTTGATTTGTGGCCCAGGTACATGCAGCTGTCGCGCTCTGCTCATATTGCGAAATCCCTCGGAAGACTCGCTCACCCGAATAGAAGTTCCGTCGAGCGGAGCCTTCGATGAGCTAACCGACTTAGTTAAACCAGAGGTACGCGTCGATTGCGAATGCAATTGCCTAGAACATTTTTGGTCCTCCTTGTTTGATTTCCAGCCCGGGTACATACAGCCGGTTGTCCTCTGCTCCTAATAGCGGAATTCCTCGACAAAGTGGCTCATCCGAAAATAAGTAGGATCGCAATGCTAGACAGGGGACTGCTCTTCGTCACGGGGACGTGCTGACCGACAAAGCATTGCTGGTGCCACGGTTGCCCTCGAAGATTCAGACAAGTCCGGCACCGATCCCATTTTCATGGAAGCCGTAACTTACACTCCGGCGGGCACTTCGGCTTTTGCCCATTGCCCATGGATAGTTACACGGCAAGATCGGACCGTCATGGGGGCCAGATATAATATTCGTCTTTTCTTCGCTATCCCTCAAGAATGCGTCGCGCCAGGCGCGCCAGGTTGTACAACTTTTGACACAGTACTAACACTAGACCTGAAGCGGCAACCACTTTTGGCTCAATGCTTTGGAAAGGTTCATGAAATCAAACAAAATTGACAAAATTGCTGTTCATGCTGCTGTACGTATAGTATGATGCTATGCGAACGAATTCGATCTGAGCACTATCTGTGTAACTGAAAGGGGAAAGCCGTATCACCGGACATGAGGGAACTGATACGTACTAATGGAAGGGCAGAGAGGGCTGTCATGGGTTTTGTGAAGCTTCGGCCACGCGGATCCTCCAGGAATGCTCAGCGTTTTCGGCTCTGATTCGTCGTTTGTTGTCTGCTGCGCATTCAGGATGCAGCCAAATACCTCAGCGAAACGACTTGGCAAATTGAGACGTCGCTGCGAAATTCAAAAGCGGCTGATACCCTACATCCTAAATGGGAGACGATACCTTCTAGACCGGCTAGACCTGGACCTCTACATAGAGAAGGTTAAGATCGGGGCTGCTGAGGTTTGAGTGGTAGCGCTAACGGGAATCGAACCCGTATTTTAGCCTTGAAAGGGCTACGTGCTAACCGTTGCACCATAGCGCCACGGCTCTATCTTATCATAGCCTTCTTTTCGGTATGCTCGCTGCCACGCTCCATCGCTTCGCGTAGACGGTATCATTGGCGATGTTATAGCGCGACGGCCGTGCCAAAAGGCATGTCAATGTGGGCGTAGTAGATGAATTTCTGCCAGTGGGCCTTCGCCAGCCGCTCTCTGATACACCCCAATGCATCTCTGAACCGTGGCCAGAGAAGTCCCAAATTTCTTAGCTTAGCTAAGCTAGGCGTGCGCTGTCGAGGTGCATGTCCTTTCGCCGTCGCGCCTTAACTGACGGCGCTTGAATTTTGGCGTTATCGCGTCGATTTGACCTGCCACGTTGATCAAGGGACTGATGACAGGATAGTTGTCGACCAAAATGGAAGCGATGCCCAACTTCACGAAGGACCAGATCGAGAAAGCCGTTGGTCGGTTGGAACGCGGCTTAGATCGTTATCTCTGATTGCAGCATCACGTTCGATCGTGGGAGGTAAGCACCAACGGGCCAAATCTTGATCGCGTCAAAGCTATCATTCTTCTTTTTCGCCGCCACAATGACCTGCAGCTCAATGGAGGTGTCACTTTCAGCGCCGCGGCATGCGGCCGCAAGTGATCGTAGATTCGCCCGGTAAAAACCGTGGGCTTCCATCGCCGCGGTCCACGGCCGCGGCAGCATTAATCCTTAGGTCGCGGTTCTATTGCTAGTTGCCTCCTAATGCTCCACGCTCAGGATGCAGCGAAGTATGGTGTGACGAAACCGGTTGAAATGACAAAGGCAGTCGGGAGCGGTCTCTCGGCACGGCAGACAGTTTCTATCAATATCTACAGGATCAAAATGGTTTGCTGAATGCCAACACCAGCCGTCCAAATTGAATCCCGGCCACGCCACGCGCGACCCACGCCCGTTGCGGAAGATCCTCGATTGGCACGTTCCGCTGCTGCAACGTCACGGCTACCACAAGTGGACTTGCTTCGCGGCGTGGCGATGATCCTGATGGCCCTGGACCACGTTAGCAATTATTTCGCCGGTTTAAGTTTTGCGCCTGAAGACCTTGCACTCACAACTGGGCCGCTGTTCTTCACGCGCTGGGTTACTCATTTTTGTGGTCCAATATTTTTCCTTCTGGCGGGAACAGGCGCTTATTTGTCGCTCTCCCACGGCAAGTCTCCACAGGAGCTCTCCAGATTCCTCTGGACTCGCGGGTTATGGCTGGTGTTTCTAGAATTGACGGTTGTTTCCTATGGCTGGACTTGCGTGTTTCCTAATTTATTCGCTGGTGTGCTGTGGGCGCTCGGCTGGAGTATGGTCGCGATGGCTATTCTCATGCGCCTGCCGCTTCCCGCACTCGCGGCCTTCGGAACCGGGATGGTTCTGACGCACAACCTTCTCGACCGCGTGAATCCCTCTTGGTTCGGGAAATTCGCATGGCTCTGGCTCATTCTCCATGGTTATGGCAGCTTCTGGATCTCGCCGAAACTCTCCTTTTTCGTGCTGTGGTCCATAGTACCGTGGCTGGGAGTGATGGTCATCGGCTACTGCTTGGGCGCGGTAATGCAAAGAAGAGACTGGCGGAAAATCGTTTTCGCGATTGGCGTCGTCGCCGTGAGTGCCTTTTTCCTACTGCGATTCTTTCACCTGTATGGCAATAGCGATCAAGCTCTCGCGGGTGTCGCCGCCGGCCCGTGGCAGTTGCAGCCTACGCTCACGCTAACCATAGTCTCCTTCTTCGACACTCTGAAATACCCTGCTTCTTTGCAATTCCTGCTCATGACTTTGGGCCCTTCCTTCATGGCGCTGGCATGGCTCAGCAAGCTCAACACCAAACACTGGATAGCCAAATTCGTTACCGTATTCGGCCGCGTGCCGCTGTTCTTCTATGTGGTCCATATTTACGTCATTCATATCCTGGCCATCTACACCGCATTGCTCTTCAAGCAGAAGGCCGCCTGGCTGTTGTACGGAGCATTCATGCTGCGCAGGCCACCCAACGGCTACGGCCACAACCTGCCGTTCATCTACGGTATGTGGATCGCTGTCGTCCTACTCATGTATCCGCTCTGCTGGCTGTTTTTGCGATTGAAACAACGGCACGCAGACTGTTGGTGGACCCCCTACTTATAGCCGCAATTCGGTAGAAGGTGTCAGCCCTGAAGCTATGACTTTCTCCGAGTGTTGAGTTCGGCGACTCTCAGCGGATTGTCTAGTTCTTTCACCAGGGGTTTTCATGATCATTCACCCACCCCTGGGTCTTGCTTTCTATAGTAACCGCCCCTTTCATGGCCGAAATACGGGTTCGATTCCCGTTAGCGCTACCAAATAGTCTTCAGACGATATTTTTCCAGCTTGTGCCATACAGGTCATTCCTCCCAGCTATAATCCAGCACAATACTCTCCGAGGAGAATCGGGTCGCACCCCCCTGGAGGAGCGCTTTGAGCTACGCTGAAAAACATCTCATTCCCGGTGAAACGGTCCAATATCAAACCAAGCTGCATTGGATCGTCATGCTCGGCCACGCCGGCCTGACGGCGTTTTTCATCCTGGCTGGCGCCGCTCTTCTGGTGTTCTCCTGGAGCACTAGGCACAGCGCCGAATCTCATTCCAATATTTTGATTTGGCTCGCTCTCGCGGCGTTCCTCGTCGCAGCGATTCTTCTTGGAGTTGGACTCGTCAAGCGCCGGGCCACTGTCATGGTGCTCACCAACAAGCGAGTGATCGTCAAGACTGGCCTCGCAAGCCGCCGCACCATTGAAATCCTGCTCTCAAGAATTGAGAGCATCGCCGTAGAAGAGCCCGCCATGGGCCGAGTTCTCGGATACGGCACGGTGGTCATTCGCGGAACCGGCGGCACTCCCGAAGTCTTCGAGAAAATCTCCCACCCGCTCGAATTTCGAGAGCAAGTCCAAAGCCAAATCTCCAGCGGTGAAAAACAGCCTTGATGGAACTCTTCAACTGAACTCCACTAATTTGGATTTGTTGATTGCGGCAGGGTAAACTGGTGTCTCCAACTGTTCGGAGGCTGCCATGGCAAGTCTGATGCGCACGTCGAATCCCGCTCTAAACGAAAAAGCCTTCAAAGGGCAAGTAGCGTTCGGCGATGCCATGACTCTCCAAGGCACTGTCAACAAGACGGGCGTGCTCCTGCTCTGCGTTGTCGCCACCGCCGCCTGGACCTGGGGACTCTCTCGGTCGCCGGCGCCCGAAGCCGTCTACCCGTGGATGATCGGCGGCCTAATCGGTGGATTCGTGGTGGCGCTGGTGACCATTTTCAAGAAAAACTGGTCGCCGTTCACCGCGCCGATCTACGCGCTCCTCGAAGGGCTGGTGCTCGGCGGCATCTCCGCCATCTTCGAGAAAATGTATCCCGGCGTCGCGATTCAGGCCGTAGGCCTCACGCTTGGCACACTCTTCGTAATGCTTCTGGCCTACAAAACCGGCATGATCCGCGCTACGCAAAGTTTCAAAATTGGCGTGATTGCAGCCACTGGCGGCATCGCGGTTTTCTACCTGGTCGAGATGGTCCTGGGCATGTTCTTCCACTTCAATATACCGGGGATAAACGCCAGCGGCCCGTGGGGCATCGCTTTCAGCCTGTTCGTCGTAATCATCGCCGCACTGAATCTGGTCCTCGATTTCGATATGATTGAAACCGGCGTCCGCGGAGGCGCTCCCAAATACATGGAGTGGTACGGCGCCTTCGGCCTGATGGTCACTCTGATTTGGCTCTATCTGGAAATTCTCCGCCTGCTCGGCAAGGCGCGCCGCCGATAGAAACGCTAAAGGCCTGTAAAGGCGGTGCTGGCCCCGCCCTGTTACGCTAAAAGGTCAGCTTTAGCCGAGCCGAAACGCTTCGCGGGGACCCCACCGCAGTCCCCGAAAACAAACTCGCGAAATTAATCACGTTGACGTGATCCGTCAAATTCTCCGCCTGAATCTCAAACGTCGCGCTTCGCTGCTCTTTGTGATACATCTCCGCGCCAGCCGCCACATCCAGCGAATCGGTTGGCCGCACGCGGCCCTTGTGAAAATTCACCTGGTTGATGATCGCGGAGCCGTACTGCGACAGAAGAAAATTTAGGTCCATCGAGCCATTATCGATCTCCACCGGCAAGCCGCTCCCGTATTCACCACCGAGCGCCAGCCAGATGCGCTTGGTGGCCTCATAGCGCACACGCGCGCGCAAGGTGGTCCGCTGGTCCTGCGACACCGCAAACTTGCTCGTGTCCGTCAAACCGCTCGTGGCTTTGTCCCCGAGAAACAACCCGCCGGTGATAGGCCCCTGCCCGATCCCGGACTGGTTCGCGTAACCTAGATATCCCGAGAAACGTCCCCAATGAGGCACTGCTAGGCGCACTTCTTCCCCGGCGATCCGCGCCTTGAGGAAAGCGACCGGAAAACTCACACCCGTATCCAGCAGCGTGTCGTCGTCGGAATAATTATGAAAATCGCGCCGGAACACGTTCGCATCTACCCGCAAATTGCCAAAGAAGGACTTCGTGACGCCAACCTCATAGTAATTGCCGCGCGCAGGCTCGACGGGCAAACGCAGCACAACCGAATCGACGGAATCCAGTTGTGGCGAGCTGGCCAAAAGCAAATTCTCCATCGCCGGCGTTTGGAAAACGCGGTCGTAGGAAGCATGAATCAGCAAATTCAAGCGCGACACATAGCGCGCAACGCCGGCCCGCGGACTCAAAGCGGATTCCTTCACGACAAATCCGTAATGATCGAATCGCAGCCCCGCGCTGACGTTCCAGTTGCCGCGATGCCATTGGTCCTGCACATACCCTGACGGTTCAATGTCCCAGCGCCGGTCGGCGAACTGAAACTGTTGCTGCGTGCCAGGATCGAATTGTGTCGGATCGATGATGGTGTACTGCAGGGCCTCATGCACCTCGTTGAAAATCCCGTCCACGCCCGCCTTCCAGTCGTGATGCCCATGATGGCCCGCGAGGTCCCCGCGAACATAGCCTTCGCGATAGCCACGGTTTTGCGAAACGATCACAGGCGTCGACGAAGGATTGGATGTCAAGGCTGCACTGGCATCGCGCACGCTGCCGGAGAAACTCAGAAACAAGTCCGGAGAAATCGTATGCTGGTAAAAAACCTGCCCGGCAGTTTCGCGGTTCGAAATGTCCTGTCGCTGCCCGGCTTGCTGTTGTATCAATTCGTTCGGCACGAGGAAGCGTACCGCATGGTGAGCCACGGTGATGCGCAAGCGGTCCTTCTCGGAAAAATCTCTCTCGTAAGAAGCCGAAGAGCCCGCCGCATTTCCGCGATTTGTGAAATTCTCAAGCACCGGCGGGTCCAGGTAACGGTCGCTATGAAAACCGCCCGCGTTCGCCGAAAAGCGATTCTTGCCCGAGGAATAGGAAAGAGCCGCGGAACCCGTCACCGTCGAAAAGCTTCCGCCCCCAGCCTCAAATTGCCCATGCACTCCACTCGACACATCCTTCCTCGTGGTGACTTCCACAATCCCACCCAGCTTCCGTCCGTATTCCGCGGGAAAGCTGGCCGTCAGCACGCGCATCGACTCCACTTCGCCGGCATCAAACGCCGGCGCAAATGCCGGCGACCGGTTCTGCGTCAGCGGCAATCCATCGAACACGTACTGCACGTCGTACTCGGACCCACGCGGATGCAAAATTCCATTCGCCTCGACCAGCCAGCCCGGCTGCTCGTTCACCAAATCGGAAAGGTCGCGGCCGGGCTGCACAGAAATTTCTTCGCCGATCGATTGCCTCCCGACCGAGTAGATCGTCCCTGTGCTGCTCGGATCCACAAGAGTCGCCGAGTCGTTCACCTGCACTTCCGTCGTCACCGGCGCCACACCCAGGGTGGCCTCCACGTGCACCGGCACTTCCGAGCGAATCTCGACCAGTTTCTTCCATGGTGCAAAATTCTCTGCGGCGAGACTCAACCGGTAAATGCCAAAGGGAAGGTCCTGCGCTGTAACACGGCCGTCTGCCCCCACTTGAAAGTTCCTGCGAAACTGGTTTGCTTCGCTGACCAGTTCAGCCGCAGCCGCCACCGCCGTGCCTTGCGAGTCGTGTACTTCGACATGCAACTCGCCGCGTGCGCGCTGCGCTTCGGCCAGTGGTTCCACGGAGAGGATCAGCGCCGCCAGAAGACACAACTGCGCGGCGCTTTTGCCCCTCTCCAGCAATTGAGTATTTGTTTCTGGCACTTGATTTGAATCCTGGCCTTGAGAACCGGCTCCTTTCCTCATCCACATCCCTCATGCGGACCCATTCGCCGCGATTCGGAGAGTCTTTCTACGTTACCATGAAGTGCCGTAGCAGATGTGCTTAGAAGCCCCCAACAATCCCCCAACAAGAGCACAACTCCCGCCTGATTCTCCCGCTTGCCGACTTCGCCGCCTTTCGGCAGAATACGTCTGGCATGCAACGTGCCCCTTCCATGAAGCCATCGCCGCACTCCAACGCATCTCTCTTTACCATCGGACATTCGAGTCTCGAACTGGACGGCTTCCTGAAAATTCTCCTGACTCATGAGGTAAAAATCGTCTGCGACGTTCGCAGCCGCCCCGGCAGTTTCCGGTTCCCGCAGTTCAACCGCGAGCCTCTCGAAGCCTGCCTTCGGTCGGCGGAAATCCAATACGAATTTATCGGCGAAACTCTCGGCGGGCGTCCTTCCGATCCCCGCGCTTATCACGAGGACGGCATCGTAAACTACGAAGAACGCCGCAAGGCCGCGGATTTTCGCGCGGGGATTGATCGGGCGCTGATGCTGGGCAGTGCGGCAAACATCGTTCTGATGTGCGCAGAGGAAGACCCCTTGCAGTGCCATCGTTTCCTCATGATTTCTCCAGCGCTTCTCGATCGCGGGATCACCCCGGTGCATATCCGGCGCGGCGGCGAGCTCGAATCGCAGCGTGAAGCCGAGGATCGCCTGCTCAAATTGCACGACCTGGCCGCCTTTGACAGCGGTTCGCTCTTTATTTCCGAACGTGATGTGGCTCTCCAGGACGCGCTTCGTCTCCAAGCCCGGGAGTTTGCTTTCCGCGGATCTCCCGAAGCCACCGAATACTTTTGATTTTATGGAAATTCTTCTTTGCACCATCGGTTTCGCGGGGAAGACGGCCGAAGAGTTTTTCCGCCTTCTCGAGGAAGCGCAAGTAGAAAAGCTTATCGATGTCCGCCTCAATCGCGGAGGCCAGCTCTCCGGCTTCGCCAAGCAACCCGACCTTGAGTATTTCTTGCAAAGAGTTGGCAGCATCGGCTATTCACATGAGCCGCAGCTCGGGCCAACCTCCGAGTTGCTCGACACCTATCGCGACAGTAACGATTGGGCCGCTTACGAGACTGGTTTCCTGGCCCTGATGCAAGAACGTGGAATTCCGCAAGCGTTTGACGCCAGCAGATGGCCTCCGCGAGCCACCCTGCTCTGTTCCGAACCGGGCCCGGAGAAGTGTCATCGCCGTCTGGTCGCCGATCTGCTGGCCGCGCACTGGCGGACGCAAGGCCACACGGTCGAGATCCGCCACCTCATCGCCGTCCGCAAATCTTCGAAAACGCGCCGCGCAAAGCCAAAGTCTTTGCCATGACCAAGCTGCTCATCACGGAAATCACCCGCATGGGGCCGGCGTTTTGCGTCATCGGCCTCGAGCGGGAGAAAAACAGAATTCGCTCTGTTCGTCCGGTAACCGCGACGGCCAACAGTTGGATGCATTTCCCATATCATCGCGGCGATGTGCTGCGATGCGATCTTGCTCCTTTTTCCGGCTCCAAACCTCATGTCGAAGATCGCGTCTCGACGCGCGGCTTTCAAAAGGAGTCCGCCGTTCCCGAACCGGAAGTCGTGGCCTACCTTCGCAAGGCGGAAATCGCGACCTCTCTCGAGGACTTATTCAGCTGCGTTCTCCATGAAAACCAGACTGGTAGTGGATTATTCGCAAAGCCCCAAGAAGCAAAACGCTCCGTTTGTGGAACGGTAACGCAAAACCTCCGCCTCGAGCTTTGCGCCAACGAACTCCGCGCCACGCTGGCTCTCCCTTCGGGTGAGGTCTTGCGCGATCTTCCGGTCGTCGATCGCGATTGGCGAGGATTCATCGAAGCAGCGCTGGCCACGAGCAGAGGTGCGAATCGCCTCGCGCGCCTCGAGCGCTTCTTAAACTCACAATTTCCCTGCAAAGTTTTGTCTTGCCGTCATCACTTCATTCGGCTCGGTCTTACACGGCCATTTCATGATCTCTGCTGGCTCATGCTGGACACGCTGATCCCACTTCCAAAAGATGATTGGCTCGAGGAGTTTTGATGGCTTCGATCAAGGATGAAACTCATTGGCGACGCCTAGTCGAGGAATGTTTCCGGCGGGAAGCCGGTGCCGAAACGCCCATCTCTGATCCCGCGCAAGATCTCATCGAAACAGGCGTGCTTGACTCCATGGGCTGGGTGAGTTTCCTGCGCGCCTTGGAATCCGCAAGCGGCCTCAGCGAATTGGGCGCGCGTCTCACGGAGCGCACTCCATCTTTCGAAAGTATTTTTCAAGTTTTCAGCGAAGTTAAAGCTGACCTCCCCTCCGCGGGAGCTGTGTTCCCCGAGGCGAGACACGCCGAGACACGGGCCCACGTAATTCTTCGAAGTTCGTGCGCGGTCGTCGGCTCACGCACGATTCCCTCCGATGAAATCGACCGGGCCTTCGGAATGCCCGACGGCAAACTACGCCTTCGTGCCGGAATCGAATCACCTGCTTATGCCGCCGAAAGCGAAAATGAACTCACGCTGGGCGCGCGCGCCGCGCAGCAAGCGCTCCATGCCGCGGCTTGCGGCGCTCAGGAACTCGACTGGATCATCGCCACGAGTGAGACGCATCGCCACTATCCATCTCTCTCCGCGCAGCTTCACTCCCAACTACTCGCTCGCGAAACCTGCGGCGCGCTGGATGTTGGCGGCGCCTGCCTGGGTTTGCTGAACGGACTTGCTGTCGCCCAAGGATTCATCGCCTCTGGACAAGCCCGCACCATAGCCGTCATCACCAGCGACGTTCACAGCCGAATCTTCAAGCCAGGTCGGGTCGCAGGAGAATTCGGCGGCCTGTTCGGTGACGGCGCCAGTGCCTTTCTCTTGCGCGCGAAGAACGACTCCACGCCGCAACACGTCTACGCCCTCGGAGAATTCTTCTTCGGCTGTGCCGGCCAGTACGCCGGAGCGATTCGCGTGTCCAACGCTCGGGACGGGTCTCTCGACGTGCACTTTGATGGCGAAGCTCTCTCCCGCGCGGCTATCACCCGGATGGAGAAAGTGATCCTGGACGTGGAGCTCCGCAGCGGCCTCCGCCGTTCCTCCGCGCAAGGCCTGGCCACTCACCAACCCAATCCCCGCCTAGTCACCTTGCTTGCGAAGCATTTAGGTCTCGCACCCGACAAGTTTCCTTCCGTGGCCCGAACCTTCGGCAATCTCGGTTCTTCCACCTGCGGGGTGGCCCTCGACGCGATTCTGCAATCCGCGCGGAGTCTCTACGCCAGCCGTAGCGGCCCCATCTTTCTGGCATCATTAGGTCCTGGCCTGCTTTTCGGCGGAGGATGGCTCCTTCCCGCCTGACGTTCCCCCCTAGACTTCAAGTCCCGTTTTAGAGGTGGCGACCTGTATCGTTTTGTTACATCCGCAAGGATCGCCCTCCTGCCTTCGAATGAAAAATCCTAGTAAGTAACTAAAAACAAAGTACTTACAGAATCCCAAGACCTGGCGCAGCACGTGCACTCTATTCAGCACCCGCCACGTGACCAGATGAAATCCGAGGAGTTCCGGAATGAGCAAGCGCGCCAGAACAGCCGAACAGGGATTTTCGCTACTCGAGACGGTGCTCGTGGTGGCAATCGCGTTCACCGTGATGGCCTTCGCGGTCATGAACACCGTGGGCAGTTCGCAAAACGCCCGAGCCAACGCGGCGATGGATGCGCTCATCTCGCAACTTCGTCAGGCGCGCGAGATAGCTATCGCCAAACGCCGGAACGTTCAAGTGCAATTCACCGCGCCCAACCAAATACAGGTGACCATACTGGGTCTGCCAGGCGAGACGGTCCCGGTTCTTGCTCCTAGCTTTCTAAACGACAACGTTCCGGGCGGAGCGATTTTCTATGTCTTCCCAGCCCCTGTTAGTGACACGCCAATGAAATTCGGGAACTCCACAGCCATCAGTTTGCAACAGCCAACCGGCGGCGGAGCGTGGACGGTGATGTTTACAACCTCCGGCGCATTTTGCGGCACGGCACAGGCCGCAGCGAGTCTTTATACCGCGACGAATAACAATCCCGTGAACGCTTCGCTCTTTCTGGGTGTCGTGGGAAAGCCAAACACCGCGCGCGCAGTAACGATTTTTGGCGCGACAGGCCGGGTCCGATCCTACTACTGGACCGGCTCAGTCTGGGAGGAATAGGGGGATAAGCCCAATGAAACGAGAACGCAAAATCTCTCGCCAGCTAGCCGGCTTCACGCTGATCGAGGCGATGATTTCCATCATCATTCTTTCCTTCGGTGTGCTTTCTCTGGCCGCCGTCTACGCGCAAGGCATCATGTACGCCAGCCTTACGCAGTACGACTATATCGCCGAAAAGAAGGCGGAAGAAGCCGTCGAAACGATCTTCACGGCGCGCGATACCAAGATTTTGACCTGGGCGCAGATTCAGAATGTGTCTACGGGCGGCGTATTTGTCGACGGCCCCCAGCCTCTGCTCGACCCCGGCCCCGATGGACTGGTCGGCACTGCAGATGACAACACCCTCCTTCCTGATTCCATCATCGTCGGGCCCGGACCAGACGGAAAATTGGGCACTGCCGACGACATCGTCGTCAATCTGAATCCGTGGATGACCCGCACGATTGCCCTGACACCCGTAGCGGCGGAATCGAATCTGCGGCAGATCACCATCACCATCAACTACCAGGTCGGCCGTATTAAACGCACCTATACGCTCATCAGCTACATCTCGACGTTTGCGTGAGGATGGCGGGAGAAAACTCATGAAGAAACAAACTGGATTCACGCTTATCGAGATGATGGTCGCCCTGGGCATAACGCTGGTCGCCCTGGCTGCCACCATGATCGCGTTCAAAGACGCCACGTACACGAACCAGAGCGTCACGCTCAAGTCCGATATTTCGGACAATCTTCGTGCCGGAGTCAACCTCCTCGAGCAGGACCTCATTCAGGCCGGCACAGGAATTCCGACGGGTGGAATTCCGGTTCCCTACACGGCGGGGCCTAAGACATGCTTGGGAAGCGGCGGCGCGCCGATCAACCGCCCCAATATGACGGGCGGGCTGAGCTTTCCGGTATGCAACGTCAGCCTGAATGCCATCGAACCCGGCTGGCAACTTGGCCCGGCAATCACTAGCCCGGATTCGATAGCGGGCGCAAACACCGACCTTATCACCATACTCTATGTAGATAACACTTTGGCGCTCAACTCCAGGATGGTCAATGAGCCTGCGATAGGTACCAACCCGGGTTGTCCGGCCGGAAGCATCACGCCAGACGGACAAACGGTGACGTTCGACGCCAACTGCATCGCATTTTCGCCCACCGGTGTTCAGATCAATCCCGGCGACCTGATCATGTTTACCAACGGACAGGGCAATGCCATTCAGGAAGTGACCAGCGTTTCCGGCCAGACTCTCAACTTCATCGCCGGCGACGGCTTGAATCTGAATGCCCGCACCGACCCGCAGGGCACGATTCTCCAGCTCCAAAACACAAAAGTGGTTGGCGGCCAGAACGTTCCCAATGGCACCTTTCCGCCCACGACGGCCACGCGCATTTGGATGATTACCTACTATCTCGACAATGTCATCGACCCGCTGCACGTTCGCCTAATTCGCCGCATCAATTGGTTGAATCAAGGTTCGATTCTAGGCCAGCCTGTCGGCGAAACGATCGAGAACCTCCAGTTCAAATATAACTTCGTCGATGGCGTCACCAATCCTTCTGGCCAGCCCAGCATCCCCGCCGGCGAGTCGGAAAGCCTGATCCGCTCGGTCGATATCATCCTGGGTGCGCGTTCGACCAACGCCTGGGCGCAGACCCATAAGTATCTCCGTAGCAATTTCATGACGCAGGTCAGCCTACGCAGCATGGCCTACGTGAACAGGTACAAATAAGGAGGACTCCAACCATGAACGCTGTAAAAAAGCTGATGCGACGCGATTCGGGCATCGCCCTTCTTACGACGTTACTGCTCATGATGTTGATGTCCGTCTTGCTTGTCGGCTTCATACTGCTGATCACGTCTGGGCAGAAACTCAGCGGAATCAACAACGACTACAGCCGGGCGTTCTACGCTTCGGAAGCCGGCATGGAGAAAATCACCGCAGACTTGGGCACGCTGTTTGATACCAACTATGCACCGTCGGCGGCCCAGATCACGACCATTGTCTCGAAGCCACCGGCTATTCCCGGGATCCAATACTTGAAGTATGACATGGTCACATCGTCATGGTTGCCGGGGTACGAGGTCCTTTACAATAAAGATGGGAGCGGGAATCCTCAGGCCTCCGTTACGTCGATCCAATCCGGCTCTTTTCAAGGCATGACGGCTTTGGCAACGCAATACACGCTGTTGGTGACGGCTCGTACGGTAAGTAACAACGAAGTAAAGCTGCAGCGCACCACGCAAACTGTAGGCATTCCAATGTTCCAATTCGGCGTTTTCTCGGATACCGATCTCAGCTTCTTCCCAGGTCCGGACTTCAAATTTGGCGGCCGCACTCATACCAACGGCAACATGTTTTTAGCCGCAGGCGGAAATCTCACCCTTGCCGACCGAGTGACGGCTTTTAAAGACGTCATTCGGACAAATCTTTCGAACGGTTACCCCACAACGACGGGAAAGTATGGCGGTACCGTGAACATCACCACTTCGCCCGGCAGTGCTTCCTATCGTGCGCTGGACTACACGGAAGGCAGTTTGATGGGCACCATCCCATCTCCCCCCACACTCGTAAACCCCAATTGGAGTAACATTTCCCTCGGCGCGACCAACTATGCGGGCAACTTGCGCAACGGCGCCACTGGTGCGAGCGTTCTGAATCTCGGCATTGTGCTGCTTGGGAATGGCGCGACGCAGCCCATCGATATGATCCGCCGGCCGCTGGCGACGGGCGTCGAAGACCCGGCCATTCTCAACCTGCGCTATTTCGCGCAAGCCAGCCTCAAGATTCTGCTCTCGGATAACGCGACAGACATCACTTCGCTGCCCTGCACCTCGGCCACAGCGCCAGTGGACTTGTCGCAAATCGCGATACCGGCTGCCAACTGGGTGGTTGCTGGCGGTTTTCCGCAGGCGCTCTTCAATGCAATGACTGCCAACAATGTCCTGGGATACAACACTCCGCCGGTGCCGCTTGCGGCTTCTGGTGCGGTAGTGGGCGCCACGGCGTACAGCAGGGCTGACGGCTACTGGCTACCTACGCCTAACGCGGCGGGGTTTGCCACGGCCTCGGGCCTGCCCATCATCAAGGGCTTTCTCAAGATCGACTTGCAGACCGCTTATGGCAATCCTTGCGGTCTCTGGAAAGACGTAACACTTGAGGTTCTCAGTTTCGGCTATGCCGGCCGCAACCTTTATTCCCAGAATCCCACGGGCGGCCTGAGCACTCCTTCACAATACGGAACTTCTGAGCCGCTCTTGAACCTGCCCGGCAGCCAATTAGGGCCTTCCACGTGCCCGGACGTTCATCCCAACGCGATTATCCGCCTAGAACGTGTTCGCGATAATCCTTCGAATTGGAGCAGCGGCAATCCGTGCGGCGTGACAAACGCCGCCCTGCCTGGCGGCCAGTCGTACCCGATCAATCCGGCGGACTATTGGCCGAATGCACTGTTCGACGTACGCGAAGGCACGCTTCGCGACGTCAGCCCCGGCGGGACCTTGGGCGGCACCAAATACTCCGATATGGTCACTCTTGGCGGCGTCATGCAGTATATTGAGATCGATGCCAAGAATTTGGCCGGCTACTTAGGAGCAGCAGGAGTCTTCAGCAAGTTAGGATCGGGCCATGCGTCCTATGACCCAATCAACGCGCCGAACGACTACTCCGTCTACATTTCCGACCGCCGTGGCAACTACACAGCCGGGGCTCTGACGAACCCATGGCCCCCGCTCTCCCCCAACCTTCACGAGACCGGCGAATACGGCTGGGATGATTTTGTGAACCCCACCAGCCCGAATGGATGCCCGAGTGGCAGTCAAGAGACCGGCGAAGACCTCGATGCGCTGGGAAGCACCGGGTTTTATACCTACGGCCAGGATCCGACCCACATCATGGCAGCAGGCACACTGTATTCAACCCTAGGCTCCGGACAATACGGGATGTACAGCTTGGCTGGCCCCGGAAACTTGTACGGCACAACGGCGGCCAGCAATGCCCTGGCACCTAATCCAGCGTGCACGGTGACTGCGCCATCAAGTATCTGGCCCATGGTGGAAGTAATCCACGCCATGGAGGCGCGTGAGAACCCCAATCCATTCTTCCGGCGCGCGGTGAAGATCATGGACGGCAACCTCTTAACAGGACTTG
>Ga0210407_10002508_pt1 | contig 15707 bp, 14 predicted proteins | sample IncBWC27MmetaG_FD_150860 | JGI IMG/M metagenome (GOLD analysis project Ga0210407, IMG submission 150860) | Forest soil microbial communities from Barre Woods Harvard Forest LTER site, Petersham, Massachusetts, United States - Inc-BW-C-27-M | ecosystem: Environmental > Terrestrial > Soil >...
GTCGGGAGTGAGTTTCATGAATTGGGTGAGTTGAGCGCCGATTTGTTTTTGGTATTCGTTCCAGTCGAGCATCATGGCAAGCCTCCGGGATGAAGTGGGATGTTGGAGCGGGGAGAGTATATGACAGGAGGAGAGGGTGGTGGGTGGAGGTTAGAAAATCGAAATTGGAAATAGAAATTGGGAGGGAAAGACTCAACGCCGAAATGAGGAGTGCGGTGAGGGTCCATCGGGGAGCTAAAGAGAAGAATTCACCACAGAGTTCGCAGAGGGGCAGCAGAGGACACGGAGAAGACGGAGAGAAGAGGCGGAGATGCTGGGCGTTAGATCGTAAGAGCCCACCCTTACAAACCAAGGGTGGGCACCCTCAAGTTCATGTGTCAGGTGCTGAAACGGTACGACCTCAGATGAATGAGCTTAATTACCCTTTAACCAAAAGTGCGTTGCGCGTGTGCGAAGGGGTGTGTTAACTTTGCGGCATAAAGGAAGAAGACCTGGAAACATCGTGGCTCACTCGCTTGAACTTTCTGCTGCTGCTCTCGGTCCGGTGACCGCAGAGGAAGCTCATATCTTGGAAAAACTGGAGTTGAAACGGTTGCCGCGGCACATTGCGGTGATTATGGACGGAAACGGGCGCTGGGCGCATAAGCGTCACTTGCCGCGCGTGGCCGGGCACCGGGCGGGGACGCAGTCGGCGCGGACGACGATTGAGACTTGCGCGCGGCTGAAGGTGGAGGCGCTGACGCTCTATGCGTTTTCGGTGGAGAACTGGCGGCGCCCGAAGGCGGAGATTGAGTTTTTGATGCAGTTGCTGCGGGAGTATTTGCGGAAAGAGATGCCGCTGATCCAGCGGAATAATATCCGGATGCGGTTTTTGGGGCGACCTGATGAGTTGCCAGCGGGCGTGCAGAAGGATACGCGGGAGGCAATGGAGGCTACCGCGAAAAACACCGGGATGGTGCTTTCGATCGCGCTGAATTATGGAGGGCGCGCGGAGATAGTGGACGCGATGAACGCGATCCTGGCGGAGCGGAATGGGAATGGGGCGGGGTCGACGGTTACGGAAGAGCAGCTTTCGCGGCATTTGTATACGGCGAATCTGCCAGACCCGGATTTATTGATCAGGACTAGCGGGGAGATGCGGGTTAGCAATTTTTTGTTGTGGCAGATTGCGTATGCGGAGATTTTTGTGACGGAGACGTTGTGGCCGGATTTTAATAGGGCGCGATTGTTGGAGGCGTTGGTGGATTTCCAGGGGAGAGAGCGGAGATACGGCGGGATTGATGGAAGGAAAACGGCGGCGCGGTGAGGTGTCGGGTGCGACCGGGAGATTGCTGGAGTTGAGGTTCTTCGAACATCCTTGTCGGATGTCCTCAGAATGACAAGTTTTTGTTTTATTGAAGCTTATTAGGTTGTGACCATCCCGAGAAAAGAATATCTGTCGCACCTACGGCGCTTGGGAATTTGAGGGGAATTGGTCCCAGCCCTTACGGGCTGGGCTAGGCTTGTGACGCGCCTCCGGCGCTTTGGGGCTAGTGCCTGTATAATTCGTTAGGGAATCCAGAATCAATTTGGCTGGGGTGATTTGGGCGGCCGGTTAGGACTGTTTGGATGACTTGGAAACGGGTGGCGACGGCGCTGGTGTTGATACCGGTGGTGGTGGGGTTGGTGCTGTTTGCGTCGACGGCAGTGGTGGCTGTGGCTACGGCGGTGGTTACGGTGCTGGCACTTTGGGAGTATTTTGCGTTGGGGGAGGCGATTGGGCACCGGGCGTATCGGGCGTGGACGGTTTTCTGCGCGCTCTTCATGATATTTTGCAGTTGGGTAGAAACTAGGCCGATGGTTGATTTCAGACCGGCCAGTTCTACCCTCTCCTGGATTCTCTCTCAAGTTCCTGCGATCTTGCGGTGGCCTATCACATGGTTTTTTGTTTTTGTTCTCGGGTTGGCAGTTATTACCTTATGGACGAAGAGGCCCCTCGTTGAGGCTCTACCTTCCGTAGGGATTAGCTCGAGTGCTCTACTGCTGGTGGCGTTCCCTTTAGCGTTTGCGGTTCTTCTCCACGCGGAGCGTCCCTTTGGGCCGCAATACCTGTTCTTTGCGCTGGTGATTACCTGGGCTGGGGATACGACGGCTTATTTTGTGGGTAGAGCGATGGGGAAGCATCCGTTGGCACCGCACATTTCGCCCAAGAAGACTTGGGAGGGATCGGTTGGGAGCATGGTTGGGTCATTGATTGTGGCTTGGGCGTTTAGTTATTGGATTCGGATTCCGATTGGGCATTTGGTGGCTATGGCGGTGATTGGGAACGTGGCGGGGCAGATGGGGGATTTGCTGGAGTCGGCGTATAAGAGGTCGGCGGGGGTGAAGGATTCGGGCGGGTTGCTGCCGGGGCATGGGGGAGTGTTGGATCGGATTGATGCGCTGATTTTGTGTATACCCGTGATTTGGTATTACCTGGTTTTGGTGAATCCGGGGATGAGGTAGGAAGGAAGAAGATTTCACCACAGAGGACACCGAGGTTCCACAGAGTTCACGGAGAAGAGGGGAAGGCGGCCTAAAGCCGCCCCTACGTTATGAAGACGATTTCTATACTTGGGTGCACGGGGTCGATTGGGCGGCAGACTTTGGCTGTGGTGGAGACTTTGGCGGGGGAGTTTCGCGTGGTGGGGTTGGCGGCGGGGTCGAATTTGGACGAGTTGGTTGGGCAGATTGAGCGGCACCGGCCGGAGGTGGTGTCGGTGGCTACGGCTTCGCTCGCTAGCGAGCTTGCGGCAAAACTGCGTGACAAGAAGATTGCACCACTGCCGGCGATTCATCATGGACGCGAGGGTATGCTGGCGGTTGGGACGCATGGGGCGGCGGAGATTGTGGTGTCGGCGGCGGTGGGTGTGGTGGGGCTGGAGGCTACGTACGAGGCGATCAAGTTGGGGAAGGTGATAGCGCTTTCGAATAAGGAAGTGTTGGTGGCGGCGGGCGAACTGGTGATGGCAGCGGTGGAGAAGTCGGGGAAAGAGCTGCTGCCGGTGGATAGCGAGCATAATGCGGTGCATCAGTGCTTGCGCGGCGGGACGCATGGGGAAGTGCTGCGGATTGTTTTGACGGCATCGGGCGGACCGTTTCGGAAGACGCCCCTGAAAGATCTGGCTTCTGTGACTACCGAGCAGGCGCTGGCTCATCCGAATTGGCGGATGGGAAACCGGATTACGATTGATTCGGCGACGATGATGAACAAGGGATTTGAGGTGATTGAGGCGCGGTGGCTGTTTGGTGTGCGGCCGGAGCAGATTGAGGTGGTGATTCATCCGCAATCGACGATTCATTCGATGGTGGAGTATGTGGATGGGTCGGTGCTGGCGCAGTTGGGGCCGACGGACATGCGGATGCCGATTCAGTATGCGCTGACGTATCCGGCGCGGGTGGCTACGGCGGGGGTGCAGTTGGATTGGGCGAAATTGAAGAGGCTGGATTTTGAGAAGGCTTCGACGCGGAGGTTTCCTTGTTTGCGGTTGGCGCGAGAAGCGATGAAGAAGGGTGGGGCTTGGCCTTGCGCGTTGAATGGGGCGGATGAGGTGGCGGTGGCGGCGTTTCTGGAGGGACGGTTGGCGTTTTTGGGGATTGCTGAGGTGATTGAGCGGGTTTTGGGACGGACTTCGAAGACTAAGTTTGGGTCGATGGAGGATGTTTTGGCGGCGGATGCGGAGGCGCGGCGAGTGGCGACGGAGGAAGTGGAGAGAATTCGAAAATAGAAATTGGAAAATGGGAAGAGGGTGGCGGCACGCGATTGGGCGTGCCGTTTTTGTTTTTGGAGAAAGAATGAAGACAAGATTTCAACACGGAGGACACAGAGGAGCCACAGAGTTCACGGAGGAAAGAACAGAAGAGAAGAGTGAAGAACGGAGAGTCTGCGGGCTCAGGTCGTAAGAGCCCACCCTTACAAATCAAGGGTAGGGCACCCTCAAGTTCATTTGATAGGTGGCGTAACTTTGATCGAAGAGCACAGGCAGGAATGCCTGTGCCACAACGACAAGTGCGGAACACAGCCTGAAGCCTGTGCTACTGGTATTCCTGGTCGATGTGGAGGATGGCACCGTTTTCGTCGAAGGCTACGTCGAAGGCTTTGGCTTTTTTTACGAGGATGTCGGCGAATTGATTTTCCTGGGTCAGGAGGACCGCCTGGAGCTTAACCATTTCCAGGACGGCCAGGAACGCTACGATCATGGCGTGGCGGGAGGGGCAGGCTTCGAAGAATTGGATGAGGCTGACGGTGGAGGTGTCGCTGGAGAGGATTTGGGAGCGGAGTTGGGCGATCATCTGCGCTACGGTGAAGACGTCGTGGGTTAGTTCGATGCGGACTACTTCTTTTTTGCGCTCGAGGACTTGCTGGAAGACGCGGACTAGATCGACCAGAGAGACGACGAGTTCGCCTTCGGTGCCTTCGTCGTTGTAGAGGGATTTGTCGGGGCGGGACCAGACGTGCTCTTCGATTTGCTGCTTTTGGTAGAGGAGCTGGGCGGCGTTTTTGAATTTTTCGTGTTCGATTAGGCGCTGGACTAGTTCTTCACGCGGGTCGGCGGATTGTTCTTCGGCGGAGGCCAGCGGGTCGGGCGGGAGGAGCATTTTGGATTTGATGTAGATGAGCGTGGCGGCCATGTAAATGAATTCGGCGGAGACATCGATGTTCTGGACTTCGAGTTGGTGGAGGTAGTCGAGGTATTGGGAAGTGATTTTGGAGATCTGGATGTCATGGATGTTCATTTCCTGCTTTTTGATGAGGTCGAGCAGGAGGTCGAGGGGACCTTCGAAGAGCGGGATGTTGATTTTGTAGGGAGAAGCCATGTGGGGATAGTTTACAGTCGACGGCCTAGAGTTAACAGTTGAAAAGAAAAATCTAAGAGAAGATTTCAACACAGAGTTCACAGAGGGTCCGCAGAGGATTCGTGGAATCGTTGAATGCTTGCCTCGGTCCCTCCGCTTCGTGGCCGGCGTTCGCGCGGCGCGAACGTAAGAGAAAACCGGCCACTCCGGTCGGGATGACAGAGAAGAGAAGAGCGGAGAGTTGGTGGCGTTAGGTCGTAAGAGCCCACCCTTAGAAACCAAGGGTGGAGCACCCTCAAGTTCAATTGTTTGGGTGGCGCGACAGAAGGTCGAGGGACATTAGGATTTCGTCGGAGTATTGGTTGTTGTGCTTTAGGGCGTTTTTTTCGAGGCCGTATTGTTGGAAGCCCAGGGATTGGTAGAGGCGGAGGGCGGGTTGGTTGGTGCTGACTACGACGAGTTGGAGTTGTTCTACTTTTGGGCGGGCGTGGTCGATTACGGCTTGGACTAGTTGACGGCCGGCGCCGGAGCGGCGCGCGGTGGGGCGGACATACATGGCGCGGAGGAGACCCTTGTGGGAGTCTTTTTGGCCGGAGAGTTGGGTGAAGCTGGCTGTGCCGATGAGGTGGGAGTTTTGGTAGGCGCCGAAGACGGCGGAGTTGGTTAGCCAGCCGGTGTAGCGCTCGAGGGGTTGGTCTTTTTCGAAGTCGTAGGTGCTGCCGAAGGCTTCGGGGTTTAGGCGGAGACCTTCGAGGCGAAGTTCGCAGAAGGAGGCGGCGTCGGCGGCGGTTAGTTGGCGGATTTGGATTGAATTGGGAGACATGTTTTATTTTCCGCTAACGCACTTGGATTGGGCAATACGATTTAGAGGTGTGGAGAATTTCGGGGTGAGGGTTGCGGTGTGATATTGTTTTGGGTTCGGTGGAGAGAGAAAGGCGAAGAGTTCACCACAGAGTTCACAGAGGGCCTCAGAGGACGCGGAGAAGACGAAGAGAAGAGGCGGAGAGTTGGGACTTAGATCGGAAGAACCCACCCTTCGCAAAAGGCGCGAAGGATGGGGCACCCTCAAGTTCGTTTGAGCGGTGGCGTTAGAGCGAATTGGGGACCGGGGGACGGATATGAAGAATGCTTATAACGGGGTGGCGGTGCCGGGGGATGGGACGGCGATCGGGTATGAGGGCGGAGTGTTGAAGGTGCCGGACAATCCGATTGTTCCGTTTATTGAGGGGGATGGGACTGGCAGGGATATTTGGAAGGCGTCGCGGCGGGTGTTTGATGCGGCGGTGGAGAAGGCGTACGGCGGAAAGCGGCGCGTGGCTTGGTTTGAGGTGTTTGCGGGGGAGAAGGCGTTCAATACGTTCAAGCAGTGGCTGCCGGATGAGACTGTGGATGCGGCGCGGGATTTTCGCGTGTCGATCAAGGGGCCGCTGACTACTCCTGTGGGAGGAGGGATTCGTTCGCTGAACGTAGCGCTGCGACAGATTCTCGATTTGTATGCTTGCGTGCGGCCGGTGCGGTATTTCCAGGGAGTTCCCTCCCCTGTTCGGGAGCCGGAGAAGATGGATGTGGTGATTTTCCGGGAGAACACGGAGGACGTGTACATCGGGATCGAGTGGAAGAGCGGAACGCCGGAAGTGAAGAAGCTTTTGGACTTTTTGAACAAGGAGATGCTGGGCGGCGGGAAGAAACAGATCCGAATGGATTCGGGAGTGGGGATCAAGCCGATTTCGCCGTTTGGGACGAAGAGGCTGGTGCGGCGGGCGATTGAGTATGCGCTGGCGCACAACCGGAAGCTGGTGACACTGGTGCACAAGGGGAACATTCAGAAATTTACGGAAGGCGCGTTCCGCGACTGGGGTTATGAGCTGGCGGCGGAGGAGTTTCGTGCGGAGACGGTGACGGAGCGGGAGAGCTGGATTCTGGATAATTTGGAGAAGAATCCGGGGCTTTCGGCGGAACAGAATGCGGCGATGATTGAGCCGGGGTTGGAACAGGGGACGGAAGAGTTCAAGAAAGCGATTTATGCGGAAGTGAAACGGACTTTGGATGCGATTGATGGTTCGCATGGAAAGGGTCAGTGGAAGAAGAAGTTGATGGTGAACGACCGGATTGCGGATTCGGTGTTTCAGCAGATGCTGCTGCGGCCGAATGAGTACAGCGTTTTGGCTACGCCGAATCTCAACGGAGATTATTTGAGCGATGCTTGCGCGGCTCAGGTGGGTGGATTGGGAATTGCGCCGGGGTCGAATATCGGCGATGGGTACGGCGTGTTTGAGGCTACGCATGGGACGGCGCCGAAGTATGCGGACAAGGATGTGATTAATCCTAGTTCGGTGATGCTGAGCGGCGCGATGATGTTTGAGTTTATGGGGTGGAAGGAAGCGGCGAAGTTGATTGAGGATGGGATTGCTAAGACGATCCAGCAGAAGCGGGTGACGTACGATTTGGAAAGACTAATGACTGGTGGGACGAAGTTGGGGACGAGCGCGTTTGCGAGCGCGATTATTGAGAATATGGTGGGGGTGGCGGCGGGAAGGTAAACGAAAGAAAGATTTCACCACAGAGTTCACAGAGGGGCCTCAGAGGACGCGGAGAAGACAAGAGAAGAGACGGAGAGTTGGGACTTAGATCGGAAGAACCCACCCTTCGCAAGAGGCGCGAAGGATGGGGCACCCTCAAGTTCATTTGTATTGTGGCGTTAGATTGGAATCCCAAGAGCACAGCCAGGAATGGCTGTGCCACAAGAGGAGATGGGAATGAGCCGGAAGAAGGTTACGGTGGTGGGTGGCGGGTTTGTGGGTTCGACGACGGCGCAGAGGATTGTGGATCTGGAGCTGGCGGATGTGGTGTTGACGGATATTTTGGAGGGAGCGCCTGCGGGGAAAGCGCTGGACATGGTGGAGTCGACTCCGATTACGCGGACGGATTCGTTTGCTACCGGGATTTCCACGGCGAATGGGGATTACAGCGCTACGGCTGGTAGCGATGTGGTGGTGATTACGGCGGGGTTTCCGCGGAAGCCGGGGATGAGCCGCGACGATTTGTTGAAGGCGAATTATGACGTGGTGAAGGCAGTGGTGGAGCAGATTGTGAAGCACTCGCCGAAGTGCATCATTGTGGTGGTGACAAATCCTTTGGATGCGATGGCGCAGGCGGCGTTTCGCGTGAGCGGGTTCCCGAAGAACCGCGTGCTGGGGATGGCGGGGGTGCTGGATTCGGCGCGGATGAGCGCATTTGTGGCGATGGAGTGCAAGGTTAGCGTGGAGAATGTGCACTCGTTTGTGCTGGGCGGCCACGGAGATGACATGGTGCCACTCCCACGGTATTCGACGGTGGCGGGGATTCCTCTACCGGATTTGCTGTCGAAGGAACGGATTGACGCGATTGTAGAACGGACGCGGAAGGGCGGCGCGGAGATTGTGAATTTGCTGAAGACGGGGTCGGCGTATTATGCGCCTTCGGCGGCGGCGGTGGAGATGGTGGAAGCGATTCTGAAGGATAAGAAAAAGATTTTGCCGTGCGCGGTTTATCTGGAAGGCGAGTATGGGATTAAGGGATTGTTTGTGGGCGTGCCGGTGAAGTTGGGGGCTGGCGGCGCGGAGGAGATTATTCAGATTAAGTTGACGGCGGAGGAGAAAGCAGCGCTGGATAAGAGTTCGGCGTCGGTGAAGGAATTGGTGAGTGTGTTGGGGATATAAGAGAAAGGCTTTACCACAGAGGCCGCAGAGGAGCGCAGAGACACAGAGAAGAGGGTCACGCACAGGTGAAAGAGAGAGCGCTTCGTTCTTACCTAGAGAAGTTTTTTGTGTTGTTGGCACTGCTTACTCTGCCTTTGCAGCGTGCGGCCACGGCGCCGAGTCCGGATACGTATAAGCAGAATGAGCAGGGGTTGGAGAAGCAGTTTGAGGCGTTTTTGAAGGCTTACCAGAGGGGCGACGACAAGGGGATGGATGAGGGCTTTGCCGTGTTCCGGTTGCCGAAAGTGCAGGAATGGTTTGGGGAGCATTTTTCGGCGGAGGATGCGGAGAAGTTGGCTTCGCTTTACGACCGGGAGTTGAGCGACGCGGAGGCTTCGTTGATTGAAGACATGAACAAGGCGGATCCGGGGAGCCGGTTTCGGGTGCGATGTGAGGCGCGCGGGGAGAGTGGGGCTGGGCAAGGGAGTACGGGAGGGTATGGGTTTAAGCCGGTGAAACCGATAGCCGTGGAGCAGTTCCGGCTGGAGTTCCGGTCGGGGAGCCACGATCAGAAATTTTCGTTTATTTCGAATTTTGTTTATGTGGATGGGGCGTACCGGTTTGTGGGCGGGGGCGGAGTGGCGTTTTGGGCGAAGCCGGGGGCTGGACGGTGAGGGGGATTTAAGAAATAGATTCACCACAGAGGACACGGAGAGCACGGAGGAAGAAAAGAAGTAAAGATAACGCAGAGACGCTGAGAACGCGGAGTTTCGCAGAGAAGAGTGAGAGGGGCACGCCCGATAACGTGCCCCTCTTTTTTTTTGTAGGGCCGCGTTTTTTGGCGCGGCCTACAAGAAGGGGAAAAACCAAGATCCGATCTGAAGGTCGCCCAGTAGAGGAGAAGAACCCAAGAGGGCGGCGTAAAGCCGCCCCTACACGGGCGAAGAGAAACCCAAGAGCGGGCCGGGCGAGCCCGGCCCCTACAAATGGAAGAGACGGTCGGCGCCGATTACCAGGGCCAGCGTGAAGGTGGCGATGGCGATTTCGCCGATGAAGCCGACTAGGAAGGGGCGGAGGCCTTGTTGGCGCATTTCGCGGAAGTTGGTGCGCAGGCCTACTCCGGCGAAGGTCAGGAGGAAGGCCCAGCGGGAGAGGTTGGCTAGGTTGGCGTTTTGGTCTTTGGTGAAGAAGCCTACTGTCGCGAGGACAGAGACTAGCAAAAAGCCTAGGACGAACTTGGGGAATTTTTGCCAGAGGAAGGCGGCTTTGTTGGTTACTGCTTGGGCTTGGCCGCGGCTGGCCCAGTAGATTGCGTAGGCTAGGACCACAAAACCGATCAGGGCGTTGCGGCAAGTTTTTACGAGGACGGCTAGTTTGGCGGCGGAGTCGGAGAACAGGGCGCCAGCGGCGGTGGCTTCGGCGGTGTTGTCTACGGCGAGGCCGGCCCAGGCTCCGTAGGCGTGATCGCTGAGGTGAAGGGCGTGGCCGATCAGCGGGAAGGTGAAGAGGGAGAGCGCGCCCAAAGCGAGGATGGCGGCGATGGCGAAGGAAGAGTCTTCGTCGTCGGCCTCGATGGCCCCTTTGGTGGCGATGATGGCGCTGACGCCGCAGACGGCGGAGCCTACGGCGAGGAGAGTGGTTAGTTTGGGGCGGAGGCCGAAGAGGCGGCCGAGGAAGGTCATGAAGGCGAGCGAGCCGGCGATTTCGATGAAGACGAGGAGGAGGCTGACGCCGCCAAGTTTTGCGACATCACCGAGGAGGAAGCGGGAGCCGAGGAGGACGATGCCGGCTTTCAGCCAGAATTCGTAGGTGGCTACGCCGGGTCTGAAGATTTCGGCTAGGCCGAAGATGTTGGAGATGGCGAGACCGATTAGGATGGCCCAGAGGACGTATTCGATGTTAGGGATGGTCCAGTGGTGGGATTTGGCGTAGAGGTTGATATTTTTTTCGAGGAGTTTGCCGAGGAAGCCGATGGCGGCGAGGAGGGCTACGCCGGGGATTAGGCGGAGAAATTTGGTGGAGATGGTGATGGGGGGATTTTGGGGGAGAGCGATGGAGTCGGCCATGATTTAGTTCCCTTCTGGTTTGCAAAATCGAAATTGGAAATTAGTTTTTCCTTCAATCAGTTGTCGATAACGTTTGAAACTTGCCTTGGTCCCTCCACTGCGGCCCGACAGAAGACGTCGGGCCTTCAATCGGGATGACAGCATTAAAGAGAAACCCAAGAGCGGGCCGGGCGAGCCCGGCCCCTACAAGGGAACGAGTGCGCTTGCCGGCTGGAAGCTGGCCCTTCCTTCGTTAGGGCAAGCGCTACCAAGGGATGCGGTGGATTACGCCGGTGCGGATTAGGATGGCGGCGGCTAGGGCGATTAGGACGGCCCATGCGTCCAGGGAGAAGCGTGGGGCGGATTTTGTTGGTGCTTGCGAGTTGTTGTTGCTCATTTTGTTTCTCCTTCGTTAGGAAATTCGGGAATTCGACAAATCGGGAATGGATTCGTTGAGCCAGTTGAAGTCGGTGGCTGTTGTGGCGTCCGTGGCGGAGGCGGCTACACGGCCTACCAGGAGGAGGGCTGGGGCTGGGAGCGGCGCGAGTTGGGCTAGACCTGAGACCGTTGTGGCGTGCTGCGATTGATTGGGGTGGGAGGCTTTGGAGATTACCAGGACTGGGGTGTCGGGGGAGACGGCGGCGTCCTGGAGCCAGCGGGAGACTTCGGCGTAGTCGGGGCCGGGCATGTAGACGACTACGGTGGTGTCGGCGGTGAGGCCGATGCCGGGGAGGAACTTTGCTTCGGGGGCGCGGGAGAAGGTGGTGAAAAGAACGTGGGAGGAGAGGCGGCGATCGGTGAGAGAAACTTTTGCGGCTGCGGCGGATGCGAAGGCGGCGGAGATGCCGGGGACTACTTCAAAGTCGACGTTGGCTTCGCGGAGGGCTTGGATTTCTTCGGCGGCGCGGCCGAAGAGGAGAGGGTCGCCTCCTTTTAGGCGGACTACCGTATTGTGTTTGGTGGCGTTGGAGAGGAGGAGGGAGTTGATGTCTTGTTGGGTTAGGAGGCGGAAGCCGGCGCGTTTGCCTACGTCGATGCGTTCGGCGGTGGCGGGGATTAGGTTTAGGATTTCGGGGCCGATTAGTGAATCGTGGAGGACTACGTCGGCGGATTGGAGGATGCGGAGGGCTTTTAGGGTTAGGAGTTCGGGATCGCCGGGGCCGGCGCCGATTAGAAAAACGCGGTGGCGAGTGGCGAGTGGCGAGTGACGAGTGGAGGAGTCGGAGGAAGAAAAACCCGCACCCTGAAAATCGCAGGGTGCGGCACCCGGATTCTTTGACGATAAATCAGCCGGGCCAAGATTCCCACACGCAAAATCGGCGTGTGGGGCACCCGGTTTTTGCGTAGCAGTGGAGTTGCGGAGGAACTTTTCGAACATGAGGCGGCTAGCTAGGGCGTGGAGTTGGCGTTTGATGAGTTCGGTGTCGGTGGATTGGGCGCGGAGGGTTTCGCGGGCGGAGCCCAGGGAGCCTAGCCACGCGGCGTATTCGGGGCCGAATTGTTGTTCTAGTTCTTTGCGGAGGCGCTGGGCCAGGGCGGGGCTTTTGCCGTTGGTGGAGATGGCGATTTGGAGATCGCCGCGCTGGACGATGGAGCCGTAGTAGAAGTGGCAGTGGTCGATGTCGTCTACGGCGTTGCAGAGGATGTTGCGCTGGTCGGCTTCGCGATAGACGTGGGCGTTTAGATCGCGGAGGGAGGTGGCGGCGATTACGAGGAAGGCGCCGTTGAGATCATCGGGTTCGAATGATTTTGGGGACCAGGTGATTTTTTGGTTGCGGATCCATTCGGTTAATTGCGAGGAGAGTTTGGGGGAGATTACGTGGACTTGAGCGCCGGCTTCGAGGAGGGCGGGGATTTTTTGGGCGGCGATGGAGCCGCCGCCGACTACGAGGACTCGGCGGTTGGAGAGTTTCAGGAATGCGGGGAAGAGGGACATTAGTTGGGCCTCGGGTAAGGGGAAGAATTGTCAAAGTGGCGAGTGGCGAGTAAAGAGTGGCGAGTGGAAGAGAAGAATTTACCGCAGAGACGCTGAGAGCGCAGAGGTAACGCAGAGAAGAAGTGTGCAACGAGCCTGAGGCGGCGGTTGGCGAGTTTCAGGAACGCGGGGAAGAGGGACATTAGTTGGTGCTCCAGGAGAGGCTGAAGGAGGAGAGAGAAACGCCGATGCGGAGGCGCGCCGAGCGAGTTGGGGTGTTCGCCGAACGCCGAGTTGGGAGAGAGAAGTGGAAGAGTTCGCGCGTGAGTGCCGCGGCTACGGCGCTTCGGAAATGTTCGTACGAGTTTTCCCAGCGCTTACGTGCTGGGCTATGGGCTGTCGCACCTACGGTGCTGATTGCGAGATGGGTGTTCATGGGCGGTCCTCGATGTTGTGTGGTACGCGATCGATTGGGAGGTCGCGTGGGATGAATTCGGTTTGGTGTGGCGGTTGGGCGGAGAGGACGGAACGGAGTTGTTCCGTTGAGTGTCGCGCCAGGAATTTTTGCAGGGGCTCGTGGTGATGGCGACTGGCGTGAAAGTGAGCGAGTAAGCGGGTGATGGCGTCGGGGACTTCGGCGGCGACACAGCGGTAGCCTACGGGGCGGGCGATGGAGGCGAATTGGCCTACGCTGCCGCCTACGCAGAAATAGTAGGCGTCGATCATTTTGCCTTCGTGCTTAATTTTTTTGCCTTCGATGCCGATGTCGGCGATCCAGTGCTGGCCGCAGGAGTTGGGGCAGCCGGTGATGTGGAGCTTGATGTCTTCCTGATAGCCGGGGAAACGCTCTTCGAGTTGCTCGGTGAGCCAGCGGGCGTAGGATTTGGTTTCAGTGAGAGCGAGCTTGCAGAATTCGGAGCCGGTGCAGGCGACGGTGCCGCGAACGAAGGCGTTGGTTTCGACGGGGAGGCCGTTGGAGGCGAGTTCCTGAACTACGGAGGTGACGCGGGATTCGGGGATGTTGATTAGGAGAAGATTTTGCATGAGCGTGGCGCGGAGGTGGCCATCGCCGTGGTGTTCGGCGAGGTCGGCGGCTACGCGGAGTTGCGCGGGGGTGATGCGGCCGCGGATTACGTTGGCGCCTATGGTGAAGAGATCCTCTTGCTTTTGGGGGATTACACCGAGGTGATCGCGATGGATGGAGGCGGGAAGCTGTTCGGGAGCGGCGGGGTCGAGCTTGTAGCCTAGCTTGGATTCGATGGCGGCCAGGAAGGTGTCGGCGGTCCAGCCATGCTGGATGAAGAGGAATTTCAGGCGCGCTTTGTCGCGGGATTGGCGGAGGACTTCGCTTTCGCGGAAGACTTCGGCGATGGCGCGGGCTACGGGGAGGACTTGTTCCCAGCGGATGAAGGCGTTTAGTTTTACGGCGAGGTGGGGTTCGGTGGAGAGGCCGCCGGCGATGCGGAGGGAGAAGCCGATTTCGGAAGTGGCGAGTGGCGAGTGGCGAGTGGCGAGAGGAGAGTCGGAAGAAGAGGAAGAAAAGTCAAAACCCGCACCCTCAAAACCGGAGGGTGCGGCACCCAGCCGGCGGGTGGCGGTGAAGGAGATGTCGTTGATTTCGGGGTAGGAGCACCAGTCGGGGCAGGCGGTGATGGTGATTTTGAATTTGCGGGGGAGATTGTAGAAGTCGGGATTACCGCCTAGTTCTTTGTCGAGGGCGAGAGCCAGCGAAGAGACGTCAGCTAGTTCGTGTTGGTGGATGCCGGCGAGGGGGCAGCCGGTGATGTTGCGGGCTACGTCGCCGCAGGCGCCGGTGGTGCGTAGGCCTACGGACCAGAGGCGTTCGAGGAGTTCGGGGAGATTTTCTACGCGGACCCAGTGGAGCTGGACGTTTTGGCGGACGGTGATGTCGGCTACGCCGTTGCCGAAGTGGTCGGAGAGATCGGCGATGGTGCGGGCTTGTTCGCTGGTGAGAAGGCCGTTGGGAATGCGGATGCGGACCATGAAATAGGGGACGGATTTGCCTTCGCCGTTTTTGCCGCCGACTACGCCGGCGCCGTCGCCTTGGGTGTAAATGCCCCAGGGGCGGAAGTAGGTGCCCAGCCATTCGGGGGGAATGGAGGCGAAGCCGTCGCGAGCGAATTGGCGGATTTCGTCGAGGTGGTCCCACGGATTTTTGGCGCGTTTTAGGCGTTCGACGCGCTGGGCTTTGGTTTCTTTGAGGTCGGGCATTGGAGCGAGTTCCCTTTCCGCTTGGGCGGGTAACAGATAGCAGCGAGCAGTTAACAGGAAGCAGGAGTTGCCGTCTGAGAGTCCCTGCCCTGTTTGCGGTTCTCTGTTTTCGGGAAGTCTCCTTTCTGGCCGGTCTAAAGTCCGGCCACTACATAAAAACCACGCCAGAAAAACGAAAAGCCCACGTGCCGGTTATCTGGCACGTGGGCTTCGAAGCTTGGACTTCAGTTACAGCTTAGGTTCGAGAGCACCTCTGGCCAGATGTGAGCAGCCGACAGCAACAGCAGGCTGCCGCGGTACAACAACAGATCTGGCAAGAGTTGCGCATGTTTTTAGAGGCTACGCGGCGTTGAGGGTGATGTCAATGCGGGTAGCGCACGAAATATTGGATGCGGTGGATTGGGGATTTGGATACATGGGGTGGATAGCTGATGACAGATAGCAGCGATCAGGAGGCGGGTGGTGCTGCCATTGACCGTGGTGGGGGCTTACACCTTGCCACGGTCCCTCCGCTCCGTGGCCGGCGCGCCGGAGACGGCGCGGCAGAAAAAACCGGCCACTCCGGTCGAGATGACAGCGTGGAAGAGGAAGAGAAGCAACGTCAAAATCCGCACCCTGAAAACCGCAGGGTGCGGCACCCAGCGGACAAGAGTAACCCAAGAGCGGGCCGGGCGAGCCCGGCCCCTACAGATAAGTTGTGTTATTGCTGAGGTTTGGGGGTGGTTGCGGCTGGCTTGGCGGCAGGCTTGGAGGCGGTTGCCGGTTTGGCTGCTGGCTTGGCTGGGGTGGTGGCGGCTGCACCGATTAGGGTGGCGGATTTGATGGTGTCTAGTTTGGGCCAGTGTGTGGCTATGAACTTCTCGCCACCTTTGGAGATGTTTTCCTGGTCCATGCCGGCGTTTTCGCCGTATTGGTCGTAGAGCATGCCGACGACTTTCATGCCGTCGCCGTCGACCTGGCCGAAGGGAGTGAAGCCCTGGGAGTCGAGATTGGAACCGTTGTCATTCAGATTGATGAAGAGTT
>Ga0210407_10002509_pt1 | contig 15700 bp, 14 predicted proteins | sample IncBWC27MmetaG_FD_150860 | JGI IMG/M metagenome (GOLD analysis project Ga0210407, IMG submission 150860) | Forest soil microbial communities from Barre Woods Harvard Forest LTER site, Petersham, Massachusetts, United States - Inc-BW-C-27-M | ecosystem: Environmental > Terrestrial > Soil >...
CTGACAATCCGCTATTTTAACGGGTTAACCCCGGTACGAAAGGTCAGCGGCACTGCGACGCTGGTGGACAAACGGCTCGAATTCACGCCGAACGGGGGAACCGTCAAGTCGGTCCAAGTAATGGGCGGCTCACTCGACATCACCAACCTTGGCGCCCCGGTGGAATGGCAGACGATCGATCTGACACTAGCCGGGCCGATCCGTGACGTGCTCGAAGTTATTGACGTCAAACCGCTTCGCTACGCCCATGACATCGGGCTAGATCCGGCGCGTGTGGCGGGACGAACGGTGTTCGATTTACATTTCAGGTTTCCGTTACTCCACACTCTGAGATTTGAGGATATAGAATATAGCATCAAGGCCAGGATGACCGACGCCGCGATAGCCAAGGCGGCGATGGACCGCGACCTTAGCGGCGGTAACTTCACGATCGAAATCGGCCGCCCCGGGGTCCATCTGCAAGGGAATGCGCTTTTCGACCACATTCCCATCACTATAGACGGCGGAGTCTTCTTCAAACCGAAGGACGGTGCCCGCGCGCGATACCGCGTCGCGCTGACGCTGGACGACCGGCAGCGGCGCCAGCTGGCATTCGACTATTTGTCGGACCAGATAAGCGGACCGATCGGCGTTGATCTGACGTATTCGGCCTTCGGCGCGGGCCGCGCCGAAGCCGAGGCGCGGCTCGATCTTCGCGCCGCCAACCTTTCCGTTGCCGAGGCAGGTTGGAGCAAGTCGTCCAATGTTCCGGGCTCCGGCCGCCTCGTATTCGACCTCGCGAACGAGCAGATCACGCGACTGCGTGAGATCGAGGTGAAGGCGGCAGGATTGTATGGAAAATTTGCGGTCGCGCTCACACCGGACCGAGAAAATATCCAACGTGTTGACGTGGATCAGCTCGTGATCGGCGATAATGACATCGCGGGTCACGTTGCACGCCGATCAGAGGGCGGTTGGCGCGTCCAGCTGCACGGCCCAAAACTCAATCTGAGCTATTGGTTGAGCGATTCCGGCAACGATAGTTTGTCGCGGCATTCCGCTGCAGATCCGCCGCTAGTGATCGATGCGCGCCTCGGCCGCCTTATCCTCGGGCCGCGCCGGCAGCTGCGTGACTTGTCGGCCGAACTTTTCCGGGAGGGCGAGAATTGGCAAAAAGCGCGGATCGACGCGCGCTTTGTCAATGGTCACGAACTCTCCTTGAGGTTCGGCAGCGATGCGGGACCGCAAGCCCTCAGTTTTTTGTCCGAGGACCTTGGCGCCACCCTAAGTCTCCTCGATGTTACCAACAACATCGTCGGCGGGCGGATAGCGATCACCGGTCAGGTGGCGGATGCCGCGGGCAAGCGCCTGTTGCGCGGGCATGTCGACGGCGATAATTACAACCTCATCGGCGCGCCCGGCCTTGCCAAGGCTTTGTCGCTCACCTCACTGAGCGCGATCAGCAGCATGCTTGCCGGTTCCGGCATCCCCTTCAGCACGCTGAGCGGCGATTTCGCCTATAGCGAAAAGCGTCTCGTTCTCCAAAATCTCCTCGCCTACGGCGGCGCGCTCGGCGTGACTGCCAACGGTGTGCTCGAATTGGGCCCCCACCGGCTCGATATCCAGGGGACGATCGTCCCCGCCTATACCCTGAACTCGATCATCGGCAACATCCCTCTGGTCGGCTCTTTGCTGCTTGGCGGCGAGGGACAAGGCCTGTTCGCGGCCAACTACCGGGCCACCGGATCAGCCGCCGATCCTCAGGTCTCGGTCAATCCGCTGAGCGCGCTTACCCCTGGCTTCCTGCGGCGACTGTTCCAACCCAACTTCGGCGTCCCGCCGCCAGAGCAGGAAGCACTGGGAGGAAAGTGATCTCGGCGCGGCAGCGATCGGCAATCATATCGGGCGCACGAGAGTGTGTCGTTTTTTGCCGGCGCTCAGCTTAAGCGCGCCCTGCGAGTTGATATCGGCGAGCGAGACCAGCCATTTCTCGTCCACAATTACCCGATCGTTGATACGTGCGCCGCCGCCACGGATCAACCGCCGCGCTTCGCCGTTGGAGGCGGCCAAGCCGACCCGAGTGAACAGCTCGAAGGCCGGAATGCCGCGAGCGAGCAAGTCGCGCGGCAATGCGATCTGCGGCAGTTCGCTGCCGCTGCCGCCGCCCTCGAAGACGGCATAAGCGGTTTCGGCCGCCGCTTCTGCCGCATCCCGTCCGTGACAGAGCGCGGCCGCTTCAGTCGCCAGAATCTTCTTCGCCTCATTAAGTTCGCTGCCAACCAGCTTTTCGAGCCTGGTGATATCGACAATCGGTAGCTCGGTGAAGAGGCGCAGAAAACGGCCAATGTCGGCATCCTCCGTATTGCGCCAGAATTGCCAGTATTTATAGGCCGATAGCTTCTCGGTGTTAAGCCACACGGCACCGCCGACACTCTTGCCCATCTTTGCGCCAGAGGCGGTCGCGATCAGCGGCGTTGTCAGACCGAACAGGGTACGCCGGTCGCTCCGTCGCCCAAGCTCGACGCCGCCGACAATATTGCCCCACTGGTCGGAGCCGCCAATCTGCAGATCACAACCAAAGCGTCGAGCCAGCTCGACAAAGTCATAGGCTTGGAGGATCGGATAATTGAACTCCAGAAAACTGAGCGGCTGGTCGCGCTCGAGCCGCAGCCGCACGCTATCCTGGGTAAGCATCCGGTTGATCGAAAAATGGCGTCCGACATCGCGCAGCAGCGGGATATAACGAAGCTCATCGAGCCAGTCGGCGTTGTTGACCATTATTGCATCGCCCGGGCTGTCACCGAACTCGATGAATTTGGCGAAGACCATGCGGATGCCCGCCATATTGCGGGCGATCTCGGCATCGTCGAGCAACCGCCGGGCTTCGTCCTTGCCGGAGGGATCGCCGATCCGCGTGGTGCCACCGCCCATCAGCACGATCGGCTTGTGCCCACATTTCTGGAACAGCCGCAGCAGCATGATGCCCACCAGGCTGCCGACATGCAGACTGTCTGCTGTACAGTCGTAGCCGATATAGCCGGTGACACGGCCGCTGTGGAGCCGCTCGTCGAGCATCTCGAAGTCGGTACATTGATGGATAAAGCCGCGTTCGATAGCGGTCGAAAGAAAGGCGGAGCGAGGTGTCGACATGGCTGCGTCATCTAACATAAGCGTCGAGACCGGGCCACAACACTCCCCTCGGCTGTGGCACGCGCTCGGCCTGATGAGCGGGACCTCCCTCGATGGAATCGATACCGCACTAATTGAAACCGATGGTGAAGGGCGCGTGGTTTCGGGCCCATCGCTGACGATCCCTTATTCGGGGGCGTTTCGCGAGGCGCTGCGATCGGTTCTCGGTGGCGTCGGTCCGGTTACAGAGGTCGAAGGCGAGCTGACTCGCCTTCACGCTGAAGCGGTTGAGCAATTTGTCGCAACCCATCCAAAAACGCGGATCGACATTGTCGGCATGCATGGCCATACCATAGTGCATCGCCCGACCGAGCGGCACACTTGGCAGTTGGGCGACGGGGCGCTATTGGCACAGCTTCTCGGGCTCGACGTTGTTGCCGATTTCCGGTCGGCCGATGTCGCCGCGGGGGGCGAAGGCGCACCACTCGCCCCTCTCTTCCATGCCGCTGTTGCCGCCGCGTTGCCAAAGCCGCTCGCGATCCTCAACATCGGGGGCGTCGCCAATGTCACCTGGATCGGCAAGGGAGCGGAAATTCTCGCCTTTGACACCGGACCCGGCAACGCATTGCTTGACGATTGGGTGCGGCAGCACACCGGTGAGGCTGCGGACATCGATGGCGCATTCGCGCGGTCCGGCCGCTACTCGACAGCGCACGTTGCACGATTTCTCACGTTCCCTTTCTTCGAAGTCGCGCCGCCGAAATCGCTCGATCGCGACGATTTCCGCAACGTTGCGCCCAACGATCTCTCCTTTGAGGACGGTGCCGCCACGCTGACTGAGATGACGGCCGCAGCGGTCGCGGCCGCGGTTCCGCATTTCCCAGCGTCAGTCCCCCAATGGCTCGTATGCGGCGGCGGCAGGCGTAACCCCGTGCTGATGGAAGCTTTGCGCCGTCGGCTCGACGCTCTGGTGCGGCCCGTGGAAGAAGTCGGTTGGGATGGCGATGCGCTCGAAGCGCATGCCTTCGCCTACCTCTCAGTCCGCTCGGTTCGCGGTCTGCCGCTTTCTCTGCCTACGACGACCGGTGTCGCCCGGCCAATTTCCGGCGGTCGTCTCTTCCCCGCGCCACGCCGACGGGAGCTCAATGGGTGACCAGACGGCGTTCGACGGCGGCAGCCTTGATCGCCTTTTGCAGCTTCTCGAACGCCCGCACCTCGATCTGGCGTACGCGCTCGCGCGAGATGCGGTATTGCTGCGATAGGTCCTCTAGGGTTGTGGGGTTGTCGCGTAGCCTTCGCTCGGTAAGGATGTGGCGCTCGCGGTCATTCAGGTGTGTCATCGCCTTCTCGAGCAGATCGCGGCGCAATCCCAGTTCCTGCCTTTCACCGAGCCGGGTCTCCTGGCTTTCGCTTTCATCGACCAGCCAATCTTGCCACTCACCCTCGCTATCGCTCCTAAGAGGCGCGTTGAGCGAATGATCGGGGCTTGCCAGCCGACGGTTCATGCTTACGACATCAGCTTCAGGGACATCGAGAGCAGTAGCAATCTTCTTCAAATTCTCTGGTGAGAGATCTCCCTCCTCCATCGCTTGGAGCTGACCTTTCAATTTTCGCAGATTGAAAAAAAGCTTCTTTTGCGCTGCCGTAGTACCCATTTTGACGAGCGACCAGGAGTGCAGGATATATTCCTGGATCGCGGCGCGGATCCACCACATGGCGTAGGTCGCCAAACGGAAACCGCGATCCGGATCAAAGCGTTTGACCGCCTGCATCATTCCAACATTACCTTCGGAAATAAGCTCCGAGAGGGGCAGGCCGTAGCCGCGGTAACCCATGGCGATTTTGGCGACGAGCCGCAGATGGCTGGTCACGAGCTGGTGCGCCGCTTCAGGGTCCGCATGTTCTTTCCAACGCTTGGCGAGCATGTATTCCTGCTCCAGCTCTAGCATCGGGAATTTGCGAATTTCCTGGAGATACCGCGTCAGGTTTCCTTCCGACGAAATGGAAGGTACCGAAAGGGTGGCCATCGACGATCATTACTCCCAGTTGGCGATAGGCAAACGCCGAAGGGACTGTCTCGATCCCTCTTCCGAGGGCTCGCCTCGTACCCTACTAAAATAGTCGGATTTTGTCTAGTTTAAAGCTGCTCTAAATTATGAACGAGTTCGCAAAGATCAGCGGGCAGTGGGCTGGCGAAACTCAGATGGCCACGGCCGGCCGGATGCATAAAGCCGAGCAAACGAGCGTGCAAGGCCTGGCGAGGAAACGCAGCGATCCAGGCCCCAATCGCGCCGGTGCGGGCGACGTCGCGTCCGGCACGTGTGCCGTAAAGCCGGTCGCCGATTAGTGGATGCCCAAGATGGGCGAAATGCACCCGGATCTGATGCGTTCGACCGGTGGCAAGACGGCATTCCACGAGGGTGGCCTGAGAGCGGAAAGACCGCTCGACGCGATAATGCGTGATCCCCGGCTTTCCTCTGCCTTTGCGGACTGCCGCCATCTTCTTGCGGTCAGCGATGCTGCGGCCGATGTTCGCGACAATCTGGCCGATAGGAGGATTCGGCAAACCCCAAACGAATGCGGCATACGCGCGATCGATCCGGCGGAGCGCAAAATCGCGAGATAGAACGTGATGGGCGGCGTCGGTCTTGGCAACGACCATCAGACCGCTCGTGTCCTTGTCGAGGCGATGGACGATACCGGGCCGGCGGACTCCGCCGATCCCGGACAGGCTCGCACCACAATGGCTGAGCAGCGCGTTTACGAGTGTGCCGTCCGGATTTCCCGGCGCAGGGTGGACAACCAGCCCCGCGGGCTTATCGATGACGATCAGATGTGCGTCCTCAAAGCGGATATCCAATGCTATCGGCTGCGCGACCGGCGCCGCATCTGTACTATCGGGCAGGAATACAACGAAAATCTGGCCACGGCGTACCCGCAGCGCTGGGTCTCGCAGAGCCCCGCCTTCGCACGTGACATAGCCTGCATGGATCAGTCGTTTAGCCTGGGTGCGCGATAGCGTCGGGAGATGGAGCGCAAGCACGCGATCAAGGCGTTGCCCGGCCTCGCCGGCACCGGCAAGTACAGGTGTCGCGGTGCTGTCACGGGGTTGGGATTCAGCCGCCACCACCGGACGGCTCTGTCGCATCGGAGTAAAGGACGCTTGGTGGGCTGAGACGGATGCGCTCTCTCAAATTCCTGGTCCTGGTGATGGGTGTCATGCTGGTCGGCGGCTTCGCCATATTGGTCGCGCTCGTCGCCGGCAAGATGTTACGCGGCGGCAACGTGCCCCGCTCGTTCGCTAACACCACGATCGACATCCCGCGTGGCGCTGAGATCAACGTGAGAACCGTGGGGACAGACCGGTTGGTACTGGAACTCGTACTCCCCGACGGCGGGCGCCACCTCGTTATCGTCGATTTGACGACAGGCGCGCACCTCGGCACGATCACGTTGCGTGCGCAGCCCTGAGTTCTGAGGAACTCCAGTCGATTCGGCATCACAGGCCGAGCACGGCGGCGGCGGCGGGGAATTCCGCATCGGTGAGTGAACGGAGGCGCGGCTCAAGGAAACTAGTCTTGAAAGCTGCACTGAATATTCCGAACTTCGGGCCGACGCGAGCCGTTGGTCCAGGCGGAATTCGACAACGATCGATTATGTATCCCTCACAACCCGCGGCTCAAGCGGCCGCTTCCCCTGATAACATCAGGCTGGTCGACGCCGCGCTGAGTCCCGAGCGCGCCGTCAGTCGGCTCCGGTGTTCAAGGGCACCCGCCGCCGCAGCCGCAGTTTCTCGGTGGCTCCCTATGAAGGAAGCCGCCTTAATTTATGTTTTGCGAGACCGAGAACATCTAGCATGAGCAAAAAGACGTACAGTGCGCGGCATGGTGCCAAGCTCCATCCAGACCGCTCTGAAGAAGCGAGCGCAAATTGTGAAGCTGTGGAGCATGGGAGGCAAATCGGTGCGCGCACACTGGGGCCTGTATCGGATCTCGAGCGGCATCTCCCTTCGGATTGGTGGCGCACGTTATTCAACTCGCTCTATCTCGAAACCGACGGTGATGTGATCGAGAACGATCGTAACACCAGGGGAGAAGTCGACCTCCTGGTCCGCACGGTCGGCCTCGAGCGCAATGACCGCATTCTTGATTTATGCTGCGGCCAGGGCCGCCACTCGCTCGAACTCGCCCACCGCGGCTTCCCTCACGTCACCGGACTCGACCGCTCGCGTTATCTGATCCGGCTCGCGCGCAAGCGCGCCAGGCAGCGTAATTTGCCGGTCTCGTTTCACGAGGGCGATGCCCGGCACTTTCGTCTCGGCGAAGGCGAGTTTCACTGCGTTTGCCTGCTGGGTAACTCGTTCGGCTATTTCGAGCGGCCCGAGGACGACCTGGCCGTGCTCGAAGCGATTAAACGCGCTCTCGCCTCCGGCGGCGCGCTTGTGATGGATCTGATGGACGGCGAATGGATGCGCTGTCATTTCGATCCCAGGTCGTGGGAGTGGATCGACCAGAACCATTTCGTGTGTCGCGAGCGCGACCTCGCCGAGGATGGGGACCGGTTGATTAGCCGAGAGGTCGTGGTCCACGCCGAACGAGGCGTCATCGCCGACCAATTCTATGCCGAGCGGCTCTATTCGAAGGAACGCCTCGAAACGCTGCTGAGCGGCGCCGGCTTCACTAACGTCCGGTTTCACTCGCTGCCGGCGCCGGATTCACAACGAAACCAGGACCTGGGAATGGTGGCGCACCGCCTGTTTGTGACATGCGAGGCACCACGTCGCATGCGCCGGCTACCACGTGCCGCGCTATTTTCCGATGTCACCATCGTTCTCGGTGATCCACGCCTCCCCGACCCAGTCAAGCGCAACGGGCGCTGGGACGAGGAGGATATCGAGACGATCGAACGACTCAAAGCCGCGCTGGGTGAGCTGCCAGACTATCGCTTTCGCTTTCTCGACAACCATGCCTCGCTCTATGCCGAGCTTCGAGCAAACCGCCCTCATTTTGTCCTGAATTTTTGCGACGAGGGTTTCAATAACGACGCATTCATGGAACTGCACGTACCGGCGCTGCTGGAGATGCTCGACATTCCCTATAGCGGCGCCGGACCCGCGTGCCTTGGTATGTGCTACAACAAATCGCTGGTTCGAGGTATCGCCCAGGCGATTGACGTGCCGGTGCCGGCGGAGACCTACTTCAACTCGGACGACTTGGCGGCCACGATCCCGTCTGTATTCCCGGCACTGATCAAGCCGAATTTTGGGGACTCCTCGATCGGCATCACCAGGGATGCCGTGGTCCATACCTGGGAGGACGCCATCGTCTGCCTCGGTCGACTGCGGGAACAGATGCCGCGGTGCCCGATCCTGATCCAGGAATTTCTAACTGGACCCGAATATTCGATTGGAATCATCGGCAATCCCGGACTTGGCTATCGCGTGTTGCCTCCGCTGGAGGTCGATTATTCGCGACTTGACCCCGACTTGCCGCCCCTCTTGCCCTATGAATCAAAATGGATACCGGACTCCCCGTATTGGTCGCAGATCGGCTATCTCGAGGCCCGACTCGACGAGGAGACACGACGCAAACTGATCGATTACGCGAATATTCTGTTCGAACGGCTGGGCTGCCGAGACTACGCGCGGTTCGATTTTCGCGCCGATACCGAGGGGGAGATCAAGCTGCTTGAGGTCAATCCGAACCCGGGTTGGTGTTGGGATGGGAAGCTCAACTTGATGGCACAAATGGCGGGGCTGCGTTATTCCGATCTCCTCAAACTAATCATCGAGACCGCACAGGACCGGGTCGCGGCGCAGCACCCGGGCTTGGTCATCTCGTTCGCCGAGCGCCGTACTCAACGTCTCGCCGCTTGCCGCGGCTGAAGTTCACCTTCGGCGCCGCGCAATATGGTGCGGTAACGGTGAGGATTTCTGCTCGGGAGCTGGAGACCCACAGCCTCGCAGAGCGGGCGAATACCGAGATGTAATCAAACTGTAATTTTTTGGAATTTGCCCTTGCGTTTCCAGCCGATAAGCGTATGTATCCGGGTCTCGACGCACTCGCACGTGCCTATGGCCCATGGTGGTTATGCAACGACGTAACGCGTCCTTTTTGGTCTTCCGGCCATCAGGTCGGTCCCGAGAGGGAGGTCGGTATGGTTGCTATCCGACTCAGGGGCGTGGTGCCCTGCCTTGACGCTAATCTTCGCGGAACGCGTCTGCGCGGGCGGGGTAATCGGGTCATCGATCCGAGCAGTTTGAGCTAAGCCACAAAAAGAACCGGCCAGCGCCGCCTCGACGGGGGCGGGTTGGCCCTGTTTCGTTCGCGTCCGGTCGGACCGGCGCGCGTCTGCGGATGTGTCGCATCAGCAGCGCGGCCCCGGATTTCGTTCCGCAACGCGATCATGCTCAGCCGCTCCGTGCGAAGGATGACACCACATTATGACTGAAAGAATCACCCGTTTCCTTGCCGAAAATCGTCCGGAGACGCCATGCTTGGTCGTCGATCTCGACGTGATCGCCCAGGCTTATGATCTGATGCGCTGGTATCTGCCGCTCGCCCGCGTCTACTACGCGGTAAAGGCGAACCCGGCACCACAGATCGTCACCATGCTCCAGCGCAAAGGCGCCAATTTCGACGTAGCAAGCCGGGGCGAGATCGAGCTCTGCCTTGCCAACGGCGTCACCGCCGATCGGTTATCCTTCGGTAATACCATAAAGAAGGAAAAAGACATCACCTTCGCCTACCGGGCCGGCCTGCGGCTGTTCGCTTTTGACAGCGCCTTCGAGCTCGACAAACTGGCGCGGGCGGCGCCCGGCACGCAGGTATTCTGCCGCATTCTCGTCGCCTGCGAGGGTGCCGAGTGGCCACTGTCACGGAAATTCGGCTGTGCTCCCGAGATGGCGGTTGAGCTCCTGCATCGAGCCCGGGAGCTTGGCCTCGACCCCTACGGCGTTTCCTTCCATGTCGGCTCGCAACAGACCGATCTCGAACAATGGGACGGCGCAATCGGTGCCGCTGCGCACATGTTTTCAGCGCTGGCAGAGGCGGATATAGAGCTGCGCATGGTCAATATCGGCGGCGGGTTCCCGGCGCGTTACCGCGGCGACGTACCGACGATCGACGGCTATGCCCGAGCGGTGATGGCGGCGATCACCCGGCATTTCGGAAACCACTTACCGGAAATTATTATTGAGCCCGGTCGCTCGCTAGTCGGCGATGCCGGGATTATCCAGAGCGAGGTAGTGCTGATCTCGAACAAGGGATCTGGCGACGACCGGCGCTGGGTCTACCTCGATGTCGGCAAATTTAACGGGCTGGCCGAGACCATGGACGAGAGCATCAAGTACCGAATCGAGACACCTGGTCGCGATGGTGCCTCGGGCTCGGTCATCCTCGCCGGCCCGACTTGCGACAGTGCCGATATTCTCTACGAGCACACGGAGTACCGGCTGCCACTCGGTCTCGAGGTTGGCGACAAGGTGGAGATCCTGTCAACCGGCGCGTACACCGCAAGTTACGCCTCGGTCGGGTTCAATGGTTTCTCACCGATCCGGACCTATTGCATCTGAGAGCGTACGGGCGTGCTGGCGACCTCTTGCACCAGCTTTCGCAGCATTGCATCGGCAAAGTCGTCGAAGGTCCGCGCGACGGCCGCGAAGGCCGACGGGCCACCGATTACATTGGTCCGATAATATTCCGCGAGCCACGGTTCATTGGTCAGGATGGCAAGCCCGTTGATCGTGATCCCGGCGGTCGCGATATGGTCTCGCGCCGCCGCCGGCGGCGGGCCAAAATTCGCCATACCGTCTCCTGAAATGTCAATCACCCGGCGCTGAGCCGGCTCCGGCAGATGATCGAAGCTTGCTGCGGCCGCCAGCAGCGCGGGACCGATCGCGGTAATCCCAGCGGAGCTACGTCGCGTCTTGCGCATTGCGGCAGCGAAGCCCTTAGCGCTCGCAGCATCGCGGACGCGCGTCCAGTCAACGGTGACAACGATCTTGTCGGGGTCAGACCATTCGAGAACGAGCACCTCAATTCCACCCGGCAAGGCCGATATTGCCTCGATGAGTCGTGGATTTGCGAAGGCCCGCGCAATCCCCTCACGCTGCAGTAAATAGGAATCAGCTGTCACACTCGCCGAGACATCAACGGCGAGCACGAGGGCGAGTGCCGCGCCCTTTGCCGGAAATGCCACGAGCATTAAGGCAATCAATGTAGCGACCGGGACGGCGGACATGGATTCACTCTACTGCCCGGCAGCTTCCGGGACTATAAGCACTCGCTTCCCGAGATAAGGAATTGACAATGAGGAGAGCGCTTACGGTAGGCCTTGGCTTGGTTCTCGGCTTCATCATGCCGCCGGCCGAAGGAGCAACTAAGCCGCCAAACCAGAAGGCGCCCCCGGCTTGTGCTGCGATTACGTTTCGTGCGGTTCCCTCCGGCATGGCGGATGGGGACCAGCAGGCCGGTATGTACAAATCGCGGCACGCGCGGCTCGCCCTGCATGCCCAAGTCAAACAGGGCGATCCGGTTGATTATTTCGTGACCGCAGCCGGTAAGCGCCTCGCCGCCGCCCCGGCGAGCCTGCCCGAGACGGCCGCAAGCTGTGCGGCCAGCAAGAAGATGCCGGCGCCCGGATCTCCCGCGACGGCCTGTACCGGGCAACGTTTTACAGTCGTGGTGTCCCACACCGGGAACGAACGTTTAGCGATGCTCTATGGGCTTGACGGTAACACCTGGCACTTTTGCGCCGCTGGAACCTTTTGACAACTCGTCAAAGCGCCGAAACGCCCATGCCGCGGCCCGGCGCTGCGCCGATGATGAGCATCTGCTTAAGAGTTGGCCATAGAGAGGAGCTGGTCCGGGAATGAGGTCCGGATGGGTATGATCCGGCGATCCCGGCCCGGATCGGCCCTTGCGACATTGCCAAGGCCCGGACCTGGGTTTTCGGTCACAAGAATCATGCCAGAGGCGCTTGCGGGCTCCACGTCGGCACCCCTAGGATGCGCCAACCTCTGTAGCGAAAGCACCACGATGCCTCACGTCACCACCGATGACGGCATCCGCCTTTATTACGAAGAGACCGGGGCGGGAACTCCAATCATCTTCGTCCACGAGTTTGCCGACGATTACCGCGGCTTTGAGCCGCAAATCCGCTATTTCGCACGACGCTATCGCTGCGTAGCGTTCAATGCACGAGGTTACCCGCCCTCGGACATACCCGAGGATCCCGCCCATTATTCACAGGAGCGCGCCCGCGACGATATCCGCGCAATGCTGGACGGTCTGGCGATCACCAAGGCACACGTCGTCGGCTTATCGATGGGCGGTTTCGCTACGCTGCATTTTGGCTTGGCCTACCCCGCCCGCGCGTTGTCGCTTGTGGTCGCCGGATGCGGCTATGGCGCGGAGCCTGGCAAACGTCAGCAGTTCCATGACGAAACGGCAAAGACGGCGTCATTGATTGAAAATTCCGGGATGAAGGTCGCTTCCGAGACCTACGCGCGTGGCCCGACACGTGTGCAATTTCAGAACAAGGATCCCCGCGGTTGGGCCGAATTTGCGTCCCATCTCGCCGAGCATTCGACGCCGGGTTCGGCCAAGACGATGCGCGGCGTGCAAGCGCGCCGACCCTCGCTGTGGGATTTGACCGACAGCATGCGTAGTCTTGAGGTACCCACATTGATCATGACCGGCGACGAGGACGACCCCTGCCTCGAACCGGGCGTGCTGATGAAACGCACGATCCCGACCGCGGCGCTTGCGGTCTTCCCGAACACTGGGCATGCAGTCAACCTTGAAGAGCCCGACCTGTTCAACCGCAGTTGCGCCGAGTTCTTCCACCAGGTCGAGAGCGGCCGTTGGCCGCGCCGCGATCCGCGTTCGCAGACTGGTTCGATCCTCGGCGTACGGTGAGTGGCGAGCCGGAATTCACTCTCGGTATCGAGGAGGAATATTTTCTCGTCGACCGAGCGACGCGTGATGTCGTCGGCGATCCGCCACAAGAAATGCTGCAGGAGTGCGAGGCCCTGCTCGCCGGGCAGGTGAGCCCGGAGTTTCTGCGTTCCCAAATCGAAGTCGGAACACGGGTTTGTGCAAGCCTCGAGGAAGCCCGCACCGATCTGCGACGGCTCCGCGCGACCATTGCCGCAGTAGCAGCGCGGCGCGGTTTGGCGCCGGTCGCCGCGGCGACCCATCCCTTTGCGCGATGGGATGCGCAGAAGACCACTGAGCGCGATCGCTACGCGAGTTTGCACCAGGATTTGCAGGGTGTCGGGCGGCGATTGGCGATCTGCGGCTTGCATGTCCATATTGGCATTCCCGACGACGAGCTGCGCATCGACCTTCTAAACCAGGCGTCGTACTTCCTGCCGCATCTCTTGGCATTGTCGACTTCCTCGCCCTTCTGGCAGGGCGAGAACACCGGTCTTAAATCCTATCGGCTCGCCGTCTTCGATGAATTGCCGCGCACCGGTACGCCCGAACGCTTTGCCAGCTGGGGAGAGTATCGGCGGCACGTCGACATCCTAGTTGGCGCCGGGTTGATCGAGGACGCGACCAAGCTGTGGTGGGATTTGCGGCCGAGCGCACGCTTTCCAACGCTTGAAATGCGCATCACCGACAGCTGCACGACATTCGACGACTCGCTGTCGATCGCTGCGCTGTTCCGTTGCCTGTTGCGCATGCTTTGGCGGCTCAAGCGTGAAAATCAGCGCTGGCGCATCTATGCGCGCATGCTGATCGACGAGAACCGCTGGCGAGCGCAGCGTTACGGTATAGACCAGGGTCTTGTCGACTTTGGCCGTAGTGCGATCTTTCCCTATTCCCAGCTGCTCGACGAGATGCTGGCGCTCGTTGATCCGGACGCGCGCCATTTCGACTGCCTTGCCGAGGTTTCATACGCTCGTGAGATCCTTGCGCGGGGCACTAGTGCCCATCGCCAGCTCGCGGTCTTCGCCCGGGCGGTTGCTGACGGTGCCTCGCATGCCGAGGCGCTAGCTGCCGTCGTCGACTGGCTGATTACAGAAACTGTCAGGGAGGTATAGGCGTTAGCCTGTCGAAGGACTGCACGAAGGAGACCGATATGCCCGCAGCAGTAAAAGCCATCCCCGAAGGCTATCACACCGTTACGCCTTATCTGATCTTGAGCGGTGCCGGCGACGCCATCGCCTTCTATAAGAAAGCGCTCGGCGCCGAAGAGGTGATGCGCATCGGCGGCCCTGGCGGCAAGATCGGGCATGCCGAGATTAAGATCGGCAATTCCCGTATCATGCTGGCCGATGAGCACTCCGAGCTACAGGCGTTGAGCCCAAGGACCGTCGGCGGCTCACCAGTCTCGATCCATCTCTACGTCGAAAACGTTGACGCCGCGGTCGAGCGCGCCGTCGCCGCGGGAGCAAAGCTCGTGCGGCCCGTAGCCGATCAGTTTTACGGTGATCGTGTCGGCGGGATCGAAGACCCCTTCGGTTATCGCTGGTTTATCGCCACGCACAAGGAAGATCTTACAATGGACGAGATTCGCCGTCGTGCCGCGGCGCAGGGCCGGTAGCGCTTCAATCGCCGAGGTCCCAGCGCTACATAAGGTCCAGCAATCAGAGAGGAGATCGCGATGGACGACAAGACTCGCACCGAGCTCGAAGCCGCGACATTCCGGCGCCTCGTCGAACATTTCCGCGAGCGCACCGATGTCCAGAATATCGATTTGATGAACCTGGCTGGATTTTGTCGGAACTGCCTATCACGCTGGTATCGTGAGGAGGCCGAGCAGCGCAGCGTTCCGCTGTCGGATCCCCAAGCGCGCGAGATCGTCTATGGCATGCCTTATGATGAGTGGCGCGCGAAATATCAGACGGAAGCCACCGCTGAGCAGAAGGCTGCCTTCGCGGCCTCCCAAAAGCACTAAAAGCCCGCGGAGTGACAGCGCCGTTTGGTGCCCACGCGTCAATTCGCCTGGTACTTGTGGCGCGTGAGTCGCTGCGCCAACAATGAAGGATGCGAAGATGCTCGCCGAGCAACTCGAAACAATTCGACAAGGTGTCGACAATCGCGTTCCACCGGATAAGCGCGCGATCATGCACCGCGCAACCGCTGACCTGCGCGCGTCCGGAATCGTGGATCAAGTGATCAAAGTCGGTGATACGCTACCAGCCTTCACGCTCAAAAACGCATTTTTCCAGGAAGTGCGGTCGGAGGATCTTCTAGCAACCGGCCCCCTTGTCTTGACGGTTTTCCGCGGTAGCTGGTGACCCTACTGCGTCGCAGAGCTGTATGCTTTGAAGCAAATAGTAGGAACCTTAAAAGAATATACGGCGTGAGCCTCGTTGCGATTACGCCGCAACTCTCCGAAAGCAGTCGTTCTCAGAACGAAAAACAAAGGATCACTTTCGATCTTTTGTCCGACCCCGATGATGATTACGCCGCGAAATTGGGTCTGAGGTTCAAGCTACCCGACGACCTGAAGGAGGTCTACCTCAGTTTCGGCATTGATCTCGCGACGCATAATGGCGAGGGCAGTTGGACCTTGCCGATGCCTGGACGTTTCGTCGTGGATCAAGCGGGAATCGTCCGCGCTGTCGAGGTTGATCCCG
>Ga0210407_10002510_pt1 | contig 15698 bp, 17 predicted proteins | sample IncBWC27MmetaG_FD_150860 | JGI IMG/M metagenome (GOLD analysis project Ga0210407, IMG submission 150860) | Forest soil microbial communities from Barre Woods Harvard Forest LTER site, Petersham, Massachusetts, United States - Inc-BW-C-27-M | ecosystem: Environmental > Terrestrial > Soil >...
CCAGGAAGTCGATCCGATCGATCATGCGGTAGAGGAGACGCGAGGCTTCGGTGCTTGAGATACCGGCCATCATCTGATCAAGGAACGTCGTCACCATCTCGCACATCGGCCCGATTTCGTCGGCCGGTGCCAGATTGATGGCCGCGGCGCTCTCGGCGATGCGCCGCGCGATAATGGACATGGCCTCGTTGGCCGATCTGGTACTGTTGGGCATGGGCTCCGGTTCTATCGATCATCGATATCCTGGGCAACTGCAGCGCCCACCCATCATAAATCGACCCGCGTCCTCGAGGATCGACCCGCGTCCTCGAGGATCCGTCCGGTCGGCATTCGCCGATGGGGGGATTATCGCCGGGGACCGCCCGCAATTCGCTCGCACGACCGGTCGGCCCGCCGCCACTTAGCAACGGACTCGCCGCTGGAGGGAACCGGATTCGAACCATCGGTCTCGCGTCAGGAAAAGTGGTCGATGCCAAGTTCCAGCGATCGGACCCGGGTCGGTCGAACACTGACTTTGGGAGGAAGTGCTGAGTCTTCCCTGGAGGGCAGAGACATCGAACTCTCGGTCTCGCCGAATGACATCCGTACTTCGCCCTATGATCTCTGCGCGAACCGCTTGGATCGACGACAATCTCGGGAGGGGGACCGATGGTTCGAATCCACTTCCCTCCAGCGGGGCGTCCGATGCGAACCTGGGTATTCGCAGCCAATGTTCGTGACCGCTGCGCACCTGCCGGATCTGGCGTGCCGTCCTGCGCTCAGGCGGGCGGCCTTGACGCGAGCGCCGTCGATTGTCTCCGCGGCCATGCTCCTTTAAAACCTCCCAAGATCCAAGGTCGCTTTTAACATCTGTACTCCAAGAGAGAGCGGGTGGGGTTGTTGTCATGTGCGTCAGTTCGCACGGCGCATAGGGCGAAGATCTTGGCCGTGTGAACTGGATCACACCTGACCCCCTGCGAAAGGTTGTAAGGCCGGCGCGATTGCGGGTGCGACAAGGTGTCGGCCACATGCGTGGTGATGTGACCCAGGCGGGATAGACAGCGATGGACATAGCACGCTGGCTAGAAAGTCTGGGCCTGGGGCAATACCAGCACGCGTTTCGCAGAAGCGATGTCGACGTCGCGGTCCTGCATGGTCGAGCGGTTGGTGCGACAGGTGGGCGACCTCTCTGGGCTACCGCCTCTGCGTGAAGCCGAGGTATGCGAGAGCACCGGCTCGCGCGCTCCGCCGCCGTCCCAGGCCGGTCTGATACGAGATCGTCACGTACAGGCTCGGCCACGAGGTTTTCGAACCTGTCGCTGGATTCGTCGAGAGAAAGGGTGCGTTGTATCTGCTGTCCGTTCGTCGGTTCGACTCGGTCGACGGCTTAAGGAAGAGAGATAATGACCCGAATTGCGCCCTATGTGATTGCCGCGTTAGCGTTGGGCCTCTCCGCCTGCACCAACCCTTATGATCCTGTCCAACGCGGTCTTGGTGGGGGCATATTGGGCGCGGCTTCTGGTGCTGCCATTGGAGCGGCGGCGGGTGGCGGGCCGGGAGCCGCCCTCGGAGCAGCGATCGGAGGGGCAACCGGAATAGTCGGAGGAGTTGCGACTACACCTCCACCGCCACCGGGCACCTATTACGGCTACCCAGCTTATGGATATCCCGCTTACGGGTATCCCGACTACGCGCAGCCGGGCTATGGGTACCCGGGCTACGCACAGCCCGGCTACAGATACCCAGGCTACTCGGGATACCCGGCTTACCCGCGTTCTCCTGGCTACGGCTATCCCGGCTACTCGGAATACCCCGCCCCGCCCGGTTCGCCAATCTATGGGTATCACGGCGACGCGGGATACCCAGCTTACCCCGGCGACTCGGGCAACCCAGCCTACCCCGGTTCACCGGGCTATGGATATCAAAGCCGCCCGCGATACTCTCCCGACCCCGGTTCCGGTTATGGATATCCCGGCTATGGTTATCCCAGCGGTGCTTCAGGGGACTGGCCTTCTGGGACGGAGTACGGGATCGAGCCTGCTGGCTGAGTTCGCCTGAAATTCATCTCAATCCTTGATTGGCGCGCATCCCAGGACGGGTGAATGCGACCGCTCAAGGCAGGCGTAGTCTATTTCCTACTCGTATTTGCGGTCGGTTGGGTCTCAGGCCCGATTCGAGAATTCTGGGCGGTGCCCTATTTCGGTCGCATGGCGGCAATGCTATCGGAGGCGGTCATCATTCTGATAGCTATGATCGTCGCAGCACGATGGGTCATTCGACGGTTTCGCGTGCCTCGAACGCTCCCTGCGACGATCTCGATGGGTCTGGTGGCGCTCGGGTTGTTGCTACCTGCCGAGATCGCGGGTGCCCTCTGGCTGCGCCGCCTATCCTTTCAGGAATATGTTGCAAGCTTCGCGACCGCTTCCAGCGTCATCTCACTGATTATGTTCCTGCTGTTTGTGGTGATGCCGACCCTCGTCGGGCGGCTCACCGCCGCAGTTTGGCAGCACAACGACAGTGGCGAGGTGGAAGATCTGTGGGAAACCGACTATTGGGATGCCGGTCATCCGTACAGGTATAGATTGTGGATTCGGCGTCGTCTCCCATGGTGGCTTATCAATCTCGGTGTCGCCGACAAGGGACGGGATTGCGAAGCAGTCGGCGGGTGGCATCGCTGGTACAAGAGCACCGAAGAAATTGATGGCTGCTACCACTGCGGAGTGAAACCGTCTCGTATTTCGTAACACGGGCTGTCGATCTCATCGGGATGGGCTCCGCTCACCCCAATCCGGTCACATAGCCACCAGACGTGCCGGGCGATTGATCCGGGTTCGATGATGCAGATGTCGAGATTCACCTCGGCGACCACATTGCGGTTGGCGATCTCAGGGAATCCGCTTGGGATCGCTCTCAGAAGCGCTCCGGTAGCTGCTGGTGCGGCTTCTCGACTTGGGACGGGTTTGGGGCGGTGCCGAACCATGACGCTCGTGTGCCGGGTCCGCAGCGGATGACAATGCGACGAAAGGGAAAGTGGATCGGCACCGCATATCCTTCCTGATAACCTACCCGCTAGGACAACTCAGAACAGGAGGCGAGCGCAATGACCAAGATCCTCGATGAAGTGCTGGCTGCGAACACCAAATACGCAGAGAATTTCGGGGACAAAGGCAACCTGCCGCTGCCTCCGAGCCGCCATTTCGCGATCTTGACCTGTATGGATGCCCGGCTTGATCCAGCAAAATACGCCGGCTTAGCCGAAGGCGACGCCCACGTGATCCGCAATGCTGGCGGTCGTGCCAGCGACGACGCCATCCGGTCGCTGGTGATTTCGTACAAACTCCTCGGCACGCAGGAATGGTTCGTAATTCACCATACGGATTGTGGGATGCTTCTGTTCACCAACGACGACATGCGCAATCTGTTAGCGAGCAGCTTGAAGACCGCGACGTTGGACCAAAGTGGGTGGTGTGACTCTGGCGACGGGCCTGGGTCTGCGGAAGGTAACTACATCAATTGGCTGACATTCTCCGACAACGCCAAGAGCGTCGTCGAGGATGTCACGCGTATTCGACACCACCCACTGGTTCCCAATGACATTCCGATATACGGCTATATTTACGGTGTGAAATCTGGAAAACTCGTGGAAGTTCCGGAAGCTACGATGGCTGGTAAACGAAGTTAGCGGCAACAATACGAGAGCCGCCGACGATCACGGAGATGGCTGACACCTTTGCGCTACCAGATAACCACAACGGGGAGGAATTCTCATGGTCGACCGACGGATCATGACCATAGGCGGCGCTGAGCGCGTGCTCAATGGCACAGTGGCTGACAAGCTCGCTTCGGAGCTTCGGGGTGTTCTCATAGCAATCGATGATCCGGACTACGATGCCGTCCGGAAAATCTGGAACGGCTTGGTCGGCAAGCGCCCCGCATTGATCGCGCGTTGCACAGGCACCGCTGACGTGGTCGCTTGCGTGCGATTTGCTCGGGAACACGAACTTCTGATCTCGGTTCGCGGCGGTGGTCATAGTGCTGCCGGACGAGGGGTGTGCGAAAAGGGGTTGATGATCGATCTCTCGCTGATGAAAGGAATCCGTGTCGATCCGACACGGCGGGCAGCGCGGGCGGAGCCCGGTCTACGGCTGGGCGAATTCGATCGGGAGACGCAGGCGTTCGGACTCGCGACGACATTAGGCGTGGCGTCAGATACGGGGATTGCGGGCCTCACGCTTGGCGGAGGGTATGGTTGGCTGGACGGCAAATATGGGCTTGCCTGCGATAACGTGCTGTCGGTTGACGTGGTCACCGCAGAAGGCCAACTCGTGACCGCGAGTGCCGAAGAAAACGCTGACCTTTTCTGGGGTATCCGTGGCGCTGGTGCGAATTTCGGCGTCGTCACGTCTTTCAAATACCAGCTACATCCGGTCGGGCCAGTGGTCGGTGGCGTCGCCCTATACCCGCTCACTCAAGGAAGAGAGACCCTGCGTTTTTTCCACGAATTCTCTGCCACTTGCCCAGATGAAGTCAGCACGGTGGGCTTGCTCCTTAGCAGTCCGGATGGAGTTCCGGCTGTCGGAATTGCCGCCTGCTACACCGGGCCGGTTGATGAGGGAGAACGGATACTGAAGCCGTTACGGACCTTTGGTTCCCCAATCGCGGATCTAATCGCGGTTCGCCACTACACCGAAATGCAGAGCCTTTTCGATCAGAATTGGGTGCCAGGACAGTTGAACTATTGGAAAACCAGTCTGATGCGTGCTCCGAGCGATGCGGCGATCGAGGCATTGCTGGAATACGCACAAAAGCGGCCAACGCCAAGCTCCGTAATCTATTTCCAGCAGGCACACGGCGCGGCGAGCCGCGTGAAGCCAACCGATACTGCCTTCGGTCATCGGTTTGATCATTATGATAGTGGACCGTGGGCGATCTGGCAGGATCGGGCTGACACAGACAGGTGCATCCGTTGGGCACGCGAATGTTGGGAGTCGCTTAGGCCGTGCTACGAGCCGAGCGCGTATGTCAATGCGGTCGACGATGCGATTAGCGATGACGATGAGCGGGTGAAGTCGGCATACGGCTCAAACTTCGAGCGTTTGACCTTACTGAAGAACCAGTACGACCCGACAAATCTGTTCCGGCTTAACGCAAATATCCGACCGACTATCTGAGACATAGAGGTCCACGGGTCCGTTACTGCGGTGCTACATGTCCAGGCAAGCGAAAGCGAATTACGGGAGCGCTTGACCACGATCGTGCGCTCGACGCCCGTGCTGATGCAAGTGCTTTCGGTCGCACGCCATTTCCGTCTTCCTGATTGGCTGGTGTTTTCTGGCGCAATCTACCAGCCTGTGCTCAATCATCTAACCGGTCGCCCGCTCGACTACGGAATCAAGGATTACGACCTCGGCTATTTCGATGCGTCCAACCTCTCCTACGAGGCCGAGGATGCAGTGATCTGCCGGGTGAACGCCGCTTTCGACGAACCGCTGCGGAGCATGGTCGAGGTTCGGAACCAAGCGCGCGTGCATCTCTGGTTTGAGGCAAAGTTCGGCGAGCCGTACAAGCCGCTCTCGTGCACCGCTGAGGCATTAGAATGCTTTGCCTCGGCAACATTCGCGGTCGGCGTCCGGATGGAACCTGACGACCGGCTCCACATCGTGGCTCCCTTCGGTCTCGCCGATCTGTTCGCGCTGCGTTTGGTGCCCAATCCCCTTCGAAAGACGGTCGGTTTCGCTCGGGCCTCTGCGGATGTGCAACGCCGCTGGCCTGAAGTCGTGATTGATAACGGCCACCACCGCGGAGTTCAGCCGATCAGATAGCTCTAAGGAACTCCGATGCCGACTTGACGCTCTCGACGAGAAGGTGATCGTGTCAAACACCCTTCTCGGCTAGAGATAGGTGCCGATCGAATATCATTCGACGGGAGCGGGGCGCGACGGAGTAAGCACATGACCGCGACGCTCGATGACGAAGTAGCCGATCTTCGACGTGCTAATGCTGACTTTCAGCGACGACTCGATGAGGCCCTTGCCGAGCGCGATGAGGGCGAGGCTCAAAGGGCCGCGATGGCTGAAATCCTAGACGTAATCAATGCTTCGCCCGGCGACCTCGCCCCGGCATTTGATGCGATTCTCGAAAAGGCGGTCGGATTGTGCGACGCCGCCTACGGGATGCTCTACCGCTACGATGGGGAATTCTTTCACGCCATGGCGCTTCACGCGGTGCCCGCCGCCTACGCCGACTTCCTGCGCGATCCGATACGATCCGACAGCAGAAATGGCCTGGGGCGGCTCGCGGGCGGAGAGCGCTCGGTCCATTTGTCCGACATCCGCGCAGATGCGGCCTACCTCTCAGGCGAGCCGCTCCGCGTTGCCACGGTCGAGCTCGGCGGGGCGCGCACTCTTGTGGCCGTGCCGTTGCGTAAGGAGGTCGCTCTGCTCGGAGCGATCGTAGCCTACCGCCAAGAAGTTCGCCCCTTCTCCGAAAAGCAAATCACGCTCCTTGAGAACTTTGCTGCGCAGGCGGTGATCGCAATCGAGAATGCTCGGCTGATCACCGAGACCCGTGACGCTCTCGAACAACAGACCGCGACCGCCGAGGTCTTGCAGGTCATCAATTCGTCACCCGGCGATCTCGCGCCGGTATTTGACGCAATGCTCGAAAAGGCGATGCATCTCTGCGACGCAGCCTTCGGAGTATTGGCCGTCGACGACGGGAACGCAGTCACGGCGGCTGCCACGCGCGGCTTACCAGCCCGTCTCGTTGAATACTTATCAACAACAAAGGACCAGCCTGGACCGGGGGGTGCGCACACACGTCTGAGAAAGGGGATGATGGACGTTGTTCAAGTTCCAGACTTGATGGAGGAAGAGGCGTATCGGTCAGGGACCGATCCCTACCGCCGCGCGATCGTCGACCTCGGCGGTGTGCGGACGCTGCTTGCAGTGGCGCTTCGCCAAGAAAACAGATTACTTGGATCATTTAACATTTACCGCAAAGAGGTGCGGCCTTTTTCGGACAAGCAGGTGGTCCTCCTACAAAATTTCGCGTCGCAGGCGGTGATCGCAATGGAGAATGCGCGGCTCATCACCGAGACCCGAGACGCCCTAGAGCAGCAGACTGCTACCGCGGAGGTCTTGCAGGTCATCAACTCATCGCCCGGCGACCTCGCCCCGGTTTTCGATGCGATGCTCGAAAAGGCGACAAGCCTATGTGGTGCGGCCTTCGGCGTATTATGGACCGTCGACGCCGATCAAATTCGGGCTGCCGCGTCGCATGAAGTGCCGGTGGCTTATCGCGACTTTCTGTCGAATGAGCCTTCATCGCCGGGACCAGAGAGTGGCGTTGCACAAACCATTCGCGAGAAATCGGTACTCCATTTCGTCGATGCCGCTTCTGGAGAAGCCTATCGCAGCGGCGATCCCTTCGCAGTCGCGGCAGTGGAACTCGGTGGCGTCCGTACTCTCCTAAACGCGCCGCTTATCAAGGACGGTAATGTTCTCGGCATCTTGGCGATTTACCGAAAGGAAATCCGCCCGTTCACCGACAAGCAAATTGCCCTGTTGCAGAGTTTCGCCGCGCAGGCGGTCATCGCGATGGAGAACGCGCGGCTGATCAACGAAACTCGCGAGGCGCTGGAACAGCAGACTGCGACCGCCGAGGTGCTACAGGTCATCAATTCCTCGCCCGGTGACCTCGTTCCGGTATTCGACGCGATTTTGGAAAAGGCCCACGCCCTCTGCGGGATCGCGCTCGGCGAGTTGGAGCTTCACGAGAACGGGAAGGTTCGCGCCGTAGCGATGCGAGGCGTCTCCGGTCCTTTTGCGGATCTCTTACGTCAGCCATTTGCGCCCCCACCGGGATCTCCGCCTGCGAGATTGCTTGCTGGCGAACGTACAGTGCAAATTTCCGACGTTTCCGAGTTGGCTCGGAAACGGCCAAACGATCCGAGAGCACAAGCTGGCGCTCAAGCCGGTTTGCGCACCGCGCTCTTCGTGCCGTTGCGCAAGGACGATTGCTTGTTAGGGTACATAACCGGGTATCGCCGCGAGGCGCGTCCGTTTTCGCCGAAGGAGATTGCCTTACTGGAGAGCTTCGCCGCCCAGGCAGTGATCGCCATGGAAAACACGCGTCTCATTACCGAGACACGGGAGGCGCTGGAGCAGCAGACTGCCACTGCTGAAGTGCTGGGGGTCATCAACTCCTCGCCCGGCGACCTTGCGCCGGTGTTCGAGGCGATGCTCGACAAGGCGATACGTCTATGTGAGGCGACCCATGGTCACCTCTTCACCTACGACGGTGAACGCTTTCATCTCTCCGCGGCGCGCAGTGATGCGCGCTACATCGAGTGGGCGCGGCAGGCCGGTCCTGTGCGGCCATATCCAACCACTCCGTTGGGGCGAATCAAACACGGCGAGCGGATCGTTCACGTAGCCGATATCCGGGAAGACGAAGGCTATCGTGCTGTCCCCATATTTCGGGAATCGGTCGAATTGCGAGGAGTTCGGAGCCAAATTGCGGTGGCGCTGCTCAAAGACAACTTTCTGCTGGGAGCAATGAACGTTTACCGCCAGGAGGTACGCCCCTTCTCAGACAAGCAAGTTGGGCTATTGGAGAACTTCGCTGCGCAGGCAGTGATCGCGATGGAGAATGCGAGGCTCATCACCGAGACCCAGGAGGCACTTGACCAGCAGACAGCGACCGCCGAGGTCTTGCAAATCATCAATTCCTCACCCGGCGATCTTGCGCCTGTTTTCGACGCAATGCTGGAAAAGGCGCTGCGGCTGTGTGAGGCAGCTTTCGGAGCGCTGCACACCTTCGACGGCGAGGCAGTCCATACCGTCGCGCTGCGCAATGTGCCGGCACCGTTCGCGGAGTTCCTGACAAAGGCACCGCTCAAGCTAAGCCCCGAGCAATCTTTGCTTGGTAAGTGCATCTACAAACGGCAAACGGTTCACGTGGCGGACCGAGCAGCGGAAGGTTACGCGGAAGGGTTGCCGCTTGCGGTTGCAGCCGTCGAACTCGGTGGCATCCGAGCCCTGCTGCACGTCCCTCTGGTGAGAGATAACATAGCACTCGGCGCTTTTACCATTTACCGCCAGGAGGTACGCCCGTTCACCGACAAGCAGATCGCGTTGCTACAGAACTTCGCGGAGCAGGCGGTCATCGCGGTGGAGAACGCGCGGCTCATCACCGAGACGCGCGAGGCGCTCGAACAGCAGACCGCCACCGCCGAGGTGTTGCAGGTCATCAATTCCTCGCCCGGCGACCTCGCCCCCGTGTTCGATGCAATGCTTGAGAAGGCCCTGACGCTGTGTGGTGCCGCTTTTGGCATTCTTTGGACTTATGACGGCGAAATGTTTCACGCTGCCGCGCTACAGGGTGTGCCGTCAACCGCTGCGGACCTCTTTACACGAGGCCCGCACCCGGTTGGGCCAGACAATACACACGGCATTCTCTTGCGTGGCGATCCAGTGGTGCATATCACGGATGCCGCAGCGACTGAGGCTTACCGGTCGGGTGACCCGTTGCGGCGTGCTGTTGTCGACCTGAGCGGCGCTCGGACTTTGCTTGGGGTACCGCTGCGAAAGGACGGCGTTCTGCTCGGCGCGTTCGACATCTATCGTCAGGAAGTGCGACCGTTCTCCGAAAGGGAGATCGCGCTGTTGCAGAACTTCGCGGCGCAGGCGGTAATTGCCATGGAGAACGCGCGGCTACTCAATGAAATTCGACAGCGCCAAGCTGAATTGCGGATCACCTTCGACAACATGGCCGATGGCGTGGCTATGTTCGACGAAGACCTGCGATTAGCCGCGTGGAACCGCAATTTCCAAGAATTGCTCGACCTGCCAGACGCGCTGCTGATGGGGCGTCCAAGCTATCCGGATTACCTCCGCATCCTGGCAGATCGCGGCGAGTTCGGCACCGATGACATCGAAACGGAACTACGCCGCCGCCTAGAACACACCGACCAGGAATTGCGCTTGGAACGGACACGACCAGATGGCCGCGTCATCGAGGTGCGCCGCAACGCGGTGCCGGGCGGCGGCTTTGTCCTCATCTACAGCGACATCACAGAGCGCAAGCGGTCGGAATCTGAAATCCGAGCCGCCCGCGACGCTGCCGAAGCCGCCTACCGCGACCTGAAGGCCGCTCAAGCCAGTCTGATTCAGGCCGAAAAAATGGCCTCGTTGGGTCAGTTGACCGCTGGCATCGCCCACGAGATCAAGAACCCGCTCAACTTCGTGAACAATTTCGCAGGGCTCTCGGTCGAGCTACTCGATGAATTGAAGGAAACCGCCGCCCCAGCGATCAATGCACTCGGCGACGAGAAGCGTGCTGAGATTGACGAGACGATCCAGATGCTCACCGGCAACCTGGAAAAGATCGCCGAGCACGGGCGGCGTGCAGATGGCATCGTCAAGAGCATGTTGGAGCATTCGCGTGGCAGCAGCGGCGAGCGTCGCAGCGTCGATCTCAACGGCTTGATCGAGGAAGCACTGAACCTCGCTTATCATGGTGCCCGAGCCCAGGATGCGAGCTTCAACATCACGTTGGAACGCGATTTGGGGCAGGGCATTACCCCGATCGAACTCGTCCCCCAGGACATTACTCGCGTCTGTCTCAACCTGATCGGCAACGGCTTCTACGCCGCCACCAAGCGCCAGAAGGAGGGAAGCGATCCGACGTTCAAGCCGACCCTGAAGGTGTCGACACGAGATCTCGGCGATGCGGTCGAGGTGCAGGTGCGGGACAATGGCGTCGGCATTCCAGCCGAGATTAAGGACAAGCTGTTCCAGCCATTCTTCACCACCAAGCCGACCGGAGAAGGCACCGGGCTCGGCCTCTCGATCAGCTACGACATCGTGACCCAGGAGCATGGCGGCACAATTGAGGTCGACAGCAAGGTCGGCGAGTTTACCGAATTCACTGTTCGACTGCCGCGCGCTTACGGGGCGACAATGGCAGCGGCAGCATCGTGAGCGTGAGCTTGCCCTTCGGGCAGTCTGCGCGTCGTGCAAGCATCCTGGTCGTGGATGACGAGCCTGATGTTGCTGATCTCTTTCGCCAGCATTTCCGCCGCGAGGCTCGCCAGGGAACCTATGTGATGCATTTCGCCTTCTCGGGCGAGGAGGCGTTGGATCGGCTCGGAGAGGAAATCCGGCCCGCGCTGGTCGCAGTCCTCTCGGACATCAACATGCCGGGCATGGACGGCCTGCAATTGTTAGCCGAGATCAAGCAGCGATTCCCCGATCTCCCGGTCATGATGGTGACCGCCTATGGCGATGAGGAACGCCGCCGTCTTGCCGCGGAGTATGGCGCTGCCGAGTTCATCACCAAGCCGGTTGATTTCGATCAGTTGAAGGCGCAGTTGCGTCAGTTGCCGACCGCAGCGGACTGAGCCTGCGAGGAAAGCAGAGCAAGATCGGTGTCACTTACAGATCCCGATAAGTCTGCCCCCATCGATCTTCATAGACGACATCGGCGAGAGGGACACGGCGCACCGGGCCGAACCGGCCCACCGGATAGCCGATTGGCAGCAGCGCATATGATTGGACGCCGGGTAGCAACGGCTGCAAGAGTTAAAACAGGCGGCCAGCCCGCGACCGCTCAGCCCCTAATTTGGAGTTTCCCCCAACCGAGTACCGGGGCGGCGGTGTACGATTCTCGTGCGACCGCTCCGCAAGCGGCGGTCTCAGCGACTCCGCTGTTCGGTTTACGCGGCCACGAAACCCAGAAACCGATATGGCCTTGGACTAGAACCGAGCGCTGAACGCGACAGGAGGTGGCCTCAAGCAGCGGATTGATCGGGCTTTCTAATCTTCCTCCAATACCTGTACTGCGGGTGGCGGACTTACCCCCACATTGAAGGACTCCATCAATTTCGACATCACAGAGCGCCAAAAAAATTTCTGATCGGTCGCGGACAGACCCGCCTCCCGTACCCCGAGTTTCATGATGTCCATGTATTCTTCTGCCCTTTCACGATTGGAAGGTGGAAGTCGGATTAACCTCTTTAACATTTGCCATATGAACCCTGCTGGGAACGCAATTACTGAACCGACGATAATCCATTCCCATGTCGTTACTACCGTAAACCTTTAGTGAACGGCGAGCATGGCAGCGGCGGCATCGTCGGCATGGCAGCGGTACGATGCCTCGGCATCGTCCATGTAGCGGTTGGAGCGAAGGTCCTCTCGCGGGTGCGAGGGACGGCGCTACCGCGAGGCAGCAAGCCAGCATGAGGATGCAGCTCAAAGACATGACCGGAAGAGTGCCTCAGCCAGCGTCAAAACAACGACCCGCGGCACGGGAGCGGGCTGGGACTGCGAGCGAGTCTAGAGGTTCAGGTCATTCTTTAAAAAAGAATGTACACCGAGTGACCGATCTCACACTCCCTGACCGGGAAGGTTAACTATTCTGGCCGGCCGGAACCAGGGAAGGGCCGAATGATTGACATCTTGTTATTCAGATCGCGGCCGGGCTCGTGATTGTCGCCGTAGTCGCAGCTTCTGTTCTCATCGCGTGGAGGCGTCGCGATGGTCGCAGCGAAAAGATATAGCAAATCTCCATTGGGGTTACCGGCGGCTGGTAATAGCCGGGTTGTTTGTCGCTTGCGCGAGACACAATCGCCAAAATAAATAACGAGATTAAGGCGCACCACAGGCCGGCAGATAGCGCCAGAACGCCTCGGTCGCCACGATCCCAAGCACCGCGCCGACAGCCAGGATCATGAAGGCGTATTTCGTCAGCTCCCAACGCGTCGGCAGCCGGGCGATCTGTCCCATAATGAATTCGGCTTCCGCGCTTTGGCGCTTAGTACCGGGGCGCTCCGAGGATCGCAGGAATAGCTGGTCTTCGTCCATCCGCCCGGTATGCCAGAGGATGGTTGACCAAACGTTACAACTCGGGGAGCGAGGCGCGTCGGACATTCGGAAAAGCGAGATCGCTCTTTTGCGATCCAGTCGCGGTCTTACGCACTTCGCCGGTCGCGGTTGGCCGTCGCCGAGGATATCTGGCCGGATGCGGCCGAAATCGCCTTTAGCGCTCTAGCCCACGCCGTTGCCGTAAATGCTCGTCACGGGTGGGAAATGAGCATCATGAGCATTTGCCAGGCGAGCCACAGGGCCGGCGCCAGGGTCAGGAGGACCCCGGAAAAGCTTTAAGCATGGTGCGCTTAATCGGCTGAAGCTAATAAGGAAACCACCCACCAGATCGCCGACCAAAGCCCTAGCGACAAAAGTACGATCACAATCAGCGCGGCTCCTGGGGCAAGGGCAGCCTCGCGCTCGGATTGGTCGGGCCGCGATATCGCGTCGTCAGCCCTCCGATAGGCGATGGGATCGCCATAGTGCGACCGGGTGTTCCTACTCACGGGCTTCCTCCCGTCTCAGCCCCCTATCTCCTCCAAGCCTCACCCGATAAACGCGCGGTCCCTGTTTGGTTCCACAAACGTAACGGCGTCGCGAGCAGCCTTCCGGCGCGATGGCCGCTATTTGCGTCGCAACGATCCGGGAAGAGGCGCCCAGGGTCCTTTGGTCGGGGGCGGGGTTACACCGGCGCCGAACCAGTATTACGGCGGCCAGGCTCCCTATCGGGGCTGGGGAGGTTCTTACTACGGAGGCGGGAATGCGCCCGGCGGGTGGTACGGCCCGTATGGGGGCGGAGGCTACTATGGCGGTGGATGGAGCAATCCCTAGCGTTGCGGCGGGCCATTGCTGCGACTGTCGTAGATGAGAGGCAGGGTAAGGGGTGTTTCATTGGAGCGGTCGCGGACCAGAATGTCCTCGGCCGCCACCCCCAGCACCGCCGCGATCGCCGTCCGCGCTTCGGCCGGGCAGGCGCTGCGCAATAGTCGAGCCCCCGCCACTCACTCAATCGTTTGGTCGGCGCGGCCGAGGATCAAAGGCGGGATGATCAAGCAAACAGTAACCTAACCCCACCAGCTTATTCCGGTTCGTCCGATTTGGCGGAAAAAGCGTCTTCGTCAGCGGAAATGTCAAACACGGTTGGACGGGCGCCAGTTGACGGCAAAAACTCACGGCCAGGTCCGTTCTGGTATATCCGGCCATCTCGAATGTAGACGGGGATGCCGAGGGAATGAGCGAGCTTGCAGGCAGCGCGGGCTAGTTCGTCTGAGGTTATCACTGATTCACCTTTTACTAAGCATCACGTGAGGGGCCGGCTGGCGCTTCATGAAGTTCAGCTCGTTCGGAGTGGGACGTGGACCTGTTACCCATGTTCAATCATCGACCTGTCCGATCGGGCGTCAGGAAGGTGTCTTGTCCCCGAGATTTGATTAAATATTGACGCTATTGTTGCCGAATTAACGTCCCACAAGGTCAAAGCGGCGTCCGGGTGGAAATCTGGTCAGCTTGCCGGAGGGGCAGGCGCTGCGGGGTCGGCGAGCGAGGGTTCGGCGCGCACGTCACTCGCTAAGGGTTACCAACCCCATGGTCGAGGAGGAGGACCGCCCCAATATGAGGGGGGATAGTACGTCCCGGCGCCATTGCCGTGGTAAGGACCACCCCCGTCCGGAACGCAGCCGCCCCCATGCCAATAGCCCCATTGGTCGCGCCAGTGGTGGCGGTGCCAACCGCGGCCGCAGCCGTCACGCACCAGCTCTAGGGACGGCGCGGCGCCGAGCTCGCTGGGAAGTGCCTTGGTCGGAGCCGGAGCGGCCTGCAACGGCGTGGCGGCCAGAGCTACGCCACTCACGAGGGCGAGGATCACTGCGCGCATATGATCCTCTCTTGCTCTTCGGCGACGGCAGCCTCGATCGCTGCGGCGACAGTTGTGATCAGCGCCACCTTGGCGGCGGGGCTGAGATCCAGGGTGGCACCCATTTCGTCGGTGAACATTACCTCTGCCGCTTCTATTGCCTCGGCGGCGCGGTCGGTTGAGGTCTTCACGGCGCGGCCTTCATTCAGCAGTAACGCAACGAGCAGTTTGGCGCGGCGCCGATTAACACCGGGTAAAGCCTCACCATTCCAGGATCGGCGCGCCGGCCACGATCGCGGCGAGGGCGTCCCGCTTTCGATCACGACGGGTTAGGTGATCCGGCTCTGCACGTACAGCTCAACGCATGCAGGCCAGTGGTCGGAAGGTTTTCAGCAACCAACCTGTGAGACCGTCACGGACGCTGCGGCGGCACGGTAGAGGGCTCGATACCCAAGGGCCGTGACGCCGTCGCCCCTGGCCTGGGAGGCGATCCCGCCGCAGCACCTCGCTACAACCTTTTAGAGCCTTTATAACTGGTGCAGGGACCGCGCACGTTTGCAAGGCGGCGACCGATCGGAGCCGATTTGGGAGTGCCGGGACGCGTCACATCGACCGCGACGCTGGTGTCACCTCCAACTCGGTCGCCTTTTCCGCAAGCTCGATGAGCGCCGTGACGATCGCCTCTTTGTCACCGCGTAGCACCCGACTTAGCCTCGGCGAATGGGACCGAGACGGTGCGGTCGATCCATGCCGCGGGGCCGCGCGCGGGCGGCTCATCGCAAAACTTTCGAGTGTTTCGTGACGCCATTATGTCACGAAACACCCATCCCGGTCATCACCGCGGCGGGATGTGCGGAGTCCGACATTGCCCGGGCTGTAGTGGCAAAAATTTTGCCGACATAAGCAAGCGGTGCTATGTTTGCCACTACATGTTCGTTCGCTTCCGCCAGTCCGCCAATCGGCTACAACTCAGTCTCGTTGAGAGCTGTCGCGTC
>Ga0210407_10002511_pt1 | contig 15698 bp, 8 predicted proteins | sample IncBWC27MmetaG_FD_150860 | JGI IMG/M metagenome (GOLD analysis project Ga0210407, IMG submission 150860) | Forest soil microbial communities from Barre Woods Harvard Forest LTER site, Petersham, Massachusetts, United States - Inc-BW-C-27-M | ecosystem: Environmental > Terrestrial > Soil >...
GTTTCATCGTTCCACACCCATGTCGGTGGCCTGCGCATTTAAAGCTCTGACGCCAGCGATTCGCCAACACGAATCGCGCGTGGGGCCAGGGCGGATAGGTCACTGGGTCAGATTCAATTTGGTTGCGGGCCCGGCACAGCGGAGGCGATTCGAGTGAACCGCCCGGCGGAGTGTCATTATATGGACGTAGTGGTGGATCATGAGTTTTCTTTTTACGGCTCCTATGCTAACGTCGTTTGTAAAGTAGTCAATCAACGAGTAGTTATTCAACGACATCCATCTTCGTTCTATCAGCGGCAAAGATAGTTAGTCTGGTCACAAATGCTCACTTTTGCGATTCGCATGATCCTCAGGCAGAGAGCGGGACTGGACTGTAACATCCGACGAGATGTCGCCTTAGTTAGGAACTATGGGTCGATAGACGGCTACGAACAGGCCATGATTCGGACTCGATGGCTCTGACTCAGCGATATTGACCACTCAACAATGCACGGGGGGGTTGACGTAAACAGATGGGATGAGAATGCCGGTCTCCGGCCAGCTCGGGTGGGACAGTATTGAAGACGGGAGAATTAGTTAGAGGTCGTTCGACGATTTTTTGGAGAGGCGGTTTGCTGGGTCGCGGCGGAAATCGTATTACCTGATGTTCATACACGAACACCTGCCACGGCAGGCGAGAAAACAAAGGAAGGAAGTGGTTTGGACGAAGGGGCTTAATTAAGCTAGCCAAACCGGCGAGGCGGGACGGGCAGGATTTCGATAGTGCAACATGGTTGCACCGGCCCGTGAAATGCCCAAGGAGCAGTTCAAGCAAGAGGTCGAGAAGGAACTGACTGGGCGGGAAACGGAGCCGTGGGAAATTATCTAGTTCAAACTGCTCCGGAGCCAGACCCCGATCATTGAACGGGCCATCGGGACGCCCGCTCTGAGGTTGGGCAGCGACAGATCGCGGGCCTACTGTCTGGAAATGATCTGTGCGGATCTCCTGGCCAGCGCCAACATGGACAACGGGAACCCGGAGATACCGTTGTATTCAATGACAAGATTCTTCAAATTCTTGCCCGGAGAGCAGCAGCAGGCATTTCTTGGAGGCCTGAGCGAGAAGGCATCATGAGCGCGATGCGCTCCGACCCTCCCCGCTTGCGACTGGATCCGATGTCCGTACGAGAGGCTGCGACCGCAGGTTCTGCAACGAGATTGGCTGGCGTCGTCAATTGTGCGGCACGATGTCGAATCTTGAGGTGCACCACAGGGAATTCCGCTGCCATTCGGGAAGCGACTCTGAGGAAAACTTGATCACGCTCTGGGCGGTATGCCGCGCCAGAGCGCATCGAACTTAAAGCGACAACATGCGCACGAATGTCGGGCTACAAAATTCCATTCCCGCGCGACCGAATACAACGAAGCCGCATCGCAGTTCCCAACTGCCTGGCCTATTGGCAGTCCTTACGAGGCCCTTTTTGCGGTGGCGGACAGATCGTTTCCGGGCGAAGCTTGTGCTCGGACTTCCGAGGCTATGCAAATCAAGAAGCACACTACACTGATCTCTAACAGGTTCCGCTGCGGCAGACCCACCGCCAGGAACGGCTTCGTTGCAATGTTAAGGTGAAACAAGCCTCCACATACCAATGCGATCCAACCGACGTAGTACGTAACTCTTCCAATCAACCGCAGACGGGTGACGTGGTTCATGGTGAAACCTCCTTTTAGGTGCACAGAGCGAACGAACGGGCGATGTCGATTTCTAACTAGCGCCGTTTGTCGGTTGATTTTTTGAGGCCCGCGTGTCGTAAGCGCCTCACAAATCTAACCGTACCCCGGGCTATGCTTCTCGCTGGGACAAATCCGGTGGCAATCACTATTTGTTTTAATGCATCACTCAGGCCTGATTGTCCAGGCGGTTTAGGCTGAATCCCTAGTTTTCTCAAAAAAAAGTTGGCCCGGTATACGTTGGGGATCAATTCGTCCCGCCATTCGAAATTGATGCTGAGGGAAATGGAAATGTTGGCATCGTTTTTCACCCAGTGCGGCGCGTTCACGGGAATGTGCACGGCTTTCCCGGGAGAGAGACGGAAAGCTCGCGCCCTGTCCTGACAGCGCATCTTGTATTCGCCGGCATTCCAATCACCGATCCAGAAGTGTTCCAACTCGCGCTCTGTGAGGATTTCCCTATCCCGCTGATCGAAGATGTAGATATCCTTTTCGCCTTGGATCTGCAACAGCACATTACATTCATTGTCAAGGTGATAGGGGGTGACGCGACCCGGAGAGGTCAGCATGACCTGAGCCTCTAGGGCCCTAGTCGCCCCTCGTAGATTCTTCCCGCTAATGCCCTCGATGTCCGACATGATCTCTTCCATCAATACTCTGTACTCAGGATCCTGTTCGGCGTGCTTCAGGATCACCCATGCTCCGGTGCAATCAATCCGCTCCATTGCTTCTTCCAGTGTGTATAGCTTTGGTGGTCGCTGATTCCATCTGTCTTCGACGCGCACTTCCCCCGCATCATAGACGACATTGTTGGAGTCGCGTTTCACCAATTGTGCAAGCCGAACCAACCTCGGGAGCTCGAATAGAGGGTGACCGGATAAATTGTGAGCCAACAAGAACGGCACTTGGTCAAAATGATCTCTAAATTCGAATTCATCGGCCCATAGCGACTTGAATGAGTGTGTGACAGGCAGCGCTTGAATGTTCATTTTCTCTAGCCTCCGAAAAAAACAGCTGTGTGGTAAAACGGCTCCGATCGCAACAAAATAAAGTCGCCGTCAGTTAAACCGAATTTGAATGCCTCGCTAGAGAAACCTGAGTGGAGCTTAACGGTGCTTGAATGGGTGCTTCAGCAAGAGCCTCCCGTCGCGACTCCAACTGGCTCAATGCGCCTCCACGTAAAATATCGGCACTAATCAAGAATTGACACGCGGGCGTCTGCCGGAGCCGCTGTTTCACCTCACGGAAGACCGAGTAGAAAACCCGCAGCCTCCATGCTGTGAAGTCCAGCGCAAACGACTCATTCGTCTCATAGCCCAGCTCCCGGAGAAGTGTTCCCAGCACTCCTTCCATGCGCGACGCCTCCAGATCGCTAATGTCCTTTCGACGTCCTATAGGACTGAATGTGCCTCTGCGGATCTCATCTGTAAAGGATGTGTTCGGTTTGCGAACCGCACCGACGGCACTTTGACGAATGTGATTGTAATTCAGGTCGGCATGGACAAAATCACCCAAAGTTGCAAGGGTCTCCTTGGGATGTTGCACGAGGTGTTCATAACGCACCTCAATGTAGTCAGGGCCGAGCCTCCGGCCATATTCCCTCCCCTTCTGTACGAGCCATTGCCAATAGAGTCCGCAAACCAGCAGGCGGTGTCGGGTGTCCCACGGGAAAGCACCTTCCCAACGCATCCGGCTCATCGACGCCGCGACATCTCTCCCGTCCCGAATGATGTGAATGATCAGGGCGTTGGGGATTGTTTCCTTGATCTGCGGAATATATAGGAGATGGCGAGGAGTCTTTTCTACCCATCTCTCCACCCCTTGATTGCGGGCTATGCCTTCCATCACGATTCGCAGGAAATCTCCAGCATTCCTGCATTCTGCCAGAACCTTTGCGCGAATATCCTCAGATTCTAAGCCAGATCGCTGAAAATAATCGCTCTGCAGCCACGCGTTTATCAACCTTGTCCGATTGCGCGTTGACTCGAGACTTCCGAACGGGGGTGTAACTTTGTCAAATATTCTGCTTTCCACGCGATAATCGGCAAAGTGCCCAGAGGAGATAAGCGAGTCATACAACAGTGTTGTCCCGGATCGGGGGCAACCGACTACAAACACTGGAGCATTCGATTGCTTTCTAACTGTTGCACTCGACATGTTTCTCCCTTCTTTGAATATTGCCCAAACAATTCAGGGGATTTCTTTTTTCGATGAGCAGTCTGTCGATGGCAATAGCCGGATCAGTTCCAAGCATAGATTTCCAGGCGAGAATGGGAGCGTTCGAGAGCCACTGTCGCGCGATAGCATCGGCAAACCCTGAGGTCCGCCGGAAACCATTGTTTCCGGGCGTCCGTATTTCCATTGACTTCTTCACGTTCGGGATCGAGGTCGGGGTGCGTAGTAACGGAAAACTCCGCCAGCGGAAACAAAAGCCCGTCACCGGTGGCCTTCAGGAACGCTTCCTTAGCCGTCCAGCAAGCAAAGAGGCCAGGCATGCGGAGATGATGCGGCAACACCCGAAGTGCGGCTCGTTCGCGAAGCGAGAAGAATCGCTCTCCCAGTGTGGTGGTGTCGACGTCGGCGCGAATTTCTTCGATGTCGACGCCGAGCCGGTGCGCGTTTCCAACTGCAATCTGCGCCATGTTTGACGAATGAGATACATTGAACTGCACCGCGCGCGGATTCTGCTCGGCTGCGAGCTGAGGTTTTCCGCTGGTCAGATACTCGAAGCGGATCTCGGTGGCCGGAATTGCAAGATAGTCGGCAAGGGGCATCCGATGTGCAAAACGACATCGGCTGAAGCGAATCCGATCTTTCTCGAAGTGAAATCTCCCGGCACGCGCGATCTCATCGGAAAACAAGACACTGGCCTCGGAACCTGCTCTCGCCGGTTCGTCAAGCCGCACTCTCGAGACGTCAACGTGTCTAGTGGGAAATGCCGATGGCGACAGGCCTTGCGACCACGAAGCGTCGCGTTGCTTTGGGTCACGAGGAAGCGGCGCTGCCTTCATTCATCTTTCCGGTCCTCGCCGTCATTACAATCACAGTCCATGGCGGTTGCGTTTCCGAGATTGCGACCCGAATATTGTAAAGCGCGTCGCGCCAGTCTTCTCAAGAATCTTTCCGGGCGGCTTCGGCTATTGCGACGAATTTTTGTTTCTAAGAGTTGAAAATGCTCCGCGGACAATTTGAGGCCAGAGGCACCGCAGTTTTCGCGAACATGTTCGATCTTGTCGGCTTTGAAGATCGCGATCACCGCGGGATGTGACACACACCAACCCAGTGCCACTTGGGCGCGCGTTGTTCCGGTGGCTGCCGCCACCTGCCCGAGGACGTCGTCAGGATCGCTGCTGCGGATGCGGTCGAATCCGGTGGCGAGGGGACTGAAGGCCAGCAGACTGATCTGGTGGGCATCGCAATACTGCAGAAGCCCCTCTTCGGGTTGGCGATCCACCAGGTTGTAGCGCACCTGGTTCGAGACGATGCGTGCCTTCGACAGAACTGACTGTGCTTGGCGGAGCTCGGTGAGAGTGAAGTTACTGACGCCGATGAATCGAACCTTGCCCATCTCCACCAACCGCTCCATCGCCGACATGGTCTCCCCGATGGGGACCGTGTAGTTGGGCCAGTGCAGTTGGTAGAGATCGAGGTAGTCAGTGTTCAGTTGCTTCAGGCTGCACTCGGCAGCTTTGATCACATCGTGCCGGCGAAAGTGGCGGGGCGAGACTTTGCTGGCGAGAAAAATACGATCGCGGATCCCGCGAATTGTCTGACCAACCACCAACTCGGTCCCATACGCTTCGGCTGTATCGAGAAAGGACGCGCCCAGGTCAATTCCGGCCCGCAAGGGTTCGACGCCACCCCGGTACTGCCACGTACCGAGCGCGAGTTCGGGAACTCGCACTCCTCCGTTCCAGAGTTTCTTCACTTTCATGTTGGTAGCTGTTGGAATTCCGTTCAACGAATCCCAGAGATGCGGCAAGCCCCCATATCTGCGGATAAACTAGCAAACGGTTCAAGACCCAGATCTCTTCCCTGTTGTCAGCCTCTTCCTGGGATTAGGACACCACTTCCGAGCGGTCGGAAGACGGAGCATAGGGAGCCACAGCGTTCCAAATCCTACCGACAATCGGCAACTGTGCAAGCCAGTGGTGATCGGCTTCCAAGATGTAAAGCCACGCCCCGACCGCTGTCCCCAATGTATTCAGCAACAAGTCCATGGTGTCGGAATCGCGCATAGGGAGGAAGTATTGCAGAACTTCGATGGTTAGGCTGAGGAGTGCCCCCAATAAGACCGAGGTCCAGAACGAACGTCTCCGAGACTGACGCCGAAAAAGTAATGCGTTCAGAAGAAATCCGAGTGGGACAAACGCTACGACGTTATTCGAGATGTCTTGCACACTGGACAGGCTCAGGTGAAACTTCTTCCAAAATGGGTACAGGAAGTAGGGATACAGAATGAGATAGTGGTCAGGAATATACAAATCCGTCAGCTTCGACGGCCCCAGGTTGTGGACTACTTTTCCTGCCCCTTCACGAAACAGGTAGAGCGTGTCGCTGCCGAGGTTCATTAGAATATCGCCGTCCCCGGTGGACCAATCGCGATAGTGCTCTAAGACCTCCTTCGCCGAGAGTTCAGAGCCGTAGAGTGCAATTCCCCGCAATAGGCCGGACCAACTATTATTCCCGACCGGAGAGTTCGCTACTACGATGTTGCCCGTGAGATCACCTGCGCTTAGGCTAAAGTCATGGCGAGTCCTTGCAAGACTACCGTTCAGGTAGACCTCAGTGCCCCGGGCCCCCGCAGTCAGAGTCACCAGGACAGCTTCGCCTTGCTGAAAAACGCGATCAATATGAATGTACGGACTCTCGACCACCGAGCCGTTGCGAAGAACCTCGCGGGCTACATAAAGGGCGCTTCCTTCTTGGCCTATCCGAAACTGCAGCGCGTTATCTCGAATTGAAAACGCAAGAATGACGTTGGAGTCGTCGGTAAGTCCCGGTGTAAGCCAAATCTCCACCGTACAAGATCCATCCGAGCTGATCGGCCGAGTCACCATGCCGGAACCAAGGATGGTTCCATAGTCTCCGAACCGCAGCCCCTGGCCGTCTGGCGCCCAGCTAACTTCGTTCCGCGGATGAGGATTGAAAGGCCAAAGGCCGGCCCCGAGCAGACCTATGACAACCAGCAAGCAAAGAACAGCGAGGGCTCTAGTCTTCATGCCGCCTGTTGACCCCCGGGTTTCTCGACTTTTTTCTTTGTGCTCTGCCTACACACCATGCAAGGAACAGCATAAGTCTTCTTATATTGGACATTGACAAACGTGAACCGCATTCCAGTCAACGAGAAAGAAAGTACTCATTTTCCAGCCAATCCAGCCTGGAACCGCAGGTAGTCGGGATGATCGTGCCCCGCATAGGAGACACGTTTCGCAGCTCGCCACCCCTCTTCGAATGACTTGAATACACATCGAGGGTAGCTGACCTGGTTCAATGCGATGGTTCCGATTCTGTTGTTCTCCAACAAGTCAGGAGCGCGCGGTAATGGTTCTGTTGCCAACGCATCGATCACAACTTCCTTGACGGTCATTGTGGTTACTCCATCGCGACTGTCTTATACGTTCGGCTGCAAAAATCCGGGTTGCTTGCGAGAACTCCGGACACATTTCCCCTCCACTCGATTTCCGTTCAATTCGGCCAGGTAGAGGTCTTAGGGGAATCTGTTGAGAGAACCAGGATCATCGAATGGTGCGAGAAATTGTCACCTTCAAAGCGTCAGCCAGATGTCTTACGAAGGGCTCCAGCAGCATCCCTGCCGGATACACCGGGAGCGTCAGGATCTCATGTCCGCCGAGTGCCAAGCGGCTCCAGTCGTTTTCGGCCGGGCGGTATTTTGCGTACTGGCGCATCGGACGGAAGTCGGTCACCACTCCGTCGTAGGGCTGAGCCTGATAGACGACACAGGCCCGGTCGTTGATCTGCCACATTTCTGCCAGCACACGAGACTCCGACTTGCTGCCGAACCCCTTCGGCCCGAACTTGCCAGCCAGCATGCCACGCCAGATCTTCGAGCGACTGCGCAGGACTTTGACTTTCTCTTTGAAGAATTTCCCTTTTTCTCTCGCGTCAAGAAGCAAGAAGTTCTTCCCGTGAAACTTGATTCTCTGTCCGAACTGTCGTGTCTTCCGCCAGGCGTCATCGGGTGGAATCTTGCACCAGTTCATGGTATCGAACAAGGCCACAAGAGCGACTTCTTCACCCAGAGTCCTGAGTTGGCGCGCCATCTCGTAGGCGATGGTGCCGCCCATGCAGTACCCTCCGAGATAGTACGGCCCTTGGGGGTGGAAACGCCGAACCTCTTTCACGTACAAGGACGCCATTTCTTCGATCGTCTGCAGGCACGGACGTTCGCCATCGAGGCCCTGGGCCTGCAAGCCATAGAAAGGCTGGTCGAATCCGAGGTGCCGCGAAAGATCGCGATAGATCAGTACATTTCCGCCGCCGCCATGGATGCAAAAAAAAGGAGGCCGGGAGCCATTGGGCTGGATTTTCACCAGCGGGGACCAGTCCGGCGAAGTAACGTCAGTCTGCAGAACATTCGCCAACTCCGCAATGGTCGGAGCTTCAAAAAGCACGGAGAGGGGGAGTTTTCTTTCAAATTCTTTGCTGATCTGCGCGAATAGACGCACCGCCAGGATTGAAGTGCCACCCAGCTCAAAATAATTCTGATTCAGTCCAATCGGCCTGGTGCCGAGCACGTTTTCCCAGATCTTCTGCAGGTTTCTCTCGGCCGGGTTAGCAGCCCGGCGGGGTTCAGGTTCTCCGACGGCCGGTTCGAATGGACGCTCAATCGGCGCGAGCCTTGAAACCTTGAGTTCGTTAATGCGCGCCTGGGGCACGTCGCGCATCAGTTCGAGAACCTTCCGATAGTCCTCCAGAACCTGCCGAATGGTCGTAGCATCGAAGAGGTCTGGATTGTACTCGAGCTGCGCACGCAAGCCTTCGTGGCGTTCCAACAGCCCCATCTGGAGTTCAAAGTGCGTGCCCATGCCGACGTCGGGGAGTGGCGTAACCGTTAGGCGGTCGAGTTCTCGCGGTCGCAAGAAAGCAAGCTGATAGAAGAAGTAACATTGCGACAGCGGGTTGCGGCCACGGACGGAGCGCACGTCCAGATGATCCAGCAGAACTTCAAAGGGCAATTCAGCGTGATTCAGCGCGTCGAGCGTGACGTCGCGCACACGAGCCAATAGTTCTTTCAGCGTCGGGTTGCCGGCCAGATTCAAGCGCAACATGACTGGAGTTGCGAAGGGCCCGATAAGTCCTTCGGTTTCTGGTTTGCGATTCGCCACCGGAGACGCGACGATGATCTCTTCTTGTGCAGCATAGCGGCAGAGCAGGGCCGCATAACCAGTCAGCATAACCATGAAGACGGTTGCGCCATCGGACCGGCCTATCTCCTTCATGGATCGAGTCAGGTCTTCCGGGAGCAGCAGAGTTTCCATGGCCCCGTGAGACGCGGGACGATTCCTCGGCAGCCGATCGGTGGGAAAATTGAGCGCTGGCAATGGCGGGTTGAGCTGCCCTTTCCAGTACTGGAGCTCTTCGTTGGCCGCTTCGGACTTGAGCCATTTCTCCTGCCAGTGCGCGAAATCGCCGTACTGGATGGGCAAAGGCGGCAACAAGGGCGCCTCGCCCTTCGAGGTGGCTTCGTAGATCACCCACAGATCGCGTTGGATAACATTCTGCGAAAAGCCATCGACGATGATGTGGTGGGTCGTGAGCATGAGTACATGCTCCTCGGGCGCAAGCCGGAATAAACGGGCCCGGAGCAGCGGCCCTTCCGAGAGATCGAATGGAGCGCTGGCTTCGGTGCGAATCGACTCCCACATCTTTTGTTCCCGGTCGGCCGCCGCAAACAGTTCCAGCGACGTTACGGGCAGGTCGATGGATCCGGCCCGGGATCGGGACGGGTGAACGATCTGAACCAGTTCTTCACCATTCTTCTCGAAGGTGGTGCGCAGGGATTCATGCCGGTCGACGAGCAAGTGAATGCTTTGCTCCAGATGGGAGAGCGAGACCTGACCAGTAAGCAGAAGACAGGCACGCATGTGAAGTGCCGGGTTTCCAGGGACAATCTCTTCAAGCGCGAGGAAGCGACGTTGGGCTGCGCTGGCCGGCAGCCCAAAGGATTCAGACTCGGCACGGTCGGAAGCGGCGTGAATATTGTCCGATTCAGCGACAACGAACGCTGGCGCCACCGCGGCGGCTGCTCCCAACGAGCGCGGAGTTGAAGACCCCGCAGTTCCGCCGGAATCTGAATGCGCCGGCGCGGCGGTTGCCGACCGTTTTTGCCGTCTCCGCGACGCATCTTCAGAAACGGAAAATGCGGAAATAGGCCGATTCTGATCTTGTACGATATTTTCGAGCAAGCTCTTGAAGTCCGTCAGCAGGCGCGTAATCGTGTCCGCCTCATACAGGTCGGTGTTGTACTCGCAGGCCAGACGCCATCCCTCATTGCGTAGAACGAGAAAGACATTCAGATCGTACAGCGCGCCTTGGCACTTGGAGGGGATCACTGTCAATTTGATTCCGGAAAATTCCTGCGCCTTGACGGGGTCGCGCTGGCAAATGAAGTTGAGCCGGAACAGTGTGTGGTGACTTGGATAATCGTTGGGGCGCAGTTCCTTGAGAACCTGCTCGTAGCGAACATTCTGGTTCGCAATTCCTTGCAGGCCGACTTCCTGAACTCGTTGCAGCAACTGCGGGAATGTCGGGTTGCCCGAAAGGTCCAGACGCAGAACCACCGTATTGATGAACGGACCGATGACCGTCTCGAGTTCAACACTGTTTCGTCCGGCAACCTGGGTCGCAACGCCAAAATCGATTTGTCCGGTGTACTGGTACATCAGAACGCCGAGAGCAGCAAGTATTGTGTTGAAGAACGTCGCGCTCTCGCGATTCCCTATTTCTCGCATGCTATCGGTCAGCGTCACGGGCAACAACAAGGACGTGATGGTTGCTTCGAAAGTGGGAGAGGCATGACGCGGCTTGTCGGGCGGAACGTCGAGCAGCGGCAGATCTTTCAGTTGCTCTTTCCAGTAGGCAAGTTCTTTTTGTACGGCTGGAGATTCGGACTCCTCGCGCTGCCAAACCGCATAGTCTCCGTATTGAATCGGAAGTTCGGGAACAACGGGGTCCACATTACGGACGTAGGCTTCGTAAAGCGATCCCAGCTCATTCGAGATCAAGCCGATCGAAAGATAGTCGATTACGGAATGGTGGGGAGTGACGAGCATGACGTGCTCGTGGTCCTCCACACGCAACAAGGTCACGCGGAACAGTGGGCCCGCCGCTAGGTCGAAGCGCCAACGGGCTTCATTGAAAGAGAGGCGGTCAACTTCCGCATCGCGCTCCGGTTTGGCGAAGCGCCGGAGGTCGACTAGTGGAACCTCGATTTGCAAAGACGGCTTGACAACCTGCGCTGCCTGGCCATCGACGACTGTGAAAGTCGTCCGTAGCACTTCGTGACGCTGCAGGATCTGGTTGAAAGCCCGCTCCAGAAGGATAGGATCAAGTAGACCTTGCAGGCGGAAGCGGACGGGCACACTCCAGGTCGGATTGCCTGGATTCATGCGGTCCAACCCCCACAAACGCTCTTGTATGAGCGAAGCAGGCAGCACAAACACTTCTTCCGCTTGGAGGTCCGGCGGCTCAGAATTCGCTGTGATCGTGACTCGCTTTGTGTCTTCCAAAGTGCTCACTTTACGGTCTCTTTTTCCGGAACCTTGAGAACCGTTTTGACCCGGAAGCGATCGCGGGAAACTGCGACGATGCTCGGGACTGCCTTAGCGGAGGAAGCGGCTCCACTTTCGAGCTGCGTGAGGACTGCAGCAATTGTACGGTGCTTCAGGATCAAAGCGGGTGGAATCTTCATTCCCACCTTGCCAGCACGAGCCACAATCTGGAAGATGTGCAACGAATCTGCACCCAAGTCAAACAAGTTGTCCTGAATGCCGACTCGCTCCAGATGCAGCACTTCGGCCCAAATGGCGGACAGCGCCTTTTCCTGTTCGGTGCGCGGGGCGACATACTCCCTCTGGCGCGCAGCACGGCCAGTGTCGGGAGCCGGCAGCGCTTTGCGGTCGATCTTCCCGTTCGGAGTAAGTGGCATCGTGTCCAAGCGCACGACGGCCGACGGCAGCATGTAATTGGGCAGTTTGCCTGTCAGCGCCTCTCGCACGGTTGCAACTGTGATGGCCTGCTGGTCGCTGGTGACGTAGGCCACCAAACGCTTGTCGCCCGGCATGTCCTCACGCACGATCACTACCGCTTCTTTAACTCCGGGATAACGTGCTAGTGCGGTTTCGATTTCTCCAAGCTCAACGCGAAACCCGCGCAGCTTGACTTGGTGATCGAGGCGTCCCAGGAACTCGATGGTACCGTCGGGCAGACGGCGGACGAGATCGCCGCTTTTGTACATGCGATCGCTCTTGTTAGGCCGGAAAGGATCGGCTACGAATTTTTCCGCAGTCAATTCCGGCCGGTGGAAATATCCTCGAGCGAGTCCGTCGCCACCAATGTGGAGTTCACCTGCGACTCCGATCGGCACCAACTGGTTGGCGGCATCGAGAACGTAGAACTCGGTGTTGTCGATCGGTGACCCGATGGGAACTGGGCCTTCTCCGCTCTTGACTGCGATTGTCGAGGACCAGATGGTGGTTTCGGTCGGTCCATACATGTTCCAGACAGATTGCGCGCGGCGCACGAGTTCGTTAGCCAAATCGCGGGGAAATGCTTCGCCTCCGCAGAGAACTTTGAGAGCTGGCTTCCCTTCCCAGCCGGCCTCGATCAGGAGCTTCCAGGTAACAGGTGTTGCCTGCATGACCGTGGCTCCCGACGTTACAATGCGCCTCAGCAGAAGATTGCCATCTGCAGCTGCTTCTCGACTGGCGATCACAAGTTTCGCGCCGACCACCAGCGGGAGAAACAATTCGAGCCCGGCGATGTCGAACGAGAGTGTTGTGACAGCGATTAACGTGTCGTTTGCCTTCAGGCCGGGCTTCTTGCTCATCGACAGCAATAGATTGACGACGGCGCGATGCGGGATTTCGACGCCTTTGGGCTTGCCAGTCGAACCCGAAGTGTAGATGACGTAGGCCAGGTCGTCAGCGGTAGCGGTAGCAGCAGCGGACAGCGCGTCGCTCGAGTGCTTGGCGATTGTTTTCCATTCCGTATCCAGGAAGACGTGATGGGCGGCGCCGATATTGACGGTCTTGAATAAACTTTCTTGCGTCAGCAGAAGCGGAACGCTCGCATCGTTCAGCACAAAGGAAATGCGCTCCGCTGGGTAAGTTGGATCCATGGGCACATAGGCTCCGCCAGCCTTCATGATGCCCAGCAGCGCGACGATCATATCTAACGAGCGCTCGACGAATACGCCGACCATAACGCCGGGTTTCACGCCAGTGCTTCGCAAGTAGTTAGCCAATTGGTTGGCACGACGATCGAGTTCGCTGTAGCTGAATTGTTCGGTGTCGAATACAGCCGCGATTGCATCCGGCGTCTTTTTTGTTTGGGCTTCGAACAGTTGATGAACACAGAGGTTGCGCGGATAGTCAGCTGCTGTCTGATTCCAGTCGACGCCCAACAGGCGGCGGTCCCCTTCGTTGAGCAGGGGCAGCCTGGATACTGGTCGATCGACATTTTCAATCATGCCCAGCAATAACGTTTCGTAATGACTCAACCAGCGGGCTATGGTGCTTTCGTCGAACAAGCCGGTATTGTAGTCACAGTCAAGTATCAGCCCATCCTTCGCCTCGACGATGTTCAAGAAGATATCGAAGGTGACGAAGCTCTTTGGATTGGGGTCGGCTTCGGCCTGGAAGCCGTCGAACTGCATGTCGCCGCCCACCCGTTCGAGATTGAATTGCACCTCGGTCAGCGGCAAACGGCTGGGATCGCGTGGAATCTGCAGCTTTCTGACCAGGCGACCGTAGGTGTAGTTCTGGTGCTCGTAACCAGCCAGCACAGTCTGCTTCATTTGCGCCAGGAACTGCGCGGCAGTAGTATCCGCGTCCGGCTTCCCACGCAGAGGAATGAAATTGACGCAGTGTCCAACCAACACTGCGTCGTCCACGAGCGACTGCCCGGCAGTGGGAATTCCGACGACGATATCGTCTTGACCACTCAGGCGGCTCAAAAGAATCTGGAAGCCACTGAGCAGTGTGACGAAGAGGGTACATTTCTGCTTCGCTCCAAGCTTCTTGATGGCGTTGTAGGCATCGGCTCCTATTCTTGTACGGTAGGTGGCCCCCTTGAATTCCTTCACTGCGGGCCGTGGCCGATCCGTCGGCAGATCGAGCAGCGGCGCGGGTTGCTGGAATTGCTCGAGCCAGAATTTTTCGACGTTCGTGCCCTCCGGTCCTTTCAGGAATTCGCTCTGCGATTTCGAGTAGGTCGCGAAACTCATGGGCGAAGGCAGCACCGAGGGTAGGGTCGAGGACTCGCCGCGATTGAGTGCGTTGTAGATTTTTGGCAGTTCGTCGAGCAGGACGTTGGTGGACCATCCGTCGCACACGATGTGGTGCGCAGTGAAGACCAGGCAGGTGTATCCCGGCTCCATTTTGACGAGCTGCACACGAACCATCGGACCTTGCACGAGGCGGAAAGGCGTATGTGCATCATCGCGAATGAGCTGCTTCCAGCGGGCGCCACGTTCCGCAGCACTGAGCGCAGTGAGATCAACAGTTGGAATGTCGAGATCAAGTTTCGGAGCGAACTTCTGCACTTGGCCTTCGTGGATGAAAGTCGCGCGCAGGGCGTTGTGGCGATTAACGACTTGGCGAACCGCGTCCTTGAGCGCCACCTCGTTCACTGTTCCGCGCATAAGCAAGGTGAATGATTCGTTGAAGGCGCAAGACGCATCGTCACTTAGCTGATCCGAGAGCCATACTTCCAGTTGCGGCTCGGTGACCGGAACTTCTTGAGCGAGCTCTTCGTCGGCCTCTGCCGCAGCCGCCAAACTCACGACTGTCTGTTCCACGCTGGACGGCTTGGCGAAGAAACCCGCAGCCTGCATGTCGAATACGCTTTCCTTGAAAGCGACGACAAGTTTTTCGAGGTCGGCATCGGTGTGGGCCGTCGTGAGGAAGCAGGGAAAGCCTTCGAGAATGTGAATCCCCTTCATCCGGAGGAAGTAATAGAAGAGGCTGGCAAAACGCTCTTCCGATGGAAGCGCAAAATAGAAGATGCTCGCAAAATGCTCGATGCGAGTAGGAACCTGCTGCAATTCGAAAAACTCATTGATGGTCTTGACCAGCCGTGTCGTGCGCTCGGTCAACCGCTCCTGCAAGCCTGGACCCTGTTGCTGGAAGTGTTGCATCACGGCCTTCATCGCCGCCAAAGTTAGGGGATGTCGGACAAACGTGCCCGCGAAGAAAGTGACTCCAACCTCAGGATAGGAATCATCGCCGTAACGCCAGGTTCCACCATCGAGAGCGTCCATAAAAGCGGCTTTGCCAGCGAGGATGCCAATCGGCATGCCGCCTGCCACGACTTTGCCGTAAGTGGCAAGATCGGCGCGGATCCCGAATAGTGCCTGGCAGCCGCCGAGGTGCACTCGAAATCCGGTCACTACTTCATCAAAAATGAGGGCGGCACCCGACTCCAGCGTGATCTTGCGAATCTCCTGCAGGAACTCGCGCGGTTGAAGGTGCGGGTGACGGCTCTGCACCGGCTCGACCAGCACGGCCGCCAGATCTTTCGCATTCTGGCGAATCCATTCGAGCGATTCCCCTGTGCCGTAGTCGAGGACGACGACGTTCGAGAGGTTATCACGAGGAATTCCGGGAGCCACCGGCGCGGAGTGTGGAACGCCCCCCTTTTTCACGCCCTTGACCAGCACTTCATCAAACATGCCGTGGTAGGCGCCGGCGAAGAACACGACCTTGTTGCGGCCGGTAACCGTACGGGCCACGCGCAGCGCGGCC
>Ga0210407_10002512_pt1 | contig 15695 bp, 13 predicted proteins | sample IncBWC27MmetaG_FD_150860 | JGI IMG/M metagenome (GOLD analysis project Ga0210407, IMG submission 150860) | Forest soil microbial communities from Barre Woods Harvard Forest LTER site, Petersham, Massachusetts, United States - Inc-BW-C-27-M | ecosystem: Environmental > Terrestrial > Soil >...
AATAGAAAGCGGGGAGATGGAGTTGAGTACGGGCAGGGGCATGCAATTGAGATTTGCGGCTGGAGGGATGACGATGAAAAAGTTTTTGAAAGCGATAGCAGTGATGGGTCTGGTGATGGTGTGTGTTAGTTTGCGAATTGCGGCGCAGGGGACGCCGGTGGAAGGAACCGTGGAAGCTACGGGGAAATTGGTGAAGGTGATGGCGGTGGGAGCGGAGACGACCGGATGGGCGATCGAGTTTGAGCAGGAAGTGAGTTTCGGCGGAAATGCTGTGCACTCGATTGAGGTGGAAGGCGACGCGAAGAAATTGGGGAAGCTGGAAAACAAAAAGGTGACGGTGAAGGGGAACATTGTTCACCGATCGGGAACGGAGCGGAAAGACCGGATGGTGTTTGTGGTGCAGAAGATCAAGGAGTGGAAGACACCTGCGGGGGAGAGGCCGAGCAACTATTGAGGCCCGTGAGGGAGTGGATTGACTCCGGAGGAGGAGTTGAATAGGCTCACGACACCTGAGGAGGAAACTATGAGAAAGATCGGAATGTTGGGGATGCTGGCGGCGGTGGTGATGTTGTGCGTTGGTGTGTGGACGGCGGCGCAGGATAAGCCGGAGGTTGTGGAAGTAACGGGGATTCTTGTGAAGGTGTCGGGGGTTGGGGCGGACACGACGGGATGGGAGCTGCATTTTCCGAATGCGATGGATATCGGCGGGAAGATGACGAAGGCCGTGGAAGTCGATGGAGATCCGCACAAATTTCAGAAGCTGGAGAATTTGCGGATCACGGTGAAGGGGTATCTGATGCGGCCGTCGGAGAACCGGATTGTGATTAAGGTGCAGAAGATTAAAGAGGGTGTGTAGTGAGTGGTGAAGCGGCCGGCGAAGCTAGCTAAATAGTTTTTCGGCAAGTTGGTCGCGAGTGAGTTCAAGATAACCAGCGACGTCAGAGAGAATTTGAGAGAGAGTGCCTACCTTGAGAGGCGCATGTGGCTGCCTGATTGGCGGGTGACTTCATAACCGAAGCGTCTCAGGGCGCGAGCGAGTTCGTCGCCGCTGAGGTCGCGCGGGAGTTTCACGCAGGGATGACCTCGTCTTTAACGAGGTGAAGACGGATGACGGAGGGTTTTTCGTTTCCCGTGAAGTGGCAACTAACTGCGTCACGCACCATCGCCTTGAGTTCTTCGAGCGTTTCTGCTTGAGAAAAAATCGAATGCCCGAGAGCGCGGGCTTCGTAGCCGCCCTCAGGAGATTCTTGCACAGCGAAGATAATTTCCGTTTTAGACATTGTAATGCTCTCTGTTCATTCTATGCCGAATCGGCGTGAAGTCGAGAGAGGAAGTTTCTCTAGTTGTGATGCCGGGCGACGCGAAGAACAGCAGCCGCCCGGAGAGAATCGGACGAACGCGGAGAAGAGAAACCCAAGAAGGCCGGGCAAGCCCGGCCCCTACAAAAGCCGGAATTAGGAGGAGCGGGCGGATTCGGTTAGGAAGAGGCCGCAGAGGGCTAGGGCTGCGCCCGCGAGTTCGGACCGGGAGCCGCGCTCGCCGAGGAAGAGGATGCCTAGGATGGTGGCGGAGACGGGGAGCAGGTAGGAGAAAGCGCTTAGTTGGGAGGCTTCGAGATAGCGGAGTAGCCAGAAGTAGAAGAGGTAGGCGAGGGTGGAGCTGAAGATGGCGCTAAGGCGAGGCAGGCCCAGGCGAGCCACGGGATGGATTGCCAGTTGGAGAGCGGGCCGATGGCCGCGGCGCGGTTGATGGCGATGGGGAGAACGAGCAGGCCGCCGAAGAGGTAGTTCCAGGTGGTCATGGTGAGGGCGTCGTACTTCCCTGCTACGCGCTTGCCGAGGACGACGTAGAGGGCGAAGGCGAGCGAGCCGCAGAGGGTGATGAGGTCGCCGTGAATGGTGGGCGAGTGGCGGGAGACGCCGCCGGAAGGGGAGGCGAGGATGGCGACTCCGATGAACGAGACCGTCATGCCGAGGGCTTTGCCGAGGGTGAGTTTTTCCAGGCGGAAAAGGACGGCGAGGATAAGGGCGTAGATGGGGCCCATGCCGAGGATTAGCGAAGAGTGAGCGACGCTGGTGTAGCGAAGTCCTACCGTGAAGCACATCTGATTTAAGCCGATACAGAAAAAACCGAGATAGGCGAAGGTGAAGAGGTCGCGGAGCGTGCGCGGCTGTTTGTGCGCTTTTAGGTCGGCTGAGAAGGCGCGGAGGCGCGCGGCGATGGGGTAGATGACGAGCATGAAGGCGGACGCGGCGACTACGCGGAAGGAGGCGAGGGTGAGCGGCTCGAAGGAGCGGAGGGCGATTTTGACGGTGAGATAGTTGACGGCCCAGATGGCCATGATGAGGGTGATGCAGGCGACGAGGACGGAGCGCGAGGGACGGTGGCCGTCGGAGGGTTCTATGTGCACGGGCGTGGGCGGAGCGGGGACATTGAGTCGTTGGGATTATACGTGAGTGTGGAGGAATGGATGGAGAGCCGAGTAAAGACAACGCAGAGGCGCTGAGGGCGCAGAGATTCGCAGAGAAGGAAGAAGGATTGTGGAACTCTTTGCCCCTCCTCCTAATTCTAATTGCGTTTCGTGTTCCCATAGCGATAGCCGGCGCAAACGTCGCCTTCGCCCGGACTAGTCAGCGCCTGCAAATCTCGGATACGTCCTTCTGTCAGCTTAGTTTTCAATGTTGCATAGCACATCGGATAAACGGAGCCGTACTCCGCAATAATTCTCTCGACAGGGAGATCCGGATACAACGCAGCGAGCTGTGCATCCCGATAATTTTCCCACGCCTTTTGCTCCGGACTGTCTTTGCTGATGCCAAGGTCTTTCAGAACTTTTTCGAGTCTTGCCTCTGCTCTGTGCAGATCTTTTCCAGCGCAGTCATTCATATCGGATTGCGATAGATTTGGATTGCTTTTGCATGGGTCGGGATTCTGGTGACGATTCTTCGCAACAACTGGAATGGATAGGACGAGCAAACCAACCGTAAGCCAGACAAATCGATGAAGACTGACTTTCACAAGAACCTCCGCGTGATCGGGCATAGCTGGGTGTAGCAAAGCACATTTTACAAAAGCTGCTTGCGAAAACATTCTCATTCAAAAACTACGTTAGGTGGAGTTTGCGGGTGGTTAGGGTGTCGATGCGTTTTAGGTTGGGGAGGAAGCCTATGCCGGAGGTGGTGGGGACTTGGATTGTGCCTTGGGGGCTTATGGTTACTTCGGGGGTGATGATGTCTTTTTCCCAGTAGCGGGCGCTGGCGGAGACGTCGCCGGGGAGGGAGAAGTTTTGTTGGGTGGACATGGCGATGTTGTGTGCGCGGCCTACTCCGGATTCGAGCATGCCGCCGCACCAGACGGGAATGGAATTTTTGGCGCAGAGATCGTGGATGCGTTTTGCCTGGAGGTGGCCGCCGACGCGGCCCAGCTTGATGTTGATGATTTTGCAGGCGCCGAGGGAGATGGCGGCTTCGGCTTGTTCGTAGGTGTGGATGCATTCGTCGAGGCAGATGGGGGTTTGCAGATTTTTCTGGATGGCGACGTGGCCGAAGAGGTCGTCCCAGCCGAGAGGCTGCTCGATCATCATTAGATAGAAGGCGTCCAGTTGCTGGAGGAGTTCGAGATCTTCGGCTCGGTAGGCGGAGTTGGCGTCCACCGAGAGCTTGATGCGCGGGTAGAGATTGCGAATGTGCTGGACGGGAACTAGATCTTTGCCCGGCTTGATTTTTAATTTGATGCGCTGATAGCCGGCGTCCAGTTCTTTTTTGACGGCGGCGGTGAGTTCTTCGATTGTTTCCTTGATGCCGATGGAAACGCCGCAGGGAATTTCTTCGCGGGTGCCACCGAGTAATTTCCAGAGCGGAAGATTTTTCAGTTTGGCTTCGGCGTCCCACGCGGCGGTTTCGAGCGTGGCCTTGGCCATGGTGTGGCCGCGGACGTGTTCGAGGAGCGGCCAGACGTCGGCGGCGGAGTTGATGTGCTTCCCTTTCAGCATGGGCCAGAGATAGCGGGTGAGGATGTGCCAGCAGGTCTCTGTGTCTTCGGGAGAGTAGAAGGGATTTTCGCCGGCGGTGCATTCGCCCCAGCCGGTGGCGTTGTCAAGATTTAATTCGGCCAAGAGGATGCGGCGTTCGGTGACGCGATCCATAGAGGTTTCGAAGGGGGCGAGGAGTTTGAGGTGGATTTCGCGGAGAGTGAGCGAGCGAATTTGCATTAGGGAATCATTATGACGCAGACGAGTGGGGGACGGGGTGGGAATTTTTGGGGAGAACAGATTGCAGAGATCAGATAGCAGGGAGGGAAGAAACTGCCGGGTATCGAGCCGGTGCACGAAATTTGTTGGTTGCCTTGGTCCCTCCACTGCGCGGCCCGACGCGCTAAAAGGCAGCGCGAGAGAAAAAATCGGGCCGCTCCGGTCGGGATGACAGAGAGGAGAAACCCAAGAGCTCAGAGAAGAAAAGGCAAGAACACAGGCTGAAGCCTGTGCTGCTTGGAGGTTAGAAGTCGGACCAGGGTTGGAGGAGGTAGTTGGCGCCAGTGGAGGTGAAGCGGAGGGAGGTGGCGGCGTAGTGCTTGGAGAACCAGGATTGGAATCCGGAGCGGATTTTCGCTTGGACCGAAGCGTTTGTGGATTCGGCGGGATCGAGTTTGGGGATGTGGATTGTGGCAGGGGCTTCGGTTGGGTCGGGGGCGAGGCCGTTGATTGCGGCGATTACGCGCTTGGAGTCGAGGTGCCATTCGGCGAGGAGGCGGTCGGTGGGGAGATTGCGGTGGAGGGGACTGGTAGTAACGCCGTAGAAGTCGGGGATGTAAGTGCGGACGAAGGCACCGAGACGATTGAGGTTGAAGTGGGCGTTGCGTGTTTCGAGCGGGTCGAAGGTCCATTCGATCAGGCGGATGTCGCGGGAGAGGGCCTCTTCGCGCTGGAAGAGTTTGATGGCGCGGCCGATTTTACGGTCACGGTATTCGGGGAGGACGCCGGTCATGTGGGAGTGGAGGTACGGAATTTTTTCGCGAATGCCGACGAGGGCCATGGTGAAGCCGACCATGATGGGGCCGTCGAAGGCGCCGAGGACCTGGCCGCCGGTCTGGTTGGCGACGACGAAGGTGGTGTAGGGTTCGGTTTCGAGGTCGGATTCACCCCAGACTTGTTTTTGGATTTCGATGCAGCGGTGGAAGTCGGGGAGGGTGGTGCATTTTTTGATTTGAATTTGGGAGGTCATGAGGAGGTCGACAGCCGACAGTCTACAGCTGACAGCTTCGGATAAGAGAAAAGATAACGCAGAGGCGCTGAGCTCGCAGAGTAGCGCAGAGGAAGAGACGAAGAAAAGTTCTCCACTGTGGGCCTTGAGTACCTAGGGGAGGAAACCCCAAGAGGGCAGCGAGGAATCGCTGTGCCACATGCGGCAAGAGTAGTGAGGGTGCGAAGACCCGCACCCTCAAAACCGGAGGGTGCGGCACCCAAGTCCATCTGGAAGCTATAGAAGATCATTTTGCGGAAGCCTCGGCGAGTTCGGCTTGTTTGGATTGGTCCCAGAGGGATTCTAGTTGGGGGCGGGGGATTTCGGCGAGGGTGGTTCCCTGTTCGCGGGCGATTTTTTCCATTTGGTGGAAGCGGCGGGTGAATTTGGCGCTGGCTTTGTGGAGGGCGATTTCGGGATCGACGTTGAGGAAGCGGGAAAGATTGACGGCTACGAAGAGGATGTCGCCTAGTTCGCCTTCGATGCGGGCGTCGGGTTCTTTTTTGTGAAGGACTTCGCGGAGTTCGACTGATTCTTCGTTGAGTTTATCGAAGATGCCTTCGACGTTGGCCCAGTCGAAGCCGATGCGGGCGGCTTTGCGGGTTAGTTGGAAGGCTTCGAGGAGAGCGGGGATGGTGTGGGGGACGCCGTCGAGGAGGGACCCGCCTTCGCTGTCGCTATGGCGGGCAGGCCCGCTTTGCGCTTGCCGGCTGGAAGCCGGCGCTACGGGCGCGCCGGAAGAAGGCCGGGCGAGCCCGGCCCCTACAAAGGCGTTTGGAGCTTTTGACTGGCGCTCTTGCTTTTTGAGGAGCTCCCAGTTGCGGAGGACTTGGGCGGAGGTTTTGGCTTTGACGTTTCCGAAGACGTGGGGGTGGCGGCGAATCATTTTGTCGTGAATTTCCCGGATGACGTCGTTGATGGAGAAACGGCGGGTTTCGGCGGCTATCTGGGCGTGGAAAAGAACCTGGAGGAGGAGGTCGCCGAGTTCTTCGGCGAATTTGGAATCGTCGCGGGAATCGAGAGCGTCGAGGACTTCGTAGGCTTCTTCGATGAGGTAGGTGCGGAGGGTGGAGTGGGTTTGTTCGCGGTCCCAAGGGCAGCCGCCGGGGGCGCGAAGGCGGGCCATTACCGCGGCGAGTTTGGCGAAGGCGGGGCCGGGATTTTGGGGTCGCGGAGATTTTTTAGCGCGGCGTGGTTTGGATTTTGAGTTTTTGTGGAGGCGAGAGGTTTTTTTTGGAGGCATGCGCGCGTTTTTTCCTGGAGAAATAACTGTAGGACGAGAGGCGGGGTTTTACAAGCGGGACCGGGATGAGGAAAAGAAAAAGATTTCACACAGAGGACACAGAGATCGAGCGCAGCGCGGACGCAGAGGACACGGAGATTTTGTCGGCAAGAAGATCCGGCCCGCGCTTTGCGATGAGTCGCAGAGCGCGAGCCTGATGGGAGAGTTGGAGCGCAGAGGCTAGAGAGAGTTTAGGAAGGCGATGAGGTCGGCCTTTTCTTCGTCGGTTAGGTTCATTTGGAAACGTTGGTTGTAGAAGTTCAGAAGCTGGTCGAGATTTTGCGCGGCGCCGTTGTGGAAGTAGGGAGCGCGCGCAGCCAAGCCTCGCAGGACGGGGCCTTTGATGCGATTGACGTCACTGCAGAGGCCTGTGATGAGCGCTTTGCCGGGATCGGTCGTGTAGATGACGTAGGGCTCCGTGGATGGTGACGTGGCGAAGGGATTGGGGCAGCCGTTGATCTGGTAGACAGGGAGATCGGGAAAGTCGAGTTGAGAAACACCGGCGGCGATGAGCGGATCAGATTCGTAGGCTGGGTTGTGGCCGGTGCCAATGTCGAGCGGAAGCGGGAACGAGTGATTGCCGACGTTGGGCGTGTCGTGGCAAGTGGTGCAGTTGCCGGTGAACGGCGCGACGGGAGTTGCGCCGAGAGCGGAGTTGTCGTTGAGACCGCGAACGCTGGAGATGGTGAGCGGGCGAGTGTTGAAGAGGACTTCGCCGGCGGCGATGCGTTTGCGCATGGCGTCATCGAAATTGCGGAACGATGGAAAAGTTGATGGCGGGTTGGCCCAGGATTGGAAAAGGGTGAAGGTGGCGGAGGGGTTGAAGGGCAGGCCGCCGGGATCGTGGCCAAGGGAATCGTTGGTGCCGGGATGGTAGGCCTGCTTGGAGAGGTTGTAAGCGCCGCCGCCCGCACCATAGCCGGAGAGCAGGCCGGCGGAGTTGTCGTAGAACTGGGCGGAGTTCAGACCGAGTTCGAAATTGACGATGGCGGTCTGCTGTTCGGTGGTAGGCGCTTCGCCTTGAGCGTGGGTGGTGGTGGCGCTGACGGACTGGTGCATAAGGTCGGTGATGAGATTGGCGCGGAAGGTTGCAGCGTTGTTGAGAGGCTGGATGGTCTCACGGCCATCGAACATGATGGTGCTTAAGAAGCCGAGATTCGTCGTCGGGAGCGGGCGGCGATAAACGGAAATGGTTGGCAAGCCGGAGGCTGGGTCAGGGACGATGGCGCAGCCGTAGGGGTCGTGGACGGCGGTGATGGTGAATTGGGTGGTGCCGGGGAGGGTGATGCCGATGCGAATGAGGCCGCTTTTCAGCAGGAGGCTGTGGTCAGCAGGATTGCCGGGCGGGGTGACGTTCGGGCAATTGGCGCCGTCGACGGACGCGAAGAGGGGGTCCTGGCCGCCGGACTTTTGGAAAATGGCTTGAACGCTGGAAACACCGAGGCCGAAGGCATCGCTGGCGAGGTGGCAGGAGGCGCAGCTGCGGCCATTGGTGCCGAGGCTTCGGAAGAAGGGATTCTTTTCGTCGATGGGGCCGGCGGCGTTGTAAGTGGAGACGAGGCCGGTGGGGTCGCGGAACGGAAAGAGACTGGGGATGACGACAGCTGTGGCCACCGAGGCTAGGGCGAACCAGGCGAGGAGCAGGACGAAGCGGCGACGGCGAGGCAAGATTACAGGGCTGTGGCTGGGATTGCTGGGCATCAGGATCCTCCTGAAAATTCGGCCAAGTGGGGAACGAAGGGGGATGGCCGCGAACTCTGAATGTAAATCGCAGAAAAGCAGAAAAGGGGCAATGGAAACGAGATGGAAAAGAGGTGTGATTCAGGTGAAGGCGCAAGCGGCTGATAACAGAAAAATTAGGTTGCAATAGATGGAAGGTGGGGAGAGAATCCGGCACGCTAGAAAGGCTGGACTATGGCGGGCCCGGGCCCCAGATACCGATTCGGTCCATTTGAGCTGTTGCCCCGTACGCGGGAACTCCTGAAAGAAGGCAGAAGGATAAAGGTGCGGCCTCAGCCGCTCCAGGTGCTGGAGGTGTTGCTGGAGCGTGGCGGAGACGTGGTGACACGGGAGGAGTTGCGGGAACGGGTCTGGCAGGCGGATACGTTTGTGGACTTTGAGCATGGGTTAAACACGGCGATCAAGGAGCTGCGGGCGGTATTGAGCGATTCGGCGATGGAACCCCGGTATATCGAGACGATGCCAAAAGTTGGTTACCGGATGATTGTGGATGTGGAAGTGATGGAGGCGACAGACGGGGCGAAGAAAGTAATCGAACTGGGAGAGCCCGTGGCGCCGATCCGGGATTTCGTTTGGAGCGGAGAGAGCGGGTGGTCGGGAGTTGCGCGGAAGAAAGCGGAAGAAAAGCCGCAGTCAAACCTAGGGGGCTGGATTGCGGGGGTCGCCTTGGCGACGCTGGTGATCGCGGGGATTTGGTTTGGCGCGAAGTGGGTGCAGGGGCGGGAAGCCGCGAAGGGAGAGGCGGCGAAGCTGGCCGCCGTTAGGAATGGGAAAGTGATGCTGGCAGTGCTTCCCTTCCAGAATTTAACTGGGGATACGGGGCAGGAATATTTCAGTGACGGATTGACGGAGGAGATGATCGCGCAACTGGGATTGATGGACCCGGATCATTTTGGAGTGATCGCGCGGACGTCGGTGATGCATTACAAGAGCATGCAGGAGAACGCGGAGCAGATCGGGCGCGAACTGGGGGTGCAGTACGTGCTGGAGGGGAGCGTGCGACGGGACGCGGAGCGCGTGCGAATCACCGCACAACTGATCCGGACAGGAGACCAGACGCGGCTGTGGACGAGGGAGTTCGATCGAGAGTTGCAGAGCCTGCTGGCGGTGCAGAGCGAAATTGCGATGGAAACCGCGGACGAAATCCAGCAGACGCTGGGAACGAAAAAATCGGGTGCGGCAAGCGCGGCGGTGGAGATGTCCCGCGAGAGATACCAGGCATACGACGAGTATCTGAAGGGACTGTATTTCCTGAACAAACGAACGTCAACTGGGTTTGAGCAGGCGGTCGGGTGCTTTCAAGAAGCGATCCGAAAGGACCCTCAATCTGCGCCGGCATATGCCGAACTGGCGAATACTTACACGTTGCTAAGCGGCTACAGCCTTTCACCTGCTTCGAAGTACATGCCGAAGGCGCGGGCCGCAGCGCTGCGGGCGCTGGAATTGAACGACAAATTGCCTGAGGCGCACACGGCGCTGGCACTAATCGTGCAGAATTACGATTGGGACTGGCAGACAGCGGAGAAGGAGTTTAAGCGGGCGATCGAACTGAACCCTAACTACGCGACCGCGCATCACTGGTACGCGGAGCACCTAGGATACCGCGGACGGTTCGAAGAGGCGTTTAAGGAGAGCGACGAAGCGAAGAGACTGGACCCACTGTCGCTGATCATTGCCACGGACCGCGGAGTGCTGTTCTATTACGCGCGAGACTATGACCGGGCGATAGAACAATTGCGCGGAGTACTGGAAATGGATCCCGCTTTCCCGCACGCTCACATGATTGAATTTGCTTACGCGGGGAAGGGGATGTATGCCGAAGCGCTTGCGGATATTGAGGATGGTAAGCGAATGATGGGCTCAGGCCCCTGGTACTGGTCAGCGAAGGCACGCATTTATGGGCTGTGGGGACGGAAGGCGCAGGCACTTGACGCCCTGCAAAAACTGAAGGAAATGAGCAAGAAAAGCTCGTTGGATGCTGCCCCGATGGCTTGGGCGCACCTGGAAATCGGACACCGCGAGGAAGGGCTGAAATGGCTGGAGAAGGCCTATGAGCAGCGGTCCAACTCAATGACAGCGTTGAAAGTTGATCCAACGTACGACTCGTTGCGGAAGGATGCGAGGTTTCAGGAATTGTTGCGGCGAGTGGGATTGGGAGAATAGCCGGAAGTGACGAAGGGGTCCCGGTAAGTAGGCTGCTCCCTTCCCGTGATAAACTGGGAGCGATTTCCACACAGAAAGAACTGAGGAAGAGGAAGAACACCGTGTCTGAACACAAGCAGGATGAGGGATTCAAGGTGATTGACCGGCGGCCGTTTACCGCCGAGGGCGAGATGCGCAAGGAAGTGGTGGAAGAGCAGGAGCGCGAAGCGCAGCGGGAGGTAGTGAAGGAGCAGGCTGTAGCGCAAGCGGCGGCGGATGCGAAGACGGCGGCTCCTCCGGCAGAGACGCCGAAGAAGGTGCCGGCGTTTGAGAATCTGGTGCGGATGATCGGGAGCAACGCGGCGATGGTACTGGGGGCGTATGCGGATCCGCGGACGGGCGAACCGGTGATCGATCCAGAGGCGGCGCGGGAGTTGATCGACATGCTGGATGCGCTGCAGGTGAAGACGAAGGGCAACCTGGCGCCGGAAGAGGATTCGATGCTGCTGGATTTGCTGGGGAAGTTGAAGATGACGTATCTGGAGATCAGCAAGGCGATGGCGGCGCAGATGGCGCAGGCGCAGGGGGCGTTGAAGGGGGAGAGGAAGAAGTAGTTGGAAAATAGAAAGTAGAAAATTGAAATTGGAAAATCGGAAGAGATCCCGGGCGCTGATCGCGCGCTTGGGATTTTTGTTTTTGGGGAAGGAGGAAGGAGAAGAGTTCACACAGAGGACACGGAGATGAGCACAGAGTTCGCGGAGAAAGAAAGACGGAGATAGAGAGAGAAGAGGTTCTGCGATATTGGATCGTAAGAGCCCACCCTTCGCACAAACCGCGAAGGATGGGGCACCCTCAAGTACTTTCGTGATTGGACGCTAGATCGGGAACCCAAGAGGGCGGAGCAAGCTCCGCCCCTACAATGGTGGGTGGGGGTGTGGGACAATTGCGGCTTGGCGGAGACGAAGATGAGTAGCGAGCGGTTGCGGGTGACGGTGCTGGGGTCGGGGACGTCGATGGGCGTGCCGACGCTGGGGTGTCATTGCGCGGTGTGTGAGTCGGCGGATGCGCATGACAAGAGGCTGCGGCCTTCGTTGCTGCTTTCGCGGGGCGAGCAAAATGTGGTGATTGATACGACGCCCGATTTCCGGACGCAGGCGTTGCGGGCGGGGATTGACCGACTGGACGCGGTGATTCTGACGCATGGACACGCGGATCACATTCTGGGCTTCGACGATTTGCGGCCGTACAACTTCCGGCAGCGGGCGGCGATGCCGGTGTACGGGAATGAAGAGACATTCCGTATTGTGCGGCGAACGTTTGCGTATGCGTTTGACGAGAAGCCGACGTTGAGCAGCATTCCGAGCGTGAAGCTGCATGTGGTGAAAGGGCCATTTGAATTGATGGGTGTGCGATTTGTGCCGGTGCCGCTGGTGCATGGAGAAATGGAGGTGCTGGGATACCGGTTTGGGCGGGCGGCGTACCTGACCGACTTCAGCCGGTTGCCGGATTCGAGCGCGGCACTGCTGGAGGGGCTGGACGATTTGATATTGGATGCGCTGCGGGATGTGCCGCATCCGATGCATATGACGGTGGAGCAGTCGTTGGCGCTGATTGATCGATTGAAGCCGAAGCGGGCTTGGTTCACGCATATTGCGCATGATTTGGCGCACGCGGCTACGAATGAAAGGTTGCGGAAGGCGGGGTATCCACAGGTGCAGTTGGCGTATGACGGGTTGACGTTTGAGGTTGACGAAGAAGTGGCGAGTGGCGAGTGGCGAGTGGCGAGCGAAAGACAACCTACCGGTAAAGGATTGCGGGTATTCAAATCGGTGACTGATTGGAGATTCGCGTATGGAGAGGAAAAGGCGAGAGGGGACTTAACGCAGAGTTCGCTGAGGAAGCGCGCAGAGTTCGCTGAGAAGAGCGGGCCCGCCTTCGCCGCGAAGAGCGCGGCTTCGGCGGATGGACGCGGAAGCGTGATTGCGATTGGAAATTTTGACGGGATACATTTGGGGCACCAGAGGCTGCTGCAGCATTGCATTGGGTTGGGGAAGGAGAGCGGGGCGGTGGCGACGGCGCTGACGTTTGAGCCGCTGCCCCAGAAGGTGCTGCGGCCGGAGTCGGCGCCGCTTCGAATTTCGACGAACGAGCAAAGGCTGGAATGGTTCGCGGCGCTGGGGATGGAGGCGGCGGTGGTGCTGCCGTTCACGATGGAGTTGTCACGGCTGGCGCCGGAGGATTTTGTGGACGAGATTTTAGTGCGGCAGTTGCAGGTGCGGGCGGTGGTGGTGGGCGACAATTTTCGTTTCGGGCACAAGCAGGCGGGGGATGTGAAATTTCTACGGGAGTTGGGCATGCGGGACGGGTTTGATGTGATTGTGCACGAGCCGGTGGTGGTGGACGGAAAGATCGTGTCGAGCACGGTGATCCGGAAAATGATTGCGGAGGGGGACGTTACGCGAGCCGCGCGGATGCTGGGGCGAGCGTTTGCGTTGACGGGAGAAGTGGTAACGGGGACTGGGACGGGGCGGAAGTTTACGTTCCCTACTTTGAATTTGCGGGCGGAGCAGGAGTTGCTGCCGGCTCGGGGCGTTTATGTTACGCGAACGGTGATGGAGGGGGAGCCGAGCAGTCACCGGAGTGTGACGAATGTGGGGATGCGGCCGACGTTTAACGGAACGGGACTGACGGTGGAAACGCACCTGCTGGATTATTCGGGAAATTTTTCGCCGAAGCGGATTGAGGTTCGATTTTGGAAGAAATTGCGGGAGGAGAAGAAGTTTGCGGGGCCGGAGGAGTTGAAGGCGCAGATTGCGAAGGATATTGCGCGGGCGAATGGATTTTTTGCGAGGTTGCGGCGGGAGAGGGGGAAGAGGTTGGCGGGGGCGAGGGAGTAGAAGAGGAAGAATTCACCACAGACGACACAGAGGGCACTGAGGAAAAGCGAAGGGGCGCGGACTTTTGAATGGGTTGCCTTGGTCCCTCCACTGCGCGGCCCGACGCGCCGGAAAGCGGCGCGGAAGAAAAGGTCGGGCCGCTCCGGTCGGGATGACAGTGTTTGCTCGGTACACGGGTAGGTGGTTGAAGTTGAAACTAAACCCGCACACAGAAACCCGCATGGTGCCACACCCGAATATCAAACAGTGGGGTCGTTCGGAGGGGTAGGGCGTTGACCGAGCCACCTGCGGTGTTGCCTAAACCATGGGATCGCAAAGGTGAAGAATGTGCTAAAGAGAAGAGGGAAGATCGGAGTAAAACGCCACGAAAAATGTAAGTACGTTCTCCAAGACATAAATTCTACTAGCAGGACCAACACATAGCAGACACCTAATGATTTCAACTGGAACTTCCAGTCTCGCCTTCCGAAGTGTGGATGCCTTTGTGAAAGTTGGTCGGTATCCATATTCAATATGAGATTAGAGTTTGAAGAGTTCGCGGAGGCGTTTGGTTTGTTGGCGGGAAACGGGGATTTCGGAGGATTTTTTGTCGTTCATTTTCAGCATGAAGCTGGATTTGAACCAGGGAACGACTTCGCGGATGTGGTGGATGTTGACGAGAAAGGAGCGGTGAGGGCGCCAGAAGGAGTCGGAGTCGAGGGTGGCGTGGAGTTCCTCGAGGGTGCGGTAGTTGGAGGAGCCTTCGAGGTCTTTGGCGGTGACGGAGATGAGGCCGCCTTCGATGGAGGCGAAGATGAGATCTTCGGCGTCGACGAGGAGCATGCGCTGCTGGGAGCGGATTAGGATTTTGCTGGGTTGGTTGGAGGCGGGCTTGGGAGCGGAGAGTTGGGAGACCAACTGCTCGAGGCGCTCGGTGGTGCTGGTGTGGGCTTCGATTTCTTTTTTGGCTTTCTGGATGGCTTTGGATAGGCGGGCTTTGTCGAAGGGTTTCAGGACGTAGTCGACGGCGTTTACGTCGAAGGCTTGGACGGCGTAGTGGTCGAAGGCGGTGGCGAAGACCACGTGGGGGACTTTGAGTTTGCGCTCGACCAGTTTTTGGAGGACGCCGAAGCCGTCAAGGCCGGGCATCTGGACGTCGAGGAAGACGAGGTCGGGGTTATGTTCTTTGATGAGGTTGACGGCTTCGAGGCCGTTCTTGCCCTGGCCGATTAGGGAGATTTCGGGGAAGGCTTTTAAGAGGAAGGCGAGTTCTTCGCGGGCGGGTTTTTCGTCGTCAACGATGATGGTGTTGATGGGCATTGGGTGAAAGGAAAGTATAGCGCGGGGATGGTGGAATTGGATAACAGCGATCAGATAGCAGCGAGCAGGAAGCGGTTGGCGGCCGTATTGTTGAAGGACATGGTGCGGATCGAATATGTGCCGCACCTACGGTGCTTTGGATTTGTTCGGATTGCATACCCAGCGCTTACGCACTGGGCTAATATGTGGCGCGCCTCCGGCGCTTGTGCTGGGTCGGCCCCAGCTGGTGGAAAGCTTTGAGCTGAGTATTTTGTAGCGAGGAATTTGGATGTGATTCGGTTCGGTGCACATAGTCTAGATTTGCGGTGGGGTTTAAATAGTAAAAGCGGAAGCTTTGCTTCCGCACTCAAAAGGGGAAGACATGGCCAAGGGGACGGCGAAGATTTTGTCGAGCGAGATGATTTATCAGGGGCGAGTGTTTGGGTTGCGGCGGGATGAGGTGTTGGAGCCTAGCGGGTTGCGGACTACGCGGGAAGTGGTGACGCATCCGGGGTCGGTAGTGGTGCTGCCAGTACTGCCAGATGGACGGATTGTGATGGTGCGGCAGTACCGGCATGCGACGCGGCAGTATTTGTGGGAACTGGTGGCCGGGCGGAAGGAGCCGGAGGAGACGCCGAAGCAGGGGGCCGCGCGGGAACTGCTGGAAGAGACGGGTTATAGCGCGAAACGGTACAAGGTTTTCCTGGATGTGTTCCCTACCCCGGGTTTTTTGGAGGAACGGATGTATTTGTTGCTCGCGGAGGGATTGACGGCGGGGGAGGCGCAGCCGGAGGAGGACGAGAAGATTGAGGTGCGGGCGTTCCAACTGAAAGCATTGAAACAGATGATCAAAAGCGGGCGAATGCGGGACGCTAAATCGATTGCGGGGATCTTATACTACCTTACTTTTTTAAGGTAGGCTTCCCTGCCCCTACGGATTGAACCGTTTGAAAAGCGTATAAATATGCACAAGGGTGAAAGAAAAGAGGCAGAGTTTGCTTGACTAGGAATTCCATTTTGATACACTCCGCGCAATTCGTGCTCATGGCGGCGTCTAGGTATTCCGCCCCCAGAGTCACCGTCCAAAGGAGACACGACGTGCAAGGAACAGTAAAGTGG
>Ga0210407_10002514_pt1 | contig 15694 bp, 10 predicted proteins | sample IncBWC27MmetaG_FD_150860 | JGI IMG/M metagenome (GOLD analysis project Ga0210407, IMG submission 150860) | Forest soil microbial communities from Barre Woods Harvard Forest LTER site, Petersham, Massachusetts, United States - Inc-BW-C-27-M | ecosystem: Environmental > Terrestrial > Soil >...
TCCTCCCGTGCCGCTTCCGGGCTTGCTGCCCTGGTCATGCGGTTCAGGACTTCATCAGGCACGGAAACCCTCAGCTCGTTCTTCATGAACTCAGCGTTGCGGGCACTTACGAGCGGCCAGATTCCGGCAATGACTGGAATTCGGCAGTGTTCGATCCGTCGCAGGAAATTCTCCAGCAGATTGAGGTCGAACACGGGCTGGGTCACCACGTATTCCGCGCCTGCTCCCACCTTGTATTCGAAGCGTTTGATCTCTTCGTCCAGGTTGGGCAGGCCCGGATTTGCACCCACCCCGATGACGAAGCTGGTTCCGGCGCCGATCGGGTTCGCGCCAATGTCCAGGCCCCGGTTCAGGTTGTGTACGATATTCACCAGTCCGATGGCATCCACGTCAAACACCGCCGTGGCATCGGGATAGTTCCCCATCTTCGGGGGATCGCCGGTTATGCAAATCAGATTGCGAATTCCGGTTGCCGCCGCCCCCAGCAGATCGGACTGAATGCCGAGGACGTTTCTATCGCGACAGGTGTAGTGCAGGATGGCCTCAATGCCAACCTCCTGCTGCATCAGCAACGCCAACGCCTGGTTGCTCATCCGCGCCGAGGCTCGCGGACTGTCTGGGATATTCACCCCGTCCACGCCGACCGATTTGACGAACTTCGCGCCCTCGATCTCCTTTCGGATGTCGATGCCCTTGGGCGGCACGATCTCGACCATGGTCACAAATTCCCCCGCCGCGATTTTTGCGCCTAACTGCGAGCGCTTCGCGAGGGGAATGCCGGCCGGAGGCGAAGGAGCTACTCCGGAATGAATCGCCTCCGTAACCGCGGTCTTGCCGCGGGCTTCGCGCACTCTTAGCGCGGATTTCATGGCCCGGATATGGTCCGGTGTGGTGCCGCAGCATCCGCCGATGAGCTGCACGCCGGCCGCCACGAATTTTCGCGCGTAACTCGCCATGTATTCCGGCGAGCAGAGATAGATATTCCGTCCTTCGACCGAGCGTGGCATGCCGGCGTTCGGTTGTGCGGCCAGAGGGAGGGAAGTGACCGCCCGCACCCGCTCAATCGCGTCCAGCATCGCGACCGGTCCCACGCTGCAGTTGATGCCGAGTACGTCGACATTCCATTCCGACAGGCGGGCGGCAAAGGCCTCGGGGTCGGAGCCATCGAGACAGTTGCCGTCTTCGTCGATCGTGACCTGGGCGACGATGGGAATCTTCGCATCCACGTCCCGGCAGGCCAGCACGGCCTGATGCAACTCTTCGACGTAGCCGAAGGTTTCAAGCATCAGCAAATCCACGCCGCCCTCGATCAGGGCTGCGACCTGTTCGCGAAACGCGGTGCGGGCCTCTTCAAACGAAGTCTTGCCCAGCGGTTCAATGCGGACGCCGAGCGGGCCAATCGATGCGGCCACCCAGGCATCGAAACTCTTGGCCGCTTCCCGAGCCACATGAGCGCCCGCCAGATTGATGTCGCGCACACGATCCGCCAGGCTGTGCCGCGCCAGGCGGAAGCTGTTGCCGCCGAAAGTATTGGTTTCGACAATCTCAGCGCCGGCTTGGAGATAATCATGGTGAGCGCCGCGGATCAGCTCCGGCTGCGACAAGTTCAACTCGTCATAGCAGCGGTTGATGAAGATGCCCTTAGCATAGAGAAGCGTTCCCATGGCTCCATCACAGAGCACGGGCGAATGCTTCAGACGTTCGAGAAAGTTCTGCGCCATCTTCTTGAGAATACTAGAAGGTGCGAGATAATTGAATCTTGAGAAGCATTGAACCAGTGAATCATTGAGGCATGGAATCATTGAAAGTCAAAGGCTCTTGATTTTTAAGGCCTCGACGAGTCCATGATTCAATACCGCAATGCTTTTAGAGGAGGCCGCATGGGCATCGAAATTCGCGGGATGGCGCCGCTGCTGCAAGTGTTCGACATGCCAACGTCCATTGCATTCTACCGGGATGTGCTGGGGTTCGAGGTCGTGACCACTTCCAAGCCTGGAGCAGAGAACTTCGGTTGGGCGCTGCTCCGGCTGAATGGCATGGAGTTGATGCTAAATACGGCTTACGAAGAGGACTCCCGTCCGCCCGAACCTGATCGCGCCCGGATTGCCGCCCACGATGATACGGCGCTCTTCTTTGGTTGCCCTGATGTCGATGCGGCCTATGCTCACCTTCGGTCGCGTGCCGAGAATGTGAATGAGCCAAAAGTCGCGCCCTATGGCATGAAGCAATTATATGTTCGCGATCCGGACGGATATGGCCTGTGCTTTCAGTGGCCAGCTGCGTAGCAAGTTAGGTTGCCCCTTCCGATCATGCCGTCCCCAAGCGAAGCATGGCATGCGTCGCTAACACGACACTCCATGCTGAGCGCGACCCTGCGGGCCTTTACCAACAAGTAAATGCCGAATATTCGGACAGCCATGGAATGGTATTTTGGGGATCAACGCGGCCATTCCCAGTCTGGAACAGCGGCCGAACCGCTGCCCGATAACGCGAAACAGGGACAAGCCGAGGCATCTGCTTTACGGCCACAAGCCCCATGTTTATCGTGTGATATACCCGCGTCCTCGAGAAAAAGGAGCAGGTTGAGGCGCTCCACAGCCGCTACGGCGCAAGGCGAGAGCTGAAGCCAGCCGAATCTCGTATAGGCTGAGTGCACGTCGGACGCCGAGGAGATGAGGACTTGCGCCCTGGACTCGGTGGCTTTCCCGTGGCGAGTACGTCATCATCTACCGACTCAAAGGGGAGGAGGTGCTGATTCTCCACGTTTTCCGGGGCAGCCGGAACATCGAAGCGCTATTGCGGTTGTATGGCAGAAAAAGTCCTCCATCCGATCGAACGTCGGTCGGCCGTGGATCTGCTGAAAAGGTTCTTCGTCTGAAACCTTCTCGTATTGTCGTTTCAATGGCTGCTGCAGGCCCCGTTTCCGGCGCCGCTCCCCCAACCGCATTTCGCCCTTTGCTATAATCCTTTTCTTGCATCCAAGTGATTATCCTGCATGAGGTTGGAGTCCCGGGTTTGAAAAAAGTCCTGATTCTTCTGTTCTTCCTGCTGCCCGGCTGTTTGATCTTGCTGAGTTGCGGCGGCTACTCCGCCCCCTCGAGCGGTGGGGGCAGCGGGATCAAATATCGCGCCTTCATCACTAATGACGTCAGCGCGGGTACTGGGCTCGCAGGGGTATATGTCGTCGACGCTGCCAACGATGTGCGCGGGGGCGTATCGCCGATTTCAGCTGGCAACACTCCCGGGACGATGGTGCTCACGCCCAACCGAACCCTGACCCTGGTCTTCAGCGGGAACGGTACACAGTTCTCCGACAACCAGTTCAGCATCATCAACAACGCCACCGAAGCCGCCATCGGTCACGTGACTTTGCCTGGCGTCACCGAGAGCTTCGTCGTTTCCCCGGACGGCTCCACCGCCTACATCGCGGTTCCCACCGCCCCGGTGATCGGACAATCTCCCGGAGTCATTGACGTCATTAGTCTGGGTACCGGTACCAAGACTGCCGAAATCAGCTGCCCACCGATAAACCCCAATCCGCCGGATCCTCCACCACCTCCCGTCTGCGTTACGAAGGACCAGGGAGACCAAGGCTTCAACCCGCCTTACCGTTTTCTCGCCATCGGCAACACCGGAAATCGCGTCCTGGCTTTCAGCCAGGGTTCCGATTCCGTCGCCAATGCGATTGCGGTGATGACTCCGTCCAGTGTCGGAACGGCGAATCCTGTCGTGACTTTTGTGCCTGGTTTTGACCATCCGGTCTGGGCCTTTTTCAACAGCGACGACAGCACCGCCTACGTGGTGAACTGCGGCGCGGAGTGCGGCGGAACCCAGGCCAGTGTTCAAGCACTCGATTTGAGAACGAACACCGCAGGCACGCCCGTTCCAGTTCCGGCGGCCACGGTCGCTGTCGTCAACAACTCGACCATGTATCTCGCTGGAACACCGTTACCCAATCCCAACCCTCAGCCCTGCACCGGAGAGATGACGCAGGCAACCTCCTGCGGTCTCCTGACCGTCTTCAATCTCAGCAAAATGGAGGTCAGCAATACCACTCCGATCATCATCACCGATGGATATCACAATCGCATGGCCCTCGGGGCGAATGGACAGCTCTTTATCGGCGCCCGTACTTGCACCGAGATCGTTCCGCCCGTCCCGCCGCCAACCGGGGCCGAAGTTCGCGGTTGTCTTTCGATCTACAACACGCAGAGCGTTCCGGTGGGGAGCATTCAGCCCGGCGCAGTTACGATTCCTCCAACAACCGGAGACGTGACCGGCATCCAGCCCGTCGCGACGCGCGACGTGGTGTATGTGGTCCAGGGCCAGAATGTCCAGGGCGGAACGCTCTATGTCTACGACACCAAGACCGACGCCGTGGACGCAGTGGAGGAACAGAAGCTCAGCAACCTGATAGGCGATTTCGTCGACGTCAAGACCATAGATTTCTAGATTTTAAGGCGGAGAGACGGGCGTTGGACCCGATTCTCCCGTAGAGACGGGGCTTGCCCCGCCTCGCGCGCATCACCTCGGGCGCTGCGGAGACGCGGCAAGCCGCGTCTCTACGAGAAAACAAAGGCTACCGCGGCTCCAGCGTCATCTCATGCGCCCGGTGTTGCTCGACCGCAGCCTGAGAGAATGGAAATGCAAACGTCGAGCCTCCGTACCACGCCGCCCACTGGTCCATGTAATGCGGACTGAGGAATATCCCACTCTCCCCCGTCACCACGTTCAGAGTGCTTTCATCAAAGTTCGCAAAATTCCACGTCAGCCGTTCGGACGCCCCAAACCCCCGGCCCACCGCCTTCACCGTGTAGTTGCTCCCGCTCAACGGATGCAATCCCGGTCCCGTGAAGCGCCCAATCAGCGGAAGCTGGCTGAGCACGAGATGATCGATTTCAACCGGATAATTCTTTCCCCACTTCCATGGACTGAGGCCAGAGGGAACTTCCTTTTGCTTCACTACATTCTCAACCGCAGCCGTCAGCAGGCTGCCATAATCGGAGTATCCCGGCGGCAGCCAGCGCGCCGGTTGCTTGGTGAGAACATTCTCCAGCCAGACCGACGACATACCCCAGTGATAGCTCTTCCAACTCAGATTCCCTGAAGCCGGACCCGAAGCCGGTGCATCCGCCGCCCGACCCAGCTTCGGCTCCAGCAGCAACCGTGCGAGTTCCCCACGCGCCTTCGTCTCAATCGTCGGCGCCGCCGAATCCGCCGACATCCGTCCATCCCAATCGCGCAGGATTTCCGCTGCCCGCTTCGCCCGGTCGGAGGCATTCGCGGCGTGATCGACCGCGTACACGAACTTGTCGGCGCAGAACCGGTCGTAAGTGGATGACACATCCATCTGCAGCGCCAGCATGTCCGCGGGCGCAAACTTCTTGCCCGATTCGAGCACACGATAAATGCGATCCGTGCGCCACGGCGCATCCCAATCGGTGCTGATCGAATATTTGTAGCCGTCGGGAGTGATGCGCCCGTTGGCGGTCGCCAGAATTCCGCCGGGCGGATCATAAACATGCGGCAGCTTGTCGAAAGGAATCCAGCCCTTCCACTCGTGCGCATCATCGCTGCCGCTCACCGGCAGGCCGCCATCGCCAGCCGCTCGGGTCGGCACTCGACCCGTCGCCTGATAACCGATGTGACCATCCACATCGCCGTACATTACATTTTGTCCGGGCGCGCCGAAAGTCGAGAAAGCCTTCCGAAATTCATCCCAATTCTGTGCCGAATCCACGTCGAAGAAAACCAGTCCTTCGCCGTCCTGCAACGTCCAGCGCAAAGCAATCTTGCGCGTCTCGCCCGGAATCAGTTCGCTCGCAAGCAGATCATTAATGATCGGTCCGTGCCGCGTCGTCACCACGTCAAACGTCACGTCCGGCTTGCCTTTTACGTGGATTGTCTCCTGCCGATGCTGCGCATCGCGCCATCCCGCCGGAGTCTTGTACTGCCCCTGCGCATTGAACTCCTCGATGTAGTCGTCTTCCACCGTCGGCCCGACGTTGGTGAATCCCCAGCCGATGCGCTGGTTGTGGCCGACAATCACGAACGGAATTCCCGGCAGCGTGACGCCGGCCACGTCAAAGTTGCCGGTAGTGATTGCGCGATTCGGTGCGGCCTTCGTTCCGTTATTCGTTCCGGCCGTGATCCTTAGGTGCGCCTCAAACCACAAGTTCGGCATCTGGTGGTCGAGGTGCATATCGTTCGACAACAGCGGTTTCCCCGAAACCGTATGCTGCCCGGAAACGACCCAATTGTTCGACCCCGGCCGGAACAGATCGGCCTCTTCCAACTCCGCAAGCACTTCGGAAACCCGCGTAGAACTGAAGTCAGACGAACGAAGATCAGAAGGCAGCGCAGAAATCAACCGTCCATTCCCACCTTCGGGACCAACCTCTTCGTCGTCATCGTCATCCTCATCACCGGAATTGACTGCCGGTTCCTGATCGATCCGCCGCACATCGGTTGGGGTACGGTCTCGCCAGGAAGAATTCACGTATAGGTCCGCCGTCAGCTGCGGCCCCAGCGTCGCCAGAACTTTTTCTCGAGTCAGCGCGCGCTCGTAGCTGTAGTGATTCAAATCCTGGACCATGCGCGCGCCCACCAGCAGGGAATCGGTCACCGTCCACGGCCGCGGGGTGTACTTCAGCAGGCGGAATTCCAGCGAAAGCCGGTCGCGATGCGCTTCAAGAAATGCATTCACTCCCCGCGCGTAAGCGTCAAAATAAGCCCGGTCGCGCGCGGAGATAGTTTTCTCCGCCGCTTCCGCCGCGATCCGCAGCCCCAGAATCCGCTGCTCGCGGTCCATTTTCACCGTGGCCTCGCCAATCACTTCCGAAAGCTCTCCCGCAGCGGCCCGCCGCATCATGTCCATCTGCCACAGCCGGTCCTGCGCGGTCACATACCCCTGGGCAAAAAACAAGTCTTCGAGCGTAGCCGCTTCAATCGTCGGGACGCCGCGCTCGTCGCGCACAACGCGCACCTTGGACGAAATCCTCGGCACCGCGACGCTACCATCCAGTTGCGGCAGAGCGGAGCGCGCGATCGAGTAGAGCCACCAGACGCCAGCGATGAGCGCGAAGAGCAGCACGCAAACGGAGTAGTACAGGATCCGGAGCGCGGGATTGCGCCGACGAATTTCAGGCAGGGGAGGAGCGACCGACATATCCACGATTGTAGGGACGCTCTCTGCCCCTGACAACAGCACGTCATTTGCTTGTGTGGTGACGGGGCTCTGCCCAGTTTCAGCCGGGCGAAGCCCCGCCACCACACGAGCTATGGATCGTCGTTCGCTCGTCGCCATTTGCCGGGAAGTGAGTTTGCTTTTCGTGTCGCAGACTTCGCCGAAGCCGCGTTAGCGGTTTAGAATTTCGGTGTTGTGCCCGGCGCACCCGTTAGAGAAGGTGTGACTGAGATGCTAAAGAAGGTGTGACTGAGATAATGAGCAAATCTGCATATCCATTGAAGCGTCCGCTCTCCATCAAGAAGGCTGCCTAGCGGGCTGGCGAAAGAAGATGGTGTGTCTTTAAACCAGTGGATCGCGGCAGCGGTCGCCGAAAAAGCTGGAGTGGTGGAAGCCGCGGCCGACTTCTTCAAGAAGTGGACGGGCAAGGCAATCGGCGAAGGACTGGTGAGGTTTCTGCGCACCGCACCCAAGGCCACGCCCGATGCGGAGGACGCGCTCTGCGCGCGTCGGTCAAGAACCCCGCCCAAGCGCAGAGCTCGGACGGGGACACCCTGTGGAATTCAGATGATTGCGATGGGCCGGGCCATCCGCCTGTTCTGAGTTCGCCGCCGAATCTACTTCAGCGCCGCCGAGGCTGCATCGGCCTGATCGAAGTCAAGCCGGACCCAGTACGCCGGCTGGGGAGGTGGTGGAAACACGACTTGCTTCTCCTGCCGAAATCCATTTAACTTACGGCCTAGACAAGGCATTACCGGGCTAAGGCCGCCGCCGGCTATCTCATCGATTGTGCCCGCTTGGCCAACCTTGATCAAAAGCTCGAACTTACCAAGATCCTTACCGGCCAGCTCTTCGATGCACGGTTGCATCCAGGTATGAATCTTCTCGGCGAAAACAACATTGTAAGTCTGACCTTCGGCGGTCTGTAGGTTTGCTTCCGCGGCTTCTTCCGCAGGCCGCTTCTTGGCTATCACGGGCTCTATTTGCTTCGCCCATTGTTTGGCCGACTCAAAGGCGGAAGAGTCTAGCCAGACATCCTCGCTCCATTGGTCCCCGATCCGGATCAACAGTTTATCCGCTGTCTCGCATTCGCCAAAACTAACGGCCATGTGGGCCATTAGATTCCAGTTCTCTGGCGACGCCCCGTACCGCTTCTCCGCCGCTTCGAAGCCTTTCTGGATTCTGGGCCACGCTAGATTGAGTTGCTGATCGGTTTGGCAGAGGCACACTAAGTAGCCCGCGACCCGGAAATACACGATATCTCCGGCGTCTCCTCCAAGCTGGTCGGCTGCCTTCTGCAGAAATCTTCCGACTTCCCCGTCTTCTCCGCCCCAACGCGGTTGGATCGAGTCAGCATACATGCGGTAGTAGTAATAATACGTTGGCTCAAACTTGATCGCCTGTTCGAGCAGGGCCTGCTTGGCGGTCGGCTCCCAGCCTTGGGCCAAGGCTACGTTTTGCATCGCGACGTACCACTCAGGGTCTTTGGTCGAAAGAGCCGAGGTTTCTTCGAGAATCTGCTTCGCCTTAGCCGTGCGTTCCGCCAGAAGCCTCCATCCGCTTGCGCTCACGGTACTGGCGAAACCTGGGCCGCGTGCATCCCAGCCGTAGTTGACATAGGATTCAGCCGACGCAATACGAGCGGTAATCGATTCTGGGCGGGATAACATCCATTTTCGAACCAGTTGCATGTGGATGTCCCAATCCTCCTGCGTTGGGTGCACCGGAGGTTTCTCAAGGCCGAGATAAACGGCGTGGATCTTCCACATTCCTCCGGGGAATGTTTCCTTGTGGGAGCGGGTGGAATCTGCGATGCAGTCCAATTGCTCGAACTCTCCTGCTGTGAGAAGGCTGTATATGGTTTTGCTAAAGTTAGATACGGTGTGAATGTCGATGCCGGCGTCGCCGTTTAAGCCGGCAGCCTCCGCATCGGTAAGGGCGCACGGCGAGGGCTTCGCTTTTGGTATTTCAGCGCTGGCGAACCCACAAGCTGCTATCAATAAGAAGATAGACATTGCAACGGAATGGGAACGGCAGGATCTGGGCGCCGGTATCGCAGAAACCGGGCAGGTCACAGGATTGGCCTCATAGGAGGGTGCTTTCTCAGTTCGAAACTAGCGGGATTGATGCCGCGGTCAAAGTTACCGCGGGCCAGTGACCGGACGCGCGCACCCTCAGTTATGAACTTTAAGAGATAAACCCGGGTTATACTTCCCCGTCAAAGTGGCCCACCCGACTGCTGTAAGATACCCGCATGAAAACCTGGCTCATTCTCGCTGCCACAGTCGCGTTATGGTTAGAGCCACTGCTGGCTTCCGACGATGCTGCTAAACAGCAAGAAGGAATCAAGAAAATTGAACAAGCCGTCAACCACACGAACATCTTCGAGTTGCCGTCGTTCGAGATGAAGGCGAGTGTACAGATCGCGACTCAGGGCAAGCTCACCGACGGAACATATCAATTGCTGTGGAACGGCCCTGAACGTTGGAGAGAGGAAATCCGTTTTCCCGGTTATGCGGAAGTGCAGGTTGGAGGGAATGGGACTGTCTCGATCCAGCGCAGCACCGCCTTCCTTCCCCTTCGGGTTTATCATTTGCACGCGGCGCTCGGTTATGGATCCGGTGCACTAGTTTCCCGGGGTGCGTCTGATTCACTTGTGCAATCCGGGCTTGCACCGACGGACAAGGTCAAGAAAATACGACAACGAAAAGAGCACGGTGAGGCTCAGACTTGCGTGGAGTACGAAAACGAGGTGAAACGCTCGTTGGATATCTGCGTGAGTGAGGCCACGAACACACTCGTTCGCTCAGCATCGTATTTGGATAAAGATTTTCAGCCTGCCGGTAGCGGTAAGGTGTATCCGCGATTTCTGAGCTTTATGGAGGAGGGCAAGACCGTGGCAAGAGTCAACATCACTGACTTCACCACGCCCGCCCAATTTCCGCCGGATTCGTTCAACCCACCAGCTGGGGTTTCGCCCCAACCCGGCTGCATGAATCCCACCGCACCAAAGTTAATCAAGAAGGTCTCCCCTCAATATCCGGACATCGCGCTACGAATTCGCATTGAGGGAACTGTTGCCGTCGACGCCAGAATCGGCACGGACGGCATCCCGAGAATCGGTGAGGTGGTCGGTCACGCGAATCCAGACCTCGAGAGTTCTAGTATCAATGCGCTTATGGAGTGGCGCTACGAACCTGCCACTTGCAACGGTAAGCCGGTTGAAGTCGAGACTGTTCTGCAAGTCAACTACTCGCTGTCGCGCTAGACGGTGCCCTCTTCTCGCACTATTGATTGACATGAATCTGGCTTTTTAATAGGGTTGGAATCCGATGACCCGAAGCCAGCAACCTGCATTGACGCTTTTTGCCGTCGGGATGATCGGCCTCGGCATCCTCGCTCTGGTCTACGGCGATTTCGCGTTGGTGTGGCAGCCCGTCGCCCCATGGATCCCGGGCCGGACGGTGCTCGCCTATGTTGCGGGCCTGATCATGCTTCTAGGTGGTGTTGGACTGCTCTTACGAGCGACGGCGGCATGGTCGGCTCGCATCCTGTTCCCATATCTAATCGTCTGGCTTCTGCTGAAGGTGCCTGCAGTGGTGGTGGCGCCGCAGATGGAAGCTGTTTGGCTCGGCTTTGGCGAGCTTGCTGTTCTTCTGGCCGGAGGATGGATTTTGTTTGCCACTCTGGCCGGTCTGCGAGAGGGATCGCCACTGACATTTGCCACGGGCGAGAACGGCGTCCACCTTGCGCGAATGCTCTTCGCGGTTTCTCTCATACCGATCGGGCTCTCCCAGATCGGGTATGTGAAGGAGACTGCTGAGCTGGTGCCCGCGTGGCTTCCTTATCGTGCTGGCTGGGCTTACCTGACCGGTGCGGGACAGATCGCCTGCGGTCTCGGCGTGCTGTTCTCGATCTTTCCGCGAGTGGCCGCGATAATGGAAGCGGGCATGATAAGCCTGTTCACGCTCCTCGTTTGGGGTCCCGCGATTCTGGCCGCCCCGAGGGCCCGCCTGCCGTGGACGGCGTTCTTCATCTCCTGGGCGATCGCGTCCGCCGCATGGGTAGTAGCCCAAAACATCGCACCGAAACAACCTGCCAAGCCGGACGTGTGACCGCCTATCACTATCCTAACGACTGCGCTCCTCTGACCTTTTTCATCACAAACAACTCTGACGGCCGTCATAGACACGAATCCGCGCCGTTGCGAGAATAGCGGTCTGATTGGACGCGAAGAGGTGTACCCGTTCAAACCAAGACGGCCCTCGATCCTGCACCAAACCCATTCTCAGCGTTCTTTGAAAACCGAAACGGAAAACCGAAACCGGAAGCAATTAGCTCTGCGGAGGCCTAAGTCCTTATTTCGGAATGCTTTGATATAAGTCCTTATTTTTCAAAGACCGAAGCAAGAAACTCCCCGCTAACCCTATGATTCTAGGAAACAGGGGGAATGGGGTGGGGGTACCAGGTGGTTAACACAAGAGAAAACAGGACCAAATCAGGCCTCGAAGCTAGGGAGTCGGTTGGCGCAACCCGCGCTTCGCCCAGTATCATGTTGGAACCCTTGGCGTGCATTATCATCTTGAGTGTTCGCGCCGCCCAACATGCTGCAGAAAAGAATCGACGATCAACCGACCATCTCGCGGGAGAATATCCGCGAAGCCGAAGGAATTTTCCTTCAGCATCTCCGTCGCGTCGGCTTGAAGCAGACCGAACAGCGCAACGCGATTCTGCGGACGTTCCTTGAAACTCGTGAACACCTCTCGATCGACGAATTGCACCGCCTGGTCAAAAAAACCGACCCGCGCATCGGCTTCACCACCGTCTATCGGACGCTGAAGCTTCTGGCTGGTTGCGGACTGGCCAGCGAAGTCGCCTTTCACGACGGCATCGCGCGTTACGAACACCAGTACAACCGCCGCAGTCATCACCACATGGTGTGTACCGAATGCGGCGCTTCAGTCGAATTTTTCTCGGAGCAAGTCGGAGCGATCGAGCGGGAGATCGGACACAAACACCGTTACGTCACCACCCGCCACACTTTCCAGATCTACGGCGTTTGCGAAGAATGCCGCGATCGGAAGAAAACGAATGGACGGCGAATTGTCTAGTCCAGCAAATATTCCGCCAAATAGTTTCGAGAATAGCGCAAGGGATAGTTCAGTGAGCGATCCGGCGAATCCGGCGCAAGGTTCCGTGAAATGTCCTCATTGCGGAACCGTGATGCCGGCAAACGCGGCTTTCTGTCCGGGATGCGGATGGTCGATGACGCCGCTTCCTCCCGCGGAACGCGCGGCCGCGGTGGTCGCTTATCTCCCTTTGGTTCCTCCCGGAGTGCTCTTGTTGCTGCCGGCATTTCGCAATAACCGCTTCGTCCGCTTTCATGCCTGGCAAAGTATTTTGCTTTGGGGAGTCTTTTTCGTTTTGACCATCGCCGCACTCTTTCTTTCGAATGTCGCTGCCGCCATGGTGTTTCTGCTGTTTGGACTTCTGGTTTCGCTGGCTATGTTGTTCCTGTGGATTGTTCTGTCGCTTAAGGCATGGCAAGGCGAGCGCTTCGAGTTGCCGCTGTTTGGGGACTTGGCGGAGCGCCTAAAATAAGGTCTCAGGTCCAAGGTGTCAGTCTCAGGAAAAACAAAGTCATTCGCATTTCACCGTTACGTTTTTCCTGACACCTGAGCTGACGCCTTGCCGTTCTCGTGCTCATCGTTGAAAATAATGAATTCACTTATCTCGCATAGGTATCCCAGGAGACCTCATTGAGCCAGCTTCAGCGCGTTAAGATCAGCGCTCTCGGCACCTACGTTCCGCCCCGCCTTCTTACCAACGCCGACCTCGAAAAACTTGTCGATACCAATGACCAGTGGATCATGGAGCGCGTCGGTATTCGCGAGCGTCATCTCGTAGACAAGGGTGTTGCGACCAGCGATCTTGCGGTCGAGGCGGCGAAGAAGACCCTCGCCGAACGCGGCATCGACGCGTCCGATCTCGACGCGATCATTGTGGGAACGGTTACACCCGACATGTTTTTCCCCTCAACCGCTTGTCTCGTCCAACATAAGCTCGGCGCGAAAAATGTCTGGGGATTCGATCTCTCGGCTGCCTGCTCGGCGTTTGTTTATGCCTTGCAAACAGGAGCGCAATTCGTCGCTAGCGGATCGCATAAGAAAGTGCTTGTGATCGGCGCGGACGTGATGTCGTCGATCATCGACTACACCGACCGCGCAACCTGCGTCATCTTTGGCGATGGTGCTGGCGCCGTCCTGCTCGAACCCGCGGAAGACGAGTCCCTGGGTCTCATTGACTTTCTGCACGAAGTGGATGGAGCCGGTGGATGCTCGTTGTATATGCCTGGAGGCGGAAGCCAGAATCCTTCGACTCACGAGACCGTCGACAAGAAAATGCACTTCGTTCATCAGGACGGAGCAGCGGTCTTCAAGTTTGCGGTGCGCAAGATGGCGTCACTCTGCGAAGAGATTCTCAAACGCAACAACATCAAGGGCAGCGAGATCGATGCCTTCATTCCGCATCAGGCGAACAAGCGCATCATCACCGCGACTGCCGATCGTCTGAATATGCGTCCCGAAAGCGTGATCATTAATATTGAGAGTTATGGAAACACAACCGCGGCAACGATTCCGCTGGCGATGGAAACCGCGCGCCAGGAAGGCAGATTGAAGAAGGGAAGCCTGGTGCTGCTAGCGTCAGTCGGAGCGGGATTTACCTCCGGAGCTACACTCCTCCGATGGGCTTACTAGATTCTGACGGAGACGCGGCAAGCCGCCTCTCTACAGTTATTTTGTTGCCCGGTTTACTTGGTCGCCATTGCCCCGACCAATGACTCGATAATCTTGAATCCATCAATGCCGCCTAGTTCGGGTTCAGCGGCGCGTTCGGGATGGGGCATCATGCCGAGGACGTTGCGTCCGGGGCTGCAGATTCCGGCGATATTGTCGAGCGATCCATTGGGATTCGCTTCCGGTGTGATTTCACCGTGGGGGTTCGAATAGCGGAAGACGATGCGATTGTCGCGCTTCAGTTCGGCGAGCGTCGCGTCATCGCAAAAATAATTGCCTTCCATGTGGCCGATGGGGATGGTCAGCACTTCGCCTTTGCGGCACGCGTTGGTAAACGCGGTCTCATTGTTTTCGACTTTCACCTGCACCGGCTTGCAGACATATTTCAATCCGATGTTGCGCATCAGCGCTCCCGGCAGCAATCCCGCCTCACACAAAATCTGGAAGCCGTTGCAGATGCCGAGGACCAGTCCGCCCCCGGCGGCGAACTTGCGGACGGAGTCCATCACTGGGGAGAACTTGGCGATGGCGCCGGTGCGGAGATAGTCACCGAAGGCGAAACCTCCGGGGACGATGATGGCGTCGCAGTTCTGGAGGTCGTGCGAGTCGTGCCAGAGAAAAGTTACGGGCTGCTTGGCGACCTGCTGGATGGTCCAGAAAGCATCGTGATCGCAGTTCGATCCGGGGAAAATAATGACGCCAAATTTCATCGAAATCCTCGAGTCCAGCTAAGGCATTGTATCTCGAAAAAAGTTCTTTCTAAATTAGCCCCGGGGTACCCGGCGAATGAGCGGGAGCCGGACTGTTTGGCGCAGCTTCGGGCTGCGGGGTCTGGCCATTTTGGTCTGAGCCGTTATTGCCTGAACTCGATCCGGGGTTGAGATTGAAATGGTTGTCATCATAGTTGGAGCTGTAGTTGGAGCTATGGTCCGAGTTTGGTCGAGTCGGGTGGCTTGCCGACGGGTCGCGCTCATTGGACGGATTCGGGGACGAATCCGGTCTGTAGGGCGGCGGATTGTCAGACCAGTCGTAGCTGTAGTCCGGATAGTAAGAGTAAGCCGGCCACGGGGCGTACCCGTAAGCGCCATACCACCAAGGATCCCAGCCAAACGCCCAAGCCGGTCCCCAATAAAAACCCCAGTACGGCCAGCCGACGCCGAAGCCCCAACCTCCCCAGCCCCACCCGCCTTCCCAACCGTGACCCCGCCAACCGCCTCCCCAACCATCACCACCCCGACCGAAGCCGGGCGCCCCACGGAGGGGTCCGCCGAAATTGGACGCGTCTCTTCCTCCGTGCGACGCGATGCCGGACGGGCCAAAAGAATGCCACGTGCCATCCGAACTTCCCGCGTTACGAGCGGCGAGGCTTGAGTTCGCCAATCCTCCGGAATTGCGCCCTTCGCTCAAACGCGCGGAACTACCGGCGTTGCCGAACGAATGCCACTGGCCATCGTTGATGGCGGCACGAACATTCGACGACCGATCTGCCGACGACCGCTCACCTGACGAGCCAACACTGCGGCGAGTTCCCAACCCGCTGCCTTGGTAGTGACTTCCTCCGCCAAGAGACCGCGCGCCGCCATCGAAGCCGCCGCCACGAATCCCGCGATCGCCGCCGTAAGATCCGCCGCCACCATGGAAGCTTCCGCCGCCTCCATGAAAACCGCCTCCGCCTCCACCATGAAAACCGCCTCCGCCCCCACCCTGCAAA
>Ga0210407_10002517_pt1 | contig 15689 bp, 14 predicted proteins | sample IncBWC27MmetaG_FD_150860 | JGI IMG/M metagenome (GOLD analysis project Ga0210407, IMG submission 150860) | Forest soil microbial communities from Barre Woods Harvard Forest LTER site, Petersham, Massachusetts, United States - Inc-BW-C-27-M | ecosystem: Environmental > Terrestrial > Soil >...
CCAAGTTCGGAACTTCTCGACGATCCAAGCCGCAAGACCGACAGGGGAATCGTTAAGCGCGTAGCCTAGAGTTTCTGGCTTCGTACTTTGAACATGACTGTAGCCGCCCTCAAGGTCCCACCATGCACGCAGTTCCGCGAGGAAGGATTTGGCAATCTCGTCGTCCGGGGTTTGGTTCAATGTGCCGCCGAGAAGAAAGCGACCGGCAATGTAGTTGAGGTGAATGCCGATGATGCGTTGGGCATGCTCGAGGCCAAGGGCTGTCGAAATGGTTGAGCCCCAATCGCCTCCCTGGGCAGCGAAACGCTCATATCCGAGCTCCGCCATCAATCGGGCCCAGAGTGCTGCCACCTTGAACGGATTCATGCCCCGCTCCGTAGGACGGTCAGAGAATCCATAGCCCGGTAAAGAGGGGACGATCACATCGAAGGCGTCTTCCGCCCTTCCGCCGTGCGCCGCGGGATCGGTCAAGAGAGGGATGAGCTTCACCATTTCGACGAAGCTTCCCGGCCAGCCATGCGTGATGATGAGCGGCAATGGTTTTGGATTCTTGCTGCGCGCATGCACAAAGTGGACGTGGAATCCATCAAGTGCGACTCGATACTGAGGGAACTGGTTCAGCCTTGCCTCTTGTCGCCGCCACTCATAGGCGTTCCGCCAATAATCGGCCAGCGATTTCATGTACCTGAGACTTGAGCCCAACTCCCAGCCAACGTTATCGAGCTCGTCCGGCCAGCGCGTGGCATCGAGCCTGCGCCTCAGATCTGCAAGCAGAGCCTCCGACACATTGATGGTGAACTTTTCAATGGCCATCTTGATCCGCCTTCAACCAAAAGTGGCAACCCTTCCTTAATCCGGTAAGGTAAGGTTTGGTGACAATACGGGCTAATTCTGGCCAATCTGGCACTACTTCATCGGCGAAAAATCCGTCGGTCGCATGTACATCACGTCTACTTTTTCCACAAGTTTGCTGGCCTGTTCGGAGTTCTCTCTGATCAACTCTTGAAAATCTGGGTCGGCTCGCATAGCATCCCAGTTCTTTTTCGCTTCTTCACGGCTGGAATGAGCAACGAGGAAAATGAAGGTGTTGTCCCAAGCGGGCGTCCCCTCGGGCACCCAGTAACCCACAATCTTCAGATCGTGTTTGGCGAGCAGCTTTGACGTCGTGTCGCGAAACTGTGACTCCAGTGCCGGCACTTTGCCCGGCAGGGTATGGTAAACGTGTATCTCAAAAACGCGATTGCTGTCGGCCCTCACCTGGTTAATGTGGGCCAGACGGGCAGTAACGAGCAATCCAGCGGCAAAGGAAAGCAGGGCGATAGCGCAAACTGTCCTTCCCTTAGATTTCCAGCTTTTGAGTTTCCAGCAGTTGAGTGCCATAAAAGCCTCCTTTTTTTCGCACAGTATTGAATCTGCTGCCTGACGAGTTCATGCTTCCCCAACCGCAACTATCGGATTTCTGAGCCCTCTGGTAAATAGAACGCTTGGCGAGGCGCGTTTTATTCCCTAGCTCAAAAGGAATAAATTAGCGGTTCGAATGAGTTGAATCATAAGAGAGCCAATACTTGCCTCTGAGGTGGATAACTCGGTCCAAGCGCTTTGAGATGGAGGCGCTGCCTCATCTGGGAACGCTTTATCGCATGGCGCGCCAGCTGGCCGGCCCAGACGGAGCCGATGACATCGTGCAAGAAACATTCCTGCGGGCCTGGAAATACTTTGAGACGTTTGATTCAACGACCAATTGCAGGGCGTGGCTCTTCCGCATTTTGAGAAATACCTGGATTTCCCGCTGGCGAAAGAGACGATTGGAGCTTCCGCTGACCGACACGGAGGCAGAAACGATTGAGCCTTATTACGATTGGGAGGTTGAGCTTCTCAAAGACGAATTCTCGGCGGTCACGAAGCGCGCATTGACGGACTTGCCTGCAGACTACAGGATGGTCGTCCTTCTCGCCGATGTTGAAGAGTTCAGCTATGAGGAGATTGCACGCATCATGGAATGCCCAATCGGCACCGTGATGTCACGCTTGAATCGCGCCCGCCGAATGCTGGTTCGTTTGATCCAGGCCCAGCGTGAAGAACAAATTTCTGAAAAGACTGCTCGATTAGCAGAGCGGGTTACCCGGAGAAAACCATGATGGACTGCAAGAAGCTGAGAGAAGTGCTGGATGCTTACGCGGATCGCGAACTATCGGTGGATGCCACCGCACAGGCTGAAGCGCATATCGCCGAGTGCAGCGCCTGCCGTCGAGCCGTTGAAAATTTGGCCAGACTCCGCGAGGCCGTCAGGACGGCGGCTGGAAAACCGGAAGCACCGCTGGAACTCATAGAGCGAGTCCGCAGCTCGGTTTCACCTCGATGGCATCGGGCCACGGTCATCCAAGCAATTGCAGCTACCTTGGTTCTCGCGGGAGCATTGACGTTTTTCGTTCCCAGGGTTCGGGGGGCGGCTGCCACCGCGCTGGACTTCTTGTCTCTAAAGCTAGACGAGACCCGTCCAGTTGTCTTAGAAGGAACACTGGTATGCCGGGACTGCCTACTGGAAATACGATACGGTTACCATGCCATGTGCGCAGTGACTGGACATCACGGCTGGCTTCAGACGAGCGATGGGCGGCTCTGGGGTATCCTCGAAGGGAATGCCTCTCATGAACTCATTCACAATTCGAAGCTGTTGAGGCGGAGAGTGAGATTACACGGTCGAATCTTTCGTAAGGCTAGCTCGATTGAAGTGAGCGAGTACGAATTGCTGTAACGAGTCTCCACCAACGGTGAGCTATTACGTTTGGCTTTGACACAGATCGTTAAGAGTGGCACAAGAGTGCGCAAACATTGTCGCCAAATCAAGCTGCTCCATGTCTGCGCATTGCTCCTTGCCTGAGTGTGCGCGATGAAAGCTGCCGGACAGGCTTTTGCCCCCGCCAACACATCCACGGAATCCAAAAACAATCAATCCGCCGAGCCTCGTACGGGAACACGACAATACCCCTACGCGAACCGGCTCGTTCGTGCGAAGAGTCCCTCTTCTCCTGCATGCCGACAATCCAGTGGATTGGTATCCGTGGGGCAACGAAGGCTTTGAAAAAGACCGCAAGGAGAACAAACCGGTCTTTCTCTCAATAGGCACTTTACCTGTCATTGGTGCCACGTCATGGAGAAAGAGTCGTATTCCGATCTCAGCGTTGCCGCCATCCTCAATCAGTATTTCGTTTCCATCGAAGTCGACCGCGAGGAGCGACCCGACATTGACCGCCTGTATATCGCGTATGTCGAAGCCACAACGGGAAGTGCCGGTTGGCACAATGTCATGCTTACCCCCGACCGCAACGCAAGGAAGAGTATCCTCCGTTAATCGTAAACGCAGAAAAACTTGTAAGTGTCCTGGATTTGCTTTGCCCGCAGGGAAGGTAGGATTTGGTGGGCGTATTCGGCGAATTTCGTCTCTGCTGCCAATTGCACAACTTGTTCGAAATTACTGATGGCCTTGAGGCGCGCCTGCTCCGCGCCTTCGCTGTAGCGCTTTGGGTCGACATAGTCTGCCATGAGACTGTCAGCCGTTTCGTTGCTCAGTGACCACCACGTGGCATACGCTTGGCCGACAAGAAGTAGGATCGCCGCTCGATGCGCACTCGTCGGCCGTTTCTGTAGAAAGGATTCCCCCTGGCGAATCACTTCCCGGAATTGCTCGCTGCCTTTGGCGCAAGTCCTGCTGGTATCCCAGCCCAGCCCGAGAAGAACAACGAAGGCCCTCTCTCCCCAGTCCGTCTCGGGGTATTGTTGCCAGACCCGCCAAAGAAGATCGCGTTGATAATAAGATCCTCCGCCCAGTTCAGAATATTCCACTGTCAGTTTGTGCTGTGCAAACTGGCTGCGAAGCTGATTGCACCGCTCCTTATTCTCTGAGGGACACCAAATCTCATTCGCCACAAGATCAGCCGCCAAGAGAATTGCAGACCGTTGATGAGCCTGCCCGTTCTCGGCCGCATCGATAAGTTGAAACACAAAACGTTCGCGAGCCGAGTCCGGGCTCTTGGCCATTGGATCCCCCAAAAACTTCGGGAGCTCAGGGAAGGCTGGGACCAGCTCGTGGAGGAGCGCCTTTCTTAAATCCTCCTGGAATTCCTGCGTGGGATCCAATGAGATTTCAAATCTGGACCTGGCGGGTATCTGCTCTGGTAACGAGCGCGACCTGCCCGGCGTGCCGGTCACGAGCGCCATGGCAACTTGCGGATCGCCCACAATTCTTGTGACCGGCCGAGTTGCCCGCAAAGCCTGTGCGGAAGGCGGTGGCAGCTCCTGCAGCCGAAAATAACGGTAGAGCCAGCAGGCGGTGCTGAGGGTTGTCGTCAAGAGTACGAAGACGACACTGACGAAGACGGTCTTCCAAGGATTCTTGTGCGGGAGCTGTTGCATTGTTAGATCCTGAACCGCACCGGTCTTTAGCTCGTCAGGTTGTAAATCAAGCCGAACGGATCCTTGACGTAGTATCTCGGAAAGCCCGGCTCATCCTTGATAATTTCACAACCGTTCTTTACGAGCCGGAGCTTGGTTTCTTCGATGTTGTCAACCGTCACTTCCAAGACTGGCCCCAAGGACGGGCCGGGCTCGATGAACAGGTTGATGTTGTTGCCATGGAGGCCGATCATCTTCGGATTGTTGTCGGTGATTTCGAATCCGAGATGGTCGACATAAAAAAGGGCAGCTTTGTTAGGATCTGGGCTTGAATCAGAGTGTCTGCACCAAAGCGGATTGCCATGTTATTCCTCGCGAGGAAGCATAATACTAACCTCTGTAGCGTTAGGTCGAGACGATCCGCAATGGGCGGCACGACTGCGAATCGCTCCGCGCAGCACGGATGCGCTAAAGTTAGGAGGTGTCGCATGCTTTCTGCGGGACTTTTGGATAAGAATCCCCGTTCTGTTCCTTCCTGTAGTTCTCATCAAGCGATCGGGAAAGCTGACCTATCCGTGAAAACTCTCTCTACATTGATCTGGGGGAGTACTCTTCTCCTGGCGGCTTGTGGTTCGGCTGGTTATTCCGCTCGCACCGCGGGATCAGCCGAATTACAGTCGCTTACACCTGCTAGTCCTGCCACCATTGACGAAAGCGCGCGCACGTTCATGCATACCGTGGCCCATGATGTCACTCAAGAGGGGCCGCTGGCGTGGCTCAAGTTCTTCAACACGGGCCCAGAATTCTTCATGGCCGTTAACGGACAGCTAGCATTCGCGAACGCAGCCGCCGCAAAGGTGGGCACTCAGCATTTTGCGGGAACCATCAACCGTATCGACTTGACATGGGGCGACGATTTGCGCGTTGATCCTCTGACCGCTGAACTCGCGGTCGTCGCAGCGTCGTGGCGGGAGATCCAGGTAGATAAGGCTGGGCATCGTATCGAGGAAGCCGGATACTTTACTGGGCTGGCTGAGTATCGAGACGGTCGCTGGCGATTCCGAGATGCCCACTGGTCGGCACCTATATCACCGCCGCCCGCGCGTTAGCAGCTCACAATTTAAGAGTGTCGCTCAGCGCCAATTCCCGGATGACGGTCAACTCGAAAGTAATGCAGATGTTGCAGACGGCAGGCGGTGTTGGTTGCTTAAGATAATTGCGTCTCCGAGACAGCCACTAATTTCGGCGGCAGGAGCTCCACTGTTCCCGGCTTGCTCCCGCGTCAGCCATTAGCCGATTAGGAGTTCATCCAAGCGATTGTAAATACGCATAGTTGGCGTAAGATAAGCGGAGATGAGGACCACTCAATCTGCGCTTGATGCGTTCACCCTCCTTTGCGTGAAGTTTGCATTGCTTGTCGCCCTGACGCAGCCCGTTATTGGTCTCGTCTTTCTTATCCTAATCCCGTCCTGGAACCTTCCTGCCATCGAGGTCAGCGCGTCCCTTCCCGCTGTCCGAGATGAATACGAAGCGTTTCTATTCCCCTCACTTCCTGTTTTCTCACCTCGACCGCCCCCGGTTAGCTAAGTCCTCGCGTTCGTAAGCCCGTCTCACAACAACTTCGCCAAGCCACTTGTTCCCGTTGCGGCACATGTTGGATTGGCAGGGCAGCCGTGCAGATTGCACCGCTATTCGTTGTCACGAACATGCGACCCGGTTCCTGAGAAATGGGGAAAACATGAGATCAAGTTCCACTGAGTCAGGTGAAACCCGTAAGGCACACCCAACAAATCAATCTTCCCACATCGGGCCGAAAGACAAATTCACTCCGGAACTTCGCATCCTTGTAGCGTCGCTGCTATCGATGGTCGTCATCATTAGCTACATGAAGTTCTTCGGACCGAAGCCGCCGGAGCATCCACCACAACAAAATCAGCCAATGCAAACCGGACCAGCTACAGCGGGGACGCCGGCATCAAACGCCCCTGCTGCCACATCGACACCAGCAATCGCGCCGACCGGGTCCGCGGCAACGCCAACGTCTCCCCCGGTTGGCGATTCGCAGGAACGCACCATCGTGGTGGAAAACGCTTTGTATCGCGTGGAATTTTCCAACCGTGGCGCGGTCGCGAAGAGCTGGCAACTGAAAAACTATAAGGACGACTCGAAGCCGCAAAAGACGCTGGATCTGGTTCATGCAAACGCTTCGGAACAGATCGGAGGCTGGCCACTATCGCTGGTGATCGATGATCCTCAACAGGAGAAGGCGGCGAACACGGGGCTCTACAAAGTTTCGAGCGATTCGTCTTCGCTGGAAGCTCCACCAGATTTGACCTTCACGTTGAGTGATGGCCACCTGCAAGTGACGAAAACATTTCATTTCGATCAATCGTATACGGTAAGCGTCGAGACGACGACGGTGAATAACGGGGCGCGCGTACACGCGGGACTGGCGTGGCTCGGCGGATTTGGCGATCCTACGGCGACGGACCCCGCGCCGTTAGCGGCCGTGAATACGTTTTACGGCGAGAATAGCAAACTGACCACAGCTGCAATTAAGAAACTCGACGGTCGGGAGAAGTGGAGCGGAATTTGGATCAGCGGTAAGCAGTTCAGCGGTATTGAAGACCGCTATTTCACCGCGGCGTTTTTGCCCCCACTGGACGCGCACTCTACCCCGCTTGAAACGCGCTACTGGAAAGACTTCCACAGCATTCAGGTGGACGGCAAAGAGCAGGCGGATCCTATCGCCGAAGTAGCCACGGCAAGCGGCGCGCAGCCAATGGCCATGCGCGTTTACGTTGGCCCGAAGGACTACGACGACCTGAAGGCCATGCGTCCCCCGCTGAATTCGCTGGTGCAATTTGGCTGGCTGGAGTTTATTGCGGACCCGATGTTTCACGCGATGAAGTGGCTGCATGAATGCATACCGAACTGGGGCTGGACGATTGTGGTGCTCACCCTGGTCATCAATACGGTGTTGTTCCCGCTGCGCATATCAAGCTACAAGAGCACGCTCAAAATGCAGCGCGTGGCGCCTGAAATCAAACAAATTCAGGAGAAATATAAGAAGTACAAGCCGAACGAACCGCGCAGGGCCGAAATGAACAAGGAAGTCATGGCCGTGTATTCGCGCGAGGGAATCAATCCCGTTGGCGGCTGCGTTCCGATGCTGCTGCAGACGCCTCTCTGGATTGGATTGAATACAGCGCTGCGCGGCACCATTGAGTTGCGGCACGCTAGCTGGATGTGGATCAACGATCTGGCATCGAAGGATCCGTATTACATTTTGCCGGTGACGATGGGCCTCTCGATGTATCTGGTCTCGAAAATGACGCCCGTTACCACCACGGACTCACAGCAGGCCCAGATGACGAAAATCATGCCGCTGATGATGGCGGGTATGTTTGTGATTTTTCCGTTTTCGAGCGGCTTGGCGTTGTATATTCTGACCAGCAACATGGTGGGCATCGCTCAGCAGTGGTACCTGAACAGGACACACCTCTTACCCGCCCCGGTAAAGCCCGCGCAAGCCAAGAAATAAGAGTACAAGTTGGGCCGAGCTGCTGGAGCTCGGCCCAATACCAGCAATGAGGGCGTGCCCTAAGAGGAAGCGTCCTGAGCTTCAAGCCACAAACTCTGGCGGCGGTCGTCGGAATCACGCTTTGTGAGCGCGGTCGAGCTTCGCAATTCGCCATAGATGAATTTCGGCCACCCGAATCTTGTGATCGCCGTTCTTCTGTTTCTTCGGCACGAATTCGCGGCAGAGGAGCTCGCCTTCCACGGATACGTGCGCACCATTTTCCATGTCGCCGCAAACGTAGAAAGATTTCCCCACGAGGTGCGTGATGAAAACCGTTCACGTGGTTGCCTATCAGTTTGATTCGCTTCCTGGCCACATCACCGTAAGTGCGCGTGGAACAGGCGCAAACTTGCGCGTGGCCACACAGCGGGCGATCAGTTCGATCTTCCGCGATAAGCGCTTGCGGTACAAACAAATCGGCACATTCAAAATTTCAGTTGTAGCCATCCCTGACCGCACCACTGTGACGCTGGAGCATTCTGAGCTAGGCGCATTCGGGCTTCTGCGCAAGGTAGGTGCGTGCTGAAACACGGAGAGTTGAAAAATATCAGGCGCGGCTGAAACGATCGGCCCAAAGGTAGCGCTACAAGCTTATGCCACTCGGTTCGCCAGACGTAGCCGTCGCCGTTCTTGTTTTTCCACGGCGCCGTTGTCGCTAAGGACAGCACCGTGTATTCACGCTGCGTCTTTGTGGTTTTCATTTCCGCGTCGGCACCTACCAACCCAATTAACCTCACGACATTATCAAACATCGCTAACTTCTCGTTTGTGGCCCTGAGTCTCTCAAGGCACCCGACCCCGAGGGCACGAGCGGGAGGCAGCTCCCAAGTGCCAAGGTCTGCTTTCTTGGAGGGTGCCCACAAAGCGGGAGGAACCAAAACCTGCACAGGCGCAATAGCGAAGCAGAGGACCGCCGAGCCGCAGGACGCAGCCTCTATTTCGCTCTCAGTGCTTGAGAGCGATGGGAGAAGAAGGGATACAGTTTCCAAAAGACGTTTGCTCCTATTTCCGACCTGCGCGTATAATTCGGTTATGAAACAGTTGTTCATTTACCCTCTCTTGCTTGTCCTCAGTCTGAGCGGCCAGTCCGCTCCTGAGGGCAGAGTTTTCGCTGCAGCCGTCAGCAGACTGAACTCGACTCTGAGGGCGCTGAAGGACGCTGGCGCATCGCGTGCCTCCCTAAGGCTGGAGCTAGTGGACGAAATGATGTCTTTGGCGGAAAGCGATAGCCGTCCACCACGGCCCGTCGTCGCGCGTTTCGCCGACGAACTGACAAGCGCACTGATAGGCAGGAAACTGAGTAGCGACCAGATGACCACGGTGCAGCAGTCCATTATCGAAGTGCTGCGCAGATCGGGAACTAGCAACCTCGGCTTGGCAAATCGTCTTCAGGAGACGTTGACGGCTCTTGGAATCAGCTCTTCGAAGACGCAACTCGTCCTCAGAGAATTCATCGCGGTCGGAGAGGCAGTCCAAGGCCCAGACGATTCCCCATTAGCGCGCTGAGCTCGAAAGAAACCGCCCCCATTACGCTGCCCCTTCACAACCCCACCAGGCGGCCTGCCATGCAGCCACGGGGTCTTAGGTTCTCTTAGAAAGAACGGAAGTAGCGATAGACAATGCGAGAAGATGGCAGAAGAAAGGCCCGGTGAAAGCACCTGGCACGCAGAAAACGTTCGGGCTGCCCAACGGCTGGTGACGGTAGGCGACGCGAGCGTAGGGTCGGGCAATCTCTGCTTGGCTCTGTGCCGCGTTGGCGGTGACTCCCGGAATTGCGGGAAGAATACCGCGAGGTGCCGGGCGCAGGATGAGTCTGAAGCGGTGCCAGAAGTGAGCGGCGGAAAAAGGCTGGCCTACTGAACTGGGAACGTCGGTGCGGTGTCGGCCGAGCTATGTGGGCAGGTAAAGCGGAACAAAAAAAATCAGTCGCGTCACGATCGCCACAGATTCCACAATGGTGCTGGATTCGAGTGGATCCTGCGCCGGTGAGCGCCGAATGGCTATGCGAAATGCCCTCGGCGATTGTGGCTAGAGTGCGTGACCGCAACTCTATGGAAGTTGCCGATGACTTAGGGCACCGTTTTTGGCGATTCTAGCGCGTCGCGAAAGCGCGATTGACTACCGCGATGAAGTCTCGGCGGGTGTTTTCATCCGCATTCCAGATGCGACGCTCAAGCAGAGGGATGCGGAGCAGGTGAGTCCCGGATCCACGCCCTCTTCACTACCTCAATTCCATCGAAGGGACGATAGGCTCACGCTCATCGGCGAAAAGGAGCGGCCCTTTTCTAATCTCCGATTCCTGTGCGTACCAGCGGATTCCAATTGTGACCACCGCGAAAATCGCGAGGATCAAGAATGGAGCCAGACTTCGGGAAGACAGCGCCAGATGCTCCAGGCTGGCCAGGCCCGGCGAGAAGAACAAAAAGGAAAGAGAATATACCAGCAGAACTATCCCAACGTTGTGCTTCGCCGAAGAATACGAGCAGGTGAATGGAATCTTGTGAAAGCCCATCAACAACACTTCGATCAGGATCCATGAAGTCACCGTAACGAACGCGCCATGCTCCAATCCCAGCCTCACGCCCCACGCAGCGGAATAGATCACCGTCACGAGTGCGACCAACGGCGCGAGAAAGATCAGCATCAACCTCCTCGCCACACGCTGCGCCACGTCGCATTTTCGCTCGCTGATCGTCTGAAACAGCCCATCCGCGCGCAACTCCGACGGCACGCCAAAAACGAAAACCAAGCCTGTCAGCAGAAAAAATATAATGGCGGCCGGAGCCGCAAGTAGCGTCGCGGTGGGGACGCGTGTTGCCCTACCCAGTACATCCCAGCTGCTGGTCAAATCCTGAATCGCGATGGCCGTCCCTAATGCGGTAAATCCCGCCAGCACGAGTGCATGCCGCTGGCTCCGTGCCAGCGTTTTTGCGGCAAAGCCAAAGCACGCACGTTCGTACTCCTGCCGAGGCGCAAGGGCATTGAGACAATCTTCCTTGAAATGTGCAAGCTTTCCTTCTCCATTTGCCGGACCCTCAGCAATCTCAGGAATATGCAGGAAAACTCGCCGGTAGCTCGCAATCCAGAAACATAACGAGGCTCCTGCCGCAGTACTCAGCCCGAAAATCGCACGAATCGTCAGGGCGTCAAAATTCGCACCAGCGTGCGCCGACGACAATGCCTGGTACAGGCCAAGAAACCATACTGTCGGTAGCCAGTCCACGACGGCGCGCCCGCTTCCGCCGCCGCTCCCTACCAGGGAGCCGATCTCAGGCGTTAAGAAAAGCAGCATCACAAGCGTAGTCACCACGGCGAATTGCACTATCGTCGAGATCTGTCGGAAGCGCCGGTAAGGCAGCACGGTCATCAGCAGTCCTGCCAACGCAAGGACAGAAAAAAACATGAATGCGCTTCCTGCTGCGGTCGCCACAGCATGGGCAACTACAAACCTCAACCACAAAACCGTTCTGGTCTGATCGCCCGTCGCCTCAAGCGGAAAGAGAATCGTCGACGTGCAATTTACGGAAGAAATGAACAATCCGGCAAAGAGCAGCAGCCCAATAAACTTCGCGCCAAAGACGCGTCGCGTGCCGATGGGAAGCGGCGCTAGATTCGCATAATCCAATCGGTCAGGAAACATGTTGTCCCATTTGAGCGCGGCGACAATTCCCACCACTACCATGGTGAGCGTCACGAACATGTACTTGTCGGGGATCGAAGCCGTGTTGTAATCGAATTGCCGCACGCCCCTCGCCCAACGCAGAAGACTCGAATACTTGGGCAGCAGAAGGACCGGCACAATCACGCCTGGCGATGCCAGAATCGCCGCGATGCCCCCAATGCCCATGCGCAAATCGTCTTCGCTCGAAAAGGCTTCGCCAGCGAAGAGCCGATAAAAGAAATGCCAAACGAGCAACGCAAATGGATTTTTGCGCAAACTCGCGCGCAGGTTTGAAAATGCCAGCCATTCGCGTTTCATTTTTGCTTCATCGCCTCAATTATTTCGCGCGCCACAGTTGCGGTGTCGGTCTGCTGCACCAATTCGGCGAACACCTGTTCCAGTGAGGGTGCGGCCATGATCTGCCGCAGCCGCTGGACAGAATTGTCTGCGATGAGGCGGCCGTGATAGATGATCATCACACGGGAACACACTTTCTCCACCGCTTCGAGCACGTGGGAACTGTACAGAATCGTTTTTCCGGAGCGCGCCAGTTCCTGCATGAGATTCCGGAAAATCAGGCCGGAGGTCACATCAAGCCCGGAAAGCGGCTCGTCAAAAATCAGAATCTCTGGATCGTGCAAAAGGGCGGCAATGATCAGGATTTTCTGCCGCATCCCTTTTGAATAGGAACCCAGCGTCGAATGCCTCTGAACATTGAGCGAAAATAAATTCAGCAGCGTGTTGATTTTCTCTTTTAGGGCTTTCGCTTCGATTTGGCGCAAATTCCCGACAAGCTGCAGGTATTCGAGGCCAGAGAGATAAGGATAAAGGTTGGGCTCTTCCGGAACGTAGCCAACCAGTTTCTTGTAACCGGCGAGGTTATCGCGGATTCGCGTGCCCCCGTAAAGCACTTCTCCGTACGTCGGCTCCAGCAGGCTCGCGAGCATTTTTACGGTTGTGCTTTTGCCCGATCCGTTTGGCCCGAGACAACCGAGCACTTCCCCCGGCTGAATGCAGAAGCTGATGTCCGCTACGGCGCGCGCCGCTCCGTAGTACTTTGTCAGCTGCCGCGCCTCAAGCATACGAACCCTGCCGAATTGGAACCGAAACCTACAATCAGTTTCAACGAAAACCAGCGAGTGACGTGCTCTCACTCATATCGCAACGCAACCATGGGATCGACGCGCATCGCGCGCATGGCAGGCACAAAAATCGCTGCGATGGCAATAAATGCCAGTAATACGGCGACGCAAACGAAACTCATTGGATCATAGGGACCAACTTCAAACAGCAAACTTCGAAGCACGTGAGCAGTGGACAGAGCTGCTACCAGCCCAATGCCACCTCCCAGAAAGACCAGCCGCAGTCCCTCGAGCATGATTAAGCGCAGTACGTCGATTCGGGTAGCCCCCAATGCTGTTCGGATTCCGATTTCGTGAGTGCGTCGCGTGGCAGTGTACGCAGTGGCGCCATATAGGCCGATGGAAGCCATGAGCAGCCCTGTGGCAGCAAAAAAGCCGAGCAGGGCTGTCTCAAAACGAGGACGGTTCGCAAGCGTGCTGATCTCAGCTTGCATATTGTGCAGTTCGATCGGTATCAAAGGATCGATCTCCTCAACCCGTTGACGGATCCATGGTGCAGCAGTTTTTGTGGACAACGCACTTCGGATAACTAGCGTCCCAGCGTAGGTATTTCGATCCGTCCACTCGTCCGGAATTGCTCCGAGCAAAGTGTCGTACTCAGGTAGAGTTTGCCGGGTTAATCCATCGTTCCGCACGTCGGCCGCGATGCCGATGACACGATAAGAAGATCCATCCTTCTCTGGGCGAATCTGCTGGCCGAGCGGGTCTTGATCCGGAAACATCAACGCGGCCAGTTTTTGGTTTATGACCATCAGGTGCTCGGTAGATTTAGCGTCCGCATCGGAAAATCCTCGACCCCGAACGATGCGTATACCCATAGCGTTGAAATAGTCTGTCGTAACAGCTCGTGCACTGACAATATCTTCAGATGAAAGCGGCGGCTTTCCCGCAATCGCCATTGAGGAGTACCAATAACGCGTGCCATTCGGTGGCAGCGAATCCGTCATCGCGACAGAAGTGACTCCCGGAATGCCACGCAGAGCAGCAATGGCACGGCGAAAGAAATCGATGCGCTTTTCAGTCGTATTGTAGCGACGGGGCGATAGTGACGCGGTTACGGTAAGAACATGATTTGAGTTAACACCCAAATCCTGCCGATCGATATTGTTCAGGCTTCGCAAAAGAAGAACTGCACCGGATAATAAAACAGCGCTGGATGCGATCTGCGCAACGACGAGAATTCGGCGAAGCTTAGGCCGATTGCTGGGCTGCGCCGATCTCGTGGCAATCCCAACGGAGCGCAGCCCCAAGACTGGCAACAAACCGCACGCGATTCCGCAGGCGACAGCTACTACCAGCGCTGCCACAAGAATACGCAAATCGAGCGTGGCTTTTCGCAGGAATGACAAGCCATCTGGTGCGAGCGCAATGAAGGTCCGGAGTAACGCTTCTGCCAAAATGCAGCCAACCACGGCGCTCACAAGAGACACGAGTAGTCCCTCGGTAAGCGTTTGACGTAAGATCCGCCTCTTTCCAGCGCCCAATGCGGCGCGGATTGCGAATTCCTGCTCACGTGCGGCTGTGCGCGCAAGAAACAGGCTGCCCGCGTTGGCACAACACACGAGCAACACGACCACTACCGCACCGAGCATAATCCAGGCTACGGGGAGCACGTCGTGCATTTGACGATCGCGCAAAGAGCGCACCACGAGGTGGATATCGCTGCGCATTTGAGGGGGAGCGGATCGGAGGCTTTGCTCAAATAATGGCTGCAAAGAGGCATCGGCTTGAGTTGCTGTAATTCCGGACTTGAGGCGAGCGAAAACTCGCATGTTTTCTGGCACTGAGCCGGCGCGCACAGCAGAGACATCGACCTGCTTGGGAAGCAACAAATCAGTCGGTTGCGCAGATGGCATTTCAAAATCCTGGGGGAGGACTGCTTTTACCTGTGCCTTGCCACCATCAATTTCTATGACCTGGTTAACGATTGAGGGCTGTTCGTTATAACGGCTCTTCCAGAGCTCGTACGACAACATCACGGTCAGCGGCGCGTCAGGGAGCATGTCGTCTTTTGTGAAGTTGCTCCCTACTACGGGTCTGATGCCTAACGTGGGAAGGAAATTCTGATGCACGTAGCTGCAAGTGAGCCGCATCGGATCGCGATCCGTGAGGTCGCAAGGCCTCGGCACAGCGCTCTGTGCCGTCATCTCGGTGAAGACGGTTTGGTGATCGGACCAATCATAGTAAAAATTTCCGAACATGAACTCGAAAGGCTCGACCGCGTGTCTGAAACCGACAGATACGAGTCGATCGGAGTTGGCATAGGGCAGCGGCCGGAATAGGACGGGGTCAATGATGCTGAGGATCGCGGTCGTGACGCCGATGCCGAGAGCGAGGGTGAGCACGGCGACGGCGGCGAAGCCAGGGTTGCGGCGCAGGGCGCGGAGGCCGTAGCGGATGTCTCCGCCTAATTCATCGAAGAGGCGGAGCCCGATGGCGTCGCGGTAAGTTTCGTATTGGGCGGCGGGCTGGCCGAGGTCGATGCGGGCTTTGCGGCGGGCTTCTTCCTCGGCGAGTCCCTGGCGGATTAAATCTTCTTGGTAGGCGTCGACGGTAGAACGAAACTCTTCTTCGACGTCGCTGTGGGTGCGTGGCGCGATGGACTGCCAGAGCTTTCGAATTGCGGCGAGGAGACTCATATCTCGTCCGCCTTCTTGTCGAGAATGCCGGCGACGACAGCGGCCATGTCGGTCCATTTGGCGGTCTCGGCCTTGAGCTGACGCGTACCGGCAGCGGTGAGCGAGTAAAAGCGGGCGCGGCGGTTGTTCTCCGACTCACCCCACTCGCCTTTGATCCAGCCCCGGCGGTCAAGACGGTAGATGGCGGTGTAGAAGGAACCCTGCAGGATTTCGAGGCGCTCGCCGGAGATCTGCTGGATGCGCAGCAGGATGCCGTAGCCATGCAGCGGACC